>Ga0169931_10010130_pt1 | contig 13457 bp, 9 predicted proteins | sample Kivu_15m_20L_FD_129675 | JGI IMG/M metagenome (GOLD analysis project Ga0169931, IMG submission 129675) | Freshwater microbial communities from Lake Kivu, Western Province, Rwanda to study Microbial Dark Matter (Phase II) - Kivu_15m_20L... | ecosystem: Environmental > Aquatic > Freshwater > Lake ...
AACGACGTCCCTGGTTGTTATTCTTGGATTCTTGGTTTTAGGGCCGGTCATGATGAAAGGTGTTGCTCTTCTGTTGATTTAATAAGAATAGACGTTGAATTCAGGCGATTTGAACCTACAATTGCGGGTCCCAGACCTTGTAGAACAAATGGACAAACAGATTTAGTTCCTAATGTATATAAAACGATATGACAATAGATGCTTGTCTATTCTTATTAATGATACTACTTAAAAAAAGGAAGCTCATACTCCGAACTTCATCTCCCCAGGACGATCTAAAGCTGACATCCTCTGACGCACTTTCGCTGAACCTTCCCCAACTCCAAGCGAAGATCCAAGCTCCCAAGCTACGCCCTATTTCGAATGTCCCCACTTAAAAATGATACCCCTCCTGGCAGAGCTCCAACGATAAGGTTAAGGTCAGCCATTTTTAGCCTTATTTCCACGCCATCCACTTTGATAAGAAGTAAAAGACTCTACAGTAGGAATAGTAAGTGACCTGCTTGCCCTACATCAGCTCCCTCTTAACTCAGCGATTCACCCGGCAGTATCCAAATAGCAACAGTTCGTCTCGTATTACAGTCTCATGTGGTTGCTAATCATGAACTATACTTTTTAAATCGTTATGAAAAATCACATCATGAACTACCCGAATCGATGTTTCTTTTGGAAAAAAGCAATACCGCTCGTATTTTGGATGGCCATTGGAGCTGTCATGCATCGATGTCTATCTTATATTCTCTCTCAGGGTAGAGAAGGACAGACTTACCCACGCACAATAATTCAAGGTGTAAAATTAAGTTCCATGGCATGGACTTTAGTGGTTACTCTAAAATTCTCTGAGAAATTAGATCTAGATCATATTCTAAAGGAATGGGCGACTCTAGCCCTTTACTGTGCTGAGAAGGAGGATTTTCTTTATCATTATGAAGTTGGAATCGACGATTCGAATCCACTTGTTATTCATATTGTGGAAAGATACCGCACCAAGACTGAATACATAAATCTCCATAAAAATAATGATGTCTTTTTGAAATTCAGATCGCAACTAAAAGAACTCCAAGACTCCGGGAAAGTTGCTGTCAATGGTTTTAGTTTTCAAGAATCAGGGCATGGTTTTACTGGGAAATAAAACGACATTATTTATCAAGAGAAGATAACTATGGAGCGAGAGAACACCTCTTTACATCATGACTATCAAACGTGCAAAGATCACTAAAATGATCCTACAGTGCACTTATTTAGGTGGCCAAAGGCGAGGAAGATACAGTCATCGTAAATCTAGGAATTATACTATTCTATGAATATATTGTTTTTCAATCGCTGTATCCCATGCCCTTTAGAAAAGAAAGTATATCATAACATCTTGAAAAAGCCCTGTTCTTTTTCCTTCATCTAACACTACACGTTCGTAGCCGAGATCGATGTTGCATGCTTGTTGCATCAATACAGTAGATAACATAAATAGCGTACACAGAAAAAAACTTTTATCCTACAGACCACCAAGACTTTTGTTATACGATTTATCATCCAACGAAGACTCTAATGTCTACACTCCGTAACCCAGGTAACTATTCGATATATTAGCAACTTATCAAACCATCCATTGCAATTAGTCGAAAGGAAACTATATTCTCAAGCAAGTCGCCATTTTTCGAAGAAGAAGAATTCATACGATCCTCGACATCAAACAAACCGATGTGCAAACATCTCATCACTCACAACGAGTAGAACTCGACACACTTTATGGGTCTCGAGAAAAGAGTGCAGTAGCGCCGTACAGCCAGCCAACGGTATGTATTGACTGTACTAGTAGGCTACCAGAGGTGTCGCAGGGAGATCGGGAGATCCCAGTCACAAATCCTTTACCATCATAGCAACCCTCACGTTTCCCTATTAATAGTACAATACAGCCGACTAATTACCGATTCATTTTCTACTTAAACCTATTCCACTAAAAATGACGGATCGAGAAACTCAGCGTAAGCTGTATTCGTATGGGGAAATGTCCAACAAGGTTGAGAGAGCGGACAGATCACTTCTTCCATCCAGACTTCAGGATGTGGGTACCGGTGAAGTTGAATCCTTACGCGGGCGCAATGTAGGACGGATGGGTGATCGTGTTACTAATGAGATGGATTCCGAATCCAAGAGAGAAAGACCTGTGGAATTGGCTGGGAAGATAGAACGAGCAGAAAGGAAGCGGCAGTTACGGGATGTAATTCATCAAAAGAGAGGGGATAATATTTTAGCATCATCGGGGGGACGGGGAATTCAAGATTTATCTGAACTTCGTGGATATCAACCGACCCATGAGAAAAGTCGAGCCAGCTATGAAAGCCTACTTGTGAGTTATTTTTGAAGAATCGGGATTTGTGCATCCTCTTTTCCATTTCAACGAATCAATAATTCTCAACATGTTTTGTTAATTGTTATCATCGTGTTGCAAGAATCTCATTCGTTCTAAGATTTATTTGGGAAATCAACCTACATCGATTTTGATAGATGCTGCGAATGAAATCGTCGCAATATTAAAGGATGTCAATATTCGTGACCCTGAAAGACATGACTTAATCTCTCGACTGCTAACTAGTAAATCTCCCACGTCTATAGGAGGTATGAGTAAAGAGCAGTTCTCCCTTATTGTTAATATGGGAAAGGTTATGGATGATTATGATGATGGATCTGCTCAAACCACAGTCAAGGATGATGCACCTAGTGATAGGCAACAACGTGAAGAGATGGATGAGGAGATGGGTGTCGCTGTTGTTTTCGACGACTCCGAGGACGAAAGTGAGGACGGTGCCAACAGATTACTACAGGACGGGAGTGAACCTGAAGAAGATGAAGTGGTTGATATCGCATCGACATCGTCAACCGATGACGACGATAATATTATCACCGACAATGATGCACAAAATCCTGCTCTGATAAATGATGAGGCAGATAGTGATGTAATCCATCAGGGAAACGAGGATGAAGAAGATGGGAAAAATAAACGGCGAAAATATACACATCAAAAAACACTCATAGCTCATGAAATTGATGCACATTATCTCCAACGTCAACTGTCCAAGTATTACATTGATGCGAACGAATGTGCCAGTATCGCACAAGAGGTTTTGGATATTTTGGATATATCTCGTGAGAAGTTCCATGATCTAAGAGAATGTGAAAACAAGTTGCTCGTTTTACTTGATTCTGAATTATTTGATGTAATCAAGTTGATTCTTAATAACAGAGTCAAAATTTGGGCTTGTGTTTCGTTGAAACGTGCCAAAGATGACTTGGAGCGTGATGCAATTGAAACAGCGCTTAAACGTGAACCATCTGGTGAAGGAATGCGCGTTTGGGAGGAAATTCATTCTAAAAGTCGAGCAGATGATTGGACCCGGGAACGCATCCGCGGAATGACTGAGTCATTACAGAATAATAACAATCGAAAGGAGGATGGTCCGACCAGGCTGAAAGGTGTTTCAACCGCTCTCGATTCCGTTGGGGCAAAGGTCTCCATCGCGGACTCTAATATGATGGATGTTGATGCAGATGATAAGAATCATACAAATGCGCCCGTGGAGTTGGATCTGGATTCATTAGTGTTTCGGGATGGAGCTCATACGATGAGTAACAAGAAATGTGAATTGCCAGATAAAACGTGGAGGGCCATGAAAAAAGGTTATGAAGAAGTCCACGTACCAGCTACACGTAGTTCTATGGCGAATGATGAGAGACTTATTGCGATTGAGGATCTCCCTCGTTGGACTCGTGATGCGTTTAAAGGGATGGATAACTTGAACAGGATACAGTCTAAAATGTGTGACGTGGCGCTACGGTCTTCTGAAAATATTCTTTTGTGTGCTCCAGTAAGTTGATATCCTTTGAATAGTATTATTCTTGATAACATAAGGGCTTATTTATTTTTTCCAACCTAGACTGGAGCTGGAAAAACAAACATCGCGATGCTAGCAATGCTCAACATTCTTGGGCAATACAGGAAAACCAATGAAACTGAGCAGGATGAAGGAATCAATAATCCCGACATGTATGATCGAAGTTCATTCAAGATTGTTTACGTGGCTCCTATGAAGGCTCTTGTGCAAGAGGTCGTGAAAAATTTTTCTAAGCGCCTAGAGCAGTATGGAATCTCAGTTAAAGAGTTATCTGGTGACTCGAGCCTAACTCGTCAACAAATAGCCGAAACTCAACTGTTGGTAACTACTCCGGAAAAATGGGATGTAGTAACCCGACAGGGAGAGGGCAGAGCTTACACGCAACTTGTAAAGCTTGTAATCATTGACGAAATTCATCTATTGCATGATGATCGTGGGCCCGTCTTAGAAACTATTGTTTCTCGTGTCATCCGACAAGTTGAAACCAATGCTGAGCCTATTCGCCTGGTAGGTCTAAGTGCCACTCTTCCGAATTATGTTGACGTTGCGGCATTTTTACGAGTCAAACCAGAAAAGGGTTTATTCTTCTTTGACCAGTCCTATAGACCAGTACCTTTGCAAATGCAGTACATAGGAATCACAGAACGCAGTGCGTTCAAGAGATATCAACTGCAGAATGAACTATGCTATGAGAAAGTTCTAGCTCAACGTCGCCTTGGGAATCAGATATTGATATTTGTCCACAGCCGCGCCGAAACTGGTAAAACGGCGAAAACATTAAAGGATTTCGCGATCGAACGAGATGAGCTATCGAATTTTATGCGGGATGGAACTGCTTCTCAAGAAATTCTGCGTGAAGAATCAGCATCAGTTAAAAATGCAGACTTGAAAGAAGTTATACAGCATGGATTTGCTATTCATCATGCTGGTATGACTCGATCCGATCGTGAGCTTGTGGAAGATCTTTTTGCTGACGGACATGTTGGTGTTCTCGTTTCAACGGCAACCCTAGCATGGGGTGTGAACCTTCCAGCACATGCAGTAATTATTAAAGGAACTCAAATTTACGACCCCTCGAAAGGTAGCTGGGTTGAACTTAGTCCGTTGGATGTTTTGCAAATGCTTGGACGTGCTGGTACGTTATAATCCTTTTTTTATTGCTTTCATAGTGCTCGTTATTCATTTTATTTTTCGACCATGTTGAATAGGTCGACCCCAGTATGACAGTGAAGGTGAAGGAATCATCATGACAGCACATAGTGAGCTTCCTTATTACCTATCGCTCACTAACGTACAACTCCCTGTAGAAAGCCAGCTTATTAAGGCGTTACCTGATCATCTTAATGCTGAAATCGTTTTGGGAAATGTTCAGTCGATTAGTGAAGCTGTCGAATGGTTAAGCTACTCGTTCTTGTATGTACGCATGCTTCGAAATCCTACTCTCTACGGTATCATGAATCCAGATTTTCAAGATCCTACTCTGAAGAAGCGTAGACTTGATTTAGCTCACTCTGCAGCATGCGTACTTGAAAAGAACTTCCTCGTAAGATACGACAAGAAAAGTGGAGCGCTGCAATCAACGCCCTTGTAAGTTCTGGGATGTACGTAATTTAGTTTGCGATTGCGAAATGAAAAGCTGATTATTTCATGTTTTTTCAATACAGGGGTCGGGTAGCAAGTCAATACTACATATCTCATTCCTCAATGGCTGTTTATAATCGAAACCTGCGGCCTAACATTACAGATATAGAGCTATTGCGTATTTTTTCAATGAGCGGAGAATTCGTTCACATTACTGTACGCGAAGAGGAAAAGCTTGAATTAACCAAATTGTCTGCGAAGATCCCGATTCCAATAAAAGAGAGCCCAAATGAACCCTCTGCAAAAGTTAACATACTACTGCAGGCATACATCAGTAGATTGAAACTAGAGGGATTTGCTTTGGTATCTGATATGGCGTTTATTCAACAGTCAGCCGCCCGAATAATGAGGGCACTGTTTGAGATTTCACTGCGACATGGTTGGTCTAATTTGACTAAGCTTACTTTAGCTTTCGCAAATATGGTTTCCCATCGCATTTGGCGCAGTCAGTCTCCATTACGACAGTTTGGAAATGTCCCAGAGATTGTTGCAAGGAAATTGGAAAGAAAGAGTGATATTGAATGGTCGCGATATTTCAATTTGTCTGCCTCTGATCTTGGTGAGTTGATTGGTGTTCCAAAAATGGGACGGACTTTGCATAAACTTGTCCACCAATTTCCTCAATTGGAGCTGTCAGCTCAAATTCAACCTATCACCCGATCCTTATTGCGCATCGAGCTGAATCTCATACCAGATTTTGAATTTGACGTGGCTGTTCATGGCTACGTTCAATTATTTCACATCATCGTGGAAGATGTAAATGGGGAAAATATTTTGCATCATGAAGTTTTCTCGTTGAAAAGTAGCACTATTGAAGAAGAGCAAACGGCAGTCCTGATGGTCCCAGTCCTTGATCCTTTGCCCCCTCTCTATTTCATACGCGTTATATCTGATCGATGGCTACATTCTGAAGCCGTTCTCCCGGTTTCATTTGAGCAGTTGATATTACCTCCTAAGTTTCCACCGCCGACAGAGCTTCTTGACCTCCAGCCGCTGTCGCCTTCAGCTTTAGGTGAACCGGCTTTCGTGAAGCTATTTCCTTTCAAGGATTTCAACCCTATTCAGACACAAACATTCCATGAACTTTTTAAGACTGACCGTAACGTGCTGGTCTGTGCCGCTTCTGGTTCGGGCAAAACAGTTTGTGCAGAGTTTGCAGTCATCAGAATGTTGTACAATTATCCTAACGGAAAGTGCGTTTACGTCGCTCCTCGAGACGAGCGTGTTCAACGTGTTTATAACGACTGGCAGCAAAGATTTGGTGCTGTTTTGAAATCCGGACAAGTGGCCCAGCTGACTGGCGATGTTACAGCCGACCTTACGATTCTTTCTCAAGCAAAAGTTATTATTTGTACAGTACGACATTGGGACAATCTAAGTAGACGTTGGCGGCAAAAGAAGGTTATCCAATCAGTAACACTATTTATAGCCGATGACCTGCATTTCCTGGGAGGTGAAATGGGACCAACTATTGAAGTGATGCTGTCTAGAATGCGTTACATCAGTAGTCAACAAGAGCAACGTAATCTATCTGGGGCAGGATCTTCGCTACGACTAGTCGGCCTTGGTACGCCTATAGCGAATGCGCGTGAAATCGGAGAATGGATGAATGTACCAGCGAAAAGTTTATTCAACTTCTCTCCACAAGTAAGGCCGACTCCGCTAGAAATATTCTTTTTAGCCTTCGATCAGAGTAACTTCTCCAGCCGTCTCTTGGCAATGGCGAAGCCCGTTTATAATACCGTTTTGCGTCATTCCAACGATGGACCTTCTTTGATATTTGTTCCAAGTCGTAGACAGGCTCAACTTACGGCCATAGATATGGTTGCCTTCAAAGGTTCCCTTGACGAAGGTACCTTTCTACGAGTTAAAAGTGGTATAATGAATTCTTACGAAGTTAGTGATTCTTCGCTCGCTCAGGTTATCTCGGCTGGAGTGGGATTTGTTTATGACGGAATGAATGATAATGATTGGAATCATGTCATGACTCTTTATCGTGAAGGAACACTAAGCATTTTAGTTTGCCCCTTTGATCTATGTTGGAAACTGCAAGAATGCGCCCGTCTCGTGATAATCATGGATACTGAATATTTCGATGGTAAAGAGGGGCGATATTTGGATTACCCTATTGCGAATATCTTGAATATAATGGGGAAGGCATCAAGGCCTCTAATCGATTCATCAGGCAAATGTATCATTCTTTGCCACGCGTCTAAGAAGGATCGTCTTAAGAAATTGCTTTACGATCCTCTTCCTATCGAAAGTCACTTAGACCGATATCTTCATGATCACTTAAATAGTGAAATAGTTACGAAGGGTATTGCCAGTATGCAAGACGCTGTCGATTACATAACTTGGACATTTCTGTACCGCCGCCTTTCGAAGAATCCAAACTATTATAACCTACAAGGAACATCAACCATTCATCTCTCCGAGCACGTAAGTGAAATGGTAGAGACGATTCTTGGCGATCTCGAAGAAAGCAAATGCTGCAATATATCCGAGGAGGGCGATGTCTCTCCACTGAATCTGGGTATGATATGTGCGTATTATTACATTCAGTATACAACGATTGAGCTGATCGCTTCATCAATAGGAGCTAAGACTAAAACACGAGGTGTTCTTGAAATCCTTGCTGCTGCTTCAGAGTTCGGAAGCTTACCTTTACGTCAAGGAGACGAAAAAGCACTTAAAATTCTCGCCCGTACATTGACGCATCAACTTCCTGAAACTGCTTCATTCTCCGATCCAAATATAAAAGCTTTAGTGCTTCTTCAGTCTCATTTTAGTAGAGCTCCGATTTCAATTGAGCTGCAAAATGACCAGAAGACAATATTGAAGGAAAGCCTGACTCTAATTCAGGCCATCGTCGATGTGATTAGCAGTAACAGTTGGCTGAAGCCTGCTTTAGCCGCTATGGAAGTTAGTCAAATGATTGTTCAAGGACTTTGGAATAGAGACAATGTGTTGATGCAAATCCCTCATTTCAACAGCGAAATACTGCTAAGGATTAAGGCATATGAATCAGAAGAAAAGATTGAATCAGTTTTCGACATACTATCTCTCGAGGATGATGTTCGGAACAATCTGTTAAAACTTCCTGAGGACAAAATGGCTGATGTCGCTTCATTTTGTAATTCCTACCCCAATGTAGATGTAACTCATACCGTCCTCGAACCTGATGACATAACGACGGGTGATCCTATTCGTATTCAGGTAAAGCTGGAAAGGGTAATGGATGATGAGAATCTAAGTCGTGAGGATATTGATAGATTGGATTTTGTTTCTGCACCATTTTATCCAAAAGAAAAGAGGGAAGGCTGGTGGATAGTTCTTGGTGATACTGAAAAAAATAATCTTTTTTCGATAAAGAAGGTGGGATTGAAAATACAGCAAACAGTGACACTGGAATTCATAGCTCCTGATGAGCCGGGTGATTACAATTTAACATTATTCTGCATGAGTGACTCCTATCTTGGCTGTGATCAAGAATATTCTGTACCGATCAGTGTCGCAGCTGGATCATTGGATGATGACGACGATGATGCTGGCGCTGATAATGATAGCACGGACGAATGATGAACCTAAATTACACAGTACGTTATCATGATACTACTAGTCGTACAAATCCTTATACTCTTTATAAATTTTTTCTTTACATAACGACTACTCGTGTGAATGAACTATCCTCAATGTAATCATGTGCGATAACCTTACGTTTTGATAGCCATGAATAAAGAAACCAATAACTTGTCGTTGATATGCAATTTGTCAATGGTTGCTGCCTAACGTTCGTAACAATATCGACCTCGGGATTGTTGACGGTAATCGTCACTCTTTCGGTATCGCCTAGTGACGGCGTTCATGTAATAATCAGGGGGGGTTACTACGACGAGTTTTAAACAGACCGTTGAGAGAAATTATCACAGATAAAATAGGCATTAGTCATGTACGGACAAAGCAAATAACTTACTATCTGTCAATGCCACTGGATATCTGGCGTTTACCATGGGAGTATGGAACTTTGGAAGATTAACGCCATAAACTAACATTCCAGTGGAATCATAAGATCCTCTTCTCACATATCCAGGTTCAGGATTGGGTTGTAATTCTTGTGGGCGGACTTGAGTACCCAGCCATCTATTGGGAGTTTCAAGAAAACCTTCTTTGACAACAGGGTTTTCAAGATTCGTTTGGAGACGAAATGTTGCGCTATCTCGTTTAAAAATTTCATGTTCTCGTTCTGCCTCTATAATGAATTTTGATTTGATTTCATCTGAAGCAGCCCTCCACATTTCCCCGAGAATGCGAGAAATATCTGTATTGAGTAGCGTAGGGTTCATAGCCCTGACTGAACTTCGATGCACTTTTGAGTATTTAAGAAACGCACTCATAGGTCTTTTCGGTGCCAAGGAATGTTTCCTCAGTCTCCTTTTAACTTTTGGGCCTGCATACTCTGATAGTTCACGTGCATAACGAAGACGATCATTTCTGGATACTTCTTGCCAGTGAATCTGTTCTATTTCAGTGAGTTTATTCCATTCAGCAGCAATTATCTGTAGAGAATCCTTTGACTTATAAGTATACAAGAGACAGTCAATAAACTGTAAGCATGAACAAAGATGTTGTTTTCAAGTAGATTAAGATTGCGTGATATACTCTACCTCTGTAGGCAAATTATTGCTCTCTTTTAAACTTTGAAGTTTATGATCTGAGAAGCACATGAAGGCAGATTTTGGAAGCTCGGGTGGTGGTGGTGGTTTTGTTGTAGATGGTGACGGGTCTTTATGTATAATAAAGGAAGAAGCTGCATCCCCAGGGGACACCTGATTCCAAAATTCTGTTGATAATTTGAATGGCTCCATGGAGATGACTCTTTACGGAAAGAATGACTCAATTTATTTGTATAATAAATATAAAAAACGTATTAGGTGATGAAATATACAGTAGTATCCATGTTCACTCGTCGAACATCCCGCCAAATAAAGTCTCAACTTTAAATCGACGCTCCATTTTAGAATCCCATGATCAAGATAAGACAGTACCTAATGAAACGAAATAATAATTTAATAAGTGATTGATTTATTTTCGTCTTTTGGTAGATTATTGCTAGTGTTCAGGTCTTGTCGTGATTGGATGAGATTCATATCCTAACCTGTGCGTTGCATTATGTTCACATGTAGCCCTTTTTACGCATCATGTTTGTAAAAAAAAGCTATATTGGCGTCGGAATGGTTTGTTTTAAGACATTCAAAACTATAGTCAGTCCCACAAGACCGAGCCTATAACACAGTCAATCCAAATGAAACAAATCCAAGGCTTTTATATCCATTTCAGTTTTTATAACAGCCTTGCATTTGTTTCATTTGAATGGATTGTGTTATAGACGAGAATACTTCTTACTTGGACTCAGCTCCTCGCAGTAACTATTTGCCGTCAGAATTTCGCATCGTCAATTGAGATGATACCAGCTGTATGTATGCACAATGCACACAACTGTACTGTCTATAGAGAAACGTTTATTCGTGCATCTTTGCCGTCGTGGAACCAAACAAGAAACAAGTTTTGCAATAAATATACAGATGATTGATTGATAGATTTATCTGATAATCGGAGGCACTCCACACTCAATTCATTTGTTCATGAAAACCTAAAAAATAAAGAAGAAAAAATCTCCCATAATCTGAGAATGGATAGTAATACGAAAGCCGGTGTAAATCCTGCTATACATGACGCTGCTAAAATATTTGTGGGTGGTTTATCCTGGCAAACAACAGAAGAAAATTTACGTTATCATTTTGAACAATATGGTGAAGTAATATCGGTTGAAATTATGAAAGATCGCAATACGGGTGATCCGCGTGGATTTGCCTTTGTTGTGTTTAAAGAAGATAGTTATGTTCAACTTGTTTTGGAGAATCTACCCCATGTAATTAATCATAAAGTCGTTGATGTTAAGAGAGCTCAAGCAAGAGGAACTGCACCACCGAGTATACATGGATCCATCCCTCTACCACAACCACCACCACCTACATCTGGAATGTCTAGTACAGTCACGGGGGATAATACAGCTATACAATCGATACAGAATCATAATAATAGTAATAATAATATAACGAATACTACGACAAGCATCGCCATGAATCATACGACTACTGCGTCAAGCACGACGACATTTCATGGAAATTATGATACAGTGAATTCGGGGGGAGCTGTCAACAAGAAAGAACCAAGTCCTGAAGAATTACAAAATAAAATATTTGTCGGTGGATTACCCCTGCATATCGGATCAGATCAATTAGGAGAATTCTTTTCACAATTTGGAACTGTAGTTGATGCCATTGTTATGATGGATCCTATGCAACAACGATCGAGAGGTTTTGGTTTTGTTACCTTTGAAAATGGTACCTTTGGTGCACAGAAATGTCTCGCCGCCCAACCTATTTATATTGAAAATAAGTATGTTGAAATTAAACTTGCAACACCCAAGGGAGATCAACAAGGACAAGCGAAACTTCGATATCAAGCAGCTGCACCGGGGAGTTTGCGGAATGCAGCTGCAGCGATTGTCGCAGCAGCATCACATATGGGAGGTGAATATGCAGGACTTGCAGCATCCTATGGTAGAAATGGATGGAGAGCAGGATATGGTACAAAAGCTTTTGGTCCTTCAGGTTGGGGTGTGGTGGGATGGGAAGAAAGTGGTACTACGACAACGACAGTATTATTGGAACCTAGTGGATTTTCTTTTACTAAATTAGATGACATTATCGCTGCCCAGCAACAAGAACAAGTACAAAATTTGACCAAGACGAAGAGTGATAACAAAAAACATAAATTATCCATTAGTGAGATAATAGATGAACAACGACCCATGAAAAAAGAAAAGGTAAAATGATGGCTGAATGTGGGGATCATTCATATAGCAACAAATATGTACACATAACATACATAAATACCACTGTAATTTTTTTTACGTAACCGATGTATTTGTATTTTAATTGGACAAAAAAACTGTATAATCATAAAGTGACATGTACACTTGACCTTAAGAATCTTTAGCTCTTTACCTTTATACATATGGAATCTAATAAAACTCTACGAACTCGAGTTACCTACCGCCCTATTAATTAGGGTTTATGCCAGCCCCAACTCCAACGCATCGGCAGTCTTAGAAGTATCCACAGTGGCAAGCAAAATTCATTTTTGCGTCGTAGGTGTCACGTAAAACATCTGGATTTGGACACTTTCTATAGGGTTGATTACGACAATAATCTAAGAATAATACGCCTTTTCGTGAACCGATAAATCGCTAATGGGGCTGTGGGTATGTTGGACATTGGTCCCTTCGATTTGGGAATAAAAATTAATGATCCTTAAGTGAATTGAACGCTTGACCTTTAGATTTGGAATCTAAAGCTCTACCAACTGATTTTTGCGTCGTAGGTGTCATTTAAAAACATCTGGATTTGGACACTTCTTTAGGGTTGATTAAGACAATAACCTAACAATAATACGCCTTTTCGTGAACCGAGAAATCATTAATGGGGCATTGTCCCTTTAATTTGGGAACAAAAACTAATGATCCCTAAGTGACTTGAACACTTGACCTTTAGATTTGGAATCTAAAGCTCTTCCAACTGAGCTAAGAGATCAAATTCGCACGACCCATTAGACCCAAGTTAGGCTTTTCGAGGCTTGACATAACTAGTGATGAAAATAAAAATATAAGACATCATATTCAAAGTATAGTATATGTTTGCGTATGTATTGTACAGTTGTAGCGGAGAGAGCGAGTCTTTTTCTTATTCAACATTCCGCACAACATCTTCAGATATTCAGGCATCATTAAGCGATTGATATAGCTTTTGCATATGTTTTATCCCTAAGCCCCAAGCCCAGAAGGTCACACTAAATAGGCTACAC
>Ga0169931_10010131_pt1 | contig 13456 bp, 10 predicted proteins | sample Kivu_15m_20L_FD_129675 | JGI IMG/M metagenome (GOLD analysis project Ga0169931, IMG submission 129675) | Freshwater microbial communities from Lake Kivu, Western Province, Rwanda to study Microbial Dark Matter (Phase II) - Kivu_15m_20L... | ecosystem: Environmental > Aquatic > Freshwater > Lake...
ATTCCGTTTATCCGGGAGGATCTGAGTATATCCAATGGAGAAGCGGGATTTTTGACCACGCTTAGCTTGATTACTTTTTCGATTTTTTCTTTGTTTGCCCCCAGGCTCGGAAAGAAATTGGGCCATGGCAAAGCCATTTTTCTAGGAATTCTCCTGCTCGCCATCGGGGTGGTCATTCGGGTGCAGGGAGGGATTGCGCTCCTCTACCTGGGTACAGCCTTGACAGGAATTGGGATTGTCACTGCTAACGTGTTGATGATTCCCTTTTTCAAAGCCAGAATTCCAGAAAAAATCGGATTGATGACTGCCCTACTCTCCACGGGCATGTCCTTATTTGCTGCCATTGCTTCAGGAATTAGTGTGCCTTTGGCAGAAGGGCTGGGCTGGGGATGGAGAGGATCTCTACTTTCTTGGGTGGGTCTGATGGTCCTAGCCTTAATCGCTTGGATACCGCAACTTAAACCTGTATCCACGCAGAATTTGGCTCCTGTTGCTCCTGGAAAAAATGTATGGAGATCCACCCTAGCCTGGCAAGTCACCGGATTTATGGGAGCCCAATCGGTCATGTACTTCACGATGATTACCTGGCTTCCAGATTTATTGATCGCACGCGGGATGACTCCGGTAAATGCAGGGATGGCAGTCTTTTACATGCAACTGACCTCCTTAATCGGTACTTTCTTTGCACCCAATCTATTGCTTCGCCTCAAGCAGCAATCCGGGGTCATTATCGGCGTAGGAATTGGATACCTCATCGGGTACAGCGCCCTATTTATTCATCAGGAATGGGTGATCTTCGCTGCGCTTACCATTATTGGCGTTGGAAGTGGCGCGAGCCTGAGCATTGCCTACACGCTCATCTCCATGCGCAGTGGGGAAGAACTCACCACCGCAAAGCTTTCGGGGATGGTGCAGTCTGCCGGTTATGTGTTGGCTGCCTTAGGGCCTTTGGTTTTTGGCGTTTTTCTAGATCTTTTTGACAACTGGAACCTACTCATCTGGTTTCTCCTCCTGATGACCGCCCAATTTATGGCCTTGGGAATACCTGCTGGCCGAGATGAAAAAATCTAATTTCCAAACCCATTTATAGGTTCGCTCCACCAATAAAGCGGTATTTTTGCAGGACCTTTTTCTATTCCTATGCAAGACTTCCTTCAATCTTTGGGTATTTCCAACGAGCTGCTCAACTACCTGCTGATGCCGCTCTTGATTTTTGTAGCTCGGGTTTCCGATGTCTCTATCAATACGCTGCGCTTCATGTTCATGATGAATGGCAAAAAAAACATTGTTCCAATCCTGGGATTTTTTGAAGCCTTGATTTGGCTGCTCGCCATCGGACAAATTTTTCAAAATGTAGACAACCCCCTTTCCTACCTGGCCTATGCGGGAGGATTTGCCACAGGAACTTATGTAGGCATGACCCTAGATGAAAAATTGGCTTTGGGACGAGTTTTGGTCAGAGTGATTACCCCCAAACCGCTCCCTACCCTATTGGAATTTATGAAGGAAAATAACTACCGCTTTACCAATGTAGGGGGCGAGGGACGCTACGGAAAAGTCAACCTTTTATTTACCGTGATGAAACGAGACCAACTCCAAGAGTTTATCACCAAGGTAAAAGCAACGGATGAAAAGGCATTCTATACCATAGAAAGTGTGAAGCGCGTCTCAGAAGAAGAGTTGAATATCATGGAAGACAAGCTTCGTTTTCGTTCTAAACTATTTAGCCGAGCACGCACCTGATGGGAAATAGTTGGTTTCAATTTCAACAATTTCGCGTACATCAAGACCGATGTGCCATGAAAATCAGCACCGATGCGGTATTGCTTGGAAGTATGGCCCAATGCCCGGCCTCCAAGCAGATCCTGGATATTGGGACTGGAACAGGCGTGATTGCACTCATGCTGGCCCAACGCTTCCCTGAAGCCCAAATTACAGCATTGGAAATTGAGGAAGAGGCAGCTGCTCAAGCGGAAGAAAATTTTAAGGAAAGCCCTTTTGCTGAGCGATTGAAACTCATCCCCACTGCCCTTCAAGATTTTTCGACTGACGTCTCCTTTGATTTGATTGTGAGTAATCCACCCTATTTTCCAGATCACCTCAAGTCTAGTGATGTCAAACGAAACCTAGCGCTGCATACGGACACCTTATCTTTTGAAGCCTTAGTCCACCATGCAAGCCAATTGCTTACTCCATCGGGGCAATTTTGGGGGATCCTGCCTCCAAGACAAATGGGGAATTTCTGCAACTTGGCTGAAGAGGCTTTGCTCTTTCCAAATTCCAAAATCCAGATTCAAGATACGGCCTCTAAGCCCGTACATCGAGAAATTGTGTCCTTTTCCAAAACCAAGACCCTTACTTCTATCCCGAGCCGCGTCTGCTATTTGAAAAGTGAGGACGGAACTTACACAGATGACTATCAGCAACTGATCTCTGGATTTTTGTTGGGCTTTTAATCAAAAAAACATCAGATTCTCCTTTAACGGGCAAATAGTCAATTCAACGGAATTGTATTCTCTGGGTATTGCTGTATTTTTGACATTCGACCATTCCAAATTTCGATGCAACTGCTACGAACTTCCTGCCTTTTTTTGATTCTTTTTGCACTTTGGTCCTGCTCTCAAGAGGACGAAGCTCCCATTCTTGTGGCTACGGAGGAGGTATTGTTTGTAGGGGGGGATAAAATCCGAATTTCTGGACGTCTGCTGGCCAATCGCGAAGTGCTAGCCGAAGACCATGGTTTTGTATTCTCTACCCAATCCTCCTTCACTAATTCCATCACCATTTCCCTTGGGAAAAAAGATCAACCCGGACGTTTTATTGGTGAAAAAAGTGGGTTTAAATTAAGTCAAACCTATTTTGTCAAAGCCTTTGCCACCATCAATGGAACTCGCGTCGAAGGAAAAGTGATTGAATTGAGCACCTTGAGCCCGGCAGTAAGCAGTTTTGCACCCAACTATGGAGTGGCAGGACAAGAATTGGTGATTCAAGGGAAAAATTTCCCAGAAGGAACCAAGGTGTTTTTTGGTAATCAGGAGGCTCCAGTCCTTCAAAATGTTTTTGAATCTAGGCTTACTGTAAAAATACCCGCTCCCATGGGACAAGTTACCGTTCCCATTAAGTTACGCGTACAAGATAAAGAAATTGTGATCCCTACCCCTTTTGAGTACCAAGCGGGTAAGTATACGAAGGTTTCTGATTTCCCAGGCGGACTCCGGATTTACGAGAACGTTTGGTTTACAAATACTTCTGGATTTCATGTGGGACTTGGCAAAGTCAGATTTGGAGAAAATTACCCAAGATTTCAGCGCTTCAATCCTCTTGCAGGTACCTGGACTGAGGTAAATTTTCCTGGAAATCCACGCCGCTATGTATTTGCAAGCCCCAACTACTTAGGTGGTGGAGCGATCGAAACTTCACGTGATGTCTTCAGTTACGACCGTAGTTTCTGGAAAATCAATGGAAGCAATTTCGAGCGATTGGAAGACCTCCCTTTCAACTCCAGAGATGCAGTGGCAGTGGAGTGGAACTCAAAATTATTTTTATTTGGCGGACTTGATGCAGCTTCCTTCTTTGTTCGAATGTATGACCCGCAGCAAGCAAAATGGATAAACATGAAAAATGCCCCCTTCCTTTTGGGGCGCAATGGAGCAGTCTTTACCTGGGAAAATAGAATTTTTGTTTTATCAACTATAGGGCAATTGTGGGAGTATGAACCAAATCAAGATCGTTGGGAAATGCGCACTACCTATCCTGGAAAGATAGGTTTTGGGTATCCTGTCGCTGAAGTAATCGGCAATAAAGCATACCTCGGCCTATACAGAGCTACCCAGGAACTCTGGGAACTCAATCTAGAAACGCTTACCTGGAAGGCAAAGAATCCAATCATTGGCCTGCCTCAAAGCATCACTAGCGGGTATTTCCAATACAATGGATCCATTTATTTTCTCCGTGCTCCAGAAGAATCCGTAACCGGAAACTTGACCATGGAATTGTACAAATTTGACCCCGATGCAATCTAAGCCTACTCTCATGAAAAATAGATCCCTCCTTGTCTTTTTATTCTTTGGGCTAACAGCCACCGTATGGGCCCAAACTCCCGCTGTAAAGCGAGAAGTAATCGGTCGAGATATAGGCCAACTGAAAGGAATCAAACTTTCGGGAAGAATCACGGATGAGATCACTGGAGATGCACTCGTAGGAGCCACTGTCCGAATTCCCGAACTGGACCTAACCCGAATCACCGATGACAACGGAAGTTTTGAACTTGAAGTGTCAAGAGCCGAATACACCCTTGAGTTTCGCTATGTGGGTTATGAAACCAAGATTTACCCCATCACTGCAGTAGGAGATGGAAGGCTGACGATCAAGATGCTCCAAGAGGATTTCACGCTTGATGACGTGGTCATCTATGGCAGCGATCCGGAGAAAAATATCCGGTCTACCAACATGGGTGCCGTCACGCTTAGTGTCAATACCATGAAGGAACTTCCTCCCTTTATGGGAGAAATTGATATTGTGCGCTCCTTGGCTACCCTACCCGGTGTGAGTCAGGTGGGAGAAGCTTCCTCAGGACTCAATGTACGAGGCGGTGGCGTAGATCAAAACCTGATCCAATTCGCTGGGGCTCCCATCTACAATCCTTCGCACATGTTTGGCCTATTTACCGCATTCAACCCCGATATGGTGAATGACGTGACCCTCTACAAAGCGGTGGTTCCTGCTCGCTTTGGAGGTAGAAGTTCAGCGATCCTTGACATCCTTCCCAAGGCAGGTAGTGTAGAAAAGTTTGGAGGCGAGGTCATGCTCAGCAACTTCTCTGGAAAGCTTTCGCTAAACGGCCCACTCATTAAGGACAAGGTATCTATCCTTGGAGGATTTAGAATCTCCTACATCAACTGGCTCCTACAATCCCTAAGCAATACTACACTCAATAGTTCCAATGCTGATTTTTACGATGGCAACGTAGTAATTAGTGCCCCAATTTCTGAAAATAACGAGTTTACCTACAGCTACTACACCAGTTACGATGACTTTGCTTTTGCCTCTGACACCACAATCTCTTGGCAAAATAACGCCCACTCCTTGCAATGGAAAAGTAAACTGAGTGAAAAACTCAAAATGGAGACCCTTGGCTTTTATTCCCTCTACGACTATGGGATTTTTAATCAGTCGGGACTCAACAACTTTAAAATCAATTCGGACATCAAAGATATGGGAGGAAAAACCTTCCTCAATTATGTCCCAAGCCCTTCGCAGTCATTTACCCTTGGCGCTGAATACAAGCAAGTGGCCATCCAACCTGGAGAGTTAATCCCTACCGGAACTTCCGAAGATGTGCTCCCCAAAAAAGTACAAAATGAAGCAGGTCGGGAAATGGCTGCTCACTTCCAGCATGAGCTAGAATTCGGGGAAAAAATAGGCCTATCCTATGGACTCAGGTACGATCTATACCAGTACCTGGGCGCTCGTACCGTTCGGACCTACCAAGAAGGTACCCCAGTATCCGATGGTTCGGCTATTGGGGAAACGAATTATGGAGCAAACGAACTGATCCAAACCTATGATGGACTAGCACCACGGGCTTCCTTCCGCTATTCCTTCAATAAGGCCAGTTCGGTAAAGTTGGGCTACAACAAAATGTATCAATTTATCCACCTCATCTCCAATACGGCCACCATTGCTCCTTCGGATGTGTGGAAATTGAGTGATGGATTTTTGAAGCCTCAAATTGCAGATCAATTATCCCTAGGCTACTACAACAACTTCAAAGGAAACATCTTTGAGACCTCGGTGGAGATTTACTACAAAGACCTTCAAAACGTCGTGGAATACAAGGATGGGGCAAATCTGATTTTACAAAATCACATCGAAACCGAACTTGTCCCAGCGCAAGGGCAGTCCTATGGACTCGAACTTTACGTGAAAAAAAATCTAGGTACGCTTACCGGTTGGATTTCCTACACCTATTCCAGATCCTTAAGGCGTGTGATTACACCATTTGAGGAGGAAAACATCAACAATGGCGCCTGGTATGCCTCCAACTTTGACAAACCGCATGACCTGACCCTGATTGGAAATTACAAGGTAAGTACCAATACTTCCATTTCAGCCACCTTTGCCTACAGTACAGGAAGACCCATTACCTTCCCAGAAGCAAAGTTTGATTTTTCAGGAAATAACTTGGCCTACTTTAAGGATCGAAACCAGCAACGACTTCCGGACTTTCACCGACTTGATTTTTCAGTGAATTTCAAGTTAAAGGGGGAAGGGAAGTTTTTTGATGGGGACTGGACCTTCTCCGTGCTTAATGTGTATGGACGAAAAAATCCATTTTCCATCTTCTTTGACGATGCACCCCAGCAACCTCCACAAGCCTTCCGATTGGCCTTGTTGGGAATTCCTCTTCCTAGTTTAAGTTATGCCATAAGTTTCTAAGCCATGTTGAAAAGACTAGTATTCCTACTTTTATTGATTCCAATGGCCTGTGTAGACCCTTATGAGGTCGAAGTACCTGAGGGAGAGCAACTCTTGACTGTAGAAGGGATCATCTCTACTGGCCCTGGGCCTCATGCCATCACCCTTACTAGAAGTGCTACTTACGGAAGCATTTTTCAAGGACTGATTCGCCCCGTATCCTTGGCAACCGTAGTGGTACGGGACAACGAGGGAAATGTGACCTTCCTTACCGAAGGACTCGATGCCAAAGGTACCTATTACACTCCATCAAGTTTTAGTGCACAAGTGGGTAAGTCTTACACGCTTCAAATTCGCACGGCAGAAGGAAAGGTATATACCTCCACCCCGGAAAAAGTCACATCAGTACCCGCTATCCAGTCGCTAGAGATTCGGACCGTGACCATCCCTACCGAAGAAAGTAGTTTCCCCAAATCAGGGATTCAATTGATTGCAGGTTTGAAGGACCCTGCTGATGAAAACAATTTCTATTATTGGAGAAATGGCCCCGCGGTATACATCTTGGAGACTCGTCCAGATTTATTTACCCCTAGGCCATCCCCAACAAATCCAAACCGAACCCCTCAACCCAAGGACTGCTGTGTGCAATGCTACCGCTACGAAGCGGGAAATAATCAGAGTTTATTCGTGGTAAATGACGACAGTTTCAATGGGTTGAGCACCAAAATCCCCGCTTCTTTTATTGCAGACGATGGTTACCGATTTGTCAATAAATTCCGAATGGACCTGAAGCAATACAGCATCTCGCAAGGAGCCTATCGTTACTTACGTTTGGTAAAGCAACAAGCAGAAATTTCCGGTTCCATCTTTGATCCTCCTCCAGCTACAATCCGTGGGAACATGCTCAGTTTGGACAATCCAGATGAAGTGGTCCTTGGCTATTTCATGGCAGGTGGAGAAACCTCACGGCGAATCTACGTGGATAAAAATGATTTGACTTTCAAGCAAAATCGCGCGATAATCCCAGACGACTGCCGCGTCATATCGGGCGCATTTATCGATCCCCCTGCGGATTGGAAACCCTAAAAAACCAAAAAAGACCATATACAATTGGTCTCTTTTTGATTTGCGATTTTCCGTAGGAAATTAAGGTTTGAAGTTCCATAAAATGGGCTGTGGACCGTGGACTATTGCCGAATACTTTTTCTGAATCAATCCACCACCCACTCCTCAAAGCGAATTCCTTCTTTTTCCAAAGCATTCAAAATCGGGAGGTACAATTCAGGAACTACGGGAAGATGTAGTCCACGCAGGGAAATTTCTCCCTTCAAAAAAAGATCTACGGCAATGGCCAGCGGAAGTCCCACCGTCTTAGCCATGGCAGTATACACTGAATCTTGGCCGACATCAACCAGACTGGAAATTATTTTTTTGGTTCCATTTTGGGTTTGAATCTCAAATTGATGCTGCATCACAATCATGTCTCGGTCAGTTGGCTGTAGTGCCCACTGTTCCTCTAGAATCGCCTGAAGCAGTTGGGCTGGGCTCCCTTCCGTTTTTGGAAGAAGTTTCTGTTCAAAAAATCCAAGCCACTGCAACTTTTCAAAGGTGGGAAAGTCTAGGTCTGGAATGAGTTCTGCTAATTTTTCCTCAATGCTGAGTTGATCAGACCAAGGGAGAAAGGTATTGAAAAATTGCCGATAGGTACTTCCAACAGTCAACTGCAAGGATGCGGTATCGTCCGTCATCCCTAGTTGTACAAATACATCCCAAGCCTTGCAGAAACCTGCCCGCCGAAGTGTTCCCCGAAGTAGCGTGTGGGCCTCTTCCAATCCATAAATTGCTCGATAGTTTAAAGAGTCTCGGTTGGGGTAGCCATCAAAATCCCCTAAACCTGGAAAGTGGATGGTCTCTACCCGTTTAAACAACTGCGTGTAAGGAACCAACTTCACTTCTCCATGGTCTAGAAACTTGGACATCCCTTGACCTGCAAGCACCACATTGCGGGGGTTCCAGGTAAACTTGTATTTCCAGGGGTTGTCCTCACTTTCAGGGGCAAGCAAGCCTCCACAATAGGACTTGAAGGAACGGATTACTTCTCCTCTGGATTGGGCTTCATGAATAATCTTCAAGGCCGAAAGGTGGTCGATGCCAGGATCTAGCCCACATTCGTTTAGAAACAACAAGCCCTTGGCCTCAATCTCCAGCTTCATCGCTCTCAAGGCCTCACTCTCGTAAGAGGCGGTGAAAAAATGAACTCCCAACTTCAAGCAATCGGCAGCCAAAATAGGATGCAATCCTGCTGGGAGCATGGAAATAACCACATCGGCCTGGCGGATCAATTGCCACCTAGAATCTTCCTGCTCCAAATCTACCAGTACCGCCTCCGTTTGCACACGCCCTTTGAGTTTGGCTGTGGCCAAGGCAGGATCTAGGTCAGCTACCAAAAGCTTTCGCGACCCATCCCCACAAGAGTCGGCCAGGTAATCAATGAGGGATGTGGCAGATTTTCCTGCACCAAATAGCAAAATGGTAGGCATGGGATGGGCTTTATTGCCTTAAAAATGGGCCTTTTTTTTGGTGTGAAAAAGTGAAAATTCAAGATTTAGGGAACATTTGCGTACTTTAATCGTTGGTTCCTTTCCAAACCACTACTGCTTGTGAAAAAAATTACCGATGCAATTGAACTAGAAGAACTCGCCTTTTCAGAATTAAATCCTCTAGAAGCCACCTTACTTCAGCGAGCCCAAGAAATTTCCAAAAATGCATACGCCCCCTATTCCAGTTTTCATGTAGGAGCGGCAGTGATGCTTGATAACGGAGAAATCTACCGGTCTTCGAATCAAGAGAATGTAAGTTTCCCAGTTGGCACCTGTGCCGAACGATTGCTTCTCGGCTATGTGGGAGCCAACTTTCCCAAGCAAGTCCCACAAATGCTTGCCATCGTGGCCCAGCGGGCAGGGGAAGACAGTTGGGCGGGGGTATCCCCCTGCGGGATGTGCCGACAAGCCATCAATGAGGTTGAAAATCGGTACCAAAATCCCATCACTATTTTACTCTTGCAAGCCAATGGAACCGTGCTGCGCTTCCGAGGAATTCGGCACCTACTTCCTCTCAAATTTGACGATCTCCACAGCTAAACGTGAAAAAGTCTCTTCAATTTACTTACGAAGCCCCCTATTTCCTTTCCCATGAACCCACAGGAAAGGAACAAGAAGTTTGGATAGTGCTGCATGGCTATGGACAACTGGCAGAGTTTTTCATCCGGAAGTTCCTTCCCTTCTCCTCTGAAAATCGACTTTTCATCGCCCCTGAGGGCACCAATCACTCCTATTTACAAGAATTCCAGGGGCGAGTAGGCGCCAATTGGATGACCAGTTACAACCGGGAAACCGCCATAGCCAACAACCATCGCTTCCTCAATCGAATGATGGACGACCTCCTCCTGCAATTTTCTGGTTCTCCACAGGTTCACCTGCTGGGCTTTTCCCAAGGGGCGGCTACTGGCACACGCTGGGCCAGTCAATGGAGTGGCAAATTAGATTCCTTGGTCTTGTGGGGTGGTGGATTTGCGCATGACTTGCAACTGAATTTGGCAAAAGAAAAGTTTGCCAACACGGAGGTGCTTCTGGTGCATGGAGCACAGGATGAGTTGATCACCAAGGAGGGAAAGCAGCGACAAGAAGCCTTACTACTTGAACTAGGTAAGCCCTTGAACCTTTTGACCTTCGAGGGTGGGCATGAAATCAACCCCACGTTGCTAGAAAAAATTATGAATCAGCAACTTTAGGCTTATTTTTTTACCTCGACCTTGCGCAATTTGAAACAATTTGTTGAACTTTCGATGAATCGTATTTTTAATTCATTTTGAACTCCATCCATGCTTTCGCTTACTGAAAAGGAGGTAGATCTAATTGCTACCCAATTGCTTAAGGGCAATGTGTGCTTCTATCAGGTTGACAAGAAGAAAATCCACCACATGCCGGACGATGAAGATTATTTCAACTACGACCTAACTCCAGAGGAAGAAGATATCCTCGATGAAATTGAAGATCAACCAGAAAATTTTGCAGAGTTTACCCGCTTGGAACCTACCCAAGAACATGAACTGATGCAGGATTTTGTGGATCGCCGGGTGAAGGAGCGAAGCCTAGCAGAGGACTTGGTCAGTGCACTGAGCAAACCCAAGGCCACTACCGCTTTCCGATTCCTACTCGATGGGTCCAAGTACAAGGAGGAATGGGCTGAATTCTTACGGGGGAAGTACCAGGATTGGATCAAGGAACAAGTCGATTCCTTCAATTACGCCGAAGACTAAATGCATCAGCCGCTCCAAGATTCACTATCAGGAGCGGCTTTTTTAGTTACAGTTGCCTAAATTCAATTCCTTATCCTTTTTTGCCTTACCATGAAAAAACTACTCTTTTTACTTCCGCTTCTTTTTGTAACCTTGCTCATTCAAGCCCAAACTTGGGATTGGGGCGGGCCAATTGATCCCCTGCAAGCGAAGTTTCAAATTCAACAGTACCGACTTGAATTGGAAATTTTCCCCGAAACGCAGTCCATTGCGGGTCGATCCACGATCACTTTTTCCTCTCAAGAAAAGTTAGACACGTTGCGGTTTCAATTGATTGACCAGTACCATGTCAGTAAGGTGCTTATGGATGGAAAAGAGGTTACATTTTCCCATCAAAATGACCTCCTAGACATCCTTCCCATCGACTGCACCTGCAATCAGGTAGAGATTTTTTACGAGGGCCCGACACCCATCGCCCAAGATCCTCCCTGGACCGGGGGATTTACCTGGGAAAAAGACCATTGGGGCAGGCATTGGATGGGATTGTCTTGCCAGGGCGAAGGGGCCAAACTATTTATGCCCGCCTTTGACCATCCCTCGAGCGAACCTCAGCAGGGAGTTGAGTTGCTCTTCACGGTGCCCAAACCTTATTTCGTGGCCTCCAATGGACGCCTGCTTCAAACTCAAGACCTGGGTCAAAAAGTACGGTACACTTGGAAAACAGATTATCCAATCAATAACTACAACATCAATTTTACGGTGGGGGTATTTGAAAAAGCAGAAAGCCAATTTCGCTCCATCTCTGGAGCGGTAATTCCGATGGCAGTATGGGTACTTCAAGACAACAAGGCCATGGCAAATGAATTGCTCGAAGTACTTCGAGTAAGTGCCCAAACCCATGAAAAATTCTTTGGCCCCTATCCTTTTTCCGAGGACAAAATTTCAGTTGTGGAAACGCCCTACTTAGGAATGGAGCACCAAACCATCAATGCCTATGGCAACAATTTCCAATTTGTCCCCATGGGCAAGGTCCAGTACGATTGGCTACTCCATCACGAATTGGGACACGAATGGTTTGGAAACAAGATTTCTGTTGGGGACTGGGCAGACATGTGGATTCACGAAGGACTGACGGCTTACGGAGACTGGTTGTTCTTTTGGGAACATGGAGGTCCTGAGGCTTACTTTGAAAAAGTAACCGCTGAAGCCCGAGATATCCCACATGCCCTTCCTGTAGTCAGTCCTCCCAACTCCACCGAAAAGACCGCCTACCATCCCGAAATCTACACCAAAGGAGCCATGGTCATTCATTCCTTGCGAGGGGTCCTTGGGGACGAACTCTTCTTTCCCGCACTGAAAGCCTTCGCTGAAGGGGAGCAGTTTACCTACTTAAATCAAGTAAGTACCAATGATTTTACCGACTTTATCCAGCAGTACACGGGGCAAAATCTGGAGGGCTTTTTTGAACTCTACCTCAAGACAACGAAGCTACCTAAAGTTAAGGTGAAAAAGAGAGGGAAAAATGAGTTTTTCGTTTCTTTGGAAGGCATTGATTTTGAGATGCCTGTAGAAGTAAAGACCTCCACAGGAATTCAAAAGTACTCCTTGGGAAAAACCCCTAAACTGATCTCCAGTACCAATACTCCAGAAGTAGATCCACGGGGCTGGCTGATGTTGAAACGGTAAGGGAGTTTGTTCTAGCGGCCGACAAAAGGTAATTATTCTCGCAAAGGCGCAGGAGCCGCAAAGGATTGGGAGGTGGAAACTTATTCTATTAAAAACAACTCAATATTCTGGCAGCATGTCCTAGCTCCGGAGGAGCGTAATATTAATAAATAACCCCGGGTGGAACCCGGGGAAAGATGAAATGAGAGAAAGACGAGCCCAAGCGGGAGTCTCTCCCGCAGAATTGCGGGACGACACAAAAAAATAAAGGAATTAAAAATTCAAGGATAAATGCTCCTGATTGCAAATCAGGAGCAGGTCCATAAACCAAAAAAGCGGCGAAGACTACAGCCTTCAACCGCTTTTTGATTTTATTCAATTAAATCTAATTTCTAGCAGGAATTAGTAACTTTTAACCTGCCTGCCTTCGGCAGGTTTTTAACCTGCTTGCCGCAGGCAGGCGCTTAACGCTCACAAAGCCCTTAAATGCCAAATTCCTTCTTCACCCGCTCTACATAATCCAACTTCTCCCAGGTAAACAACTCTACCTTCTGGGTGATTGCTGTGCGATACGGGGAAGTGAAGGTTTTCTCTACCACCACGCTCTCTCTACCCATGTGTCCGTAAGCGGCAGTTTCTAGGTAGATCGGGGTACGCAACTTCAAGCGCTGCTCGATGGCATACGGACGCATGTCGAAGATGCCTTCCACTTTCTTCGCAATTTCTCCATCACTTAAGTTCACCTTGGCTGTGCCGTAGGTGTTGATGTAGATACCCATCGGCTTGGCTACACCAATCGCATAGGATACCTGCACCAAGATCTCGTCTGCGATACCCGCTGCCACCATGTTTTTGGCGATGTGACGGGTAGCATAAGCCGCAGAGCGGTCTACTTTGGAAGGATCTTTGCCAGAGAAGGCTCCTCCTCCGTGAGCACCTTTGCCCCCGTAGGTGTCTACGATGATTTTTCTTCCAGTCAAGCCGGTATCACCATGAGGTCCACCAATCACAAACTTGCCCGTTGGGTTGATGTGGTAGGTGATCTGATCCGTAAATAATTTTTGTAGGGAAGGCTTC
>Ga0169931_10010132_pt1 | contig 13456 bp, 14 predicted proteins | sample Kivu_15m_20L_FD_129675 | JGI IMG/M metagenome (GOLD analysis project Ga0169931, IMG submission 129675) | Freshwater microbial communities from Lake Kivu, Western Province, Rwanda to study Microbial Dark Matter (Phase II) - Kivu_15m_20L... | ecosystem: Environmental > Aquatic > Freshwater > Lake...
ATCCTGAAGGAATGCTTCGTAAAGAGAATGGTGCTTCAATCGATGAAGAAAGTCTTCGTGATTGGTTTGGTAAGTCCAAATCAAAAGCGGCTATACGTGGTTGGGTTAGTGTAGTAACTGGTGGCACGTGTGCAAGTGATGAACCAGGAGAAGGAACTCCAAAATGTGTCTCATCTGCAAAGAGAGCAAGTATGACGAAGGCAGAAAGACTATCTGCCGCAAGAAGAAAGAAAGCAGCAGATCCTGGACAACAGGCAAAAACTGGTGCTGCAAAACCAACTTATGTTTCAACTGACTCATCTAAAAAGAAAACACGTAAAGAAGAAACTAATTTAGTAGGATTAATTGAGAAAAAACTTTGTAATCACACTAAAAAGGGCACATATTGCCCAAGTCACGGAAATAAGGAGTGCTCAACAATGTCAGAGACAAGAGATCACGAGTATTCTATGGCTCGCTCAGAATTATCTACAATAATCAGTGCTGCTAAAAAACTGAAGAAAAAAATGGCAAAAGGTGAAGGAAATATAGAGGCATGGGTTCAATCAAAAATTACCAAAGCTGCTGATTATATAGATAGTGCAGCAGATTACGTTGATAGTGGAGAAATGAACGAAGAAACAGATAAAAAAGGTAAAGGAAGCGGCACAAAAGACGCTTGCTATCATAAGGTCAAGTCAAGATATAGCGTCTGGCCCTCTGCATATGCCTCTGGAGCACTGGTAAAGTGTCGTAAGGTAGGTGCTGCTAACTGGGGTAATAAAAGTGAGTCTTACACGTTTTCTAATTGGAAAGATAATTTTTTACCAACAGAAATTGAAACGATCAATATTATTAATCCAGAACCATTGAAACCCAGTGGATCTAAGGAAGAACAACTTGATGAAGCAGGTAAAAAGTGTTGGCCAGGATATGAGAAAAAAGGAACTCAAAAACTATTTGGAAAAACTTATAATCGTTGTGTTAAAAAAGAACAACTTTCTAATTGGAGATCTGAATTAGGAATATTAGAATTACTGGAAGATTGGCAGTCAAAAAATCGTAAAGATGGTGTTGATGGATTAAGTCAATCAACGGTAGATGCTTATCGTCGTGAAAATCCAGGATCAAAACTTCAAACAGCAGTAACCGAAAAAAAGCCTACTGGCAAAAGGGCTGATCGTCGCAAGTCCTTTTGCCGCAGAATGAAAGGCATGAAATCTAAATTGACTTCTGCAAAAACTGCAAGAGATCCAGATTCAAGAATTAACAAAGCTCTTCGTCGTTGGAATTGTAACTAAAAAAAAATTACTTTACATTATGAACTCAAAGAGGGAGTATGAATATGTCTAATGATGTTTATTTGGGCAATCCTTTGCTCAAAAAAGCAAATACTCCAATAGAATTTACGGAAGATCAAATTATTGAGTTTTTAAAGTGTAAGGAAGACCCTGTATATTTTTCTAGAAATTATATCAAAATTGTTTCTCTGGATCATGGTTTAGTTCCATTTGAATTATATCCATTTCAAGAAAAACTGATTGATAATTTTCATAAAAATAGATTTAATATTTGTAAGATGCCGCGTCAAACCGGTAAATCTACAACTGTTGTATCATATCTGTTACATTATGCAGTTTTTAACGATAATGTTAATATAGCTATTCTAGCAAACAAAGCATCCACAGCAAGAGATCTTCTTGGAAGATTGCAACTTGCATATGAAAATTTACCTAAATGGATGCAACAAGGTATTATATCTTGGAACAAAGGATCTTTAGAATTAGAAAATGGCTCCAAAATTTCATCTAACTCTACTTCGTCATCTGCTGTCCGAGGCGGATCCTATAATGTCATCTTTCTCGACGAGTTCGCTTTCATCCCAAATCACATTGCTGATGACTTCTTTGCCTCTGTTTATCCTACTATTTCTTCTGGACAAAGCACGAAGGTAATTATTGTATCTACACCACGCGGTATGAATCATTTCTACCGTATGTGGCATGACTCTGAACGGGGTAAGAATGAATATGTGCCCACAGATGTTCATTGGTCTGAGGTGCCTGGTAGAGACTCTGTTTGGAAGGAGCAGACGATCTCTAATACATCCGAACAACAATTCAAAGTTGAATTTGAATGTGAATTTTTAGGGTCTGTTAACACTCTTATCAATCCATCTAAACTTAGAAATTTAGTTTATGAGGATCCAATCAAAAGGAATGCAGGTTTAGATATCTATGATCATCCGAGAGAGGAACATAATTATCTTATGACCGTTGACGTTGCTCGTGGACTTGGTAACGACTATTCGGCATTTATTGTTTTTGATATTACTAACTTTCCATATAAAGTTGTAGCAAAGTATAGAAATAATGAAATAAAACCAATGTTATTTCCAAATATTATTCATGAAGTTGCGAAGGGATATAATGATGCATGGTTATTAGTCGAAGTTAATGATATTGGTGATCAGGTTGCAAATATTCTTCATTTTGATCTTGAATATGATAATGTTTTAATGTGCTCAATGCGTGGTAGAGCTGGACAAATTGTTGGATCTGGATTTAGTGGTAAGAAATCTCAACTTGGTGTTCGTATGACGGCATCTGTTAAAAAATTAGGATGTTCAAATCTTAAAACTCTTTTGGAAGACGATAAATTACTCACTGTTGATTATGATATTATTTCGGAGTTAACAACTTTTGCCCAAAGACACAATTCTTTTGAAGCAGAGGAAGGTTGTAATGATGATCTTGCAATGTGTCTGGTAATTTTTTCATGGTTAATTGCACAACCATATTTTAAAGAAATGACGGATAATGATGTTCGAAAAAGAATATATGAAGAACAAAAAAATCAAATTGAACAGGATATGTCCCCATTTGGTTTTATTTCTGATGGATTAGAAAATATGGAGTCTTTTGTTGATAATACAGGAGATAGATGGTATACCGATGAATATGGAGATCGTTCCTATATGTGGGATTATATGTAAATGGATTTAGATAGTCAATTAAATTTAGAACATCTTTTATTCTTTGATAGGAAGTGTCGCTCTTGTGGAAAAATTAAAAATTTAATGAACGATTTTTACTTGACTCGTAAAGACAGGGGTTCATTTGCATCAGCATATTCCTATGAGTGTAAAGAATGCACAATAAAAAGAATTAAAAATAGAAAAAATAAAAATAAAACACTGAAATGGGAGTATCCTGACTGGTAAATGTTCACGCATGATTTCCCCAATCAAAATACTGTTTTTAATAAATATTTCTAGAATAATTCTGGATATCACGGAGAATTAAGATGCCACTAAATTTAGCATCTCCTGGAATTGTAGTAAGAGAAGTTGATTTAACATCAGGTAGAGTAGATCCAACCTCAGACAAAATTGGAGTGATTGTGTCTCCTTTTGCTCAAGGACCTGTAGAAGAACCAATCTTGATTGGTAATGAGCAAGAACTTTTAGCAAACTTTGGTAACCCATACGCTATTGATAAGCATTATGAAAACTGGATGACTGCATCCTCGTATCTAGCATATGGTGGAACTCTGAGAGTAGTTAGAAGTGACAATGCTTCATTAAAGAATGCTTTTGTAGGATCTGCAACAAGTATTAAAATTAAAAGTTATGAAGATTATGTAAATCTTGGATATGATGAGAATACTATTTCTGGCGTAACTTTTGCTGCAAGAAATCCAGGATCTTGGGCAAATGGAATTAAAGTTGCTATTGTCGATGGTAAAGCCGATCAAATTTTAAGCGGTATTGCTACTGCATCTATTTCTGTTGGAATGGGTGTTACTCAAGCAATTTCTTCAACGCTTCCTGGAGCGGGAACAACTAGTGTTCTTAATGGTTATTTAAAAGGAGTAGTTACTGAAAAAGGAACTAATTATATTGCAGTAAAAGTAGTAAGTCATGTTTCTACTGCGGGAACTGAAACTGCAGTTGATTATCAACAACTTGGTGTTTATGCATTCTCTTCTGCAGGTAGTGTTGCGATACATACGGCAGGGGTATCTGCACCGTTCGCAACGACTTCATACACTGCTAGACAAGATTGGTTTGATCAACAAACAATCTCACTCACAAACTCAACAGTATCTTGGAATAGTCTATCAAATCGTCCAGGAACCTCTGCATACACTGCATCAAGAGGTGGAAGATTCGATGAAGTTCATGTTGTTGTTTTTGATGACAATGGATCAATTACGGGAAATGCTGGAACAATTCTAGAAAAGCATTTAGGATTATCTAAAGCAAAAGACGCAGAATTTTCTGTAGGTGCATCCTCTTACTGGAGAAAGTATCTTTCAGAAAATTCATCCTACATTTTTGGAGGTGGGGCACCATCTGGTATCACCACTACATCAAATGCAGGAAGCACATTTGCTTTAGATTCTGATACTGCTTGGGATCAGGGAGCATCTGGAATTAAATTTGCAGCTTCTGGATCATCAACTTTAACTCTTGATGGAGGTAAAAATTATGGAGGAGCCACCGGTCTTACAACTGCTGGAGCACTTACCGCCACGCTTTCAGATTTATCTACAGGTTATGCCTTGTTTGAAAATACTGAAGAATATGATGTAGATTTTCTCCTCATGGGATCTGCAGGTTACGCTCAAGATATTGCTCAATCACTAGCATCTAAGTTAATTAGTGTTGCAGAATTGAGAAAAGATGCAATTGCCTTTATTTCTCCATATAGAGGAGCACTTCTTACCGAAACCACAACAGATTCTTATACTCTGAAGAGTTCATCAGTGATTACGGATAATTTGATTAGTTATTATGCAGCAATTCCATCTTCTTCTTATGCAATTTTTGATAGTGGATACAAATACATGTATGATAGATTCTCAAATACTTTTAGATATATTCCATTGAATGGAGATATTGCAGGTCTATGTGCTAGAAATGACGCTGTAAACTTCCCATGGTTCTCACCAGCAGGAACTTCAAGAGGTTCAATTTTAAATGCCGTAAAACTTGCATATAATCCAACAAAGGCACAAAGAGATCGCCTTTATTCTGAAAGAATTAATCCAGTAATCTTCTCACCAGGTTCTGGAATTATACTATTTGGTGATAAAACAGGTCTTGCTAAAGCTTCTGCATTTGATAGAATTAATGTTCGCAGACTCTTTATCTATCTTGAATACGCTATTTCTGAGGCAGCAAAAGATGTGATGTTTGAATTCAACGATGAGTTAACCAGAAATGGATTTGTGAACACAGTTGAACCATTCCTTAGGGATGTTCAGGCAAAACGAGGAATTCAAGATTTTAGACTTGTTTGCGATCAAACAAATAATACAGCAGCAGTCATTGATGCTAATGAATTTGTCGCTGATATCTATATCAAACCAAATAGATCAATTAACTTCATTGGACTGACTTTTGTAGCCACCAGAACTGGTGTTTCATTTGAAGAAGTAATTGGTAACGTTTAATTCAAAAGAGGTAAAAACCAATGACAACTTTACGCACAATTACCCAGTTTAAAACCGCCCTCGCAGGTGGCGGCGCAAGACCCAATCTATTTGAAGTTTCAATTCCTTCGTTCCCAACTGCTGCTGGAACCAGCACTTGGACAACAACTGCTGGTGGTGAAGCTGATAATTTTAAATTTTTATGTAAGGCAGCTGCCCTGCCCGCATCAAACGTAGCACCAGTTGATGTTCCATTTAGAGGTCGCATCTTAAAAGTAGCTGGTGAAAGAACATTTGATACCTGGACAGTTACAGTCATCAACGATGAAAACTTTAAACTTAGAACTGCTTTCGAAAAGTGGATGAATGGTATTAGCAAGCTAGATAATGCAACTGGTGCTTCGAACCCAGCATCTTACATGGCTGATGCATATGTTTATCAACTCGGTAGAGGTGCTGGAACTGTGCAATCAACTACAAATAGTTCTAATTCCGCTGGGACATCGATTCAAGCATTAAGATCATACAGATTTTATGATATTTTCCCAACTAATGTTTCACAGATTGATCTTTCATATGATACTACAGATACTTTAGAGGAATATACAGTTGAATTCCAAGTTCAATACTGGACTGCAGGTGCTGCAACTGGTAGTTCAACTGGTGATGTAGTAATTAGTTGATAAATAGGGTATAATAGTTTAATTTATAAAATGGCAAAACTTTTTGGATTTTCTATTGAACCTTCTGAAGAAAAGTCCAAGTCTATACTTTCCCCCGTCCCCCCTAATAACGAGGACGGGGTTGATAATTTTATTACTAGTGGATTTTACGGACAGTTTGTCGATATTGAAGGTGTATATAGAACAGAACACGACTTAATTAAAAGATATAGGGAAATGGCGTTGCATCCAGAATGTGACAACGCTATTGAAGATGTTGTGAATGAAGCAATTGTTAGTGATCTTTACGACTCACCTGTTGAGATTGAGTTATCAAATTTAAATGCAAGTGACAAAATAAAATCAATTATTAGAAATGAATTTCGATATATTAAAGAACTTTTAGATTTTGATAAAAAATGCCATGAAATTTTTAGAAATTGGTATATTGATGGAAGACTTTATTATCATAAAGTAATTGATATTAAAAACCCAGAGGGAGGAATTAAAGAATTAAGATATATTGATCCCATGAAGATGAAATTTATTCGTCAGGAGAAAAAAATTCCTAAAGGTCAATTAATAGATTTTGGAAGATCTAACGAAAACAATAAAAGTTTTTATCCAGATGTTGAAGAATATTTTATGTATACACCAAAATCAAGTTATCCTTTGGGGACAATTCCTGGTGCATCTGCTCAAAAAGGAGTAAAAATTGCTAAAGACTCTATTACATATGTGAATTCTGGTCTTGTAGATAGAAATAAGGGGACAGTTCTCTCATATCTTCATAAATCAATCAAAGCACTTAATCAATTGAGAATGATTGAAGACTCTTTAGTAATTTATAGATTATCTCGTGCTCCAGAAAGAAGAATTTTTTATATCGATGTAGGTAATCTTCCTAAGGTCAAAGCGGAGCAATATCTTCGTGAAGTAATGAGTCGTTATCGTAATAAGTTAGTATATGATGCTAATACTGGCGAAGTCCGTGATGACCGCAAATTTATGAGTATGCTTGAAGATTTTTGGCTTCCAAGAAGAGAGGGCGGTCGTGGAACAGAAATTACCACACTTCCTGGTGGACAAAATCTTGGTGAACTTGCCGACATTGAATATTTCCAAAAGAAACTATACAGAGCACTTGGAGTTCCTGAATCTAGGATTGCATCTGATGGTGGATTTAATTTAGGTAGATCATCAGAAATTTTAAGAGATGAATTAAAATTCACAAAATTTGTCGGAAGATTGAGAAAAAGATTTTCTCAACTTTTCAATGATATGTTGAAAACTCAATTAATTTTAAAAAATATTATTACACCCGAAGATTGGGAATACATGTCAGATCATATTCAATATGACTTTATCTATGATAATCAATTTGCAGAACTAAAAGAGTCTGAATTGATGAATGATAGAATTGGTTTACTATCAACCATGGAACCTTATATTGGAAAATATTTTTCAGTTGATTATGTTCGTAGAAAAGTTCTTAAACAAACTGATTTTGAAATTATTGAAATTGATAAACAAATTGAAAAAGAAATTAGAGATGGAATTCTTCCAGATCCTAGTGCGGTAGATCCCATTACTGGAGAACCATTACCATCTGAAGATGAAGTTGGTTTAATGGGAGATGTTCCACAAGAACCTGATCTAGATCAGCAAGGATCTGTAACTGATGCTCAGATTCAACAAGATACTAAAAAGGCTGAAATATAAATAAAGTATACTGTCATATAAAATTTTTATGGAAGATATTGTCGATTTGATTGCAACAGACTCCTCTGCTTCGGAAATTTCAAATAAAATTAAAGAAGTTTTATTTGGTAAAGCATCCGAAAGAGTTGAATCTCTTCGTCCCGAGATTGCAAAATCTATGTTTGATGGTGAATCTGAGATCGAAGAAACAGAGGATCAAGAATAATGGCCAACAGAATTAAGATTATTGGAGCGGAAGCGGCACTTCCAACAACAACTGGAGCTGCTACAAGTTTTAGTTCAGCAACAGTTGTACGTCTTTTTAATTCGGCAACATCTGCGGATCATTTAGTCACTGTGGTTGAGACACAAGGCGGAACCGTTATTGGATCTTTCACTTTAGCAAGATCACAATCTGAACTTTTACAAAAGTTACCATCACATTGTGTGTTTGCAGCGAATGCTGCTGTTTTGGGAGCACAAGTAGGATTTACAAATTAAAAAAAAATGAAACTAATTACGGAAGAAGTAACAAATGTAAAGATTATCAGCGAAGGAAAAGGCGCTGCTAAGAAACTTTATATTGAAGGAGTATTCCTTCAAGGTGAGATTAAAAATAGAAATGGAAGAATGTATCCCATTTCAACTCTTTCTCGTGAAGTAGGTCGTTACAATGAAAACTTCATCTGCAAAGGTCGTGCTCTTGGTGAACTCGGACACCCAGATGGTCCTACTGTAAATCTTGATCGTGTTTCTCACAAAATTACTTCTCTTGTTCAGGAGGGAAATAATTTTGTAGGTAAGGCACAAATTCTCAATACTCCTATGGGTAAGATTGCATCTTCACTTCTTGATGAAGGTGTAATGTTGGGTGTTTCTTCTCGTGGTGTTGGATCACTTAAAGAGGATCACGATGGTTGTAAAGTAGTCGGTGAAGATTTTATGCTCGCAACTGCTGCTGATATCGTTGCTGATCCATCTGCACCTGATGCTTTTGTATCGGGAATTATGGAAGGAAAGGAGTGGGTTTGGGAAGGTGGTATTCTTCGTGAAAAACTCGCAGAACGAACTCAAAGAAAAATTAATACTCTTGTTGATCAAAAAAGACTAGAAGAGAATAAATTGAATTTATTCAATGAATTTCTTTCAAATCTTTAAATTATAAATAAATATAGATTAAATATACAAAATCTAAAACAAATGTCCGTTGGTAGCAATTTACAAGAAATGGAAAACGTAGTAACCAAAGGAGCTGCACCTGCTGAGCCAATGACTTCGGCTGGTATTCCAGTTGAAGACCTCGGTGGTCCAACTCCAGAAAATTATAAGTCCGATGACGATTCGGCAAAACTCAAAGAACCCGGTTCAACTCTTGCTCAAGTCAAGAATGTGGTTAATAAAGGAGCGAAAGCTGCCGAAGCCATGCCTGCTGGTGTTAAAGAGGAAACCGAAGAGGAAGAGGAACTTGATGATGTAGAAGTAGATGAAGACGAAACCGAAGAGGAAGTAGTTGCAGAGGTTGCCGACGAACATGAAGAAGTGGAAGAAGAAGTAGAGGAAGAGTTTGATATTGAAGAAGATGTCAACGCTCTCCTTGCAGGTGAGGAACTTTCTGAGGAATTCCAAGAGAAAGCCCGCACTATCTTTGAAGCAGCAATTAAATCTAAAGTTGCAGAAATCAAAGAACAAATTCAATCCCAATATCAAGAGCAACTTCTAGAAGAAGTTGTAGCAATCAAATCAGAACTTATAGATCGTGTTGATGCATATCTAGAGTATGTTGCTGATGAGTGGGTTCAAGAAAATGCACTCGCAGTTGAGCACGGTCTTAAGACTGAGATGACTGAATCATTCCTTACAGGAATGAAGAGTCTTTTTGAAGATCATTATGTATCCATTCCTGAAGATAGATATGATGTTATCGAGAGCATGGTAGATAAACTTGATGAAATGGAAGAAAAACTCAACGAGCAAATTCAAAGAAATGTTGCTCTTAATAGAAGATTAGCCGAGTCAGTTGCCGATGTAATCTTTGCAGAAGTCGCTGAGGGTCTTGCACTTTCTCAGAAGGACAAACTCGCTTCTCTTGCCGAAAATGTTGAGTTTGAAAGTGAAGAGACCTATCGTGAGAAACTAGTAACTTTGAAAAATTCTTATTTTTCAAACACAGCAACTAGTGCTCAAAGAGAAGTTGCTGAAGAGATTTCTGAGTCAGTAGAGCAATCAACTGAACAAATTTCTCCACTTATGGAGTCATATCTCTCAGTGCTAAGCAGAACTTCCAAAAAGTGATTTTTAGATCATAATCAAACAACAATTTTTTCCAAAGAGGTAAAAACAATGCAAATGTTCAATGCCGAACATCTGCAGGAGAAGTGGGCACCCATTCTTGATTACGATGGCATGGATCCAATTAGAGATTCGCATCGTAGAACTGTAACCGCTATCCTGCTCGAAAACCAACAAAGAGAGATGCAAGAGGAGCGCAATTTCCTCTATGAAGCTCCAACAAATGTTACAGGATCATCTGGCGCTACCGCAGGTTTCTCAGCTAATGCATCTTCACCAAGTGCTGGTTTTGACCCTGTTCTGATCTCACTGATCCGTCGTTCAATGCCTAACTTGGTCGCTTATGACCTCGCAGGCGTACAACCAATGAATGGTCCTACTGGACTCATCTTCGCAATGCGTTCACGTTACACTAATCAGAGTGGAACTGAGGCATTCTTCGACGAGCCAGATAGCGCATTCTCTTCAAGAGGAACCACAGCAAACGCTGGTGCTCTTGGAAGTGGTTATGTATCTGGTTCTGATGGTTCATCCGTTGGTTTTGGAACCACTGCTGCTCAGTCAGGAACGAATCCAGCTCTTCTTAGCCCAGATTCATCTGCTCAACAGCAAGCATACACGCTTGGTCGTGGTATGGACACTGAAGATGCAGAAGCTCTTGGTGAAAGCGGTGGAGCAGCTTTCAACGAGATGGCATTCTCAATCGAGAAAGTCACCGTTACTGCAAAGTCACGCGCACTGAAGGCTGAGTACTCATTAGAGCTCGCTCAAGACCTTAAGGCAATTCATGGTCTGAATGCTGAAGCGGAATTAGCAAACATTCTCTCAACTGAGATTCTTGCTGAAATCAACCGCGAAGTCATCAGAACCGTTTATAAGGCTGCTAAGTCTGGTGCTCAAGCAAACGTTGCAACTGCTGGTAAGTTTGACCTCGACGTTGATTCCAACGGTCGTTGGTCTGTTGAGAAGTTTAAGGGTCTGATCTTCCAGATCGAGCGCGATGCAAACGCGATTGCCCAAGAAACTCGTAGAGGGAAGGGCAATATGATTCTCTGCTCCGCAGACGTTGCTTCCGCCCTCACTATGGCTGGTGTTCTTGATTACACTCCAGCACTCAACGCCAACCTCAATGTTGACGATACCGGTAACACCTTTGCTGGTGTTCTTCAAGGCAAGTATCGCGTATATATTGATCCATATTCGGCAAACGTTGCTGCTAACCAGTATTACGTTGTCGGTTATAAGGGTTCTTCACCTTATGACGCTGGTCTCTTCTACTGCCCATATGTTCCTCTCCAAATGGTTCGTGCTGTTGGTGAGAACTCCTTCCAGCCTAAGATTGGCTTTAAGACCCGTTATGGTCTTGTCGCCAACCCATTTGCTGAGGGAACCACTGCTGGTGCAGGTCGTATCACTGCTAATAGCAACCGCTACTACAGAAGAGTACAAGTTCTCAATCTCATGTGATCTCGATTCACATATCTATCTGAGGGTCGAAAGACCCTCTTTTTTTATCTAAATAAAAATAAACGTATAAAAAAATGAAACCAACACCAAAAGAATCTAAAGTAATTTACGAATATTATGAAAGAGTGGTAAATCACCTCATTGCAGAAGGATATGCAGACAATAAAGAAAATGCAGAAAAAATTATCAGCGGCATGAGCGAAGATTGGTATAATTTAATTATTAAAGAATAATAATTAATTTACAGATGAGTTAAAATGTCATTTGCCACAAAACAGATAGGAAATAGAAATTTTCTATCTCCAATTGGATTTAAATTTACAATTGCTAAAAACAATAAAATAGATTTTTTTTCCAATACTGCTAGAATTCCTGGTATAACTTTAGGAACTGCGTTACAATCAACGCCACTTAAATTTTTAGATGTTCCTGGAGATATGTTGACTTATGAAGATTTTGATTTAGATTTTTTAGTGGATGAAAATTTAGAAAATTATCTCTTAATACATAATTGGTTAAAAGGACTTGGATTTCCGAATAATCAACAAGAATTTACAAATTTAGTTACAAATGAAGATGGAATAATTGATAACAAACTTCAATTTAGTGATGGAACGCTTTCAATATTAAATAGCAATTACAAAGAAGTTGCAAGTGTTAAATTTAAAGATCTGTTCCCAATTTCTTTGACCGCTTTAGATTTTACAGCTACCGATACAGATATTAACTACTTTACAGCACAGGTATCTTTCAAGTATACTATCTATGATATAACCACATCAAAATAAAATGACCCTTGATGAAATTCAGGAGATGTGGCAGAGAGACTCTGTTATTGATCCCGATAATTTACACGATGAATCTTTAAAAATTCCTCAACTGCACTCAAAGTATTATACGATTTATAATACGATTACTTTGTTGCGTGAAAAAGCAAGAGAGACCCACAGTAAGGTGAGACTTGAAAGGTATAATTATTACACAGGAAAGGCACCCATAGAGGTCTATGAAGAAGAACCGTTCCCCTATAAGGTTAGAGATAAAGACGCCTTACAGAGGCATATGGACGCTGATGAGAGGTTGAATAGAATAGACCTCAAGATTCGTTATTATGATATTATGCTCAAATTTTTAGAAGAAGTCATTAAGACTATCTCTAATAGAACATACCAAATCAAAAATGCTATTGAATTTATGAAATTTACTGCTGGATATGGAGGTTCTTAATATTATAAATAGTTAATAATGCGATAGATGATATGTATTCTCTTTATTGGATTAAATATAAAAATCATACAGATCCATATAAAGAAGGATATGTTGGAATATCTAAAGATCCATTAAAAAGATTTAAAGAACATAAAAATTCTAAAGATAATAATATGATAAAAGGTGCTATAAAAAATGGTGCTGATATTGAAATTCTTTTCAATAATTTATCCATAATCGAAGCACTAGAAATAGAAAAATCTTATAGACCAAAAGAATTGGTGGGGTGGAATCTCTGTGAGGGAGGACAATTACCACCAAGTAAAAAAGGTTACAAATATAAAGAAGGAAAGCAAATACTGGTAGGAGAAAGCAGGACAGATTCTCAAAAAGAATCTGCGAAAAAACATAGTGAGAGAATGAAAGGAAATATTCCTTGGAATAAGGGAAAGAGTGGATTTAGAGGTCCAATAAAATCTTGCATTTATAAAGGAATTGAATTTAATTCAAGAACAGAAGCGGCATCGCATTTTGGTGTTACAGTTAGTGCCGTTACATTATGGATAAAGAAGCACTCCAGGTGATGAAATAAATATTCACAGGTGAAACTTGTGAGTAATGTCTCATTTGGTGATATCAAAAAAGAATGAAGTTTATCTTCAGGTAAAAGCAGAACCGCACGTCTATTATGAACTTGCAGATCAGTTCAC
>Ga0169931_10010133_pt1 | contig 13454 bp, 12 predicted proteins | sample Kivu_15m_20L_FD_129675 | JGI IMG/M metagenome (GOLD analysis project Ga0169931, IMG submission 129675) | Freshwater microbial communities from Lake Kivu, Western Province, Rwanda to study Microbial Dark Matter (Phase II) - Kivu_15m_20L... | ecosystem: Environmental > Aquatic > Freshwater > Lake...
ACATGCTCCACCGCTTGTGCGGGCCCCCGTCAATTCATTTGAGTTTTAACCTTGCGGCCGTACTCCCCAGGCGGAGAACTTATCGCGTTAGCTTCGCCGCCAAGACCTCAAGGGCCCCAACGGCTAGTTCTCATAGTTTACGGCGTGGACTACCAGGGTATCTAATCCTGTTTGCTCCCCACGCTTTCGCACCTCAGCGTCAGTCTTGGTCCAGGAGGCCGCCTTCGCCGCTGGTGTTCCTTCCTATATCTACGCATTTCACCGCTACACAGGAAATTCCACCTCCCTCTACCAGACTCTAGCCTGTCAGTTTGGAATGCAGTTCCCAGGTTAAGCCCGGGGCTTTCACATCCCACTTAACAGACCGCCTACGCGCGCTTTACGCCCAGTAATTCCGATTAACGTTTGCACCCTCCGTATTACCGCGGCTGCTGGCACGGAGTTAGCCGGTGCTTCTTCTGTCGCTAACGTCAAGACCTCGCGGTATTAGCCCGAAGCTTTTCTTTACGACTGAAAGTGCTTTACAACCCGAAGGCCTTCTTCACACACGCGGCATGGCTGTGTCAGGCTTTCGCCCATTGCACAAGATTCCCCACTGCTGCCTCCCGTAGGAGTCTGGACCGTGTCTCAGTTCCAGTGTGGCTGATCGTCCTCTCAGACCAGCTATAGATCGTCGCCTTGGTAGGCCTTTACCCTACCAACTAGCTAATCTAACGCAGGCTCCTCTTCTGGCGCGAGGTCCGAAGATCCCCCGCTTTGATCCGTAGATGTTATGCGGTATTAGCTCGGGTTTCCCCGAGTTGTCCCCCACCTGAAGGCAGATTCCTACGCGTTACTCACCCGTCCGCCACTGTACTCATGCCCGAAGGCACTTTCTCGTTCGACTTGCATGTGTTAAGCCTGCCGCCAACGTTCAATCTGAGCCATGATCAAACTCTTCAGTTCAATTTTTTTGGCTCATTTGCGCCGAAGTTCGATCAATGCTCAATCGAGCCTCGATAGTTTCGTCGCATTCGAGCACTACTGAAGTATCGTGCTCTCAAATGAATTACGTGTTCCCACACGAATGGCTTGTTTCGCTTCCCGCGTGTTACGGGAAGTCGATTCGTACTGATCATTGTGTTCTTAAAGAGCCCGGAGGTTTTTGGATGGCCCCCGGCAAGGGAGGCGTATTATACGGAGCGACTTCATCTTGGCAACTGCTAATTCAAATCTGTTGTGATTTCGACAATCGCCCAGCTTCGCTTGCCTTTACGAAGCAGATGAAAGCGCCCAAAAAGCGCCTGCGCTGCTGAGAGTTCCGCACGGCTGTCCGTCAGGCTCTGTCCGTTTACGGTGACGCCGCTGGAATCGACCAGTTTTCGCGCTTCCCCAGTTGACTTGGCAAGTCCGGTATCCACCAATGCCGCCAGGACACCCTTCTTTTCGACATACCGAGCAGCAGGTAGGCCATCGGCACTGAGTTGCTTCAAATCCTCGATGGCCAGGCGTTGAAGATCTCCAGCGAAAAGACTCTCCGAAATCCGTTTCGCTCTGGTCAGGCCATCCGCACCGTGCACGAGTTCAGTCACGAGTTCAGCCAACCGATGCTGCGCCGTTCGCAGGTGCGGGCTTTCCGCGTTGACCAGGCTCAGCGCGGCAATTTCTTCTGCAGAAAGAAACGTGAAATACCTAAGGTAGTTGATGACATCGGCATCTGATGCGTTCAACCAGAACTGATAAAACGTGTACGGGGAGGTCCTCGCCGGATCAAGCCAGACGGTACCCGCAGCCGTCTTACCGAATTTTGCTCCATCTGCCCGAGTCACCAAAGGGAGCGTTAGACCGAAGGCCTGCTGATGCAGGGCCCTTCGAATGAGATCGATCCCTGAAACAATGTTTCCCCACTGATCACTGCCTCCAATCTGGAGGGTGCAGTTGTACCGCTTCGCCAGCTCAAGGAAGTCCATACCCTGAAGGAGCATGTAGCTGAATTCCGTATAGGAAATACCCTGCCCTTCTCTGTCCAGACGGGAGCGCACCGAATCTCGGGCAATCATCGCATTCACAGAGAAATGCTTCCCGACCTCCCTAAGGAACGTAATGACATCAAGAGACTGGGTCCAATCGAGGTTATTCACCAGCAGAGCAGCGTTGTTTCCCTCAAACGAGACATAGGGCTCAACCTGTTTGCGGATCTTATGAACCCACTCTCCGACAATCTCCTTTGTGTTCAGAGACCTTTCGTCAGCTCTAAACGAAGGATCGCCGATCAGGCCAGTAGCCCCGCCAACCAGGATGATCGGCCGATGCCCCATCTTTTGCAGGCGTTGTAGCCCAAGCAGCGGAACCAGGTTGCCGATATGCAAGCTATCTGCCGTTGGATCGAACCCGCCATAAACAGTACGGCATGCATTACCGAGATGAGCTGACAAACCTTCAGCGTCAGAAACCTGCGCTACAAGTCCGCGCCATCCAAACTCATCCAAAACCGTGCCAGACATCTTGTTGCGCCTTCTTTTGTAAGGAGGATATTGGAATATACTAACCGTCCGCTTGAGGGAGCGGCCAAAGGGTCCGTCGTAACCACCTGTAATATTTGGGAAACGAACTGAATCGCAGTGGATGCGAGCAATCCGGTTATGCTCTCGGACCGCTTACAATTCGCCAACAACCGGATATCCACAGCCGATGTCTTTTCAGTTTCCAAGAACTCACCTGTTGGCACTTGCCGTCATTTGCGGTGCTTTAGGGCTATTGAGCCTGGTTGACACGAGTGCAATCGGGGACAGTCCCGACGCCCAAGCAAGCAATTCGCATGCAATCATCGAATCAGACTCCTCTGAGTCCGCTACTAGAGGAATCATCTCAAACGAGGTCCTCGACGCCGCGATTCCCTTGGCGGCCAAGCTCCCAGAGAACGATCAACCACGAGTAATCGAACACACTGTCCGCAGAGGCGATAGTCTGGCGCTCGTGTTTTCCCGCTATGGTTTTCATCCTGCAGATCTTCATCAGATCGTGTCGTCCAAACCCGAGGGAAACAGCCTGCGCAATATTCTCCCTGGCAAGCAGCTGAAGTTTGATGTGGATGAAGAAGGGACCCTTCTTCGCTTCAGCTACGCGTCTTCACCTCTCGAAAGCGTTCAATTCGAGAGAGATACACTCGGTCACTTCAAAGGTCACCTCATCACCCGAGAACCTGAGAAGAACACTGTGTACCGATACGGCCAAATTGATCAGAGCCTATTTGTTAGTGCACAAAGAAGCGGGCTTTCCAGTGGTCTTATCATGGAGCTCGCAAAGATTTTCCAGTGGGACATCGACTTCGCTCTCGATCTGAGGCGCGGAGATGAATTTTCGCTGATCCTCGAAGAACTCTACCTTGATGACAAATTCATCGGTCATGGCGATATTCTCGCCGCCGAATTCGTGAACCAGGGTGAAGTCTTTCGAGCCGTGCGATATGAAACCGACGCGTATGGCGGAGGTTACTACCTACCGGATGGAAAGAGTCTTCGAAAGGCCTTCCTTCGCGCTCCGCTGGAGTTCTCCCGCATAAGCTCAAACTTCAACCCGGCCAGGATCCATCCGCTGTTTAATCGCGCGATGCCTCATCGCGGCATCGACTATGCGGCACCCACCGGAACTCCGATCAGAGCTTCAGGGAGCGGACGAGTACAAACCGCTGGCAAGTCACCCTCCAACGGAAACTACCTTGTTGTTCAGCACAACGCGGAGTACCAAACCAAGTACTTGCACTTGTCCCGATTCGCCAAGGGTATTCGGGCAGGAAGTCGGGTCCGGCAAGGTGACGTCATCGGCTATGTTGGCGCCACTGGCTGGGCGACGGCTCCTCACCTTCACTATGAGTTCCTGATCCGTGGTGTTCACCAGGATCCGCGGACTGTGAAACTGCCAAACGATGCGCCGTTGGAAGGAAAGGAAATGCTGGCTTTTCATGCTCACGCCAAACCGCTCCTCTTCCAACTTGATGCTTATCGACAGGGTCCGCAGGTCGCGGCAGCCCGGTAGCGGAGAGCCCGCCCTCGGGTTGGTTCCCTCGACCTAACGTTTTCGCAAACGGGGATACCGCTGAGTGGATAGTCGGCTTTACGTTGGCGTCATGACCGGCACCAGCGTGGACGGTCTTGATCTCGCAATCCTCGAGGATGCTCACCCACCTGTTGTCCTGTCGGGCGTCACGTTTCCCCTGCCTGCCAACCTCCGACAGCAACTCCTGGCACTCGTTCACGACCAGGCAGAAGCCAACGTAGATGCGCTTGGTTATGCCGATGCAGCACTTGGTGATTTCATCGGCAAGTGTGTACTCCACCTGCTGCAAACCGAAGGATTGGACGCGGCGGCAATACGCGCCATCGGTTCTCATGGCCAAACCGTGCGCCACCGACCGGACGGACCCTATCCGTTCACGTTGCAAATCGGTGATCCTCACCGGATTGCCGAGATCACCGGCATAACGACCGTTGCGGACTTTCGCCGACGAGACGTCGCGGCAGGGGGACAGGGAGCACCACTTGTACCTGCTTTTCATCGGGCACTCTTCGCGGCTCGGCATGAACGCCGTGTTGTTTTGAACATCGGCGGCATTGCCAACGTGACAGGGCTCTTCCCAGGCGAGGATTTGTTGGGTTTTGATACGGGACCTGGTAACGGTTTGCTCGACCTGTGGGCACAGGAGCACCTCGGGGCACCCATGGACAGGGATGGTGAGTGGGCGGCTTCCGGCATCATCCAACCGGGCCTGCTCTCCGCTGGTCTGGCTGATTCATACTTCTCGCGCTCGCTACCGAAAAGTACCGGTCGGGAGTACTTCAACCGGAGCTGGATTGAGCGGCTGATCGCTGGTCGGCTACAGCAACTTCCCGCGGCGAACGTCCAGCGAACACTCGTGGAACTCGTTTGCCGTTCGATTGTGGAAGCAATTGATCAGTCGTTCGGAGCGGTTGATCGCTTGATCGTCTGCGGTGGCGGCCGCAAGAATACTTTTCTTCTCAATCGCCTGCGGCACATTGCACGGCACCCAGTCGATACCAGTGAGGATTGGAAAATCGATGGAGATTCGCTTGAAGCCGCAGCTTTCGCATGGTTTGCAGCCCGCGCACTTGGCGGAGAAGCCGCCGGCGAACCCGCTGTAACCGGTGCGCACGGCGCGCGAGTTCTTGGCGTCGTACACCCGCGCTGAACCTCTGCCCCTGAAACAGGCTGTTAGCTTTCTCGAACGCGACGCCGGATCCGCATTACGAAGCTATTGAAAACGAGTTTCCGCAACCACAAGTCGACTCTGCGTTGGGGTTTTCCACCAGAAAGCGCGAGCCTTGAAGATCTTCGCGAAAATCCACAACAGCGCCAGCAAGGTACTGGTAGCTCAACTCATCGACCACCATTTCAACGCCGGCGTTCGCAATAATCGCGTCGTCGTCCGCCACCTGATCGTCAAAGGTAAATCCATAGGAAAACCCGCTGCAACCGCCGCCGGTTACGAACACACGCAACCGCAGGGTGTTGTCTCCTTCTTCTTCGAGCAGTCCAGCGACTCTCGCTGCTGCACGATCAGAAAGTTTGATCATCTGGCTCACCGGACTCTCCTGACTCATCCGCGGCTGGGAACTAAGATTCAACGAACTTGCGTTCGGGCAACGGCAACACGTTGGTCTCACTCCCGTGACGACCTCGGGCATGCACCAATTGCCCATCGATGCGCGCGCCCAGATGCATCTCGATCAGCTCGTAGTGGACATTGCCTTCGACGATCGCCTTTTCCGCAAGTTCGACTTTCGCCGACGCGTAAACTTCTCCACTGATCTTTCCGTCAACTACAACGTGCGGAACCCGCACATCGCCTTCAATTACACCACTCTGGGATAGGGTCACTTTGGCGTCATCACCCAGGCCCGAGATGTTTCCCCGAACCTGGCCGCAGACAATCAATTCTCCGGAGAACTGCAAGTTTCCGTCAAACACAGCGCCTTCCGCGATCAGCGTTACGCCAGCCTGGTTTTTGCTCTTCCTGAACATCAGAGTGACTCCACAATCCAAGGAAAAGAACGAACAACGGGTTTAGCACCACCAATTGGCACCAGTTTAACAACGACGCGCAACGGAAGGTGTCCTGGCGGAAGCCTGAAACCACCCTTGATGTGCTGGAAGTGTTGAAAACCGACCTTGATCGGTTGTTCACCCGACGAGTCTAGCTTTTCAATCGGTAACTGGACCATGGCCCCTGCAGCATCAGCTTCCACAGAAAGTGACAAAGTACCACGGACCCTGGGATTGGCTGCGCCGTCCTGAGACAGACGAACTTCGTAGCTAAACAAGTCCACGGCAACCGTCTGCACGATCCTGAATTCTGAGATCTGCACTCCAACGGGGACGGAACCTGGCGCAAGGATTTCGCGATAACGCGCAATCTCTTCCCTCAGCGCAGTGATTTCATGCTGCTGGCTGCTCAACGAAGCCTGAAGCTCCTCTGTTGCTCCAACAGCAACTCCTTGCTGCAGCCGCACCTCGGACAGCTCTTCGGCGAGCAGACCCGCATTGGCTTCGCTTCGCTGCAACGCATTTTTGAGTTGTTCCGTGTTTTTGGCTTCTTCGCGAACTGGCTCAGCACTGAGAAATTGGCCAATCCGGATACCCAGCACTACGCCAAAAAGCATCATCACTATCGCGAACCACGGCGTTCGCCAGAAACTTATAGTCACGACCCGCTTTTTGGGTACTTTGCGGCCTCCCGGAATGACGCTACGCCAATTCACGAATATCAAGCCATCCGCCCAGTATTAGCAATCTATATGCTTATTCTACAGCTTGCTATCGCCACGATGTCGACGCGTCGTACCCAGACTGATTGCCGGTTGGACTAGCGCCTTCAACCCGATATCCTGCCGCGCCCCTTCTTCCACAGTTCTGCCAATGTACGCGCTGTTGAAAGCAGTCCATATCATCTTCGTGGTGACCTGGTTCGCCGGTCTGTTTTACCTGCCTCGACTGTTCGTTTACCACAGCCAGACGTCCGATCCCGTCGCAAGAGCCCAGTTCACCACCATGGAAACGAAGCTCTACCGCATCATCATGCGACCCTCGATGGTGCTGACATTAGTGCTGGGGATCGCCCTGCTTACATGGCAATGGTCCTTTCTGTCTGTTTCCATCTGGATCTGGGTCAAGCTGACGGCGATCGTTCTGCTGCTTGGATACCACCACTACTGCGGCGCGCTCATTCGCAGTTTTGCAAACGCAAAATCTCCGGAAGAACACCCGGTCAGCGAGCGCTTTCTGCGCATCTTCAATGAGTTGCCTGCGCTCCTGCTTATAATCATCGTCATCCTTGCCGTGACCAAGCCATTTTGAACAGAAGTCGTTCGCACGAACTCATTTCCCGCGCCCGCCGCAAGATACCCGGCGGCGTCAATTCGCCGGTACGCGCATTCGGCGGAGTGGGTGGTGATCCGGTGTTTATGCTGGAGGGTCATGGAGCGCGGGTGACCGACGCCGATGGCAACAGTTATATCGATTACGTCGCGTCTTGGGGGCCGATGCTATTTGGTCACTCGAACCAGAAGATCAGGCAAGCGGTTATCGAGCAGGCTTCCCGCAGCATGGGGTTCGGCGCACCAACGGAGCTGGAAATCCGTATGGCGGAGAAGATCGGTGAGTTGATGCCCTCTCTCGAAAAGGTCCGCATGGTCAGCTCCGGGACCGAAGCAACTATGTCCGCCATTCGTCTCGCCAGAGGGTTCACCGGCCGGGACCTCATCGTCAAGTTCTCCGGCTGCTATCACGGCCACAGCGACTCCCTCCTCTCCAAGGCCGGCTCAGGACTTCTGACCTTTGGCATCCCCAACTGTCCTGGCATCCCTGAGGCCCTGGCGAGGATGACCCTGACTCTGCCGTTCAACGACAGCGACGCCGTCATCCGCACGTTTGCCGAGCACCAGAGGAAAATAGCCTGCATCATCGTCGAGCCCGTAGCCGGCAACATGGGATGTATTCCTCCGGTACCCGGGTTTCTGGAAACACTCCGCTCGGTTACGGCGCGAGACGGTGCGCTGTTGATTTTTGACGAAGTAATTACCGGTTTTCGGGTTGCTTCGGGTGGTGCGCAGGCCCTCTATGGCGTCACGCCCGACCTGACAACCTTGGGAAAAATCATCGGTGCCGGTCTACCGGTGGGGGCATTCGGCGGCAGGGCGGATGTCATGTCGATGATCGCGCCGGACGGCCCCGTTTATCAGGCGGGTACTCTTTCCGGCAATCCGCTCGCCATGGCTGCAGGTTTGGCAGCTCTGGACCAGGTTACGGCGGAAGTCTATTCGCATCTCGAATTCGCCACACACAAGCTGGCGGACAGTCTGGCGAACGCCGCTCGCAATGCCGGATTCAAAGTTGCCTGCAACCAGGTTTGCGGAATGTTCAGTCTCTTTTTCGGTACGGAATCGGTGCGGGACTTCGACGGAGTGATGAAGTCTGATGCTGACATCTACCGGAAGTTCTTTCACAAGATGCTGAACGCAGGCGTGTATCTTGCGCCATCCGCGTATGAGGTTGCGTTTCTGTCAACCGCGCACTCCGCTGAGATGATCGACCAAACGGTCCGGTCAGCAGAACAGGCCCTATCGGAAATCAAGGCGAGCCGCTGAATCTATGTACGACATCTACGGTCTGGGAAACGCTCTAGTCGATACTGAATACCAGATCGACGACGGATACCTACGCTCCCACGGCATCGACAAAGGTCACATGACCCTGGTCGACGAACAACGATTGCGAACCCTTCTCGCCGGTCTCGCCGACAGACCATCCAAACGTATCAGTGGCGGCTCCGCTGCGAACACAATTTTTGCTGCACAGGGATTCGGCAGAAAGACGTACTACTCCTGCAAGGTTGCGAGCGACGCTGCGGGAATACACTTCATCGACGATCTGACGACAGCGGGTGTACAGGTCAACCAAAACGCTCGATCGCGAACGGGAACGAGTGGAGAGTGCCTCATCCTGATCACCCCGGATGCCGAGCGATCAATGAACACTTTTCTCGGGATTTCGACAGCGTTGTCGCGGGCGGATCTCGACGAAGTGGCGTTACGTAGCGCCAAATATTTTTATGTGGAAGGTTACCTGAGCTCCAACGGTAGCAGCCTTGATGCGGCTGTTACTGCACGGGAGATAGCGGAAAGTGCAGGAGTGCGCACCGCGGTCAGCCTATCTGATACCAGCATGGTGGTGCACTTTCGGGAAGGTCTGGAACAAATTCTCGGAAATGGCGTTGACCAGATCTTCTGTAACGAAGAAGAAGCGTTGGCCTGGGCCCGTACCGATCGTCTGGACATTGCCATAAGTGAACTCTCTGATATCGCGCGCCATTGCAACGTGACCCTTGGTGCCAGAGGAAGCATCTCCGTTACCAAAGGGCACCAGCTACCGATTGAAGGTTTTCCGGTAAAGCCTCTTGATACCAATGGTGCAGGGGATATCTACGCTGGCGCCTACCTCGCGACGATCTGCCGTGGGAAGGACGCTGCAGAAGCTACGCGGTTCGCCAACTACGCAGCTTCCAGATTGGTGACCCATATCGGCGCGCGCCTTCCGGATATCGCAAGCTATCACCGACTACAGCGGAGCTTTGCTGGTTAGAGGCAAGCACTTCGATCAGCTAGTCTGAGCCCGCGCTTGCGATGCTGGCTACGCCGCCACACTGATCGCAACCAGTTGCCGCCGAGACTACAAATTTTCGAAGGGTAATCTCCTGGTGATGGAGACTCCTTGTTCGTTCACGTCGCTGGCCAATGCAAACACCTCAACCCCGATGCGGACGGCCTCGCGGACCGCACTTGCATACCCTGGGTCTATCCATTCTGCGATTCCCGCCCGGCGAATCCCCGTGTGCTGCACGCAAAAAATCAGTGCGGCGCGATGCCCTGCTTCTCTTAAGGCTCCAAGTTCTTCAACGTGTTTCCTGGCACGTTCACTTCGCGCGTCAGGGAAATAGCCGGCGCCATCTTCGCCAAGCAACGTCATGCTCTTCACTTCCACAAAACAGCCCGGCATTTCTTCGCCGGAGAGGCAAAAGTCAAAACGACTGGCTCCAAGAGGCGAGCGAACTTCAGAATTGAGGTTTGAATAGCCATTCAACTCAGTAACGAAGCCCTCCCGAAGGGCTTCAGCAACCACGATATTGGCGATTCCCGTATTAACGACAACCCGGTGTTCACCAACGGAGACCACTTCGAGCGTGCAAGGGTACTTGCGTGAAACCCGGTCGGAGATCGTGCACCAGACCTCCGAACCGGGAACGTCACAACCAGTCATGGCGCCGGTGTTTGGGCAGTGTACGGTCAGCATCGAGCCGTCAGTACATCGCACGTCCACCAGGAACCGTTTGTAGCGCCTGACCAACTCTGCCTTGAAGAGCGTAGCGTCAAATTTCACGAGGCCTTGAACCGCTCCATGGCTTGACCCAGCCGGAGGAGTACTTCATCGATCACTTCGAGTTCCACGGTGCACGCGAAACGCACATACCGTTCTGCATCGTGTTCACCAAAATCGAGTCCTGGCGTAGCCGCGACGTGGAACTCCTCAAGCAGTCTTCGGCTGAATTCCGTCGCGGTCAGACCGCTGCCACTGACGTCTACATACAGATAGAAGGCTCCATCCGGTCTAACAGGAACCCTAAGTCCGATTGCTTCCAACCCTTCTGTCAGCCGGGCGATCCGTTCGCGAATGACCCGGCCGCGTCGCTCGTGTTCAGAAAAGGCTTCTTCGGAAAATGCAGCAATCGCAGCGTATTGCGAAACGGTAGGTGGGCAGATGTACAGATTTTGCGCCAGCCGCCTGATCCCATCGACCAATCCGTCGGGCACGACGATCCACCCCAACCGCCATCCGGTCATACCGAAGTATTTGGAAAAGCTCTGCAGAACGATTGGTCTGGTTGACACTGCAAGCGCCGTTGGATATTCACTCTGCGGACTGGTGAGCCCCTGGTAGATCTCATCCACAATCAGGAACGCGCTCTCCGGAAGCGAACGCGCCAGATGAGCGAGCGTCGCCCTCGGGATCATCGTTCCCGTTGGATTGGCAGGAGAAGCAAGTAGCACACCTTTGACTGAGGGCCGCCAAGCCGCCTCAATATCTGCCCACGCCGGCTGGAAACCGCTTTGCGCGGAAACCGGCACGCGAATAACCGAGGCACCTACAGACTCGGCAAACACCTGGTTACACGGGTACCCCGGATCCGTAACCAAAAGATGATCACCCGGATCAAGGAGCGCAGCGGCGAGCAACATGAGCCCACCACTCGCGCCCGAAGTGACTACAACTCGATCGGCGCTCACTTCCACTCCGAAACGCTTGTAGTAATCCGAGATGGCTTCGCGGAGTTCAGGTAATCCGGTGGCGGAGGTATAGCGGGTGTGTCCCCGCCGAAGAGCATCAATGCCGGCGTTGCGGATCTGCTCCGCGACGGGAAAGTCGGGCTCTCCTACTTCCATATGCAAAATTCTGGCACCTTCGCGCTCGAGCTGGTGAGCCCGATCAAGGATCTCCATCACCCGAAAGGGTCTGATTCGTTCAAGGCGTTCGGCAGTGTTCACTCGGGCGCTCAGCTCGGCTGGATCAGCAGGAGTTGCCGCGAGTCCGCCGCAACCGTCGAGCCAGGGAGTCTATTGCATCTACTCGGGTCTTCGCACGAGAGTAGGCCGATGAGAAAGAAACCATGAGCGTCACCGGACGATTCGCTCCTTCGCCAACGGGTCCACTGCACCTGGGTTCACTGCTTGCAGCGCTTGGCAGCTACTGCTCAGCAAAAAAAGGCGGGGGTCGATGGCTGGTAAGGATTGACGACCTCGACGAGACTCGAAACGTCAAAGGCGCCGCGGATGAAATCCTCCGGAGCCTCGCGGCACATGGTTTACTTCCGGACGATACTCCCATCTTCCAGAGCAGCCGGAAGACCAACTACCAGGCAGCTCTCGACACGTTGGTCGCTCTCGGCCATACCTTTGTTTGCGAGTGTTCCCGAAAGGATCTGCTCGGTCACAAAATCTATCCGGGCTCCTGCCGCAGGCTGATGCTGCCCGCGGCAGGCAACTCGATCCGCTTGCATGTACCCGACCTGGAATTGTCGTTTCATGATGCAATCCAGGGGGACCAATCCTGCTCACTACATGAAGACATAGGCGACATCATCCTGCTGAGGAAAGACGGCTACTTCTCCTACCACTTTGCGTGTGCGGTCGATGACAGCCAAGGCGAAATCACAGAAGTAGTCCGTGGAGCTGATCTTCTCGCTGAAACCCCGGCTCAAATTGGCATCATGCGGCTGCTGGGGTTACCTGCACCGCGCTACGCGCACCTGCCGATCCTTCGCGACCGCTCGGGCCAAAAACTCTCAAAACAGACCTTTGCTCAACCCCTGGACAACAAACAGGCGGTAGGGAACATCTGCCGGTGTTTGCGAATGCTGAACATTCCGCTCCCGCTCGACGCGGAATCCCGGAGCGTTTCTTCATTGATCAACCTTGGCGTACGCGCATTTGAGGTCAACAGGATTCCCGCCGTGCTGGGGCCTGTCGAGCCGACATAAAATACCGATGGCATTTGTTACCATCGCCACATGACCCAGGTTCTCCTGCTCGCCACTTCCGCACCAACAACCGCGACCTTTGCCGCAACACTGGAAGCGCACGGGTTCGGCGTTTCCATTCGAGACAACTTCGCGCCCGGTGTACATGTCTGGACTGATGCGTGGCGCCTGGTCGTCGCAGATGAGCGAGCGGGTACAGCGGCCATCAGCTCCCTTGGGAAGGTTTTGCCCGTTGTAGTGGTCAGCGAAACGCCTTCGATCCAGGGTGCGGTTCAGGCGATCAAGCTCGGCGCAACTGACTATCTGCCGTTGCCGACAGACCCCGACGATTTCATGGCCACCATCGAACGCGCCATCGGCGAACACCAGACAACACGCGAGACCCGACGTACCGATGGAATCATTCCACTCAGGGGCGAAAGCGAATGCATGCTGGAATTGCGGGGATCCGCACGCGAGGCCGCCAACTCGCATCGCCCTGTTCTGATCCGAGGAGAGCCCGGTAGCGGAAAACGCCTGCTTGCGCGCGTGATACACGACTCCAGCAATCGTCATGCGTCACCCATGATCGTGGTCAATTGTGCGGCAATTCCGCAATCCCTCATCGAAGGCGAACTCTTCGGCAGGGATGCAAGCCTGGGTGGTTCAGGTGCCAGGGGTCTGGTAGCCGCCGCGCATGACAGCACTCTGTTCCTTGACGAAGTGAGTGTATTGTCCAGCGAAGTTCAGGCGCGCCTGCTCAGACTTCTGAACACCAGCGAACTGCGGGCGGTGGGTAGCGCCAAATCCACACGAGTCAACGTCCGCATCATCGCCAGTACACATCAGGATCTCGACAAACTCGCTGCAGAAGGCCGATTCAGAAAGGAAC
>Ga0169931_10010137_pt1 | contig 13451 bp, 11 predicted proteins | sample Kivu_15m_20L_FD_129675 | JGI IMG/M metagenome (GOLD analysis project Ga0169931, IMG submission 129675) | Freshwater microbial communities from Lake Kivu, Western Province, Rwanda to study Microbial Dark Matter (Phase II) - Kivu_15m_20L... | ecosystem: Environmental > Aquatic > Freshwater > Lake...
CATGCCACGATCGGCGCAAATCTTCGTCAACGACGCCGTCAACGTCGTCTTGCCGTGGTCCACATGCCCGATCGTCCCAATGTTTACGTGCGGCTTCTTCCGCTCAAATTTCGCCTTCGCCATAACCTCGTCTCCTTACATCAAATAACAACGCCGACACCCGCCACCCCGCGCCCGAAAACCGCCGAGAAGGCTCTGGACCGGAACCAGCGCAACATGGAGCCCACGACGCGGATCGAACGCGTGACCTCGTCCTTACCAAGGACGTGCTCTGCCAACTGAGCTACGTGGGCCTTCCCCCTTCATCCTTACGGCACCCGACACGCACATCTCGATGGAGCGGGCGATGGGATTTGAACCCACGACAGCCAGCTTGGAAGGCTGGAACTCTACCACTGAGCTACGCCCGCCCTGGTTCCCCCAAAAGTTCACTGCCATCCGGATAGCACAACCCGCGCACATCTCGCGTTACACCCAACACCATACTTCACTAATATGGTGGGCAGGCAAGGATTCGAACCTTGGAAGACATAAGCCAGCAGATTTACAGTCTGCCCCCTTTGGCCGCTTGGGTACCTGCCCATCTTCTGCCACCGCCGGTCCACTCACACCAAACCCATCACAAAACCAGCAGACTGTTTCACCGCCACCAGGCACGAAAAACTAGAGTAAGCCTGTCCGCACACAGCTCTCTCCCCTCTTCTACAAAAGAGGAACGGCTGATCTGGCGAACCAGGCTAGTTTAGGAAACGCTCGATTCTATTGGCGAAGTCCTGCGAAGTCAAGAGGAGAATGCGGCTCACGCTTACTTTTTTCCCTCATCGAGTATGCCGGAGTCGCAGTGATGCCGAGCCTGAATATTATCCGCCCGACGCACACGCTCCATGGTCTTGCCAACAAATTTATCAGGCAAACCAATAACTTGATTCATCAGCCACATCGCCTCACCAGCCGAGATCCGATCACTCGATGCTAAAAACCGCTTCTGCGTGACTCGCCGCTCTTCAGGATCTTGAGGCGCATAGTAGCCACGCAGCTCTCCCGACTGCATGGCCCGCTGCAACCGGGCCATCCACTGTTCGGCCAGTTGCGGAACTCCCGCCATTGTCCGCCCCCCCTTCTTTTCAATCTCAAGCTGATTCCAAATAGCCCAGCCGACAAAGACCGCCCAGGTTTCATTCAGCGCTTCCCAGGCTTCAGAATCGGACAGGTACCGCACCTCCGTTTCCTGGCTCCGCTGAACCACCGGAGTAATGGCCACCTCCCGATAGCGACAGATCTGGACGGCCCGAGCGAACGCCAATAGATCGCCGTGTGCGGAGGCACCGCCGCCTTCACGCGACTCCAGAAAATCCATATAGGCATGGAACAATTCGTGATAGAGCACCTCCAACTCTTTGGAGGTCATGCTTTTGAGCGAGCGCAGATCCCGCCCCGCCGCATGGAAGGACAGGCTTCGATTCAGCACCATGCGGTGCTCGCCGGGATGATATTCCGCGGCGTAGGCCCGAAGGTCGTCGAATTCAAAGCGGACAAAGTCCGCGGGCATCGCCTTCAGAAAGCCAACCGGCAAATGCAGACTCTCCGCGCCATGGATCAACTGCCCCCACATCCGGCCGGCGGCCGCATCCCCACTTCCTTCACTTGGCGGATCCGCCCCAGCAGGATACACCGCCAGCACAGCAAGCAATGCAGCAGCCGCAACCTTTGAGGCTATGCGAGGCCCATGATCACGCATGGTCATGACGGATGAAAGAACGGACAATTCGACGAACGGCCTGCTTAATAGTCAGAATCCCGATAGTGGCCCCAGTCGCCCCGGCCACCCTCCTCGACCAGCGCGAGCTGGTCGAACAGATCCGACGGGACATGATCGAGAAAGCGGGACGGCTTCGACAGCAACATCCCGCTGGTCTTGTCATAGACATTGATTGGGTACGTGAGAAAGAGGTGGCGCTTCGCCCTCGTCACCGACACATAAAATAACCGCCGCTCTTCTTCCAGATCTTCATCCGCCACAAAGGAGTAGACCGACGGGAACTTCCCGTCCACCACCCAGATCACAAACACCGCTTGCCACTCCAGGCCCTTCGCGGAGTGAATCGTGGAGAGCACCATCCGCTCATCGTCGCGGTCCGGCGCCTCGACATCCACCGCGCTCCCATCCGGCGGCTCCAGCGCGAGATCCGCCAGAAAGGCATCCACCGCCGGATACCCTTCCGCAATCGTATGGAGATGGTCGAGATCCCGTGTGCGCTTGGGGTAGTCGTCGTACTGCTCCTTCAACAGAGGCAGGTAATATTCATAGATATGGTTCACCTGTTCGGCGGGCGAGCGATCTTCGCCCCCCGCAAGACTCTCCAGCGTATTCGCCAGATTCTTGAGCCCTGGCCCCGACCGGCCGCTCACCCCGCGCAACACCTCGAACGGCTGCCCGGTTTTCACAATCGCCGCCAGCAGATCATGCGCCTTCTTCGGCCCCACCCCCTCGACCAGCATCAAGACCCGGTTCCAACTCACCGTATCCAGCGGGTTGGCGATCACCCGCACATGCGCGAGCAGATCCTTCACATGCGCCGTCTCGATAAACTTCACCCCCCCGCGCTTGATGAAAGGCAGCCCCTTGCGCGAGAGCTCGATTTCCAGATCGAACGAATGGAAGCTGGAGCGGAACAGCACCGCCACTTCGCTGAGCGGCACACCCTCTTCACGCAACTCCAGAATCTTCTGCGCGATAAACCGCGACTGCGCATTCTCCCCCGCCGCCTCCACGAGCGACGGCAGCGGCCCGTCGATCTTCCGCGTGAAGAGCCGCTTCGTATACTTCTCCGCCGCTTCCTCGATGATGCAGTTCGCCAGATTCAAAATCGGCTGTGTGCTCCGGTAGTTCTCTTCCAGCTTATAAACCTGCGCACCGGGGAAAAGCTGCGGAAATTCCATGATGTTCTTGAACGTCGCTCCGCGAAAGGCATAGATCGACTGCGAATCGTCACCGACCACCATCACATTGTTATGCGACGCCGCCAGCTTCCTCACCACCTCGGCCTGCAACCGGTTTGTATCCTGATACTCATCGACGAGAATATAGCGGTACTGCCGCGAGATCGTCGCCCGTGCCGGCTCATCCATCAGCAAAAGCTGGCGCAGCATCACCAGCAAATCGTCGTAGTCCAAGAGCTGCTTCTGCCGCTTGGCCGCTTGATAGGCGTTCTTCAGACGGCTCAGGTCATCCATATGGTCGCCGAAGTGGCTGAACTCTTCGAGGATGATCTCTTCCAGCGAGCGGAGCGTGTTCTCGCTCTTGCTGATCATCTCCATGATCGTGCCCTTGCGGGGGAAGCGCTTATCCTTTTCATTCAGTCCGAGCTGCGACCGGACCAGCGCGATCAAGTCCTCCGCATCGCCGCGATCCAAAATCGTGAACCCCGGCTCCACGCCGATCGACCGGCCATACCGGCGCAGCAAGAGATTCGCGACGGAGTGGAAGGTTCCCCCGCACACCCGCTCGCTGCGCGCCCCGATCAGCTCGCCGGCCCGCTGCAACATTTCCTGCGCCGATTTACGGGTGAACGTGAGGAGGAGAATATTCGACGGATCGACACCCGAGTCGATCAAATAGGCCACACGATAGACCAGCGTGCGCGTCTTGCCGCTCCCTGCCCCGGCGATCACCAGCGACGGGCCTTCACCCGCCGTGACCGCCGCCAACTGCTGCGGGTTCAACGCCGCGGCATAATCGATCGACAGCTTGCGCGGCGCCGCGTCATCGTCGGAGCGCTTCAGGACATAGGTTTTCACTTCTCGTTCCATGGACCTGAGGGGGAGAGAGGTTGAAGAGCCGCCGATCAGACGGTTCGGCTGTATAACATACCACCCAACCCCTTCTCAACGAGCCCTCCACAAAGGAACGTTAGATAAACCCACCCCTTTCATCCCCAAACCTCCCTCCGCTATAATCGCGCTCCTTGAACAGGGGCACCTATGGGAACCGCCAATAAAGAATACCACGCGCAACTTCGCCAGCTCGCCGAACTGATGCTCGCCGTGTCGGGCGAATCCGTCTCGATGATGAAACGCAACGCTCCGGCGGAAGCGATGAAGCTGAAGCGGCAGGATGAGTGGGGCATCTACCTTGAATTCCTGAAGATCATGTTCAATGTGACAGACCGGCTCTCGGCCCTGCACATCCCCATCAAGGACCAGTTGGACTTCATGAACGGGCTCGAAGATGCGGTGACGACCCAGCTCAAGACCGTGCTCGAACCGGCCTTTGGCAACAATGCCGACCAGATGGAAATCATGCTGACGATCGGCAACGCCGTGGCGGAAAGCCGTGACACCTACGAGAAATACAAATTCCTGATCACCGAAGACTCCAAAACGAAGAACGAAATGTTCCAGACATTTTCCGAACGGGTGGCGGAACTGATCGGCACCCCGCAAAACGGCCAGGTCATCGCGGCGGCGACGCTCTGCGCGAGCGCGATCATCCCGGCGATCAGCGCCGTGCTCCAGGGCCAGGCCCCTCCAGCCGCCGCACCCTCCACTCCGGTTCAGCAGCCGGTTGCCGCCGCCGCACAGGGGGAGCCGGCCAAGAAGGGCCCGACGGGGCAGGACATCAAGCTCGTGAGCCTCATGTCCACCGTCACCGGCGAGGAAGTGGAAACCCGCTGGGGCCTCCACCCGCGCTTCCGCCAGGATCTCTCGCCCAGCGAACTGCAGCAACTCACGAAGCTGCTGAACCGGGTGGCGAAAATCCTTGGCGAACGCTATGCCGCCGTGGCATTCTCCGAAGAGTGGAGCTCATGGCACAAAGCCGGACACGCCTGACCGCGCCTCGCCAGCATCGGCACACGCCACTTCACTATTTGTAACGCTCGCACCGTGTCGCTCGAAAAGGAGCCTGCGTGGATACTGCTGAATTCTCCCATCCTGTGCCGCAGCACCTGCCGCCCAGCCTAATTCGCCTGGCCGAACTGTCGCACAATCTCTGGTGGAGCTGGACCTTGGAAGCCCGGCAGCTCTTCGAGCTGATCGATCCCACGCTCTGGTACTTCACCCATCACAACCCTGTCCGGCTGCTCGCGGAAGTGACGCCGGAACGGCTTCAGGCACTGGCCCAAGATCCGACTTTCCTCCGGCAATACTCGGCCGTGATGAAAACCTTCGATGCCTACCGTCTGGGGGAAAACACCTGGTTCAACACGACCTACAGCCAGCAACAACGCCCCTCGATCGCCTATTTTTCCGCTGAATTCGGCTTGCACATTTCCATCCCGATTTACAGCGGCGGCCTCGGCATTCTCGCGGGCGATCACTGCAAGGAAGCAAGCGACCTGGGCGTGCCCCTCGTCGGCATCGGCTTCATGTATCCGCAAGGCTATTTCCGCCAGCGGATCACGCCCGAAGGCTGGCAGGAAGCCGCTTACGCGCCGTTTAACCGAAACGAGTCGCCCATTCGCCCGGCGCTCACCCCATCCGGCACCCCCCGCAAGATCACGGTCGCCATGGGCCATCGCACCGTCGCCGCGCAGGTCTGGAAAGTCGATGTGGGCCGCGTCGCGCTCTACCTCCTCGACACCGATGTGCCGGAAAACAGCCCGGAGAACCGGGCGCTCTCGGCGCGTCTCTATGGCGGCGATCAGGAAATCCGCCTCTGCCAGGAAATCCTGCTCGGCATCGGCGGTGTCCGCATGCTCAGAGCCTTGGGCATCGCCCCCGCCGTCTTCCATGCGAACGAAGGGCACTCGGCCTTTCTCACGCTCGAACGCATACGCGAATTCGTCCAGCAGGGCTCGACCCACGCCGAAGCCAGCGAACTCGTCCGGCATAGCACCGTCTTCACCACGCACACCCCCGTCCCGGCCGGCCACGACGTCTTCCCGCATCACCTCATGGATCGTTATTTCACCGGCTATTGGGAGCAGCTCGGGCTCAGCCGCGAGGAATTTCTGCGTTTGGGGGACACCCCGGAATCGAGCGGGCAGGGATTCAACATGACCGCCCTCGCCATTCGGCAGGCCGCCCATATCAACGGCGTGAGCCGCGAACATGGCCAGGTCTCCCGCGAGATGTGGCGCCACATGTGGCCGGGACTGGCCACGGATCGGGTGCCGATTCAGAGCGTCACCAACGGCATCCACGCACCGACCTGGATCGGCCCGGAGATGAGCCAGCTCTACAGCAAGTTTCTCGGCCCGGACTGGGCCGAGCACTGCGATGAGCCCGCTCTCTGGCAGCGCGTGCGCGACATTCCCGACCACGAACTCTGGGCGGTGCGGAAACTCATGACCCGCAAACTGATGCGCTTCATCCGGGAGCGCGCCAGGACCGGCTGGATTCACGGCCAGCTCCAGCCCTCGCAAGTCATTGCCCGGGGAACGCTGCTCGACCCGGAAGCGCTGACGCTGGGATTTGCCCGCCGCTTTGCCACCTATAAACGGGCGACGCTCCTCTTCCGAGACCTGGAGCGGCTCAAGCGGCTGCTGCAGAACCACTGGCGGCCGGTGCAACTGATCTTCGCCGGCAAGGCCCATCCCGCCGACGAGCCGGGGCGGTACTTCATTCATGAAGTCGTGAATTTCTGCCACGACCACAAGCTCGGCGGCCATATCGCCTTCCTCGAAGACTACGACATGCACATGGCCAAGTTCCTCGTACAAGGCGTCGATGTGTGGCTCAATACTCCCCGCTTCCCGCTGGAGGCCAGCGGCACCAGCGGCATGAAGGCGGCGCTGAACGGTGTCATCAATTGCAGCGTGCTCGACGGCTGGTGGAAAGAAGGCTACAACGGAGCGAACGGCTGGGGCATCGATCCACTGCCGCCCTCGGCCGACCAGCAGCAGGACGAACACGACGCCGAAGCCCTCTACCGGTTGCTCGAAGAGGAAATCGTCCCCCTGTACTACCAGCGCGATCTCGACGGCATCCCGCGCGGATGGCTCCAGATGGTCAAGGAATGCGTCCGAACCGTGGCCCCGCAATTCTGCACCACACGCATGGTCAAGGACTACGTCGGCACCATGTACAGCAGGGCCTCGGCACGCACCCCCCGCTCATGGTAAGGTCCGGCATGCGACACGGTTCACGACACACGACTGCACGCGCTTACGCGGCAGGCCTTGTCATCGCCCTAGCAGGCTGGACCAGTCTGGCACCCTTCTCGTTCGCCGCCTCAGCGCCCGAGAAGGAAGCGGCCGCCCTCTTCAAAGCCGGAGACTATCCTGCTGTCGTCGGCCTCTTTCAAGGCCTCCCGCCAGAAGCCACGCCCTCGAAAGAATTCCTCCGGCTGTCCTTACAAAGCTACGTGAAACTCGGCCGCGGCGAAGACGCCCTCAAGCTCTATCCTCGCATCAAACCCGATGGGCAAGCCGATGACGCGGGCCTCCTCCGTCCGCTGGCCCTCAGTCTCATTACTAGCCGGGTGCGCGATCCCAAAGAACATGTGCGAATTGCCGCCTACACGGTGCTTGCGGAGCTGGGCTTGCCAGAGACGGCATCGGTACTGGAAGACGGCCTGCTGGATTCCTCCATCCTCGTGCGCGCCCGCGCGGCGGAAGCCATCGGGAAAGCAGGACTGGCCGGGAAATCTGGCGCATTGAAACGCGCCCTCACCGACGAAGCGCCCAGCGTCCGGATCGCGGCCATGAACGCGCTAGGCGATGCCCGCGTCGCGGACATCAAACCCCACCTGGTCCACATCGGCCGCACCGAAGAAGGCGCTGAGGCCATCTTCGCCTATGCCGCGCTCTATAAACTGGGGCAGACCGATACCCTCATCGATATCACGAATGCGGCCACCCTCCCGGATGCGGAAGTGCGCATGGCGGCGCTCGGCGTCCTCGGCCGGCTGAAACGGCCCGCGAGCCTGGCGGTCCTAAGCCAGGCCGTATACGATCCCAACCCGTCCGTCCGCGCCTTCGCCGCGGGCGCGCTGGGAGAATTCGGATCACCCGGCGGTGTGGCGCCGCTGACCCATGCCTTGGGCGACGACATGGCCATGGTCCGGGGCGTCGCGGCAGGAAGCCTGGGCCGGCTGGGCCTCAAAGAAAACCGCCCCTTGCTGCAAGCCCTCACCACCGATCCCAGCATTCAGGTCCGGGCCAGCGCGGCGGAAAGCCTCTTGCGCCTGGGCGATACGTCGGTGCTGCTTTTGGCGGCGGATCTTGCCCGCAATCCCGATCCATCGATCCGTGGCGCAGCCGCGCAAGCCCTCAGCGCAACATCGGACAAACAGGCACTTTCCGTGCTGCAAGCGCTGCTGCAAGACCAGCAACCCCTGCCGCGCCTGATGGCGGCCAAAGCGCTGGGGAAAGTTTCCGGGCCGGTGATTCCGATTCTGTTGAAGGGGCTGCAAGATTCCGACGAAGCCGTGCGGATTGCCGCCGCCGGCAGCCTCTTGCGGCAGACCACCCGCGCCACGCAATCGGCGCGCCACCCATGAGGATGACGGATCTATGTTCAAATTTCTGCTGTTTCTGATGCTGCTCGCCGCCTCGTTCGGCACCGGCTACTATTTCGGGCAACGGCCTGTCGGCACACTGCAACAAACCGTGTCTCATCTTTCTGAACGGTGGACGGTCTCCCAGAAAACCATCGCCGAACTTCAGCAATCGATCAAGAACCTCTCGCACAATGTCGTGGATACGACGATCGGGATCGAACGGGATCTTCGCCGCCGGCAAGGACTCGTGGAGGCCAAGTCCCGCCTCGTGCAGGCGAAAATTCAAGTGCTCGACCGGAACTTTGGCGCGGCGGCCAAGGAACTGGCCCAGGCTGGAGAGGCGCTTGAACAAGCCGTGAAAGACGAACCGTCAGGCAGCGAGATCCGCGACCTCGCCGCCCGTATGAAAGCCTTGCGTGGAGAAATATCGAAGGGGCAACTGATTCCGATGAAGAAACTGGATGAGCTGCAGCAGGCGCTCGACCGGCAGTTGAACAAATAGAACTAGGCGTTCGCCGGTTGCGAGACCGGAGCCTTCTTCCACTTCGCCAGAATCCGCTCGATCCGCATCTTCACCACCATATCCGGATCCTTGAGCATCGGCTTGATGGCCTCACGGCCCCGCTCATCGCCGATCGATTCCAGCGCCGCCGCCGCCGTGAGACGCGTAAACCAGTCTTTATCCTGCAGCATGGCGATCAACGGATCGATGGCCTCAGCGCTCTTAATCCGGCCAAGGCCTAACACGGCCTGCTGACGGACCATTTCTTCCTTGTCCTTCAACGCCGCCACCAGCTTGGGCACCGCCGGCTCGCCGAGCTCGACGAGCGCGTTGATGGCGTCGTCCTTAAATTCGTCGTTCTTGAGCTGGTGCATGAGCGGATCCAGGACGCGTTCGTCGCGGATCTTGCCCAGCGCCCCGATGGCATACTTGCGGACATCCCAGTCCCGCAACAACTTGAGCAGTGTGTCGACGGCCGGAGAACCGACCTGCCCGAGCGCCTCGATGGCCACTTCACGGACCTGCCAGTCGCCGTCGCGCAAGGCGCGGGCTAACGGCTCCACGCAGCGCTCGTCGCCCATTTCACCCAGCGTAATGACCGCTTCCCGGCGCACGACCCAATCCGGATCGTTGAGGAGATCGATTTGGATTTCGATCTCATCCTTAACCTTCTCCTCTTCGAGCGCCACCGTATCGCTTGCCGTGGCCGACGCCTCCGCAGGGGCCTCCCCGAGGGCCAGCGCGTCGGCGACCTGATCGGTCAATTCATCGCTCGCCGGAGGAGTGGAAGAAGGAGTGGCTGCCTGGGGATCGTTGCCTTGGTGTTCCATGGTGCGTCCTGCTCAAAAATGACTATGCCGAAGTCTTCGCGTCGCCCTTGCTTCCGGCTGCATGCTTCTTCCGCAGCGCGAGCGCCCGCCGGCGGCGCTGTTCCCGCTTCAGGCGCTTGCGCAATGCCCGCACGGCGGCATCGCTGCCGGCCTTCTCTTTGCCGGTCGCGCTGAGCTTCTTTTTCAATCTGGTTTCATCGGACTCTGCTGCGGTTTTCTTCGCCATCCCTCTGACTCCTTGTAATCAAATCGGTGCTGTTGAGGACCCCACCGTGCTGAACGTGGGCGACCCAGTGTAGAGGAGTGGTTCCGGTACTGTCAACCGCGGCTAGGCGAGAACCAATGTGACGTTTTCCGTGTGGGCGGTATGGTCGGCCGCCAGCATCGATCCCACCCGCCGGAGACGGCGCTGCAAGAGGATATCCGTGGGCGGCAGCCGGTGAACCGGCGTCATCGTGGGATCCGCATGGGCCAGCACGAACACCGGCAGTGCGCGCATCTCCTGCAAATTGAGGCGATGCACGCTCACCAGCGGAGAAACAGACTGATCCGACTCCTCCGCCGCGAGCATAAAGTCAGGACGGCGATCCCCGATCACCTCAAGCTGGATCACAGACACGCCCCCATGCACCATGCCCAAGCGATCCGCCGCCGCCAGGGACAGATCGAGAATGCGCCCGTTCACATAGGGCCCCCGGTCATTGATGCGGACCCGCACATGCTTGCCGTTGGTCAGATTGGTGACCCGAATCATGCTCCCGAGGGGCAGGGTCCGATGAGCCGCCGTCAGGGCGCCCATGTCGAAAATCTCCCCGTTCGCCGCCTGTTTCCCGTGAAACTGCTCGCCGTACCAGGAGGCCATGCCCCGCTCCTTGATCCCGACGTCCAGCTGCGACTCCCCTTTGGGAACCCACGAACAGGCCCCCAGGGAAAGACAGCAGAGTGCGGCGATTAGGTGATACATCCGTCTGCGTTTCTGTCGGACTCGATTCATCATCACGTTCATCCTCCGCTGCAGGCTGAACCAACCCTTCACGATCACAGCCTACGGGAGGCCGGGAGGTCCCAACAATACCGACTGCGTAGCCTCTCACCCTACCTTCGTATGAAGATAAAACACCTCAGTCGTTGCACAATAATGAACGAGCTGGGCACGCGACAGGGGTAACGAGTCTTGCCTATATAATGGAGAGGACGCGGAGAGTCAACCGACAAGAACGAGCACCGTGGTGCTGAAAAGAGATTGTAGCGGTCGTGCGGAGGCGGGATGAACCCTCCCGCCTCCGCTGGCCATCGCTACCGGAAGCGCAAGGCCGTTCCATCGAATGTGGTCTGCCCCACGAACTTTTCAAAGTTCCGTTCCAGCACTTCACTGAGGATTTCTTCGCCATCTTCAGGCCCGTACCAAAATACCGTATAGGTGCCGGTATGGCTGGTCGTGCTGGTCAGAGAGCTTCGATCCGCTTGATTGACGGCATGGATCGTCACTTTGTTTTTTGCGGCAATATCCGTGGATCCCAACGCCCCATGGGCATCAGCCGAGAGGTCCTGGATCTTGCCCGAGATCACCACATCGGCCCCGCTAGCCCCACCGGCTGAAGAGGCATAGTACGCCCGCCACCCCTTGCGGGTCAGATACTCGGCCAGAGCTTTGGCCGTGGCCTCACCCACCGTTCCGTTCTTGACCGAATAGGGCTCGTCAGTGCCCCAGAATGAGTGCCGGTTTCCGAGCTTGGTCCGATCAGACCGGTCATCCTGAAAGGGGGTCACGGCCACCTTGCCCCCACTGGCAGGAACCGACCCGACCGGTGTAGCCGGGGGCTTGATGCCCACATTGATCGGCACCGCATCGCCCTTGCTTGCGCACCCACTTAACCAGACCGCCGTACCCAGCAGGACCGTTCCCAAGATGGCGTGTTTCACAGATGCCTCCTCCTTACGGAAAATGAGATTACAGTATGGTAAAAGGCCAGTTCGAGCTGCCTATAAGAGCACGCGCGAAAAACTCTAACAAGACACTCCCCCCTCTGTAAAGGTTGCGTATCCCGATCCGGCCAGATCCCCGGCCAGCCCCCAGACCATATTGACTGAGTCCCGCGGACTCAGTAAGATCCAGCCCGTGAATGTGAACTAACTGCCAGATCCCTCAGTGTTGACCGTACAACCATCACATCCATGATCGACGTTCAGAACATTACCAAGCGGTATGGGAATATCACGGCCATCGACCGGGTCACGTTTTCCGTGGCCAAGGGCGAAGTGCTGGCCTTTCTCGGCCCCAATGGAGCCGGAAAGACGACCACCATGCGCATCCTTACCTGCTTCATGCCGGCCACGGAAGGCACGGCGCGGGTGGCGGGATTCGATTGCGCCGATCAGCCCATGGACGTCAAACGGAATATCGGCTACGTGCCGGAGACCCCGCCGGTCTACCAGGAATTCACCGTGTCCGAATACCTCACCTTTGTCGGCAACCTGCGCGGCATGACGGGGAAGGCCCTGACCGCCGGCATTGACCGGTCCATCGAAAAACTGGCCCTGGGGAATGTCCGCCACCGCCTGATCGGCAACCTGTCCCGCGGCTACCGGCAGCGCGTCGGCCTCGCACAGGCCATCTTGCACGATCCGCCCGTGCTGATCCTCGATGAGCCGACGGTCGGACTCGACCCGAAACAAATCATCGAGATCCGTGAATTGATTAAGAGCCTTGCCGGCTCCCATTCGGTGATTCTCAGCACGCACATTCTGCCCGAGGCCACCGCCGTCTGCCAGCGCGTCGTCATCATCAGCGGCGGCCGAATCGTCGCCGAAGACACGCCCGACCAGCTCTCGGCCCGGCTGCGGCACTCGGAAAAGATTTCCGTCACCATGAAACATCCTCCGGCCGATTGCCTGGCCGCGCCGCAGACGATCCCGGGTATTCTCCATGTTTTCCCCGCGCAGCCGGCCGGCACCTTTCTCTTAGAATGCGCGCTGGGCCAGGACAAGCGCGACGAGATCGCCCGCTTTATCATTGCGCATCAGTGGGGGCTCCTCGAATTGCGGACCATTTCCATGACGCTTGAGGACGTCTTCCTCCAGCTCACCAGGCATGAAGAAGGCCTCTCAGAGCCGTTCCAGAGCGTAACCGAGCAGCCCGGCGCCGCGCAGGAGGCCGCCTCATGACTCCCGTCCAAGCGGTGATCGCCAAGGAGCTGCGCGGCTACTTCGTCTCCCCGATCGTCTACGTCGTGGGCGCCATCTTTCTGTTGATCTTCGGGCTCTTGTCGTACCTCTACGTCGTCTTTGCCGGCTATCAGGCCATCCAGCTCATGCAGATGCAGGGCGGGCAGGCGCAGCTGAACTTGAACGATCTCGTGTTCCGCAACCTCTTCGCCAGCATGCGCTTCGTCCTGCTGATCATTTTGCCGATTCTGACCATGCGCCTGTTTGCCGAAGAACGGAAATTGCGCACGTTTGAATTTCTCATGACCTCCCCCATCGGCATCAATGAGATCGTGGCCGGCAAGTTTGTGAGCGTCTTCCTGGTCTTCCTCGGCCTCCTGGGCCTCACCGGGCTCGTCCCGGCCGTGCTCATGCTCTTCAGCGATTTCGACTGGAACCCCATCTGGACCGGCTATCTCGGCATGGCCTTGCTCGGCGCCCTGTTTCTCTCCGTCGGCCTCCTGGCCTCCGC
>Ga0169931_10010138_pt1 | contig 13449 bp, 10 predicted proteins | sample Kivu_15m_20L_FD_129675 | JGI IMG/M metagenome (GOLD analysis project Ga0169931, IMG submission 129675) | Freshwater microbial communities from Lake Kivu, Western Province, Rwanda to study Microbial Dark Matter (Phase II) - Kivu_15m_20L... | ecosystem: Environmental > Aquatic > Freshwater > Lake...
ATCGTTTAACCCGTGTGCCGTGAGGCCAGGCATGCGCAGAGTTGGCTCTCGGGCGCGCCGCGCGCACGGCTGAGCGAGTTTGTGCCGTTCTCGGTCGTCCTTCGCCCGAGAGTCCAGCGGCGGCATGCCTAGCCTATCGGCGTACGGGTTAAACGATTCCGCCGATAGGCCAGGCGTGCGCAGCGTTGATTCTCGGGTTCGCTGTGCGCGCACGGCAGAACGAGTTTGCAGCGTACTCGGTCGGTCCTTCGCCCGAGAGTCCAGCGGCGGGATGCCTAGCCTATCGGCGTACGGGTTAAACGATCTCCTCGCGACCAACAGGTAACTGTGATCTCGCAAGACTCGGCGAAAAATCGTTACGGCAAATATCCATTGAGTAATACTTGATCCCTACATTTAAGTCGGTGATACTAGATCAGTTGATTTGAGCTGGTATTCGTATGCACTTCAGATACGGCAAACGCACACCAGTCCCCTCAAAAAAGATACCGCTACGTCGAAACATTCCATTCAATCCGTTTGATCAGCTGGCGATATCCCCATTGTGATCGCCAAATACCGAATCCGACGGTTGAATCACGTCGCGCAGTCAGCTCACAAAAAATCGGCCGTCCACTTAACGATCCAATGGAGTTGAAGAGTTGGTTTTGATTGATGATATCGAAACAAAAAAAGAAGGTAGATTTATTTTATTCGCCGCCGCTGTCACCGCCTTGATCGCGACCGCTTCGTTGTGGCTACCCTACCTTAATCGCATTGTTCCACCCTCGTTTGCAAAACAATTAACCGTCGATCCGGAAGCAGGCCCATTTTTTCTACTCGGCTCAGGTATTTTGGTTTTAGTGTCGATTCCCTTCTGGCTTTTTCGCCGCAGCCTGTTGATTTCTGATGAGGGGGTGCGTCATCTTCCGCAGCTCGCTTATCGCGCGAGCGACTTTCGATGGCAGGAGGTATCGACCTGGGGCTCGAAGACAACTCTGGAACGCGATGAAGATGATAGAGATGTTCCCGTAACGTGTTTTTACGTAACACTCAAAAACGGTAAGACCATCATCGAACCGGGCTTCTGTAGTATCTCTTTAGCATCTGCCCTTGAAAAACATGTGGGCCAACGAGTCGATATTGGTCCTGAAAGTTGACATCGCATGTCAGAATCATCGAGGGGAGACGAGGCAACCCTCCCAGTGATTGTTTCCGATGATAGAATCTCCTCTCTTTTCGTTCAAATCGGTATCCAGCAGAGCGCACCAGCCATCACGAACGGCGTGCAGTACGCCCTCAAAATTTATCATGACAAATACTTGGATCCATAGCATGCAGTGGCGGATGATTCTCGCAGTGGGAGCATTATTGTTCTCTCATCTGCATGCACAAGAGCAGCATAAATCTGCAGTGTTGCTCCAGCCCAAGGTTCCCCCGGGTTGGAAGGAATTGAGTTTCGAAGAAACGGATGCAGAACCTGAATGCAACCAGATCGAGAGATCGCGCGGTTACATGGTATTCAGTCGGCCAATCACCGAGTCGATCTACCTAAATTCTCGGCCGAGAGATTACGAGCGCGTTGAAAATATCTCTGGGTTTGCCACCCCAGGAGAGTTCGAACCCCTAACGTTCGCTCTTTACTCACTCCGCGATCTGAGAGATATCTCGGTCCATTGTAGCGATCTGGTTTTAGGAACCGAGCGCATCCCCGCATCCGCTGTGGATATACGACTCGTCACCTACTGGAATATCCGATATCCGAAATACAATTCGGAAGGGACTTACCGACGGCTTCCAGAACTACTCGAAAAGGTCGACGCAGTATCCATGAAAAATGGAGAGTGCCATCGATGGTGGCTTACGATTCATGTTCCCAATCATGCTCAAGCGGGGCTCTATCGCGGCACGATCACGATCGGTGAAAAAGGAGGGCCGACAACTGCTGAATTGCCCCTCTGTTTTCGAGTAATGGGGTTCACCTTGAAACGAGATCCGCACAAACGTTTGTCCGCCTATTACTATCCGCGCGACAAGGTTCTTCACAGAGGATTGAGCCGTAGCTTAATCGATCGCGCAGCGGCCAACAATTATCAAGCGATGGTCGAGCATGGTTTAAACATGTTTCCGACATTTCAATTGAGCTTTGATAACAAAACGAAAAAGATCGTTATCGAGCACGAAGGAGAGATTGCGCGAATGCGTGCCGCCGGCCTAAAGGGCCCACTACCCGTGGACGGGTCAATTGCTATCCAACAAATGATTCAATCGGTTGTTCCTGGATTCGAAGCAAAACCTCACTGGGTCGATACGGAGAAGATCCCAACTCAGGTCTACCCATTGATCGAGCAGAACTTCAGGCACTTCATCGCGGACTGCGGGCGAAAAGGACTTCCCGAGCTTGTTTGCTGTCCGCTGGATGAAATCGCTTCCGTTTCGCAACCATTCGGCGTAGAGGTTTATGCCGCTTTGAAGCGAGCCGGTGTGAGAACATATGCGACTAAAAACCCGCTCGCAGCGGATGCAAGCCATTATGCTCCTTATGTAGATGTTTGGTGCTCGCAGCCTTTTGCACAATCGTTCGAAAATGTTACAGCTAGCAGGCATCACGAATATTGGAGTTATCCAAATCACAATGCTGGTGAGCTTAAGGATCGTGATATCATGTGCCAAGGCGGCCGAATGACCTATGGATATGGTTTTTGGCGAAGTGGTTATACAACGTTAATACCATGGCATTGGTCATGGGTCTTGGACCCTGATCCACTCGATTATCTTCGCGGCAGCCACGCCGGTTGTGGGCAACGGATCGATCCACAGGGGAACGTGATTCCCACAGTTTATTGGGAATGTTTCCGAGAAGGTTTCGACGACGGTCGTTATCTCTACAGTTTGCAACAAGCAGTGTGGGAACGCGAAGGAGCACCGGAGCCGCAGTGTCAGTCGTTGAGAGCTTCTGCGAAAGATTTATTACAGCAGATTTGGAACTCGGTTGATGTAAAGGACCGTTATCTTTCTAAGGGGATCTGGCCCTCACCGGAATTCGAAGCGCGAAGATGGCAACTAGCGCAGTTGATCGAGCAACTACAGAAATTTCCAACCACTCGGCAAGGGAACGCACCTTCAGTGCTTGTAGAAGATGTTGGCTCCACCGCCCAGATTTCCAAAAGCGAGGATAAGTTAAACACAGATCGCGTTGAGATACTGGAACTCACCGATGATGTTGCCAAATGGAGTGCTGAATCGGCTGAATCCGTACTTCGAAAACCTCGGACGGATCCTATGCAAGCCAAAGCTTTGAACTGGACCGTATCCATCGATCATCAGTCGGCAAGTGATGCGGATGGCAACTATAAAATAGGCTGGCCCCGTATTCGCCGCAGTTTTGCGCGCAGCGAATTGAACTTAACCGACTACGATGCCGTCGAGATAGAATTGACGTTTGATTCCAATCGCGATGAAGTCCAGGATGACTCTACGCTACTGGGCATTTGCTTCTCATCATTCAGCCTACCGAAACATCATGAATTTGAATATGACCTCGGTGGATCTCAACGCCAGAGAATGCGCCTCGTCTTTCCCGTAACTGAGTTGATCGATGCCAGCGGACAAGGGAACTTGCCCTGGAAATCCATCGACTATATTCAATTGTTTATTTCAGAATCTAACTATTCTGATAAGACCAAGCTCTCTTTCGATATCCATAACGTGAGGGTTTCGCGATTTACGGAGCCGCAATTCGTGGCCATCGAGTTGCCTCGCGTGATACTGTTACCGACGCGCTATCTCAGCGTGCGCTGCGATCTGGTGGGAATCAGAACAGAGGATGCCATAACAAATCGTTTGACAGCTAAAGTCCTTGACCAAAACGGTAATGCGATAACCGATGCGGTCGGTGTGGTCGCTACAACCAGTACAATTGTACTTGATATGGATGGGATGACTCCTGGCGATTATCAATTGGAGCTGGCGATTCCTGGTCGGCAAGGAAATCAGGCAAAAAAATCGCTCTCATTTCAATGCCTGAATGGGCCGTCACAAGCAAAGTAGCTGATCGAAGCTTGTTCTTTCGGGAGGTCCCAATTAGTCTGAACTTGTTGTGTCATCGATTCAAATTGGCTATCGACTTAGCCAACTCGATGTCCATAGCGAGTGATTGGATAAGAGCCTTTGAGTACACCTCAAGAAACGCTAGATACCGTCGCAGCCAGCGCGGAGTGCGCGTTGACTGTAGTGCTTATCGGTCGCAACGAAGAGCAATTCATAGGCGGTGCGATCGAATCGGTCTTGGCGGCGAAGGAGCGTATTCCCACGTTAGAAGTCATTTTTGTGGATTCAGCGTCTACGGATCGCAGTGTCGAAGTTGCCCAGCAATATCCTGTCCGAATTTTACAGCTCAAGCCGGAATGGCCTCGGTGTGTGGCTGCAGGTCGTTACATCGGTTATCTGCACTCCCATGGCAAATACATCTTCTTTCAGGATGGTGATTCGAACGCTGAAGCGGATTGGTTGATCAAGGCCATAGATTTTATGGACGCGAATCCAGACTTTGGCGCGATCGCAGGTGTGCTGGATGAGGAGTATATTGATGCAGTTGGCAACTACCATGGGAGTGTGCCCAATGTGTTTGACCAAGATCTGACAAAAGAGGTTTGCGAAGTGAAGCACCTCGGGGGCATCGCCTTCTATCGACGGCAAGCGATGAACATCGCTGGACCAGTCAATCCGCATCTGCCAACGGCCGAAGATCATGAGCTTTGCATGCGAATTCGGAACGCAGGTTATAAATTGGCTCGCATCAGTGGGCGTATGGCGGTGAAGTTCACCGAAAATCGCAAAACGCTATACGAAATCATTCGCCGAAGTAGAACCAGAATGCTCGATTATGGAGCCGTGATTCGCTATGCCCAGCAGTATGGGTGTGCATGGCAGTTTTCTATCGAATCGATGTCGTTCGTTCTCAGCTTTTGTCTGGTATGTCTGATCTTCCTTGTCGCTGTACCCTTTGCCGCTTATTTCGGATTTTTATGGCTATGGATGGTCTCAGCGTTAGCGCTCGCCACACTCCTGGTGTTCCGAAAACGTGGCTTGTACAACGCCATGCTGGCTGTGGCCATGCGAGCGGTGATCGCAATTCGCAGCGTGATCTCCTACTGCAAAACCATACCGAAGCGGATCGATGAGTATCCAACGGATGTGATTCAGATTCAGTAACGGCCAGGATTGACCATAAACTCCATCAAGCTTGGATACGTATCGCTATGAAGTTTGACGAAATCTATGCACGCATCGGACATGTACCTTACATATCAAAAGATCATGGAAGATATTTGTATGATATGATTCTGGAGCAGAAGCTCACTTCGATCTTGGAACTCGGTATAGCGCACGGAACCGCAACCTGCTATATGGCGGCCGCTTTGCAGGAACTGGGGCAAGGTACGATCACCGCGGTGGATTTAATCGATGTTGATTTTCAGCCAACGGCCGAAAGTCAGTTGAAGCAGAATGGACTGGAAGCCTATGTAAACATCCACCGGATGAAGTCAGGTTACACATGGTTCCTGCACGATGAGATTGTCCGCAATACGAAAGAGGACCAATGCGCAGAAGTCTATGATCTGTGCATTGTCGATGGTCCCAAGAATTGGACGATTGATGGGGCTGCATTTTTTTTCGCAGATAAGTTATTACGCAAAAATGGCTGGATGATTTTCGACGACTACGATTGGACCTACGCATCCGTGCGGCGCGATGGAGGAGTGACTGATGGAATCTCTCATCGAAGTATGTCCGAAGTGGAACAGAAAACGCCTCAAATCCGGGAGGTATTCCAACTTCTGGTAAAGCAACATCCCAGTTATGGCGTCCTGAAGGTGATGAACGAATCATGGGGAATGGCTCAGAAGACGATGTCCGGGGAGAAGAAATACACCGTCGCGTTTGAACGAACGACCAAAGATTTGCTTGCTAAAGTGTTAACGGGCATTTATCGGAGAATTCGGTCCTAAAAGAGTGTCAACGGACTAATCCTGCTTCCCCGAACCGTTGTTTGCAGCCCTCGCTAATAGTTGGCGGAAATCCGTGACTTTTGCGCTCTTTTTGAACCGATATTTCGGCAGGGCCACCAGTGGCCGATACGCAACGGATCGCAAAAAATTGCCTAATAGTTTCCAGCCGCAAATACGGCAATCTTTGCAGAGGTTGATTTTTAGCGAGCTTTTCTTGAACTGAGCAATCGTCTATAATTCTTTACCCCGCCTTGTTTGTCCTACCCCGCAGATCTAGAGTGAAATCCCGATGCTCGAAATTCTTGGTCGCCGCTGTAACTCTTTTTGCGATTCCCAGAACCGAAGACATTTTCTTCGCATCGGTGCACTCGGTTTGGGCGGTTTATCGATGCCGCAGATTTTGCGGGCTGCTGAGGAATCGGAACAGGCACGAGGAGCCGATGGGGCAATCTCATCCAAGGGTAAGGTTTTGGGCCACAAGGCGATCATCATGGTTTATCTTCCAGGCGGCCCATCGCACCAGGATATGTATGACTTGAAGATGGAAGCACCTGCGGAGATACGCGGATCATTCCGACCGACTTCTACCAACGTCAACGGCATTCAAATTTGCGAGCACTTGCCGAAACTTGCTGCGATGATGGACAAGTTCACCATCATTCGGTCTCTCTATGGCTCGCCCGATCAACATGCATCTGATATGTGCATGAGCGGTTATCCGATCGGCGCACGAGGTCGACAAGATAATCATCCTTCACTTGGTTCGGCACTTTCCCGATTGATGGGACCGGTCGATCGGGCTGTACCACCCTTTGTAGGTTTAACTATCAAGACCAAACATGCTCCTTATTCCAATCCAGGCTATCCTGGTTTCCTGGGTGCCGCTCATGCTCCCTTCCAGCCGGATGGTGAGGGAATGGCTAACATGCGGTTGCAAGGTATATCGCTAGATCAACTGCGCGATCGGCGGACCTTGCTGCAGGAAGTTGATCGTTTTAGGCGATGGCAAGACGCTAGCGACGATATGAGTGCCTACGATTCCTACACGCAAAAAGCATTTGATGTGTTGACATCGAGCAAGCTGGTCGAGGCGCTGGATATTGAAAAAGAAGATGCCACGACGCGGGATCTTTACGGACGCGGGAGTGCGGATCCAGCGTTTGGGGAAGATGCAGGACCACACTGGATGGATCAATTTTTGATTGCTCGACGGCTGGTGCAGGCCGGTGTGCGCTGCGTCACGCTATCCTTCGGTAGCTGGGATCGACATCATTCCAATTTCGCGCGTTTACCATCCCAACTTGCCATGTTCGATCAGGCTATCACCGCGCTGGTTACCGATCTGCATCAGCGTGGACTGGCTGAGGACGTGAGCGTCGTGGCTTGGGGCGAGTTTGGACGTACACCGCGCATTAATAAGGATGCCGGTCGCGATCATTGGCCGCAAGCCTCCTGTTGTTTGCTGGCTGGAGGTGGGATGCGAACAGGTCAAGTGATTGGTTCGACCAATCGTTTGGGCGAAGTTCCCCAAGATCGTCCGATCCACTATCAAGATGTATTCGCAACGCTCTACCGACAACTGGGTATCGATGTGAGCCAAGTTACGATTCCCGATCACAGCGGACGGCCGCAGTATTTGGTTGATCGCCGCGAACCGATTCGAGAGTTGGTATAGTGCCCTAAGCACAATCACTCGAACAACGACCAGTTTGGATGCGAGTTCCGCGGATCACTGCCCCTTCTTTTTATTCTTCTGCTTCGTCTCTGGCGGCGCGAGCGATTCAAATGCCCGATCTAATTCCACTGGGCGAGCGCCAGCGAATCGATCGAGAGCCGCTTGTAGTTTTGATAATGCTGCGGCGGCCTCGCCTTCCGTGTTTGAACTTGCAATGGGATGCTGTTCGTTGAGGTCGTCCGCGATATTGTAGAATTCACCCGAACGATAGAGTTTGTAGTGTTGGTCGAACGCAAATTCTTTCACCGTGAGATTAGGCTGTTGCCTAGGTGAATACCAACTGTAAAGCCACGTGCGCGATGGTGCGGATTGGCCAAACAGTTGTGGTAGGAAGCTGAGGCCGTCAATCTTCTTTTTTATCGGGATTCCAGCAGCCTCACAAAGCGTTGGCAGGATATCCACGCTGCTGATGAGTTCCGCTTGAATGCGCCCCGCACGGAGTTTGGATGGCCAACTTACGATCAGCGGGACATGTGTGCCTCGAACCGTAGTTGTACCTTTGCCACCCTGATAGTCTCGACCTTGAAATCGACTGGTCACGGTCTTTTGAGTTCCATTATCACCGATGAAAATGAGCAACGTTTGATCGCGAACACCAAGTTGTTGCAAATGCGAGTCGAGTTTACCGATGAGCTTATCCATGTAAGCTGTCATATCGGCAAAGTTTTTGACGTTTCGCTTAGCCGTCTCACCGGTTGTAGTTGGATCCCAGTCTTGACTGTCCGGCGTCGGTTGAAAGGGATCATGTGTCAGCATCATCGGGTAATAGAGGAAGAAGGGGTGGTCTTTATGGCGAGTGATAAAATCGAGCGCGAAGTCGTTGACCAGATCTGGCCCGTATTCACCATTTACAAAGTCTTTTTCGACGCCGTTATATTCCAAACCTGGATTCGCATAACGCGGTGGTCGCCGCGTATGCTGCCAGAGACAGGATTCCTGAAAGCCGAAATGCTGAGGTGATTCCGCTTCCCGGCCTAATTGCCATTTACCACAGATGCCTGTTGCATAGCCCGCTTCTTGAAAGTAATTCCCGAATGTTTGCTCCGTTCGCAACAAGGTTCCAAAATTCAAATAGTTTCGAATGTTGTACATGCCTGTCATCAACTGCACACGCGTGGGCGTGCACAGAGGCTGCACGTGGCAATGCTCAAACCGAGCCCCTTCGCGAGCAAGTCGATCTAGGTTTGGCGTTTGATAAGACTCACCGCCGTTGGCCGTGACACATTCATAGCCAAAATCATCCGCCATGATCAGAATTATATTCGGGCGGACGTTTTCGTTGGCGGAGGAACTTGCGCCGATCCAGCATAGAGCGAGAACATAAATCAAACGGAGCATGGGAATTGTTCCTGAGCAACGGAGTCGCGGCCAGCAAATGCAAGGCATTAGTATACTCAGGGCCCGGAGGCAATCGTAGAGGATAAGCCAAGGCGTCGATTATATCGCACGTGGAAGCAGGATGGAAAGCTTATCCGTTTTTTAAGCGAGGTTCTTCAAAAGCGTTTGTCATTGAGCACGGGCGTTAGTTTTTCAACGACGCGAACTTGGGCTTTCTGTGCCTGCATCACGTGATGGATGTTTTTGTAGGCTTGTGGGCCTTCGTCGCGAAAATGCTGAATATCCTTTTTTCGATAGACGATGGAATTCATCTGGCCCGCAATATCGCGGCTTCGAATTTTTGTGGCTGCTTCAGTGCGGCTCATTGCACGGCCTGCTCCATGGGCGGAGGACTGCAAAGATTCGGGATCTCCGAGGCCGCAGGTGATCAAACATCCCGTTGCCATCGTGCCGGCGATAATGCCCGGTTGATTCAGGGCAGCCGAGTTAGCGCTCTTGCGATGGACGTAGTACGTTTGATTCGCATAAGGCATAGTCATCAGAAAATTATGAGGTGAATCAATATAAGACGATTCATCGATGGCGATGGAGTGATGTGATTCAAGAAGATCCGCGACCGCATTGAGAATGAGACTTCGATTCAGCGTTGCATATTGACAACCCCAATGCATGTCCTTTAGGTAGGCGGCGCCGGCCGTTGTCTGCGCGGGTATGCCAATCAGATTTTTTTTCTGGTTGGTATCTGCTGCTGCCCGGAGATGATATTCCGAGATAGCTTGTCCCATTCCACGGGAGCCTGTGTGGACAACACACCATAGTTGACCAGCATCATCATGCGCCAATTCCAAAAAATGATTACCGCGACCCAATGTTCCCAGTTGATAAGTCCCTTCGCGTGGGATCATGACCGACAGCGCGCCGTCGGATAAAGGGCCCAGAGTTTCGGCGAGACTTCGATAATTTATCGCTCTGGCAGGAGAATGCTTGAGCGTCGGAACTTCATCTAGCAAAAGAGCGAGCAATTTTTCCAGGCCTGTTTTGTCAAGCGAAGTGTGCTGCGAGTGGAATCGTAGCGCCGAATAACCGCAGCCGATATCGCTACCGACAAGCTGAGGATAAAGTAGTCTACTTGTGGCAACTACCAGGCCGTTGGGAACCGTCAAGCCCGGATGGCTATCGGGCATCACGGCGATCTTGAGGATATCGGGCTGTGAAGCAATCCACTGTATCTGTCGGTCGAGTTCAGAGTTCGTTTGCATGATTTGCGGGTACTACACGCAGCTGAAAGTCAGGTGCTTTGCGGCGCTGCACAGCCTCTGCGATTTCAACGCGTAGGATACCCTTATTTTCTCGCAATAACGCTTCGATTGAGACTGGATCAACAGCCAAATTGGGGTGGGTGCAGCGGACTTCAATCACATAACGCCCACTGCGTTCCGTTGGGAGAACGCGCACAAACTCGAAGTCTGCCAGCCCGATATCGGATAACCATGAACTCAGGCTGATAATATCGAAAATCTGGCTGGCGAGCCGTTGATTCGAATAATCGGGCTTGCTGCGTGAACTGCGCCGCTGGCGAGTGCGCATTTCTTCCCGTGGGTCGATGCCGTCCCCCTCGCGCTGTTCTTGGGCCATCAGATGAATTTGGCGAATTCGTCGGAACGTTGTAGGTTTCTTTTCAGGTTCTGATTCTGTGGTCATCAAATACTCATCGGTTTTACGCTAAACATCGGTTTTACGATAAACTTGTGCGATCTTCACCCCGTAATCAAGGTGCTTATCCCAGGGACCGATTCGCGGTGGTCGCGTTCAGTGATATCCTTAGAAATGCTGGGAAATGACCCAGAAAGCGGGGACTGCAACGGCGTTTTTACTTTGGCCTTTTTACTTTGGCGTTTCCCGCACAAAGTTTCAGCAAGTTCTGCGTACACATCCTGTTTGCTTTAAATCAACTAAATCCCAGTCCCAATAACTGAATCTTATACGCAATCTTCTCCATGAAATTTCGAAAACCACCGCTATAATCCGACCGAGGAGATCGCTACGAACATCCGGTACTGGATTGGAACCGACGTAGCGTATAGTTGCATGATAGATTGACTAAAGTTCCGATCAGCGGAGGCCTGCCGGCCTAGATTACTAAAATAGCAAGGGCGAAGCGAATTAAATGACGAGGAGTCTTAGATGACCGATACAAGTCACCATGACCAGCGGATTGCCCAGATGACATTCGCTGCGGTTTATCCCCATTACAATCGCAAAAGTAGAGAAGAAAGGTCGTACCACTACTTCAGATCGATATTGTAAGAGTTCTCTCCGCTTTTGACGTCAAAGAACAATCCCGATTGATCGGGCATCGAGTACTTAGCTGGCAGCGTCAGCATGTTTTCGGTATCCAGTTTGGGCATGTTGGTAATAGGCTTCAGCGAACCTTTGCCCTTAGCAGCGATTTCTTTGGCATATTGATTGATCTTGTCGTCGACATAGCTTACGGCGACTTTGTTGTTGCCAACGACGACTTTCTGAGCAGCAAATTTTCCTTCGGTGTCGATCGATGCCTGTACGATGGCTCCGGCGCTGTCCACGAACATGACCGAACCTCCTGGCAGAGGTTTACCATTGTACTTTACCACACCGGAAATGTTACCCGTCGCTTTTCCGCAACCGGTGAGCATGCAAGCAAGCAGCGCCAAACCCGAAAGGAAGCAGGGATGAAATCGAATCATGCTAAGAAACTCTGGAGTTAAGGTTGTAGAAGGTCTGAAGGGGCACTCGATCGTCTTGAGGTTCGGGTGCGTCCTAAAACGTCAGGCTGCCGGTACAGAGCAGCCTGACGCAAAGCGAAACTTAAAGTGAAGAGGAACTATAGCGAGCTTGTGTCGACCACTTCACCGTTGCCGCGAGTTGCGAGTCCGAAGGTGATGGTGGCTGAGCTATAAGACATAAAGTTGACCGAACCATCGGCCATCAACCAGTTGCCACCTCCCGGGTGCAGACTCCAGAAATGGCACGCTTCACGATCGTAGTTGAGCGGCATCATTGGAGCGCGGAAAATACCGGGCAGAGTGCAGGAGTGAAAAGAATACGCCTGCGATACCGAAAGCAAAGAATCGTAATCGCTCACCGAGTACCAGCCCCAATACATTTGTCGGTCGGGTGGTCGCTCACCAACGGCGAGAGTTTGGGAGAGTCCATCGGTAATTTCCGCGAATCGAACTCCTTTACGAATAGCGTTGACATTGAACACACCATCGCTTGGACCAAAATACTGGGCGTTAAAGTTGGCGGAAGATGTTCCGCCACTGTTCCAGCCTGTGACGCCGAGATAGCTTGTTGCGGCTCCGTTCCCGGACGCTGGAGCGTTCAATGTGCGACCGTCCGATGGGCAGGCATAGGTCGAAACGGGCGTTGTGTAATTATTGAAAAACGGAGCGCTCCATCCGGCGAACATTCGGTCCTTCAAATTATTTTGCTCAATGTACGGGAGAATTTCGCACATCCAGCCACGATACGTGGTTGGGTTCGGAGTCCACCAATTTGGATTGTTGGGGTAGATTTGAATCAGCAATGTGCCTCGAGCAGGCGGAAGTGCTTTGAAGGCATCGTGATGGTTGTGCAACGCTAAACCAATCTGTTTTAGATTGTTGCTGCACTGCATACGTCGGGCCGCTTCGCGGGCCGCTTGCACAGCAGGGAGAAGTAATCCAACCAGAATTCCAATAATGGCGATTACGACAAGGAGTTCCACTAACGTGAACCCCCGCCGGATTCTGGAGTAAGACATAAAGACCTCTTCTATGACGGGAAAAAATAATGACGAACAGACGTTTTATTGACGTCTGCGCAGGGAACGCGACATTAGCCGAGTGGTAGTTTGGCCCAGTTGAAGTGCGAGCGTAGAAGATGCTTCTCTTTCTTTTGCGATCCCAATTCTTCGGTGAGCCGATGGTCAAGTTGCTCAATTCCAGGGGCAGCCCAGTTTGATAATCGTCCCCATTTCGTCGTGGTCCACACATGTTCGACCGGATTCAATTCTGGGCTGTATGCGGGTAAATACTCAAATCGTACCCAATCAATCTCGAGCTGCCGAAAGTAAGACTCAGCCTTGAGATGTGCTGAAAGTCGGTCCCATATCACTATCAGTGGACGTTTCAATTGACGCTTCAACTCAATAATGAACCAAAAGAAGTGATCTGCTTTGGCATTGGTGCGTTGAATCTGAAAGTACTGCCCGATACGAGTAGCTTTCGGCAAAATCGTCAGTGCCGTGATGCAAGTAAGTCGCTCATGTCTATCCCATGCTTTCAACACTGGAGTCTTTCCTTTGGGAGCCCAAGTGCGACGAGTTAATGGTTGCAGCATAAAACCTGATTCGTCAACAAAAAC
>Ga0169931_10010139_pt1 | contig 13449 bp, 12 predicted proteins | sample Kivu_15m_20L_FD_129675 | JGI IMG/M metagenome (GOLD analysis project Ga0169931, IMG submission 129675) | Freshwater microbial communities from Lake Kivu, Western Province, Rwanda to study Microbial Dark Matter (Phase II) - Kivu_15m_20L... | ecosystem: Environmental > Aquatic > Freshwater > Lake...
CCCAGCTCGACGAAGGCCGCGCGCACCGCCGCCAGGTGCGCCGCCCGCCCGGCCCCGGGCAGCGCCCGCAGCGCGTGCACGTCGGCCTCGGCGAGATGCAGCACGGCTGCGTGCGGGGCGGGGTTCATCGGGGGTCGGTTCCGGGCCGGGCGCGCGGCTCGGCGGCCGATGCTGCGGGCGAGTGCGCAGTCTGTGGTCTCTCCCGATTGGCGGCAATCGGGCAGGGGGAATATCATTTGTGCGAAACTGGAACGAATCATGGAGACGCACGGATCCCGACGCACCCGCGCCCGGCTGCAGCCCGCGGGCGAGCTGGCCTCGGGGCTCGACGACTTCACCTCGCTGCGCATCTTCGCGCGGGTGGTCGAGCTGCAGAGCTTCTCCGAGGCGGCGCGGCGCATCGGCGTGACCCCCTCCACCGTCAGCAAGCACATCTCGGCGCTGGAGGAGCAGCTGGGCACCCGGCTGGTGAACCGCACCACCCGCCAGCTGTTCGTGACCGATGCCGGCACCCGGCTGTACGCGCGCTACCTGCGGGTGCTCGACGAGCTGCGCCAGGCCCAGGACGAGCTGTCCACCCTGCAGACCGAACCGATGGGCCTGCTGCGCGTGGCGCTGCCGCTGGCCCTGGGCTCGCGGCTGATCGCCCCCGAGATCCCGCGCTTCATGAAGCGCTACCCGAGGCTGTCGCTCGACCTCGACCTGTCGGTGGCCACGGTGGACGTGTTCAGCGAGCACATCGACGTGGCGGTGCGCATCGCCGACTCGCTGGGCGAGGGGCTGGTGGCGATCCGGCTGGCCCCGTACCGGCGGGTGTTCTGCGCCTCGCCCGAGTACCTGGCGGCGCGCGGCACGCCGCGCACCCCGCAGGACCTCGCCGGCCACGACCTGCTGCTGGCCAAGGGCGCGAGCCAGGAAGCGAGCTGGCCGATCCTGCAGGACGGCGTGGTGCGCGCGCTGCCGGTCACCGGGCGCCTCACCGTCAACCACGGCGAACCGATCCACGACGCGGCCGTGGCGGGGCTGGGGATCTGCATGCACGCCCGCTGGCGGATGGACGGCGCCCTGCGCGACGGCCGGCTGGTGGAGGTGCTGCCCGAGCACGTGGTGAACACCCGCTCGATCTGGGCGGTGATGGCGCAGCGCGGCGCGATGTCTCCCAAGGTCCGGGTGTTCGTGGAGTTCCTGCGCGAGTGCCTGGCCGGCCTGACCTGAGCCTGCGCGTGGCCGCGCCCCGGTGGCGGCGGTCACGGGTCCGGCCACGCCCGGGGCCGCGATTACCTTTTTCGCAGCCGGAACAAATGATGTTCCGCCGGGCGCGTTGCCGCCCGGATCCGGAATGCGCACACTCGGGATCGGAAGCGAAGAGGAGACGCTCGCCCATGAGACTAGCCAGCTTCGAGACCGTGTCGGGGCGCCGCTCGTTCGGCGTGGTCGCGCCCGACGGCTCGATCGCCGACCTCGGCACCCCCGAGGTGCCCACCCTGCGCGCCGCCCTCGGAGCCTGGGGCCTGCCCGGCATCGCCGGGCGCGCGGCCGCACCGGTCGCCACCGTCCCGGCCGGCGGCTTCCAGTGGCTGCCGCCGGTGACCGACCCCGACAAGATCCTCTGCGTGGGCCTCAACTACCGGCGCCACGCCGAGGAGGCCGGCATGGCCATCCCGAAGCACCCGTCGATGTTCGTGCGCTTCCCCGGCTCGCAGGTGGGCCACGGCCGGCCCACGGTGGCGCCCTCGGCCTCGGCCCAGTACGACTACGAGGCCGAGCTCGCGGTGGTGATCGGCCGCGGCGGCCGGCACATCGCCGAGGCCGACGCGATGGCCGCCATCGCCGGCTACGCCTGCTTCGCCGAGAACTCGGTGCGCGACTTCCAGCGCCACGCCGCGCAGGCCACGCCGGGCAAGAACTTCGAGTCCAGCGGCGCCTTCGGGCCCTGGATCACCACGCCCGACGAGCTCGGCGAGCTGGCCGCGGTCCACGTCATCGGACGGCTCAACGGCGAGGTGGTGCAGGACGAGCCGCTGGGCAACCTGATCTTCTCCATCCCGCAGATCGTGGCCTACGCCTCCACCTTCACCCGGCTGCTGCCCGGCGACGTGCTGGTCACCGGCACGCCGGCCGGCGTGGGCATGGCGCGCACGCCGCCGCGCTGGCTGGTGCCCGGCGACGTGTTCGAGGTGGACATCGCCGGCGTGGGGCTGCTGCGCAACCCGGTGGCGGCCGAGGCGGAGGCCGCGCGATGACCCGGCCGCTGATCTGGCTCACCGAGCAGGACGTGGTCGGGCTGGTCACGCTCGACGACGCGATCGCCGCGCTCGAGCGCGCGGTCGCGGCCGAGGGCGCGTTCAACGTGCCCAAGGCGCTGGGCGGCTACGACGACGGCAGCTCGATGCACTCGCTGGGCTCGGCCGCGCCCGCGCTGGGCTATGCCGGGTTCAAGACCTGGATCCACACGAAGCGCGGCGCCACCGCGGTCTACGCGCTGTTCGACAGCCGCCACGGCAGCGTGCTGGCCATGCTCGAGGCCGGCGCGCTGGGCCAGCTGCGCACCGCCGCCATGACCGGCCTGGGCACCCGCTGGCAGGCGCCCGAGGGGGCGGACGAGATGGCCCTGGTGGGCACCGGCTACCAGGCGCTGACCCAGGTGGCGGCGGTCAATGCGGTGCGGCCGCTGCGGCGCGTGCGGGTCTGGAGCCCCACGCCCGAGAAGCGCCGCGCGTTCGTCGAGACGCTGCGCCGGCGCTTCGCGACCGAAGTGGTCGAGGCCGCCACGCTCGAGGCCGCCACCGAGGGCGCCCCGATCGTCACCGTGGTCACCCGCGCGCGCGACCCCTTCCTGTCGGCCGCGATGCTGGCGCGCGGCGCGCACCTGAACGCGGTGGGCGCCATCCTGCCCGCCAACGCCGAGATCCTGCCGGATGTCTTCGAGCGGGCCGGCAGCATCGTGGTGGACGACCTCGTCAACACCCAGAAGGCCTCGCGCGAGTTCATCGACCGCTTCGGCGGCGAGCGCGGCTGGAGCGCGGTGCGCTCCATCGGCGAGGTGATCCGCAGCGGCCGGCCGGCGCGTCCCGAGGGCGGCGACCTGAGCCTGTTCAAGTCGGTGGGCATGGGGCTGTCGGACCTGGCCGTGGCGATGATGGCCTACGAGCGGGCCCGCGAACGCGGCCTGGGCCGCGAGATCCCGGCGCCCACCCGGGCCTCGCCCACCTGGAAGGGCGACCGCGGCGCCTGAGCCCGCCGCGATCGGCCACGAGCACCCCGTCAGCAGACGACCTGGAGGAGAGCATGAGCGACACGTTCCGGTTCGTGGAGGTGGGCGGCGCCGCCCCCCGCGAGCAGCAGCCCTGGCCGTCCATCATCGTGCCGCGCCGCGCGATCGAGGCCGAGATCGAGCGCCTGGCGAGCATCGCGCTGCCGTCCACCGGCCGGCGCGCCTCGGCCATCTCGCACCCGCGCAACACCCACGAGGTGCCGGCCTTCGCCCCCGGCATCGACGTCACCATCCACGTGGTCAAGCCCGGCGAGACCACGCCGCCCATCGCGCGCAGCGCCACCGCCGTGGACATGTGCATCGGCGGCTCGGCGGTGGCGGCCATCGGCCGGCACGCGTTCGGCGTGCAGCGCTTCGACGTCTGGAACACGCCCTCGATGGAGCCGGTCTCGTACCGCAACGAGGGCCGCGAACTGTTCGTGCGCATGTCGTACTCCAACGCGCCGCTGCTCGAGAAGCTCGAGGTGCACGTGACCGAGCCCGCGCCGCGGGCGGTCTCGGCGGTGGAGCCCGCGGCCGCCGACGCCCCGCGTGCGCGCGACTCGGCCGAGTCGATCCCGATCGGCGCCGACGGCGCGAAGCTGCTGGGCTACGAGTACCTGGTGGACATCGACGTGGTGGAATCGCGCCCGCTGCTGTGGCCCTGGCACGAGGTGGAGAAGCACCTCGGCAACGTCTACCACCGCGACCTCAGCTACACCGGCCGGCACCTGTACCTGCTCTACAACCCGGCCACCGAGCGGCGCATGGGCACCTCGCACTGCTTCTTCGCGACCATCGCCAAGTACCCGCCGAACAAGCTCGACCAGCCGCACCGCCACACCTCGGCCGCGATCAACTACTACTTCTTCGGGCACGGCAAGAGCGCGGTGATGGGCGAGCGCATGGAGTGGGAGGCCGGCGACCTGCACTTCTCGGCCCCGGGCTGGGCGGTGCACAACCACGGCTCGCGCGAACAGGGCTTCTGCGCGCTCACCATCCAGGACCATCCGCTGCAGATCGCGATGGAGTCGCTGATCTGGCAGGAGACGCTGAAGGCCCCGATCGTCAAGCTCGGCTCGCAGCGCGGGTTCCAGACCAACATCGGCCAGATGGAGCGGGCCGCCTGAGCGGGCGCCCGGCGCACCCCCATGACCCAGACCGCGATGCCGGCGCAGCGGCCCGCGCCGACCCCGACCGAGTGGCGCAGCCTGGCCGCCGAGCTGCGCGAGCTCTACGACGAAGTGGCCGACCTGCTCGACCGCGACCAGGTCGAGCAGCTGCCCGGCTACTTCACCGACGACTGCCTGTACCAGGTGATCTCGCGCGAGAACGTGGCGCTCGGCCTGCCGCAGGCCACCATCTTCTGCGACGGCATCCGCATGCTGCGCGACCGCGTGCTGGCGCTGCGCGAGACGCAGGTCTACGAGCCTCGCCACTGGCGCCACTTCGTGACCGGCGTGCGCGTGAACGCGGTCGAGGGCGACGAGATCGCCGCCCAGGCCAACGTGCTCGTCACCGAGGCGATGTCCGACGCCGAGCCCACCGTGCTGCTGGTGGGCCGGTACCGCGACCGGCTCGTGCGGCGCGACGGCCGGCTGTGGTTCCGCGAGCGCAGCGTCATCTACGACAACTACCGCGTGGTGCGATCGCTGATCGTGCCGGTCTGACCCCGGGAGAGCAGCCATGGGCAAGAGCATCGAGTCGGAAGCCGCCGCACGCGCCTGGCCCGCCGAGGGCTGGACCCGCGTGCCCTACTGGATCTACACCGACCCCCACCTGTACGCGCGCGAGCTCGAGACCTTCTTCTACGGCCGCGGCTGGAGCTACGTGGGCCTCGACTGCGAGGTCCCGGAGGCGGGCGACTACAAGCGCGCCTGGATCGGCGAGCGCCAGGTGGTGGTGGTGCGCACCAAGGACGGCTCGATCGCGGTCTGGGAGAACCGCTGCGCCCACCGGGGCGCGCGGCTGGTCTGGCAGAACCGCGGCCGGGGCGAGTCGTTCACCTGCCCCTATCACCAGTGGAACTTCAACCTCGACGGGCGCCTGCAGGGCGTGCCCCTGAAGCGCGGCGTGCTGGGCAAGGGCGGCATGCCGCCCGACTTCGACAACGCGTCCCACGGCCTGTGCAAGCTGCGCGTGCACGTGGAGGGCGGCTCCATCTGGGCCAGCTTCGCGCCCGACGGACCCACGTTCGCCGAGTACTGCGGCCCCGAGATGCACGGCTACGTGAAGCGGATCTTCTCGGGCCGGCCGCTGAAGCTGCTGGGCTACAGCCGCCAGCTGATCCCCAGCAACTGGAAGATGTACGTCGAGAACCTGAAGGACCCCTACCACGCCACGCTGCTGCACGCGTTCCTGATCACCTTCGGGCTGTGGCGGGCCGACACGCAGTCCGAGTCGGTGCCGGTGGCCGAGGGCAAGCACGGCATCATGGTGTCGCGCAACGTGGGCAAGTCCTCGGCCGACTCGGCCGCCGAGATGGCGCGCAACAAGAACCGCCTGGTGCTCGAGGACACCGACACCGTCACCCCGATCCGCGAGTTCGACGACGGTAAGGTGATCGGCCTGACCATCTTCCCCAGCGTGGTGATGCACCAGCAGGCCAACACGCTCGGCATGCGCAACATCATCCCCAAGGGGCCTGGCGCCTTCGAGCTGTCCTGGACCTACTACGGCTTCGCCGACGAGTCGCCCGAGCTCACCCGGCTGCGGCTGCGCCACGCCAACCTGTACGGCCCGGCCGGCTACGTGGCGATGGAGGACGGCGAGGTGCTGGCCGAGTCGCAGCTGGGCGCGGCCGAGTACGGCCACCGCAGCGCGGTGCTCGAGATGGGCGGCAAGGACGTGGCGCCGCAGGATCACATGGTGACCGAGGTGCTGATACGCGCGTTCTACCGCTACTACCGCGAGGCGATGGGCCTGTGAGCGCACGCCCCCGGTGAGGCTCGCGGCCGCCTTCGAGGCCGGGCGCACGCCCTCGGCGTGGGCGCTCGCGCTGCTGGTGTTCGTGCCGTTCTCCAGCGGCTACTTCCTGTCGTTCCTGTTCCGCTCCATCAATGCGGTGATCGCGCCCGACCTGGTGCGCGACGTGGGCGTGGGCGCCTCGGGGCTGGGCTTTCTCACCGCCGCCTTCTTCCTGGGTTTCGCGCTGGTGCAGCTGCCGCTGGGCATCCTGCTCGACCGCTACGGGGCGGCCCGGGTCCAGGCGGGGCTGCTGGCCCTGGCCGGCGCGGGCTCGCTGCTGTTCGCGCTGGCCGACTCGCCCACCGCACTGGTGCTGGCCCGGGCGCTGATCGGGGTGGGCTGCGCCGGCGGCCTGATGGCCGCGTTCAAGTCGATCGTCAAGTGGTACCCGCCCGAGCGGCTCACCTTCGTGAACGGCTGCTACCTGGCGGTGGGCGGCCTGGGCGCCATCATGGCCACGGTGCCGGTCGAGGCGGCCCTCTCGGTCACCGGCTGGCGCACGCTGTTCGTGGGCCTGGCGGTGCTGTCGCTCGGATCGGCCGCGCTGGTCTTCCTGCTGGTGCCGCGCGGCGATGCGGCCGCGCAGCCGCCGCCGCTGGGCACGCAGGTGCGCGAGCTCGCCCACATCCTGCGCGACCGGCTGTTCTGGCGCTTCATTCCGGTCTCGGTCATGGGCATGGGCGGCACGCTGGCCATCCAGGGCCTGTGGGCCGGGCCCTGGCTGATCGACGGGGTCGGCCTCGACCGAGGCGCAGCGGCGAGCCGGCTGCTGGCGCTGAGCGTGGCCATGACCGCCGGCTTCGTGCTCACCGGGCTGGTGGCCGACCGGCTGCGCGCCCGCGGCATCTCGAGCCTGCTCACCATGGCCGCCGGCACCGCGGTATCGGCGCTGGCGCTGGCCGCGATCACCTTCGGCGTGAACACCACCGGCTGGTGGCACTGGGTCGTGCTGGGGCTGTTCGGGCAGGCCAGCGCCATCGTATACCCGACGCTGGCGCGCCACTTCGGCCCGGCCTACGCCGGGCGGGCCGGCACCGGCAACACGCTGCTGGTGTTCGCCGGGATCTTCGCGCTGCAGTTCGGCATGGGCGCCATCGTGGACCTCTGGCCGCGCGGACCCTCGGGCGCCTACCCCGCCCAGGCGTACCAGGCGGCCTTCGGCGCGGTGCTGGTCGGCCTGGTGGCCAGCCTCGCCTGGCTGCTGCGCTCCGGCGACGACCGCCGCCGGGCACTCGCCCGCGTGATCTGAGCGGCACTGCGTGCCGCCACCCGGAACCGCCCGCTTGAACCCCCTCAATGATGACGGTAGGCTGGCCCGGAGGCAGCCGGCCACGCCGTTCGGGGCCCGCAAGGAGACACACCCATGAATGCCCGCACCCCCGAGGCCCCGATCGCGCCGTTCGCCGATTGCAGCGGCCAACCCGCCCGGCAGCCCGGAATCTGGAAGCCGCTGCTGGTTACCGCCGAGCAGATCGACGCCGAGATCGAGCGGCTGGCCGCACTGCCGCGCCCGGCCGGCGGTGTGCGCGCCGCACGAATCGTGCACCCCGAGGGCAGTGGCGCCATGGGCCTGACGCCCGGCACCGACGTACTGGTTCAGGTACTGTGCCCCGGCGAGCAGACCGTATTCATGCGCAGCAACGCCAACCGCCTCGAGTTGTGCATCCGGGGCCGCGGCACCCTGCTCGGACCGGGCGGCTTCGCGTTCAGGCGCCAGGGCGTCTGGACCCTGCCGCCGATGCGCGCGCACGCCGTGCGCAACGACGGCGACGGGCTGCTGGTGCGCCTGACCTACAGCAACGCCCCGCTGCTGCGGCTGCTGGGCACGCTGTACGAGGAGGAGGGCGCCGACATCGGCGCGGCCGAGACCGCCGACGACGGTCTCACCGAGCGCCAGCGCCGCACCTACGCCTGGCAGAACGCGCCCGATCTGCCGATCGGCACCGCGGGGGCGCGGCTGCGAGGCTACGAGTACCTGACCGACATCCCGGTGGTGGACAACCCGCCGCTGCACTGGCCATGGGAGCAGGTGGCGCCGCACCTGTCGCAGGTCCACGGCGATGGCGGGCGCTCCATCCTGCTGATGTACCACCCCGCCACCGAGCGCCGGGCCGGTACGACGCCGTCGTACTTTGCCACCTGGGCCTCGATGCCCAGGGGTACGCCCCGCTACGCGGGCACGCGCGGCCATCGCCACGTTTCGGCGGCCATCAACTACCACGTCCTGGGCCACGGCAGCAGCGTCGTCGACGGCACCCGGGTGCACTGGAAGGCCGGCGACCTGCTGCTGTCTGCGCCCGGCTGGTCGGAACACGCCCACTACCACGGCGAGGAGGGCTGCACCGTGCTCACGGTACAGGACCACCCGATGCACATCGCGCTGGGCTCGCTGCTGTGGCAGGAACGGATGGACGGCCCGATCCGCGCGCTGGGCAGCGAGGCCGGCCAGTCGGGCTACGTGGGGCCGCGCCGGGCGGGGGACTGAACGCGACGCGCCGGCGGGCACGCCCACGGCCCGCTCAGGCCGATTCGGTCAGGGTCAGCAGGATGTCGGCGTACCACGCGCAGTTCAGCCCCAGCGACTCGTCGAGCGCCTGGTCGCGGTCGCCCATGTCCATCCGCGCCGAGTGCACGCCCAGCAGTCGCCACGGCAGCGCCGCCGCCGGGCCGCTGCGGGTGCGGTCGCGCATCACCACCGGCGCGCCGCTGGTGCCGCGGTGGGTGCGGGCGTCGGTCAGGAAGAAGCCCTGGCCCTGGAAGCGGATGCCGTAGGACGACGCGATGATCGCCTGGCGCACCACCGGCAGGTGGTGGAGCTGGTCGTGGAAACCGAGCGGGAACCCCACCACCAGCAGCGGCTCGCCCACCGAGATCTCGTCGAACTCGGTCTGCAGGTGCTCGGGCGTGAAGGCGGCGATCACCAGCGGGTCGGGCATCCGGCTGCGGTCGAGCTCGATCGCCGCCACGTCGATCTCGCCGCCGGCATCCCGGCCCTGGCGCCAGGCGGCCGCGCCGTTCTCGTAGAGCAGCACCGAGATGCCGGTGGACGGCGTGAGGTTGGTGGCGTCGAGGTGCAGCTCGATCTCGATCCGGTCAGGGAAGTGCCGGGCCGCCTCGTCGATCACCACGTGGCGGCTGGTGACCAGGAACAGTCGGTCGTCGCGCGCGAAGAAGAAGCCGCTCGCGTTGGTGAGCGGCTGGGTGCCGACCAAGGTGGAGACGCGCGCGGCGGTGAGCAGCAGGGGGTCGATGGGCGCCATCGGGGCACCCTACCATCATCGGGCCGTGGGCGCCCTCGCCGGGGCCTTCGCGCCGCGCCGCGCCGGCACCTGGCAATCGCTGCAGCGGCCGTACAGCGTGAGCTCGTGGTCGTCGACCGTGAAGCCCGCGGGCGCGAGGTGCGCCAGGTTGCCCGGGCAGGCGTGGACGTCGAAGACGCGCCGGCAGCGCGTGCACTGGAAGTGGTGGTGGTGCGGGTGCTGGCTGGTCTCGTAGCGGGCGCTCTCGCCGGGCAGCACCACCGAGAGCACCTCGCCGGCCTCCACCAGCAGCCGCAGGTTGCGATAGACGGTGGCGAGGCTCAGCGCGGGCACCTGCGCGCCGGCGGCCGCGAGCACCTCCTGCGGCGACAGGGGACGGCCGGCCTGGGCGATCGCGTCGCGGATCGCGACCCGCTGGCGGGTGGTTCGTTCCATCGGCGCATTATCGCCCGGCGTGGCGCCGCAGGGCAGCCTTTATTGCGAACGCTTTCGCATTCGCGTATCGTCACGCCGTCCCGTCGCAGGCAAGAGGCTCTCCCATGGCCGCGCTCCCCGTCACCGTGCTCACCGGCTTCCTCGGCAGCGGCAAGACCACGCTGCTCAACCGCATCCTCCAGGAGCGGCACGGCCATCGCATCGCGGTGATCGAGAACGAATTCGGCGAGGCGGGCATCGACAACGAGCTGCTGGTGCGCGATGGCGACGAGCAGATCGTGGAGATGAACAACGGCTGCATCTGCTGCACCGTGCGCGGCGACCTGGTGCGCATCCTCAACGAGCTGGCCGCCAAGCGCGCCGCCGGCCGGCTCTCGTTCGACCGGGTGGTGATCGAGACCACCGGCCTGGCCGACCCGGCGCCGGTGGCGCAGACCTTCTTCGTGGACGAGGGCATCGCCGAGCGCTACCGGCTCGATGCCATCGTGACCCTGGTGGACGCCCACCACGGGCCGGCGCAGCTCGATGAGCACCACGAGGCGCAGGAGCAGGTGGCGTTCGCCGACCGGCTGCTGCTGACCAAGACCGATCTGGTCGACCCCGAGGCGGCGCAGGCCCTGCGGGCGCGCCTGATGCGGATGAACCCGCGGGCCCGCATCGCCGAGGCGCGCCACGGGGTGGCCGCGGTGGACGACCTGCTCGACATCCACGGCTTCGACCTGAACGCGATCCTCGAGATCGAGCCCGAATTCCTCACCAACGTGGACCACGAGCACGACGACGACGTCACCTCGTTCGTGTTCCGCGAGACGCGTCCTCTGGACATCGAGCAGCTGGAGAACTTCCTGAGCTCGGTCGTGAAGGTCTACGGCCCGAACCTGTTCCGCTACAAGGGCGTGCTGAACGCGGCGGGCGAGTCGCGCCGCGTGGTGTTCCAGGGCGTGCACATGATGATGGCGTCCGACTGGGGCACGAGCTGGAAGCCGGGCGAGGCGCGCGAGTCGAAGATGGTGTTCATCGGCCGCGACCTGCCGCGCGAGTGGCTGCTGGAGGGGCTCGCGCAGTGCGCGGCCGGCTCGCCCAGGCCGCGGGCGCCGCGCCGGTGAGCGCCGTCGCCGTGGCGGCCGCCCCGCCCCTCTGGAGCGACGAGCAGGCCCGCTTCTACGCCGGTCTGCTCGCGGTGTCGGACTACGCCGCGCGGGTCGCGCCGCTGCTGGGCGGGCCGTTCGACGACCTGCTCGACGTCGGCGCCGGCAGCGGCGACCTGGCGCTTCGCGCCCTGGGCGAGGGCGCGCGCTGGCGGGCGGTGGAGCCGAGCCCGGCGATGCGCGGGCTGCTGGCCGGGCACCGGCCGATGCTGGCGCGCCGGCGTATCGTGCTGCGCATCGACGCCTGCGGCTGGGAGACGCTGCCCGACACCGTGGGCGCGGCCGTGGTGCTGGCCGCCAACCTCGGCGCCTCGCACCACGACGCGGCCCGGCTGCACGACGCGCTGCGCCCGCGCGCGCGCCGGTCGATGGTCTGGGTGGTGGCGGCGCAGCCGGGTCCGTCCACCTTCTGCCTGGCCGGCCTGCTGCCGGCGGCGCTGCACGGTGCCGACGTCCAGCCGGCCCACGAGCGCACGCTGGCGCAGCTGGGCTCCGACCGACAGCCGCATGGGTGCCGCTTCGTCGACTGGACCTGCCGCGGGCGCTTCGCCGACCTGGCCGCTGCGCAGCGGCACTTCGTCGAGCGGCTCGCGCTCGAGCCGGGCTCGGCCCGCGCGGCGGCGGTGGCCGACCACGTGGCGCGCCAGGCCGATGCGGCGGCCGACGGCATATGGCTGCATTGCGCCAAGCGCAGCGCGGTGCTGACCTGGTCGGCGGGGCACTGATGGCCGCGCACCGCCGCCGCGCGGCCGCGGCTGCGCCGATGTCGGCAGCGCTGATGCTGGGCGCGCTGGCCGGCGGCCCGCTGCAGGCCCAGCCCGCCGCCGTCCCTACGCTCCCGCCGGTGCAGGTGAGCGCGCAGCGCGAGATCAGCACCGCCACGCGGCTGGACGACGACCCGCTGAACCTGCCCTTCGCCACCTACTCGGTGGAGCGCGAGCGGCTCGACGAGGTGGGTGCGCGATCCATCGAGGACGCGCTGCGCGCGGTTCCCAGCCTGCAGCACGGCACGCAGGGCAATTACTTCACCCGCTTCGAGACCCGCGGCCTGCGCGACACGCAGGACGTGCTGGTGCTGGTGGACGGGGTACCGCTGCGGCTGCTGCAGGGCAACGCCGACCTCACGCTGCTGGCCCCCGACCTGATCGAGCGCATCGAGTTCGTCAAGGGGCCGGCCTCGGCGCTGTACGGGCGCAACGCGATCGGCGGCGTCGCGCAGTTCTTCCTCGCGCCCGAGGCGGCCGGCGGCAGCGCGAGCCTGACCGCGGGCCGCTTCGGGCGCCTGGACGGCGCGCTGCGCCACCGCTGGGACCTGGGCCGCGGCCATGCGTTCGGCGGCGTGGCCCACAGCCGGAGCGACGGGTTCCAGCGCGGCACCGACCGCGAGCAGACGGCGCTGGTGCTGGGCAGCGACCTCGCGCCCACGCGGGACTGGACCACCGGGGTGCAGCTGTATACGTCACGGGTCCATGCGAGGCGCGGATCGATCGTGCCGCTGCAGGACGGCCGGCCGATGTTCGGGATCACGCAGCGCGAGAATTTCGCGATCCCCGGGGTCTTCATCGAGGGCGACTACACCAGCGTCGCCTGGAAGAACCGGCTGCGGCTGGGCGGCGGCTTCTCGCTGGAGCACCTGTCGAGCTACGCGCAGTACGACCGCCTGTTCCAGGGCGGCATCACCATCGTCCCGCCGCCGGCCGCGGTCAGCAAGGGCTACAGCGAGACCGACACCGCCGATCGCGGCGCGTTCCACGAGCTGTCGCTGGTGCACCGCTGGACCGACGGCCGCTGGGCCAACACGCTGCAGGTGGGCGTGAACCTCGAATCGGCCTGGCAGGACCAGGCGTCGCCGACGTTCAGCGCCGCACCCACCTACCGGGGGCCCGACTACGACCGGCCGGTGGCCAACGCCGGCAACGACCCGCGCGGCATCCGCGGCCCGGTGACCGACTCGCGATTCGACCAGCGGGTGAGCAGCGTGTACCTGCAGGACCGGGTGGAGTGGGGCGCGTTCGGGCTCACCGCGGGCCTGCGGCACGACCGCTTCGAGCAGTCGCTGTCGCGCAGCGGCACCGCGGCGGTGGCACGGCAGACCGGAGAGCGGACCAGCCCGCGAATCGGCCTGGACGCCCGGCTGTGGCGCGGCGCCCGCGCCGAGCACGCGGTGTTCGCGAACCACGCCGAGGGCTTCCGGCCGCAGGCGGTGGCGCTGAACACCCGAGCCGGCGTGGTGGTGCCGGCACTGCTGCGGCCCGAGGTCACCCGCAGCCTGGAGGCCGGCGTGAAGGGCCGCGCCCTCGACGGCGGCTGGGCCTGGCAGGCCAGCGTGTTCCAGGCCGACCGCACCGACGGCCAGCGCTCGTTCCGCACCGGCCCGGACACCTTC
>Ga0169931_10010141_pt1 | contig 13448 bp, 8 predicted proteins | sample Kivu_15m_20L_FD_129675 | JGI IMG/M metagenome (GOLD analysis project Ga0169931, IMG submission 129675) | Freshwater microbial communities from Lake Kivu, Western Province, Rwanda to study Microbial Dark Matter (Phase II) - Kivu_15m_20L... | ecosystem: Environmental > Aquatic > Freshwater > Lake ...
CGAGTTCCTTTGGCAGCAGGCAGGCGTACGCGATTTGACCGGGCCGCGACTCCTCCGTGAGCAGCACCTTGCCCTCGTGATCGCTGCCCGGGACCTTGTCGAGGCGGCAGGAATGCGAGTCCATCGGCCACTCGGTGATCGCGATGCTGTCAGCGTGGACGGGGGCGCGCTTCAGGCCCGGCGCCTCGACGCCGTCGTGCTCCGTGAAGATCTTGCGCCCCACGAGGCGGCGGGCCTCGCGGACGTACATCTCCCAGGGGAACCCGCCGTTGTCGGTAAACTCGTCCTTCGGCAGACCCCACTCGCTCATCTCGGCTCGGATCTTCGCCGGCACCTCGGGGTCGTGTTGGAGAAACCAGAGCAGGCCGAGCGCGAGATCCTTGTGGCGCTCGGCGATGGCGTGGCGGGTGGGCCAGTCGCCGTTCGGGTAATCGAAGTTGCCGCCGGTGAGCAGCGGCGCGTTCCAGGTGGTCTTGGCATTGGGCACGCCGAGGCCGATACCCCAGCGATCGCGCAGCTCGAGGAACTGATCGCGCTCGTAGCGGGCGGGCTTGGTCACGGGCATGCGGTTGGCAGGATCGCGGGTCCAGCAGACGCGGAAGTTGTACGCCTGCACCGCGCGATCGCCCTCGCCCGTGCTGCCGGGCAGGGGCGGCCCGGTGCGGGCACGAAAGCCGCGCAGATTCAGCCCCTCCGTGCGCATGGCGGTGGGGAAGTAGTCGGCCGCCGAAGTCACGAAAATCGCCCGGGTGTAGATGCGCCCGGCGTGAGGCTCGCCGTACTGGGCGCGGCTCTCGCGGCCCCAGGTCATCGTGGCACCAGCCACGGCGGCGAGATCGCCCTCGTAGCTGGCGTCGACGAAGGCCGGCGCGGCTAGCGATAGTGTCTCCGATCCGCCCATCTGCCGGAACTCCACCCGTCCGATCGTCCGGTCGCGGGTGACCGCCGACACCGGATAATAGCCGCGCCGCACCGTCACGCGCGGCTCGGCCCGCAGCAGTTCCTCGAACACCTGCTCCGCCACGTGCGGTTCGTACATCGGGCGCCGCGTGCTCCCCCGCGGGGCCCACGTGGCGGCCTGGTGCTGCGGCGAGCCCTCACCGTGCTTCCGGCGGTAGTGTTCACCGAGGCGGGCCACCACCTCGTCGTAAAGCGGCGCCCGCCGGCCGTCGTAGATCGTGTCGAGCACCCCGAGCCCGTTGCTCATCATCCCGCCGACGTGCGGGTGGTGGTGCACCAGCGTAACCGTCAGCCCTTCCCGGGCGGCGCGCACCGCGGTGACAATGCCGCCCGGCGTGGCGCCATAGATCACGACGTCGGGTCCGGCAGCGGAATGGAGACTGGACGACAGCAGGGGCAGCAGCAGCGACAGGGCGGGCGAGGGCAGGCGCATGCCGGGGAAGCTGTCCGGCTCGCGGCGCCGGGTCCAGTCGGGTGCGACGGTACCCCGGGGAGACCAAAGCGGCAGCGAGCGTCGGCGCGGCGCGCGCGCGTGAACTCCCGGCACGGCGGCTTCCCGGCGTCGAGCCTGGGGCGGTTCCCGGAGGAGACCGGAAGCCGGGAGTTGGCGGGGCGGGTCGGGCCGGTTTGGCTCGGCGAAGTCCGTCACCGCATGAGCCCGATCCCAACCCCCAACCGCGCCCTCGCCCGGCTGCGCGCCCACGAACTGGAGAAGCTGTATGTCACCGGCAACTTCGCGACGCCCCGGCACGTGGACTTCATCTGCCGCTCCGGACAGTTTGACGCGCTGTGGTTCGACCTCGAGCACTTCGATCTGTCGACGCAGGAGGTCGCGGTGCTCAACCTCGTGGCCCGCGCCTATCCGGTCACGACCATCGCACGCTTCAAGGCCGCCGACTACCAGACGGTGATGCGCATCCTCGAGACGGGCGTTGGCGGCATCATGTGCTCGATGGTCAACAGCGCGGAAGAGGCGCGGCAGATCGTGCAATGGGCCAAGTTCAACAATCCCACGCCTGCGCCCGGCGAGGCCACCGGCCAGCGCGGCTGGAATGGCGGCAACATCGACGCCGCCTACGCCACCCTTCCCGCGCTCGACTACATCCGCCACCAGAACACCCAGACGATGATCGTTTGCCAGATCGAGACCCAGGCGGCGGTGGCGGCAGCGGCGGAGATCGCGGCGGTGCCAGGAGTGGACGGGCTGTTTTTCGGCCCCGGCGATTTCTCCGTTTCGATCGGCCTGCCTGGGCAGATCCGGCACGAGCGCGTGCGTGCCGCGATGCAGCAGGTCGACGCCGCCGTGAGGGCGACCGGCAAGTGGTGGGGCACCGTCGCCGTCGGCCCCGAGATGTGCGCGGACGTGCAGTCGCTGGGCGCACGGCTCGTGTGCCCGGGCGGTGACGTCAAGATCATGCAGCTCGGCCTGCGCGAGCTCGTGAAGACCTTCGGCGCCGAGGCGCCGGCGGCGTCCAAGAACGTCTATTGACGCGCCTCCCCCTTGCCGCGGCGAACCCCGCCGGACCACCCACCAAACCCGGTTTCCCTCGATGTCGTATCCTGTCACCCCGGGCGCGGAACACGATGTGGTCGTGATGGGCGGCGGCGTCTCCGGCAGCGTGGCGGCCATCTCCGCCGCCCGGGCCGGCGCCCGCGTCCTCCTGATCGAGGAGCAGGGCTTCCTCGGAGGCTCGCTCACGTCCATGGGCGTGGGGCCGATGATGAGCTTTCACAATCCCGCCGGCGAGCAGGTGGTGCGCGGCATCCCCGACGAGGTGATCGAGCGCCTCAAGTCTCGCGGCGCGAGCCTCGGGCACATCCCCGACACCACCACGTATTGCAGCACGGTCACGCCCTTCGACAGCGAGGAGCTCAAGATCGAATTGGAGACGATGCTCACCGAGGCGGGTGGGCAGGTGCTGTACCACACCCAACTGGCCGCCGCGGAGGTGGCGAACGATGCCATCAGCCGCCTCGTCGTGTGCAACAAGGCCGGCCTGAGCTCCTTCGGGGCCCGGGTATTCATCGACGCGACCGGCGACGGCGACCTCGCCGCGCGGGCCGGCGCGCCCTTCATCAAGGGCCGCGCCGCCGACTCCGGAGCGCAACCGATGACGATGAACCTGAAGCTGGCCAACGTGGATACGGCGGCCATTCGCCGCTACGTGATGGAGAATCCGGACGATTTCCTCTGGCACCCTTGGGGCCCGGAGGAAGCGCTGAAACGCCTCAAGGTTGCGCCGCGTCTCAGTCTCGCCGGTTTTCTCAGGGGCTGGAAGGCCGCGCGCGAACGCGGAGAGGTGGACGTGCCGCGCGACCAGGTGCTGTTTTTCGAGACGCCCGTTCCGGGTGTGGTGATCGTCAACACCTCCCGCGTGGCCGGCCTCGACGGCACCGACCCGTTCCAGCTCTCCCGCGCCGAGAGCCTCGGCCGACGCCAGTGCGTGCAGATCTTCAATTTCCTGCGCCGGCACGCCGTCGGCTTCCAGCACGCCGTGCGGATGGACACCGCGGCCAAGATCGGCGTGCGCGAAACGCGCCACATTTTGGCGCGCTACACCCTCACAGCCGACGACATCACGGAGGCGCGTCCCTTCCAGGACACCATCGCGCTCGGCGGATATCCGATTGACGTGCATGCCGTGACGAAGGCCAGCACCGACACGGTGCACCTGCGGCCCGACACCGTTTATCACATCCCGCTGCGCAGTCTGCTGCCGGAGTCCCCGAGAAACCTGGTCGTGGTCGGCCGCTGCATCAGCGCCACGCACGAGGCGGCCGCGGCGTTTCGCGTCACACCGATCGCGATGGCGATCGGGCAGGGCGGCGGGGTGGCGGCGGCCGAGGCCGTGCGGCTCGGGGTCGACCCGGCCGAGGTCCCGTTCCCGCGGATCCGCGAGCGCCTGCTGGCGCAAGGCGCCCGGTTGCCCTGAAGCCTGGCCGACTCCTTTGCCCGCGCTCGCCCCGAATGCCGCCGCGTGTCCCGCGTGCGCCCACCGGCCCGGCTGCGACGGGGTCCCGCTAATCTCCCCACCCCTGTTCCCATGACGACCCGACTCCGCCATCTCCTCGCCCTCTTCAGCATCGCCGGCCCCGCGCTTATGGCCGCCCCCTTCCACCGCGACCCGCTCGCCGTGCCGGAGTCGGCGAAGGTGACGGTGACGCTCGCCGACTACCCAGGCCTGCCGCGGCCCACGCCGCGCGGCTGGTACTACAAGTGCGCCAATGTCGTCCTGGCCCGCGACGGCGCGCTCGTGGCCTTCTGGCAGATGAGCGACGAGCACCTCTCGAATGTCTCGTGGCTGATGTCCGCGCGCTCGCGCGACGGCGGCCGCACGTGGGGCGACCATCGCGTCATCTCGCAGGCCAGCAGCGCCGAGCACAACGCCATCTGGGTCGTGCCGCAAATGGGCGTGCTGCGCGACGGCCGCATCCTTGTCGTCGTCGATCGCGGCCAGCGCGCGCCGGGGCAGAACTTCCCGATGCTCTCGGCCTGGCAAAAGCCCGACCGCGGCATGTCCAACTGGCTCTTCTGGAGCCACGACCACGGCGAAACGTGGACGAAGGGCGAGCAGGTCGATGCCATCGGGGGCGAGCCCGGTTATCCGTTCGAACTCGGCGACGGCACGATTGCGTTCACCCGGACGTCGTCCGCGCCGACCACGCTGCTCCGCAATCCCCCCGCGCCGTGGAATGACATCTACTACCGCAACGAAATCGTCTTTTCCGATGACCGCGGCAAGACTTGGCCACGCACCGCGTGGCTCGCCGACAGCCCGTTCCACGGCGACTGCGAGGTCGGCCTCGCCGAACTCGCGCCCGGCCGCCTCATCGCGGCGACGCGCATCGGCTTGGGCAACGGTCGCTTCGGCCATCCGAGCCGGTTGCTCTTCAGTGACGACAGCGGCCGGACCTGGCCGCGCGCCGTGCCCGCGCCGTTCTACGGTCAGCGCGTGCACCTGCGGAAACTCGCCTCCGGCAAACTGCTCGCGACCTACCGCAACCTCTGGGGCACGCCGGGCACCCGCGCGCTCGTCTTCACGCCCGCCGAGGCCGTCTCGCTCGGCTTCCAGCCCACCTCGCACATTCTGGAGGAGACGCGCTGCACGCTCGACGGCGACACGCTCACGCTCCGCACGGCTGAGGGCCGCACCGGCGCCGTCGAGTTCAATCTCTACCCCGCGCAAGACGACCGTTCGCGCGTGGAGATCGAGGCCACGCTGCGCGTCGAGGCCGCGGGCCCCAATGCCTGTGCGATCGGCGCGGGTGTGTGGGTGCGGTTTCTCCCCGACCGCGTCTGCCTGGCCGATCGGCCGGAGGCGGGCTTCGCCTACGACACGCGCGACTGGCACACCTACCGCATCGTGCGCGACGCCGGCCACGTGACGATCTTTGCCGATGGTAAGCAGATGCTCCGCGAACCCATCGCGGGCATCTGGCAGCGTGAAGTGCGCTTCGGCAGCCGGGCCTCGGCGGCCAGCGGCCGCGTCGGCATCACGCACTGGCGCGCCGTTTCCGCCAAAGTGTCCAATGCAAACGACACCTCTATCGCCTGGTCGTGGACGCCGCGGCAGGGTTACCCGGACCAGTTCCGCCGCGACCGCATCGTGGTGTTGGATCGCCATCCGGACTGCGGCTACAGTTCCTGGACGCAGCTGCCGGACGGTCGGCTTGTCATCGTCAATTACACCGCCGCCGAGCGCGAGCATTTCATCAAGGCCTACCTCGTGACGGAAAAGGACCTGACGCGATGACGAGCCCCGCCAACGCAGCCCAGCGGGCGCCGGATCCCGGTCCCCACGCCGACTTCCGCGTGCGGCCGTCGCCCCGCATTGCCGCCCTTCCAATCCTGATGCTCGTGCTCGCCGCCGTACCCGCCGCAATCGCCGTGGAACTACATTGGCGGCAGGTCGCGGATCTTCCCGATCCAGCCGGCCGCAAAGGGATGGTGGCAGGACTTGCGGGCGACCGGGTCGTGCTCGCCGGCGGCTCCAACTTCCCGGTGCCGCGGAATGCGGGCGGGAAAAAGACCTTTCACCGCACCGCCTGGGTGCAACCGCTCGCGGGCGCGGGGCGCGACGCGTGGACGCCGCTCGGCGACGTGCTGCCACGCGCGCTGGCCGAGGGCGCGGCGGTGACGACGCCGCACGGGGTCGTGTCACTCGGCGGAGATGGGGGCGCCGGGATGCTGGGCGATGTCCTGCTCCTCGCGTGGAACCCCGCCCGCGCCGTACTCGATCCCCTGCCGCTCCCCCCGCTGCCGCTCGCCGTGGGCAGCGCCGCGGCGGCGTGGCACGAGGGTAAGCTTTATGTCGCGGGCGGGGACGACGGCCGCGGGGGCACCCATCTCTGCGCCGCGCTCGATCTCGGCGCCGCCCTGCGCGATCCCGCGCCGGTGCGCTGGGAGCCGCTGCCCCCCTGGCCGGGGCCCCGGCGCTTCGGTGCGGCGCTGGTGCCCGTGGAGTTTCCGGACGGCAAGACGCACCTGGTCCTCGCCGGCGGCAGGATCGGCGCGCCCGGACCAGCCACCCAAATGGATTACCTGGCCGATGCCTTCGCTTACGATCCGCGCGCGCGCTCCTGGCGCGCGCTGCCGCCGCTCCCGCGCCCCGCGCTGCTGGCGGTGGCGTTGCGCGCCTCGGCCGGCCGGCTCGTGATCGCGGGCGGCTCGGACGGCCACGACATCGAACGACTCGCGGAGATCGGGGAGCGCTACCGGTTGCCGGGCGACGCGATGGTCCTCGACACCAGGGACGGCCGCTGGTCGCCGGCCGGGCAGATGCCACTCGGCATCGCGGGCGCGGCCGTAGTGCCGCTGCCGGGCGGCGGGCACCTGGTGGCCGGCGGTGAGTATTCGCCAGGGCGTCGGACTGCGCAGGTGCACCACCTCACGGTGCGCGACGAAGGTGGGGGGGTCCCGTGAGGACGGCGCGGTGGTTCTGGGAGCCGCGCTGGCGGGCAGTGTGGTTTCTCACCTTGGCGGCGGCGCTGAACTTCGGTGACCGCTCAGCAATGTCGGCGGTGCTGGCGGCGGTGCGGGTGGAGTTTGGCACGAGCGATGTGCTGCTGGGGCTGCTGGGCTCGGTTTTCCTGTGGGCCTACGCGCTGGGCTCGCCGCTGGCGGGCAGCCTGGGCGACCGCGTGTCGCGCACCAAGCTCGTGGTCGGGAGCCTGGTCGCGTGGAGTGCGGTGACGGCCCTGATGGGGTTGGCGACGGGGTATCCGATGCTGCTGGCGCTGCGTCTGGCGCTGGGGCTGACGGAGTGCCTGTTCCTCCCGGCGGCGATCGCGTTGATCGCGTCGCATCACGGACCGGCGACGCGGGCGCGGGCGATGAGTTTCGTGCAGATCGGGGCCAATGCGGGGATGGTGATCGGCGGGAGCACGGCGGGTTTCTTGGCGGATCACTTCGGGTGGCGTTCGGGCTTCCTGGTGCTCGGGCTGGCGGGGATCGGGCTGGCGTTGGCGGCGCGCGTCACGCTGGCCGAACCGGGGCCGACCACCGCGGCGCCAACCCCCGCCCGCCGGGCGGGAGCCGGCTTCGGCGCGGCGGTCAGGTACGTCCTGCGAGTGCCCAGCTACTGGGTGCTCCTCGGGGAGTCGATGCTCTCCGGACTGGGGATCTGGATCTTCTTCACGTGGCTGCCCTTGTATTTTCGCGAGAGCTTCGGGATGTCGCTCGGGGCGGCGGGTTTTGCGGGCACCTTTATGCTGCAAATCTCCGTCGTGCTCGGAGTACTGGCGGGCGGATGGATCTCGGACCGCGTGTCGGCCAACGCCCCGCACCGGCGGATGCTGCTGTATGGGACCTTCTACCTCCTGGGAGCCCCTTGCCTGCTGCTGTTCCTGGGGACGCCGACCTTCCCCGTGGTGGCGGTGGGCATCGCGGCGTTCTCGTTCCTGCGCGGCCTGGCGAGCGCGAACGACAACCCGACCCAGTGCGAGATCGTGCCGCCGCAATACCGTGCCACCGGGGTCGGAATTATGAATGCGGTCGCGACCGCGTCCGGCGGGAGCGGCGTCCTGCTCGCTGGATACCTCAAGCGGGAGATCGGGTTGGGCGGGATCTTCGCGGGCATCTCAATCTGCTTCCTCGCGGCGGGGCTTCTGCTGCTGCTGGGTTACGCCCGATTCATCCGGGCGGACATCGCGCGGGCACAGGCGCGGGCGACCGGGTGAAGCGATCGTCCGAAAGCCGACGGCCGCACGACCCGCGGCGACTTCATCCGGGCCGCCTGGCGCGCCGCCCCGCCCTGACCGCGGGCCCGGCCCCCGGGGGCACCCGCCGCCACCGCACCGCGCCGTAGCCATCCCACGACGCCGGCGGCAACTGCCGCAACACGGGCCACGCGGTCGAGTCCACGGGCGGCGCATCCAGCCCCGGGAAGAACCCGTACACCTGCTCGCTCAGGCCGTCGTTCCCCTCGGCCGCATCGGTCACGAACACCTCCGTGCCCAGCCGTGCCAGTTGGCGGCGCACCCACTCCGGCCCGGCCCGCCCGCCACCCAGCCCGTGCCCGTAACGCACCTGGACGACGTGGCTGATCCGCGCGCCGCCCGGCAGCAGGCAGCCCGCGCAGAAGGCCGCGTTCTCCCCGAAGGCGTACCCCACCGGCACCCGGAACTGCCCGAGGCGGTGCGACCACACCGACAGTTCCAGGAACACCACGCGGCCCGTCGCTGCATTCGCCGGAAACGCCACGAGCTCCGGATGGAACGGCACCCGCAGCCGGGGGAGTTCCTGGATCACCTCCACCTCGATCCGGCAATGCTCGTCCAGATGGAGCAACGGCTGGTCGAGGAAGTGCGGATCCCCCGCCACGCAGTAGTCCGTGTGCAGGAAGAAGTCCGGCGCCGCGGGCTCGTCCGGGGGGCCGGGCCGGTGCTCCCGGTAATCGCGGTGCAGGTAGAGCAGGTCGCGGAAGTCGGCGCCCGCGGACGGATACCACGCCAGCCGCGGCTCGCCGGGATGGGCGGCAAGCCACGCGTGCAGCGCGTTCCCGCGCGGGCCGGCAAGGGAGGTGAGGAAGGCTCGGTTGGACACGGTGGGCACTCCCAGCGGGTTCAGGCGGCGGCGGCCAGCGGCTCGAAGCCGTGCGGCCAACCGTTGTGGGTTTGTCCATCGAGCAGGCGCCCGCCGGCCTTCTTGGAGCAGGGCCGCCCCGCCTCGTCGTGGCAGCCCCATTGCTTGAAGAAGAACGGCACGTCCAACGCCGCACACTGGTCCCGGAGCGACCGGACCCACGCCGCCGCCATCGGCCGGGCCCCGTGGCCGGATTCGCCGCCCACGATCACCCACTGGAGATCGGGCCGCGGGCCGGCCGCCGTCGCCTGGAGATCGATCTCCTCCAGCAGCGGCTCGACCGACAGGAAACGCACCACCGCCGGCAGCGCGCACAACCGCGGGATCCGCTCCTCGGCCCGGCGCCGGTCCTCGACCGTCGTGCCCAGCCAGACGTGCCCGGGCGGGCGGCCGTCGAGCCATTCCTCCACCCGGCCGCGCGTCGCCGGCTCGTCGACCAACGGCAGCGCCGCGCTCAGCCGGGCGCGGAAGTTGCGGGGCCGCTTGGTCAGCAACTGCCAGTTCAGGTGCCGGGTGCCGAGGACGAGCCCCAGCAGGTCGGCCAGCCAGGCGGCAGGCACCTCGTCATCCAGCCAGTCCCCGAGGCTGGCGCAGAAGACCTTGGGCCGGTCCCCCGGGAGCGGGGGTGCGGGGCGGGCGGCGGCGCGGTCCCAGCGGCGGGGCTCGGACCAGGTCGAGGTGCGGTGGCGGGGGGAACCCGGACCCCAGTGGAGGCCGCCGGCGAAGCGCTGGTCGCGCACCTCGGCATAGCAGTGCAGGCAGCCCGGACTGACCTTGGTGCAGCCGATCCAGGGGTTGAAGGTGTGGGTGGTCCATTCGATGTGGGAGTGTTTCACGGGGGCGGAGGGCGGGAGGTTGGCGGTTGACCCCGGGGACGCCGGGGCGGTGGACAGGGGTGCAAGGTCGCACGACAACCCGGCCAAGGACGGTCCAACGTCCTGACATTTTTCCGCGCCCCACAGCGCGGCCGCCACGGTCACAGCAGCTGGCTGAGCAGCGTGCGCGCCGGGACCACCACGGGGGTGCCAACCGCGAAACAGTCGGCCTCGACCGGTTCCAGATCGAACACGGCCTGGAAGGCGTGCGGCGCCTTGGTCATCGCTTGGAAGTGGCCGAGCGCGGGCGACAACGCGCGCTCCGCCAACTTGACCTCCACCAGGAACCACGGCTTGCGGTCCCGCACCACCAGGAAGTCCACCTCCCGCTTGAGCTTGTCCCGCAGGTAGCGCAGCTCGAACCGGCCCCAGCCGAGGTCGGTCCAGCCCTCGACCGCCTTGAGCAGGTGGCACGCGACCATCGTCTCCGCGCGCGCGCCAGGGTCGTCGACGGCCCCCCAGTCGCGCAGGTACCACTTCGGCTCCTTCCGGAGCGACTTCGCGACGTTCGCGAACCAGGGGCGCACCAGGAAGCCGTGGTGCAGGCGGCCCAGCAGATCGACCCAGCGCCGCGCGGTGTCCACCGCGACGCCGACCTCCCGGGCGAGGTTGGCGTGGACCAGCTGCTGCCCGGAACGCTCGGCCAGCAACGTGGCGAAGGTCTCGAGGGTCGCCAGCTCCTGCAATTGCGCCACTTCCCGGACGTCGTGCTGGAACAGCTGCTCCTGCCGTGAGGCGCGCCACCGGCGCGTGAACCGGGACTCGCGCCGCAGGAACGGCTCCGGGAAGCCGCCGTGCTCCCAGAGCGCCGTCCACGATTCCGCGTCGATCAGGCCCGGCGGGCGGATCGGCTCCGCCGCCGGCGCAGGGTGGAGGCACTCCGCGACGCTCCACGGGTGCATCCGGAACAGAAAGTAGCGGCCCATCAGGCTGTCGCCCCCACGCCGGAACACCTCGAGGCGGGAACTGCCCGTCACCACCACCCCCGCGCGGGCGCCGTGCACGTCGAAGAACCCCTTCAGGAAGTCTCTCCACCGCGGGTACTTGTGCAGTTCGTCGAAAACGATCGTCGGCCGGCCGGCCCCCAGGACGGCGAGTCCGGCCGCCTCCGCCACGGCCGCCGGGCCGCGCAGGATCACCCGGCGGTCATCGGCGTTGTCCCAGTTCAGGTAATGCGTGCCCCGAGACCGGCAAACGGTCGTCTTGCCGACCTGCCGCGGCCCGCTCACCCACGCCATCTGCCGGTGCGCGGCGAGGTGCTCCGCGAGGAGGGCGTCATAGATTCGGGGCCGGTGATCCACGTGGACCAAAATCGTGCCCGTCGTAAAATAGTCCAGACCGTTTTACGACGCATCGTAAAATGGTCCACCCGGTTTCCCCGCCCCGGGAAGGCCCCCGCGCCCCGCCAGTGCCTTGACCTCGGCCCCCCGCCCCCCGTGACTTTTCCGCCCGCTCCCCCGGCGCCACCGCTCGCCGGCGCTCCCCCCACCCCCTGGCTTATGCCCCTCCTCTGCCCCCGCCTGCTCGCCCCGCTGCTGCTCCTCGCCGCGCCCCTCGCCGCCCAGACGGCCCCCACGCCGCCGCCCACCGCCCCCGCGCCGGCCGGCGGGACCGTCGTCCTCAACCCCTTCACCGTCGATGCCGGCACCGACACCGGGTACGCCGCCACCAGCACCCTCGGCGGCACCCGCCTGAAGAGCGAGCTGCGCGACGTCGCCTCGCAGATCGACGTGATGACCTCCGAGTTCCTCGAGGACATCGGCGCCCTCACCCTCGACGAGTCGCTGCGCTACTCGCTCAACATCGAGACCAGCGGCGAGAACTTCTCGCCCGGCACGGACCCGAACACCAACAGCGTCTTCTCCTCCGCCTACGGGAGCCGCACCCGCGGGCTCAGCCGCTCCAACAACACCCACGACTTCTTCGAGACCAACGTCCCGCTCGACACCTACAACACGGGCCGGCGCTTCACCCTCGTCTCCGGCTCCAACGCCATCCTCTTCGGCGCCGGCTTCGCGGGCGGCACCAACGACGTCGCCTTCGACCGGCCCGACCTCCGCCGCTTCTCGGGCGGCGCCGTCGCGCGCGTCGACTCCAACCGCGGCCGCCGTTTCTCCCTCAACCTGAACCAGCCCCTCGTGCGCGGCCTGGTCGGGATCCGCGTCGCCGGGCTCGACGCCAACGAGCGCGACCACCGCGACGGCGTCGGCGCCCGCACCCGGCGCCACTACGCCTCGATCCTCGTGCAGCCCTTCTCCCGCCTCTCGGTGCGCGGCTGGTACGAGAAGAACGACTCCCGCCAGCGCAACGCCGCCAACACGCTCACCGGCGACCGCGTCACCCCGTGGCTCAGCCTCCCCGCCCGTCCCTTCCTCAACAACGCCGGCCTCACCGCGGCCAGCACCGCCGCCCAGTTCAACACCGCGCTCGCCGCCGGCGGCCCGGACCTCGCCACCGCCGCCGAACGCCTCAACAACGTCGCCGTCACGCTCGCCTACGGCGCCGACGGCACGCCGGGCGCGATCCGCAACTGGACCAACACCGCCACCTCGCGCCGCCCGCTCGACGGCACCCAGGACCCCAGCATCACCAGCCCCGCCCTCTACCCCCTCGAGGCCAGCGTGCTCGGCAACGCCCTCCAGCGCTGGTGGCGCGGCGACATCCGCGGCGCGCTCTTCGAGTTCAGCCCGCTCCGCGACCTCCACATCGAGGGCGGCCTCAACCGCGAGGTCTTCGACACCCGCTCCCTCAGCTTCATCTCCGGCAACAACGCCGACCTCCGCGTCGACCTGAACCGCTTCCTCCCGGACGGCGCCACGCCCAACCCCAACCTTGGCCGCACCTTCGTCGAGGACGACATCACCGGCAGCGCGTGGCGCAACCACCGCGACGAGCGGCGGCTGCAGGTCGCCTACGGCCTCGACCTCCGCCGCCGCACCGGCTGGACCCGCCACCTCGGCTCCCACCAGTTCGCGGTGATGTACACCGGCGCCGAGAATATGCGGGTGCAGCAGAACACCAACAGCCCGCGGATCGTGTCCGACAACGTCTTCGAGGGACTCTCCTACCCCGCCGGCACCACCGCCGCCAACGACACCACCCGCAACAGCCGGCGCCTCCGCGCCCGCTTCTACCTCGACTCGCCCGCCAGCCCTTCCGGCGGGAACAGCTCCGTCCGCGCCCCGTTCCAGCTCTGGGGCCCCGAGACCGTCGTGGTCGGCCGCGACGCCCAAGGCCGCGACGTGGTGGTCAACACCGGGATGAGCAGCCCCTACGGCGCCCAGGTCGCCACCTCCAACGGCAAGAAGACCGAGGACGCCGGCCAGTACGCCTGGCAGGCCAGCCTCCTCGACGGCCGCCTCAACGTCACCCTCGGCGAACGCTTCTCCCGCGCCGGCTTCTCGCCCTGGGTCGGGCAGGGCGGCACCGCGACGCGCCCGCCGCGACGCTACAACGCCGACACCCGCGCCTTCGAGGAGCCCGTCAACCGCGGCGGGGTGCTCACGTTCGCCAGCACCGGCAAGGCCGTC
>Ga0169931_10010142_pt1 | contig 13446 bp, 13 predicted proteins | sample Kivu_15m_20L_FD_129675 | JGI IMG/M metagenome (GOLD analysis project Ga0169931, IMG submission 129675) | Freshwater microbial communities from Lake Kivu, Western Province, Rwanda to study Microbial Dark Matter (Phase II) - Kivu_15m_20L... | ecosystem: Environmental > Aquatic > Freshwater > Lake...
TTTTTAATTCAATTAAAAAATTAAAATTCAAATAATTAATAATGTAATTTTTTATTAAATTCAAAATTTCCTTAGAATATTCGCACTATTAATTTTAATATTTAATACATGTTAATTTGAAAATGTTTGGCGATGCATGTCCTCCCTGTGTGTTTTGACTTTTAAACAAGAATTAACAGTATACTATATTGCTACTACTAGAACATCTAGGCTACTTGGATTTGAAGAGTCCAAAGAAATAATTACGAAAGCAGATTTTCATATAATTGTAAAATATGAAATACAGTCATATTTTTTATTGATAGAAGCATCCAAATTTGAAAAATTTTATCAGAAAATGAAAATTATAAAAGAGATTCGATAAAAAAAAAGTTCGAAAAAGAAATATTTGATAATTTATTTGATAATATCTTCTGATATATATAAAATTTTATAGAGTATATTTTAATAAATTTCTTTTGTTTTTAAAAAATCATTATTTTTCATTATTTATTTAATTTTTATTAAATCTAATTTATTTGTAGTTGGATCCAGGAGACATGAAAATGTCTCTAGATGGATTAGGAGAAACAGATTGCCAATAGTTAGCTAAATATTTTTTAAAATTAAAAAACTTACGAGTTGAACTTGGATTCCATTTCGGCGAAGTTGGGTTGTTATAAGCTGGAGTTTGTGGATAATATGCTGGAGTCTTGATGCCTGAGTGAGATCTCGGAGTAGACATAATACTTTGGTTAATATTGCTTACATTTGAAGTGTTTCCTTCTTTTAAATCTTGGATAAAAGACAAATCGACTGTTACGATTTTATTCTTTGAGCTCAGCTCGATAGATGCTGTTTTATCTGAAACCTTTTTTAGAGTTCCGATATATCCCTTCCAGTTTCCCTTAATGATTTTAACCAAATTACCAATTAAAATTCTCAACTGTTCAGGAATTCTCTTAACATTTACTTTTCCTCCTGTGGTGTTGTATACATCTGCAAGCAACTCGCTTCCCATAATTTCGACATTTTCAGATTTATCGACAAAAATTCCATTAGTTGATACGAAGTCTTGATTATAAAGAAAAACAGAGTTCTTTAATATATTTTTTATAACTCCCTTCTTTCCTTTGTAGGGACCTGCGATTATTTTTACAGTATCATCTCGGGTTATTGGGTTTCTCTTTAAGTCTATTCCATTGGGTTTACTATTATTTATTTTTATATAATTATTTTCTTACTGTTGCGTAATTTTAATGACATCTTTAACGCTTACATTTTTAATTTCACTCCTCGTGTCTATTAATTTTAGTGAATATTTATGAACATCTAAAACATAGCAAATGAGATTTGTTCCGTTTATTTTTACTAAATCTCCTAGTTTATAATAGGAATTGTGATCTGTCTCATAGTTTGAGTTAGCAGATGAAACGATATCGTGACACGAGACTTTAAACTCCGTCATGGTAGATTCAGAGAATATTATAACTGTGTCATCTTCTACTTTTACTATCAATCCCGACTTTCCAATATGTGGACCATTTATGACCCTAATAAGGTCGCCAGGTAAGAAATTTTTAACTATGTAATCTTCTGGTAGTTCGAGAAGGTCATTTACTCCTTCAATATCTGCCATAATTTGCACTACTCCATTGTTATGAGACATTACTTTTCCTGTTATTTTTGCTAAGCCTCCTTTTACAATCTTAACTTTATCGCCTTTCACAAATCTCTTCTTTTTTATAATTTCTGTGTCTTGAATAGATGAAATTAAACTATCGAAATCCATTTTGATCTCTTCATCGTCATTTAATCTTATTTTGGCCATGTCGAATATTCTCAATTCATCTATTTTCGGAACAACATCTTCGGTTATGAGTGACTTAGTCCTAAGTGATTTGATTAAAAATCCATCCTTGAAAGCCATCTTGTTCCAAGTATAAATCTGTTCTTTAAGTATTGGGTGAGTCTTAGTTAAGACATCTTCATAGTATTTGGGATTGAATAATCTTTGTCTAGCCTTGACCTGCGTCTTAAGCTTCTTATTGAAATCTCCTAAATTATCCTTCTTTTCTGTTCCTGTCTGGTCGGAAAGTCTTGGAATTAATCTGATGTAGATTTTGTTGATAGGATCTTCAATATGAACGACTTGTGCTAAATCTCCTTCGTATAAGCCAGTTTTTACTCTAACCCATTGTTTAGGTTTTAAATCAACTTTTTGAATTTTGTCGAAGTTAAAAACTTGTGTCATTTCCTCTAGAGGAACATATTTAATTGAATTTTCTCTAAGGGCTGAAATTCCTTCTATGGCCTCTCTTACATTAGCTTCTTTGAATGCTTCAACGTAAATATATCCCTTAAGAGAGTCGAAACAACAAGTAGAGAGAATTCTAGCAATTATAAAAATTTTATTTTTACTTTAGTTTGTCTTCTCCTTTATTGCATACAAAATATTTATGGTATAGATTTTCGACACACTCTTTTTCTTTTCCAGGTCTGCATTTTACAAGCCACAATTTAGGATCTGATATACTTGGTTGCCTTCCTTGCTGTCCAATCATATCAGTTTCTTCATATTGCTCAACATCTAGAAATTCATCTTCCATTCCTTCATATCTCTGTTTTATTTGCTCTTCAGTTCTATTAAATAATTATTGTTTATTAATTTATAAAATTACTGTTCCAATAAATCTAAACGTTTTCTTGCAGGCATAATAGCACCAGTTCTATCTCTCCTGTCATGTATTTCCTTGAGTAATTTTTCTTGTTGTTCTTTAGTGATTTCTCCTACTTCTTCCTCAGATTCTTCTTCAGATTCACTTTCAGCTTCTCTTTCTATAAATTCATCAATTCCTCCTCTAATTCCTTTTTTCTTTTTTTTGGATTTAGATATTTTTGAATTTTTTTGTCTTTGCCTCTTCTTTTTTGTAAAATTTTTACCATAATCGCTATACTCCTCTTCGCTTTCAATTATTTCTTCTCTTTCATGATTATGATAATCTTCCTCGTAATCGAAATCCTCCGAATCCTTTCTTCTTCTTTTTGTCAATTTTTTCTTTTTTATAATCTTTTTACTTTTTTCTTCATAAGAATAGTCAGATGGTATTTCTTTCACTTCTTGATAGACCTCTTGATTTATACCATAGCTTTCTCTGGGGGACATCTCCTCCTTTGGAATTTCTTGTTTAACTTCCTTCATCATTCCTTGAAAACTCTCTAAGTTGTTGTAGGTTTCTTCTTCATCTTCTTCGAATGAATAATTTTTCTTAATTAAATCTCTTTCTCTTGACATTTATATGTATTCCAATTAATTGAAAATATTAAGCTATTAAAATAAAATAATAGTTTTCTTAATGAATGCTGATAATGAAAAAGAATCTTACTTAAATATTTTAAAAGAGGAATACAATACTATCATGCAGAGAAAAAATATTTTGAAGGACCATAATGAAATTATTAAAGAGTAAAGGAGTTTTTTACGATTATAGCATTTTCATTTCTGTTAAAAACAGAGTAGTTCTTGATCCGTTGCTGACTAAAAAGTTAAAACTTAAGCATACTAGAGAAGAATCAAGTTGTTGTTTACTTATATGATAGCAAATAATTTTTTTGCAACCCTTGTAGAAATAAATTTTAAATAATAAAATTTGTTAAAAAGTTTTTCATTTAAATTTCAAATAATTGTTTTACATATTATAAGTTATTGAAATATACAGACATATTTAATTAACATAATATTTGAAAATTAGCTAAATTCTAATTAAAAATATTTTAATCAATCATCGTTTTGCAAATACTAAATACACAAAAAACTTATCAGAGCTTTTAAGATCTGTATGAGATATTCCTATACATTCAAAATTATAGGACAACAAATTTTTTCTTCTAAGTCCTTTGAATGAGCTGTCATCAACCAATTGAAGAATTAAACTCAATTCAGGATCTTTCGCATCAGAGTCCAAATGAAAACCAAAGGAATTATACTCACTTGAAAGATCCTGGCTTTGTTTTTTAAGCAACTCGGTTATTTTCTCTCTCTTAGAACCATTTTCTTTATCGATAGAAAGTTCCAATTCATTTTTGTAATTAAAAGGAGGAAGTGGAAGAATTGAGTAAAGACTTGCCACTAAATCATCAAAAGCGGCCTCACCTTTTATTAAATTTATTCTTTGTATAGATTTATCTTTAATCTCTATAAATGGCTTATTGTTATTATCTCTATTGATTAAATTCTTATATTCATTGACCAAAGTTGTAAATTGGACGGGATTCGACCTTGCTTCATTGATCAAATCCAGCATATTTGTTTTAAAGTCTTTAGTATAAGAACTTCTTAAACATTTTTCTATGGAGTTTTTTGTTCTGGGACTTGATAATCTTAATTTATTCGCATTTAGGAATTTTTTACCGACACTTTGTAGAGTTTTTCTCTCTGTTCCATTTTTTGAAGAAACTGTCTTGATGCTTTTTACCTCATAATGAGATTTTGTTTTATTTGAATCAGCTCTTCCAAAATCGTTATCTTCTGATACCCTGATATAACTAGCAGTGTCTTCGAATTTAATTTTCTTTTCGCTTTTAGATTCCTTTTTATTATTGAAAAATATCTCTGATTTATCTAATGATTTAATGCATTGACACCCCATAATATTTATTTTTATAAAATTAATTATGTTCATTTGATTTTTCAATATTTTTATAGTGTAGTTTTTAAAAAATATTTCTGGGGATTGGGGATTGGGGATTGGCTAATCCCCCCCAATCCCCAATCCCCAAGTTTTTCTTTAAAATTTTTACTTCGAAATTTACCATCATCCACCATAGCTCTGAAATAAATATATTATACTTTTAATAAATAATACTTAATCATGATTGAATGTGGAGAAGCCTATATTAATTAGATAAAATATTTATTTTATAATTTGATATTTATTATTTAATAAAGATAAAATAAAACATGTATTAAAATATGGACAACTACTGTCTATATCGATAGATAAAATATTAGTTATTTTCATTAAGTTAATTATTATAGTTAAATTTAGAATTTAAATTTTAATTTTTAATTTAAGCTGCTTTTTAGCAATAAACTAATATTATCGTCGAAACAGTCTATTTTTATGACCTCATCTGTCGATTTCAGCTCTAAATCTTCGACCTTGTGAATTAAATTTTTATGTGGATTGCTTGATTTTGTTACGGGTAAATTATTTTTTCCAATGATAAGTAAAACATTGTTAGAGCACAGAATCAAAGAATGGTTTTTACCTGCAGAAATTTTAATAGGATTGAATGGTCTTGATTCTAAGACTGAATTATTTTCCTCGGATAAAGTTAGCATCATTTTAGTTGGTGTTTTAATTATTTTCTCTGCCATTCCACATTTTAAATTGTAGTTATTTCCGCAGCAATATACTTCGTTATTTCCAGTATTTTTATTTTTCACTAGGAAAAGTGAATGGCTGTCTGAGTAAGCAACATCAAGTACTGAAAGACTATTTTCTAAAAAGAAATCAATCCTAGTAGGGATTCCCCAGTAAGGAATTGAATTGAAGAAATTTTGTACATAACCCAGTTGAAGATTCGAAGTTTCTCCAAATGTATAAATTACATTAATTGTATCCTCCTCATCATGAACTGTTTGCTTACATATTATTGCATTCTGATTGAACCCTGCAATTATTTTAATTAACCTGTCAGTATTTGAGAATTTTACCATCAAAGGGGAGAAGGAATTCGAAATTTTTAAAATTCTCTCGTCTAATTTCATTCCTTTAAGAGCGTAATCTTCGGCTTTCACAATTGGTTCAAACCCTTGCCCGAATCCCCAAGAAAATAATTTAATTCTCTCATTTATGTAGGCTGATGCCAAACAATGCTTGTAACCTACCTGAACATCAGTGACATAAACATTTTCTTCAGAATTTTCATAATTTATTTTTAATCTCCTAGGATTATTTACGATCGCATCCTTAGGGAGATTCTGCCCTAACTGACCGAAATCATTCATACCCCATGAAAATAGATTGCCTTCGATATCCAAACAAACACAGAAATCTAATCCACATCCGACTTTGCGTACATGTATGCCCCATGGCAAAGGGGTCGTGTAGGGATCAACATAATAAATTGAACATTCTTCCGCTTTTGATTCCTCGAAATCTAAATCAAGTTCTTCAGAATTTATTTTTGATTTTGCAAACGTTTTTCCACTAGAGACAATTTCCCCGTTAGATAGCAAAATATAAGTTACGTCATTAAACGTTGAAAAGTCTATGACTTTTGTGGAATTTAACCTAGATGGCTGAATCAGATTGATATCTTGGGAATTGATGTCTATTTTAGAAAAATCGTCATTGACCAAGTTAATTAATTCAGTAGAATCTCTCATTGAATTATTCAATGATTTATTATATTCTTTGTCTAGGTTATCTTTATTTACTAAAAGGCGGTTGTTTTTATTATTTCCCCAAGTAATATAGCCTATTACTGATTTAGGATCTATAATTTCTTTCCTTTTTGTACAAAAAATAAAATTTTTGCTTGGCTTAGAATAATACTTGTCGAACTTTAAGGAAAATTTTATTAGATGATAAGCATCAGATTGCAGATTAGAAATAGTAAATGTTGATGATTCTGATATCGCCCATTCTTTAAACTTTTTGGAATCAGAATTAGTATCTAATATGTAGGCAACATAATAATATTTTGTATTCTCATAAATTCTTCTGAATCCCCTAATGTTAGTCTTGTTTTTTTCTATCAGAGATTCGAACAACACTTCAGGTAACCTGACGCTTACAGAGGAGTCTTTTATGTCAAACACTTGACATTTTTTGAAAACAGGTAGATAGATATGTTTATTTCTCTCCTCTTCTTCAGCAAGTTCCTTGAGTTTCTTCATTTTCTTTTTTTGAAGTTCTTGATACTCCAGTTCATCAATTGCTTCATCTTCATTCTTCTCGTATAATTCATCTATTTCTTCTTTGTCAAGATTTTCTTGAGAATTTTCTCTCATATTAAAACTATATAATTTCAAAAAAATAAAATCTAAAGCGTTTTGCATTTCATCTTTAGGGACTGAAACTAAGAATTCTAAAAATTTATTTTTCCTACAAATCATGATATAGTCCTTGTATCCTGCAGAAAGACTTTTGAAATCTGAGTGCCTTTCATCAATGATAGAGTGCATAATTTTTCTATATTCTGTATTTTTTCTGAAAAATGCAGCATTTATTGCTACAAAATTTAACCTATCCTGCTTGAATGCGGCTGACATAATATCTGCTATGTAGGCCTCTATGTCCTTGGTTGCCTCGTTTTTGAAGTAAATTTCAGTAATGAATTTGTCTTCAGGGATGAATATCCCATTATTCATCAAACACGATTCAAGTGACATTTTCTCTGAATATAGATTTTGAATATTTTCTTGGTAATTAGTTGCATTATCATTTGGCTGAGAGTCTATAACGATTTCTGCTGGTTCTTGTTGAATTATGATATCATCACAGTTGTTGTTGGTAATGTTTTCTAAATTAGAGTTTTGATTTTCCATTTGAATTTGATTATATTAATCCTATTTTTTGAGATGATTTTAAATTAATAATGCTTAATAATTTCGAATTATTAAATAATTTTATAAAATTTAAATGAGTTCTACAAATGGTCATACAAGCTATATAATATTAGAATGAGTTTTAATTATATATAAATTAAAATCATGTTGTTTCTATCTTACATATGGAGAATTTTCATTTATAAGATAAATTTAATTCATATAAACAATAAAGCCTCTTATAGAAAAAACAATTGAAATACTAAACATCATTTTCCACGCAAGTATTCTAAATTAAATTATATACATAAAAAAATAAATTTATTTCATTATCAATATATTACAAAATTGAATTTATATTGTAATATTCATAAAAGAAATCATTAAAATTAACTAAATATAAAAATACTTTCTTAAATCATTATTTAGACTCCTTCTTAGCTTCAGCTTTGGCTTTCTGTTTTTGAATCTCATGATCTGCTGAGTCGAATTTTTGCCTCTGATAAATTTTAATATTTAAGTGAAATTACCTTTTGATCAGTAGGCCTTATCAATGCATGTTCCTTTGACTCTATATTTTGTTGATTTATTTGTTCGAAAAAATCGCCCTATTTAACGAATTTATAAGCAATCTTTACATATTCTTCTTCTTCTCCTTCGGGAGCTTCAATCAAAAATTCATCATCAAAGTTAACTTCGCTAGTTTGTTGCTCTGACATGTTTAATATTTATAAAAATTATTTTAATCTAATTAAGATAATTAAGAGATTGAAATAAAAATAACAAAAAATTTCAATACAAAATCCTTTTGAAATCGTAATTTAAATTGTGAGCAATATTTTTCAAGCTATTAAAGTATATATTACTTATCATAGCCATTTAAGATAGAAATTTATTAAACTCAATCTATTGAATGATAGGTGGGATTTAATTAACTCACAAAATAGAGAATCAAAAACTTTTTGCAATCATCCAATTTAAATAAAATAGAAAAATTCAAAAATTCATAACTTAATTTAATTATTTCTGTGTGATTTTAAATCCAATTACTGAAATCATAACATCCACAACAGGGTCATCATTAAATGCTAATGTGACACATCCATCTGACAAATCTTCATAATAATGTGCACCTTAAGAAAGATTAATAATTATATATCCCTATTACTTCCGAAGTTCATGGCACTCCCATTTTTTTGTTGAACAAAGACAGAGACTGCATATTTAAACAATTTTTTTAATTTAAACAGTTCCTTCATGGTATCATCAACTAATTTTCTGGATAGCTCATCAGCATCACTTATAATTTTATTATCGTTGAAGTTATTTTCGAATACATCAATTATAGCTTTCTTGACTAAATCCTCTTCGAAATCAGTCTTTAATAGGTAAAAGTAAATGAAGATAATTAAAAAAAAATATATACCTGCTCATTAACTTGTTTCATATTTTACGTTATATATAAAAAATTTATATTAATTGCAAAATTTAATAATAAATCAAAGGAAAAGGAAAGAAACTTTTCACAAGACAAAATTTACTTTTAATCTAATAAGATAAACCACGTATATTTATATAAAATAGATTTCAAATTGCAATATTTATTATAATTATTACTTATGAGTTTAATATTAGAATGTATTGTAAATTATTTTTTATTTTATATGAATTTATATTTAATAATTTAATTAATTATTTTTTAATTAATTCACCAAGACTTTATATTTAAATTAAATTTTCAATATTCTTAATAATTATTAATGAACGATAAAGAAAACAAACAAGGAGGGGAAGCAGGCATCGACATGCAGACTATCATAGAAGAAAAAATTGCGAAGATAAACGGCGATCAAGTTAGGAAATATGTCAAAGGCAGATTGCTAGGAAAAGGAGGATTTGCAAAATGTTACGAATTCACTTGCTGTGATACTAAAAGAATATATGCGGCTAAAGTAGTAACAAAATCATCCTTAGTAAAGTCCAGAGCTAAACAGAAACTGATTTCTGAAATTAAAATTCATAAATCGCTTCATCACCCTCAAATTGTTTCCTTTGAGCATTATTTCGAAGATCCAGAAAACGTTTATATTCTACTTGAAATGTGCCAAAATCAATCATTAAACGAGTTACTCAAAAGGAGGAAAAGGCTAACTGAAATCGAAGTCCAGTGCTATATAATACAGATTATTAAAGCATTGAAATATTTACACTCCCATAGAGTAATCCATCGTGACTTAAAATTGGGAAATTTATTCTTAACTGATAAGATGGAGTTGAAAGTAGGAGATTTTGGGTTGGCTACTAAATTAGAATTCGAAGGAGAAAGGAAGAGAACTGTATGCGGAACTCCAAATTATATCGCTCCGGAAATTTTGGATGGAAAATGTGGGCATTCATACGAGGTAGACATTTGGTCTCTCGGTGTAATATGTTATACTCTGATTATCGGCAAGCCACCCTTCGAAACTCAGGATGTAAAATCAACTTATAAAAGAATTAAAATGAATGCATATACTTTTCCAGAAGGTGCGGTTATTTCCGATTCAGCTAAAGCTCTAATCACCGAGATTTTGAATACAGATCCCTTGAAAAGGCCTAATCTTGATCAAATTTTAGCAAGCGATTTCTTTAATCAAGGAACAAGCATTCCTAAATTATTACCTACTTCAACTTTGGCTTGTACCCCTTCTCTCTCATATATTCGTCAATTTATGCCTGATGCTGGATCAAATGGCATAGTACAGAAAACTGTTTCGAGTACTCAAAGAATTCAAACATCTGAAAGTACAACAAATAACAAGATTTTAACTGATAGAAATAATCCTATGCCCCGTAGTGGATATATTTCCAACAATCAAGAAAACATTGTTGGTGGTTCGAGACCAATAACCACCAATACAAATCCAAATTACCTTTCAGGAAAAGGGAGAACTGACAGCATCACTAACAATCCAAAAGACAGTGCTAAGAATTTATTTAATTACAACTCGAATACTATTTCATCCCGTGGAGATACAGCCGACCCAACCAAATTAGCGACTACTTATACAGCCCCTAACAATCTTCAAGGACCGGATACCTGGGTGAAGAAATGGGTCGATTATTCATCCAAATACGGAATGGGTTATTTACTATCAAACGGATCTACAGGAGTATTCTTTAACGACTCTAGTAAAATTGTTCTTGATCCAAAGGGTGTAAACTTCAATTACATTGAAAGAAGAACGAGCGATAAGCAAGAAATTGTTTCTTCCCATACTCTAACAGATTTTCCTAAAGAACTTCAAAAGAAAGTTACTCTTCTTCAACATTTTAAATCGTATCTAGACGGTGAAAATAAGGAAATTACAAAAGAAGTAGTTTATAACCCCAAGAACAATTACCCAGTTTCAGAGGAAGATTCAAAAATGACAGATAACGGAAAGAAACCCACAATTAACTTTATCTACGTTAAAAAATGGATGCGAACAAAACACGCAATCATGTTCAGACTATCTAATAAGATCGTACAAGTGTGTTTCCAAGATCATACAGAAATAATACTAAGCTCTGAATCAAGAGTAGTCACCTACGTAAATAAGAAAAGCGAGAGGTCAACTTATCCTCTTGCATCTGCTTTAGAATCGAATAATTACGAAATGACAAAGAGGCTCAAGTATACTAAGGATATCTTAACTCACATGCTGACGCTGAACAATAACAATAATCAAGCGAACGCAGGACAGCCCCAAGGTAAAACTTCAAATCCCTTAGATGCTAAGGATGAAATTTGAATCGACTAAGTGATGAGTTTTTAAAAATTAAATAATTCAGATATTCTTAAAATTCAATATTTTTTATAAAATTATGAAAATTAAAATATAATTTAGTTAAATTTAATTTTAATTGTGAATGTTTTATAGGTCAATTTATACTATATTTATATATTTTTCAATTCTAAATCATATACTAGTATAAATGATAACATATAAAATTACAGATTTTGTGCTTAACAACGATTTAGAAGAAGAAGAATTGAAGGGTACCAAAATTTTGGGAAAGTACAATTATCTGAATTATTTAGAGTACGTTAATATCGGTTACATAATCTTAAACTGTAATTACTCACTTTTTTCACGAAATAAAATAATTTTGAATTACTTGTCAAACCAGAGATTATTCACAGAAAATAGTGAAAATACTTTTGATTATTCTAAAAAAACAATTACAATGAAAAATGATAAAAACATGGTAAACGAAATGGATATACCTGATTTTCCTAAAAGCTGCTCATTTGTTTCGGAAAGCGAGAAAAATGTTATATCTCTATTTGAAGGATTGTTTAATAATCTAATTGAAATTGATGATTATTTTTTATCTGAGTTAAGTTTAATTTCTGAATTAAATAATCATATACTGCCTAACGATTTGAATTCTGATACATCATCTAAATCAAATGGAGTAAGAATTATTTTGACGTTTTCTGAATTTTTTAACAAAATAAAATACAAACTTAAATGGGAAATCTTTTTTAAATTGGGGATAAGCAAGTTAAAATTTCAAAACAAAATTATTTATTTAGAATTGAAAGTTAGGATGATAACTCTTGAAAACAAAGAAATTTTTTATGAGGTATTGACCCAAGATGTAACGAAAATAATCGAAGCGAAAATAATAAAGACACAAATGATTTACAAAAGTCTCGGCTTAGCCAAAGTTGCACATGACTTTAAAAATCCTATCCTGTCTTTAATTTCCCTTCTTCCTACAGAAAATACAGTTGTAAATTCAGATTCATATATTTCTTCAGCAGATGAAGAAGATAATGAAAGTGAAACTAGCATAGTACATAAATCCAAAAAAACCTACACATCTCGCATAAAGAATACATATTTTAACAAAGAAAGATCCAATTCTGAAACCAATAATCTAATCAGAAATTTTTGTAGTTACATGATGATGCTTATTGAGGATTTCAATGTCTATGCCAAGATGGATGTGGAAAAAGTGAAAAGTGAGCCGAATCGAAGTATAACCGAAAAATTTTCAAATGGCGAATTTGATATAAGACCTCTTCTTGCATTCTGTGTTAATATATTTAAAGTAAGGCAAATTAATGAAAAGGACAAACAAAAAATTAACATTCGATTAGTGATTGAAGACAATGTGCCTAAAAAGATCGCAGGTGTAAATGAGATGAAATTAAAGCAGGTCTTAGTAAATATCATATCTAATTCTTATAAATTTACAATTTCCGGTGAGATTGTGATTACCGCAAAAGTTTTTTATGATGAAACACTTATAAGATTTCTGAGAATTACTATACAAGACACAGGAGTCGGAATTAGTAAAGAAGATCAACTGACTCTATTTAACCCTTTTAAAATGATTGAAAATGCCAAAAAGCTCAATCAAAATGGATCAGGTCTGGGATTACTAATAATTAAGGAAATTCTTTTAAAACTGAATTCAAATATTGAATTTGTGAGTGAGCCTGGTCTCGGTACCACATTTTAGTTTGACATTCCAATTAACAGTGCTATCAACAGATTTTGCACTAAAAATACTTACAGCGAATCAGACTCGTCTTCTTTTATCGACCAGAATTTTGTTTTCACGGAGTCCCTCACCAATTTATTTAAGACCTTAAATAATAATTTATATTTTCCTGATTTTAAACAATTCGACGAATTAGTCAATACTGATTACTTAAAAAACAGGCCCCATAATCATTCTTCAATGAATAAAATCATAATAGAAGAGAAATTTAGCTCAGGTACTAGAGATAGTGTAGAAAAAGAGATAACTAAAAGACAATCTGATAAAATTTCAAAACTTATTAGGTCTAAAAAAGATTTAGGCTTATTTTATAAAAATTTTAGAAGGGAAACCCTTCTTCTTTCCAGGAAGAATTATAACGATGAAAAAAA
>Ga0169931_10010143_pt1 | contig 13446 bp, 13 predicted proteins | sample Kivu_15m_20L_FD_129675 | JGI IMG/M metagenome (GOLD analysis project Ga0169931, IMG submission 129675) | Freshwater microbial communities from Lake Kivu, Western Province, Rwanda to study Microbial Dark Matter (Phase II) - Kivu_15m_20L... | ecosystem: Environmental > Aquatic > Freshwater > Lake...
GTCGGGCCGGTTGGGGCCGAAGATGAAACCCAGCACCTGCGGCGCAACGCCCCCCCCCCCCCCCACCAGGATGAAGAGGATGACCGGTAGGTACTCTTGCAGGTTCATCTCATCGACCGTTCATGCAGCGTCTGGTGTGCCGGACGTGGCGAACGGTCGCATTCGCTCGCCTGCGGAAGCCCTGCCGCGGCGGCCTGCGATGTCCCTCCCCGCCTCACTGCGCAGGGGCCGCGCTTCGGGACCGGAACTCCCCCCGAGCGCGATCGTTCGTTCATTCTTGGTGCCGACGGCGAGACTCGAACTCGCACAGCTTTCGCCACTACCCCCTCAAGATAGCGTGTCTACCAATTTCACCACGTCGGCTTGACGGGAAACTGAATCGCTTCCCTCACATCTCTCGCGCTGTGCGCGGTATCACTGCACCGCTGCACAACGCCCATGATTCTAACGGGAAAACCCCTCCCGATCCGGGCCCGAAAGCGTCTGGCGCACAGGCTGGATGCACCCGTAACAGGGGTCAGATCGCATCACTTCGAGGGGATGGGCGCCGGCGCGGGCACGGCGGGCGCAGGTGCCGGGGTCGGAGCCGGCGCCGGCGCCGGGATCGCCCCCGGGATGACCCCGGCCGGTGCGGGCACGGCGCTGGCGGCACCGGCCGCCGGTGCGGGCTGGTCCAGCACACTGCCGGCCGAGCCTGGCCGGCTGGCGGGCTTGTTGGACAGCAGGGCCAGGCCCAGCGTGCAGGCGAAGAACAGGGTCGCGCACACCGCCGTGGAGCGCGAGAGGAAGTTGGCGCTGCCGGTGGCCCCGAACAGGCTCCCCGAGGAGCCGCCTCCGCCGAAGGACGCCCCCATGTCGGCGCCCTTGCCGTGCTGCACGAGCACGAGGCCGATCATCACCAGCGCCGACAGCATTTGCACGGCAAGCAGCAAGGTCATCCAGAGTTGCATGGTCCGGTCGCTCCGAGGGAGGATCGTGGTGAGTGTCAGGAAAGGGTCGGGTCGGGCCGCTGCGTCAGCCCGCCGCGCGGCAGATGGCAACGAAGTCGGCCGCCTTCAGCGCCGCGCCACCGACGAGCCCGCCGTCGACGTCGGCCTGCGCGAACAGGGCCGCGGCGTTCTCGGGCTTGACGCTGCCGCCGTAGAGGATGGTCATGACGTCGGCCCGCGGCGTGGCCGCCCGCAGTTGCTGGCGCAGCAGCGCGTGCACCGCCTGCGCCTGCTCGGGGCTCGCCGTCAGCCCGGTGCCGATGGCCCACACAGGCTCGTAGGCCACCACCATCTCGCTGGCGCAGTGCGCCAGGGTGTGGATGGCCGCCGAGAGCTGGCGCTTGACCACGGCCTCGGTCTGGCCAGCTTCGCGCTGGGCACGGGTCTCACCCACGCAGACGATGGGCGTCACGCCACAAGCCAGCGCGGCCTTGGCCTTGTCGGCGACGAGCTGGTCGCTTTCGCCGTGCAGCGCGCGGCGCTCAGAGTGGCCGACGATGGCATAGCGGCAGCCCAGTTCGGCCAGCATGGCCGCAGCCACCTCGCCGGTGTAGGCCCCCTGGGCCTGGACCGAGCAGTCCTGCGCGCCCCAGCGCAGGCCACTGGCGGCCAGCGTCGAGGCCACGTCGGCAAGATAGGGGAAGGGTGGGCAGACCGCGACGTCGCAGCCGTAGGGGCGCGCCTGCAGCAGGCCCTCGAGCAGCGCCGCGTTGGCGGCACGGCTGCCGTGCATCTTCCAGTTGCCGACGACGAGCTTGCGACGCGCCATGGCCCTCAACTCCAGCGCAGCACGATCTTGCCCACGTGCGCGCTCGACTCCATCAGCGCGTGCGCCTGCGCCGCATCGACAGCGTCGAAGACGCGGTGGATCACCGGCCGGACGCGGCCGGATTCGAGCAGGGGCCAGACGCGCTCGCGCAGCGCGCGCGCCAGTGCCGTCTTGTAGGCGACCGACCGGGGCCGCAGCGTCGAACCGCTGACCGTGACCCACTTGCGCAACAGCAGGCCGGCATCGACGGCACTCTGCGTGCCCCCTTGCACCGCGATCACTGCGATGCGCCCGCCTTCGGCCACGCATTGCAGCTCGCGGCCAAGGTAGTCGCCCGCCACCATGTCGAGGATGACGTCCGCGCCCCGACCCGAGGTCAGGCGCCTGACCTCGGCAACGAAGTCCTGCGTGCGGTAGTTGATCGCGGCGTCGGCGCCGAGCGCGACGCAGGCCGCGCACTTCTCGTCGGTGCCGGCGGTCACGAGCACGCGCGAGCCCAGCGCCTTGGCCAGCGCGATGGCGGTCACGCCGATGCCGCTGGAGCCGCCCTGCACCAGCAGGGTCTCGCCCGGCTGCAGGCGCGCGATCTCGAACACGTTCTGCCAGACGGTGAAGAAGGTCTCGGGCAGCGAGGCGGCCTCGATGGCGTCCAACCCGGCGGGCACCTGCAGGCACTGCCCGACCGGCGCCACGCAGAACTGCGCGTAGCCGCCGCCGGCCACCAGCGCACAGACCTGGTCGCCGAGCTTCAGCCCCGCCGCGGCCAGCTCGGCGGCATCGCCCTCGACCACGGTGCCCGCCACCTCGAGCCCGGGCAGGTCGGACACACCCGGCGGCATCGGGTACAGGCCCATGCGCTGCAGCACGTCGGGCCGGTTCACACCGCTGGCGGCCACCTCGATCAGCACCTCGCTCGCCCCCGGGGCGGGGCGCGGGCGCTCGCAGGCCCGAAGGACCTCGGGCCCGCCGGGTTGCCGGATCTCGATCGCCTTCATGGTGTGCGCAGGCTCCGGGCTCAGTCCTGGCGCGGCTCGGCTGCCGCGGGGGCGGGCACGGGTGCGCCTTCGGCGGCGGCGCCGGTCGACGGCGCGTCGAACGCCTCCCGGGGCTCGCGCGGCTCACGCGGCTCACGAGGCTCGCGGCGGGGACGGTCGCCACGATCCCCGCGCTCACCCCGGTCGCCGCGGTCACGCCGCGGGCCGCGGTCGAAGCGATCCCCGCCCTCGCGGCGCGGACGATCGTCGTCGGCCATGCCCTCGGGCCGCTCGAGCAGCGCCTTCATCGAGAGCTTGATGCGGCCCTTCTCGTCGGTCTCGAGCACCTTGACCTTGACCACCTGCCCCTCGGAGAGGTAGTCGCTCACCTGCTCGACGCGCTCGTGCGCGATCTGGCTGATGTGCAGCAGGCCGTCCTTGCCGGGCAGGATGTTGACCAGGGCGCCGAAGTCCAGCAGCTTGGTGATCGGGCCCTCGTAGACCTTGCCCACCTCGGCCTCGGCCGTGATCTCGGTGATGCGCTGCTTGGCGAACTCGGCCTTGCCGGCGTCGGTGGAGGCGATCGTGATCGTGCCGTCCTCGCCGATGTCGATCGTGCAGCCGGTCTCCTCGGTCAGGGCGCGGATCGTCGCGCCACCCTTGCCGATCACGTCCCGGATCTTCTCCGGGTTGATCTTCATCGTGTACAGGCGCGGCGCGAAGTTGCTGACCTCGGTCTTGGCCTCGCCCATGGCCTCGACCATCTTGCCGAGGATGTGCATGCGCGCTTCCTTGGCCTGGGCCAGCGCGACCTGCATGATCTCCTTCGTGATGCCCTGGATCTTGATGTCCATCTGCAGGGCCGTCACGCCAGCGGTCGTGCCCGCCACCTTGAAGTCCATGTCACCGAGGTGGTCCTCGTCGCCGAGGATGTCGGTCAGCACGGCGAAGCGGTTGCCGTCCTTGATCAGGCCCATGGCGATGCCGGCCACGTGCGCCTTCATCGGCACGCCGGCGTCCATCAGCGCCAGGCAGCCGCCGCACACCGAGGCCATCGACGAGGAGCCGTTGCTCTCGGTGATCTCGCTGACGACGCGCAGCACGTAGGGGAAGTCCTCCTTCGAGGGCAGCGCCGCCACCAGGGCGCGCTTGGCCAGGCGGCCGTGGCCGATCTCGCGCCGCTTCGGGCTGCCCACGCGACCCGTCTCGCCGGTGGCGAACGGGGGCATGTTGTAGTGCAGCATGAAGCGGTCCTCGAACTCTCCGGCCAGCGCGTCGATGCGCTGCGCGTCGCGCTCGGTGCCCAGGGTGGCCACCGCCAGCGCCTGCGTCTCGCCACGCGTGAACAGCGCCGAGCCGTGCGTGCGCGGCAGCACCGAGGTGCGGATCTCGATCGGACGCACGGTGCGCGTGTCGCGGCCGTCGATGCGGGGCTCGCCGGCCAGGATCTGGCCGCGCACGATGCGGGCCTCGATCTCGAACAGCAGCGCCTCGACCTTGACCTCATCGAAAGCCACGCCCTCGGTCTTCAGGGCCGCCTTGGCAGCCGCGTAGGCTTCACGGCAGGCCTGCGTGCGGGCCTGCTTGCTGCGGATCTGGTAGGCCGCGCGCAGCGGCTCCTCGGCCAGGGCGTTGACCTTGGCGATGAAGACCTCGTCCTTGGCCGGCGGCGCCCAGGTGCCTGCGGTCAACCACTCGGCCTTGCCCGCCTCGCGCACCAGTTCGTGGATGGCGTCGATCGCCACCTTGCCCTGGTCATGGCCGTAGACCACGGCGCCGAGCATCAGCTCCTCGCTGAGCTGGTCGGCCTCGGACTCCACCATCAGCACGGCGGCCTCGGTGCCGGCCACGACGAGGTCGAGCTTGCTGTTCGCGAGCTCGACCTTGCCCGGGTTCAGGACGTACTCGCCGTTGACGTAGCCCACGCGGGCGGCGCCGATCGGCCCGTTGAAGGGGATGCCGCTCACCGACAGCGCGGCGCTGGAGGCGATCAGGGCCGCGATGTCGGCCTGGACGTCGGGGTTCAGGCTCAGCACGTGCACGACGACCTGCACCTCGTTGAAGAAGCCGTCCGGGAACAGCGGGCGGATCGGCCGGTCGATCAGGCGGCTGGTCAGCGTCTCGAGTTCGCTCGGCCGGCCCTCGCGCTTGAAGAAGCTGCCGGGGATCTTGCCGGCGGCATAGGTCTTCTCGATGTAGTCGACGGTGAGCGGGAAGAAATCCTGCCCCGGCTTGGCGTTCTTGGCCGCGACGACCGTGGCGAGCACGACCGTGCCCTCGATGTCGACGAGGACGGCGCCCGTGGACTGGCGGGCGATCTCACCCGTCTCCATCGTGACGCGGTGCGGGCCCCATTGGAAGGTCTTGGTGACCTTGTTGAACATGCTCATGGCATCAACTCCGTGGTGTCGGCGCGCGCAGACCCCGCGCCTTCGGGCTGGAGGCGTCGGGCGACGGCAGCAATGCCATTCCAGCGCGGCCGGCCTGGGACGCACGCCCGCTGGCGTGCGGCCGAGCCGCCCTGGAATGACACAGCAGCTGCCCCTGCCCTCATCGTCTCCGTGGCGCCCGGTGCGGCGGGTGAGAGCACGCACCGGGACGCCATGATCGGTGTCCTCGCGGACTTACTTGCGCAGACCCAGCTTCTGGATCAGCGCCGTGTAGCGCTCGGCATCCCTGTCCTTCAGGTAGGACAGCAGGCTCTTGCGCTGATTGACCAGCTTGAGCAGGCCACGCCGACCGTGGTGGTCCTTCACGTGGGCCTTGAAGTGCGGCGTCAATTCGTTGATGCGCGCCGTCAACAGCGCAACCTGCACTTCGGGGGAGCCGGTGTCGGCGGCGCCGCGGGCGTGCGCCTTGATCACTTCGGCCCTCTGGGTGGTGTCCATCGTCATCGCGATTTCCTCGTGGAGCCGGATGCCCGCGACGGAAGCCACCTCGGCCGAGGCGGATGACGCGGTTTCCGGTGCCTTGCGGCATCCAAACTTGCGAACGCGGGTGAAACCGACCCGCGCCGTGCGGCTTTGTCTGCCGGACCGGTCGGCGCTCGCGCACCCCAACCCGACAGAACTTCCGAATTCTAGCCTAGCGGCGCGCCAGGGCCTGCGCCAGCCGGCGCACGCCCTCGTCCAGGCGCGCCGGGTCGCGCGAGGCGAAGCACCAGCGCAACCAGCCCTCGCCTTCGGGCCCGAAGGCCGCACCGGGCGCCAGGCCGAGCCCATGATCGGCCACCAATTGCTTGGCGAAGGCCAGCGAGTCGTCGACGCCGTTCACGCGCAGGAAGACGTACATCCCGCCCACGGGCGCCGCAGCCGTCACCCCCGGCAGCCGCTCGAGCCCGGCAGCCAGACGGTCGCGGCAGGCCTGCATGTGCGCACGCAGGCACGGCACCGAGGCCTGCGCACCGTCGATCGCGGCGATGGCCCCGCGCTGCACGAAGACCGGCGCGCAGGAACTGTTGAACTCCACCAGCTTGCCCAGGTCCTCCGCCCGCCCTTCCGGCACCACCATCCATCCCAGGCGCCAGCCCGTCATCAGGAAGCTCTTGGAAAAGCTCTGCACGACGACGACGCGGTCGTCGGGCGTGGCGGCATCGAGGAAGCTGGGCGCCGCGGCCGCCGCGCCGTAGTACAGGCGTTCGTACACCTCGTCGGAGACGATCCACGTGCCGGTGGACCGGCAGTGCTCGAGGATGGCGCGCACCTCCTCGGGCGCGAGCGTCCAGCCGGTGGGGTTGTTCGGCGCGTTCACCAGCAGCACCCGGGTACCGGGGCCGACCTCGGCCCGCAACTGGTCCAGGTCCAGGCTCCAGCGGCCGTCGCGCACGCGCAGCGGCAGGCGGCGCACACGCGCGCCAAGGATCTCCGGCTGGGCCGTCAGGTTGGGCCACACCGGGGTGACCGCGACCACCTCGTCGCCCGGGCCGGCGAGCATCTGCATCGCCAGCATCAGCGCCGTCACTCCCGAGGAAGTGACCACCACGCGCCCGGCGTCCACGGCCGGGTGCAGGCCGCTCACGTAAGCGGCGATCGCCGTGCGCAGCGCGGGCAGGCCCAGGTTGTGGGCGTAGAAGGTCTCGCCGTCGCGCAGGGAGCGCTCGGCCGCTTCGCGCACCGGCTGCGGCGTCACCTCGTCGCTCTCGCCGAACCAGAAGGCCAGCACGTCGGGGCGGCCCATCGCGGCGTTGGCGACCTCACGGATCAGGGAACCCGGCAGGGCCTGGATGGCTGCTCTCATCGGTCTCGGGCCTGGCGCCCCCTCCTTCAGTGGATCTCCTGCAGCGGCCAGCGCGGCCGCACGTCGAAGGCCTCGGCCGCCTGTCCCGCGGCCAGGCCGGCCTGCACGCGCATCGCCGCCGCGAGCGCGATCATCGCGCCGTTGTCGGTGCACAGCTCGAGCTCCGGGTAGTGCACGCGCACCCCGGCGCGCTCGCAGGCCTGCCCGAGCCGGCGCCGCAAATCGATGTTGGCGCCCACGCCGCCGGCCACGACGAGACGCCGCAGCCCGGTGCGCCGCAGCGCCGCCATGGCCTTGGCTGTGAGCACGTCGACGATGGCCGCCTGCGTTGCAGCGGCCAGGTCGGCCAGCGCCTGCGGCGCCGGGGCCGGGCCGAGCTTGCGGTGCTGCGTCAGCACCGCCGTCTTCAGGCCGGCGAAGGAGAAGTCGAGGTCTGCGCTGTGCAGCAGCGGCCGCGGCAGGGCAAAGGCCTCGGGCCGGCCCTGCTGCGCCAGCCGGGACAGGGCCGGCCCGCCCGGATAGCCCAGGCCCATGAGCTTGGCCGATTTGTCGAAGGCCTCGCCGGCGGCGTCGTCGATCGTCTCGCCCAGCAGCGCGTAGCGCCCCACCCCGTCCACACGCATCAGCTGCGTGTGGCCACCGGACACCAGCAGCGCGACGAAGGGAAATTCCGGCGGGTCGGCCGACAGGAAGGGCGACAGCAGATGCCCCTCGAGATGGTGCACCCCCAGCATGGGGCGCTCCAGCGCCGCCGCCAGCGCCACGGCATAGCCCGCGCCGACGAGCAGGGCGCCGGCCAGACCCGGCCCGCGCGTGTAGGCCACGAGGTCGATGTCGCCGGGCGCGCACACGGCCTCGGCCAGCACGCGCTCGGTCAGCGGGATCACGCGCCGGATGTGGTCGCGCGAGGCGAGCTCGGGCACGACGCCCCCGTAGGCCTCGTGCATCGCCACCTGGCTGTGCAGCGCGTGCGCGAGGAGGCGCGGAACGCCCTGCCCCGCCCACGCCACCACCGCGACCCCGGTCTCGTCGCAGGACGACTCGACTCCCAGGATCTTCACGTCGGTGCCAGCCCGTGCGTGCCGCGCGAGGGCTGCACGCGCGCCCGGGCCGACCCGGCCTCAGTGCTTCTCGCGCGCATGGTTGATCGTGTACTTCGGGATCTCGATCGTGACGTCGCGGTCCGACAGGATGGCCTGGCAGGACAGGCGCGACGTCGGCGTCAGCCCCCAGGCGCGGTCGAGCAGGTCTTCCTCGGTCTCGTCGATCGCGCCGAGCGAGTCGTAGCCCTCGCGCACGATCACGTGGCAGGTGGTGCAGGCGCAGCTCATCTCGCAGGCGTGCTCGATGGCGATGCCGTTGTCGAGCAGGGCCTCGCACACCGAGGTGCCACGGGGCGCCACGATGGTGTCCCCCTCGGGGCAGTACTCGACGTGGGGCAGGATGCGGATGACCGGCATGGGCTTTCGTGGGGGCGGTTTGCGGGGTTTCAGAGCCTGAGGGTTTTTCCGCCGTGCCCGAAAGGCGCGCCGAAACGCCCCGTATCCAGGCGCAAACCACAGCCATAGCTCGGGCCATGGCGCGGATTTGCAACGACGAGACGGGGTGTCTTGGGGTGCAAGGCGGGCATGGGGGAAAGACCCTCAGGCTCTCAGATCTCGTCGACCTTGCGGCCGGCCAGCGCCGCGCGGATGCCGCGGTTCATGCGCGCGGCGGCAAAGGCCTCGGTGCCCTCGGCCAGCGCGTGGACCGCGTCGTCGATGGCCTGAGCGTCCGCCGCCAGAGCCACGTCGGCCGCGACCGCCAGGAGCGCATCGACACGCGCGCGCTCCTCGCCGTCGAGCAGGTCGCCGTCGGCCGCCAGGGCCGAGCGCGTGGCCAGCACCATGCGCTCGGCCTCGACCCGGGCCTCGCGCAGCTTGCGCGAATGCATGTCGTCCTCGGCATGGGCATAGCCCTCGCGCAACATGCGCGCGATCTCGTCGTCGCCCAAGCCGTAGCTGGGCTTGACCGCCACCGAGGCCTCGACGCCGGAGCCGAGCTCGCGCGCCGAGACCGACAGCAGGCCGTCGGTATCGACCTGGAAGCTCACCCGGATGCGCGCCGCGCCAGCGACCATCGGCGGGATGCCGCGCAGCTCGAATCGGGCCAGGCTGCGGCAATCGGCCACCAGGTCGCGCTCGCCCTGGACGACATGGATCGCCATCGCCGTCTGACCGTCCTGGAAGGTCGTGAAGTCCTGCGCCTTGGCCACCGGGATCGTCGTGTTGCGCTCGATGACGCGCTCCACGAGCCCCCCCATGGTCTCCAGGCCCAGCGACAGCGGGATCACGTCCAGCAGCAGCAGGCCGCCGTCGCGGGCGTGCCCGGCGAGCGCATGGGCCTGCAGCGCCGCGCCGATGGCCACCACCTCGTCCGGGTTGACGTCGGTCAGCGGCTCGCGGCCGAACTGCGCGGCCACGGCAGCGCGCACGCAGGGCATGCGCGTCGAGCCGCCGACCAGCACCACGCCCTGCACCTCGTCGCGGGTGACCCGGGCGTCGCGCAGCACCTTGCGCGCGCTGGCCAGCGTGCGCTCCACCAGCGGCCGCGCCAGGGCATCGAACTGCTCGCGGCTCACGCCCAGCTCGAGCGCGCGGCCGTCGACGGTGCAGGACAACGCGGCCTGCGCGGCGCTGCTGAGCGCCTCCTTGGCGGCACGCGCGGCCACCAGCACCGCCCTGCGGTCGCGCGGGCTGGACGCCTGCAGGCCGGCCTGGGCCAGCGCCCACTGGGCCAGGGCGTCGTCAAAGTCGTCACCCCCCAGCGCCGCGTCACCACCGGTGGCCACGACCTCGAAGACGCCGCGCGTCAGGCGCAGCAGCGAGATGTCGAAGGTGCCGCCGCCCAAGTCATAGACGGCGTACAGGCCCTCGCTGCCGTTTTCCAGACCATAGGCCACGGCCGCCGCGGTCGGCTCGTTGATCAGGCGCAGCACGTTCAGCCCGGCGAGCTGGGCCGCGTCCTTCGTCGCCTGACGCTGTGCGTCGTCGAAGTAGGCCGGCACGGTGATGACGGCGCCGAAGATCTCGTCGTCGAAAGTATCCTCGGCGCGTTGCCTCAGCACCGCCAGGATCTCGGCCGAGACCTCCACAGGCGACTTCTCGCCCTCGCGCGTGGCCAGCGCCACCATGCCGGGCCGGTCGATGAAGCGGTAGGGCAGTTTGCCGTGCCCGGGGATGTCGGCCAGCGTGCGCCCCATGAAGCGCTTGACCGAGGCGATCGTGTTCTCGGCGTCCTCGGCCTGCGCGGCGCGCGCCGCCGCCCCGATCTGGCGTCTCCCGCCGTCGAGGTAGCGCACCACCGACGGCAGGATGACGGCGCCGTCCGTGTCGGGCAGGCACTCGGCCACACCGTGCCGCACTGCGGCCACCAGGGAGTGCGTCGTGCCGAGGTCGATGCCCACGGCGACACGTCGCTGGTGAGGGTCGGGCGCGGCGCCGGGTTCGGAGATCTGCAGCAGGGCCATGTCGGGGGGAACTCGCGGTTCTCAGGCGTCGAGGGCTTCGAGCCGACGGCCGATGTCTTCACGGAAGCGGGCAACGAACATCAAGGCGCGCACCGTGGCCGCAGCCGCACGCGCGTCGCCGGTCTCGTCGATCTCGCGCGCGAGGCGCTGCAGCAACACCCGCTCGCGGCCGGCCACCTCGGCGTCCAAAGCCTCGACCGCCGCAGCGTCATCGTCCGCCTCGTCCAGGGCCTCACGCCAGGCCATCTGCTCGAGCAGGAACTCCGGCGGCATGGCCGTGTTGCGCTCGGCATCCACCTCGGCACCGGCCAGTTCGCACAGGTAGGCACCGCGCCGCAGCGGGTCCTTCAGGCGCTGGTAGGCCTCGTTGACGCGCACCGCCCACTGCATGGCCAAGCGCTGGGCCGCCGCACCCTGGGCCGCGAAGCGATCCGGGTGCACCTCGGCCTGCAAGGCGCGCCAGCGCGCGTCCAGGTCGCCACGGTCCAGCGCGTGCCGGCGCGGGAGTCCGAAGAGCGTGAAATCGTCGTCGTCGAGCTTCATCAGCGGGTCAGGAAAGCAAAGGCGCGGCAAAGCCGCGCCTCGCCAGCCCTCCTTTGCCTAGGGGTCAGACGCGGAAGGACTCCCCGCAACCGCAACGGTCCTTCTCGCGCGGGTTGTGGAACTTGAAGCCTTCGTTCAAGCCCTCGCGCACGAAGTCGAGCTCGGTGCCGTCCAGGTAAGGCAGGCTCTTCGGATCGATCAGCACCTTCACGCCGTGGTCCTCGAAGACGATGTCGTCGGGCGCGACATCGTCGGCGTACTCGAGCTTGTAGGCCAGGCCCGAGCAGCCGGTGGTCTTCACCCCCAGGCGCACGCCCACGCCCTTGCCCCGGCGCGACAGGTAGCGCGTCACGTGGCGCGCCGCGGACTCGGTCATCGTCACCGCCATGAGACCGGGCTCCGCCTCAGTGCGCCGCGGCGGCGGCCGGCGCGGCCTCGCCGTGCTTGGCCTTGTAGTCGTTGACGGCCGCCTTGATCGCGTCCTCGGCCAGGATGGAGCAGTGGATCTTGACCGGCGGCAGCGCCAGTTCCTGCGCGATCTGCGTGTTCTTGATCGTCAGCGCCTCGTCCAGCGACTTGCCCTTGACCCACTCGGTGACGAGCGAGCTCGACGCGATCGCCGAGCCGCACCCGTAGGTCTTGAAGCGCGCGTCCTCGATGAGACCGGATTCCGGGTTGACCTTGATCTGCAGCCGCATCACGTCGCCGCAGGCGGGCGCGCCGACCATGCCGGTGCCCACGCTGTCATCCCCCTTGTCGAAGGCGCCGACGTTGCGGGGGTTCTCGTAGTGGTCGATGACCTTGTCGCTGTAAGCCATGGAAAGACCTCCTCGGTGTTCGTCTTTGTCCAGCGGCGCCTCAGTGCGCCGTCCACTGGATGCTGTTCAGGTCGACGCCGTCGCGGTACATGTCCCACAGCGGAGACAGCTCGCGCAGGCGCGCCACGCGGTCCTGCAGCGTGCTGACCGCGTAATCGATGTCGGCCTCGGTCGTGAAGCGGCCGATCGTCATGCGCAGGCTCGAATGCGCCAGTTCGTCGCTGCGGCCGAGCGCGCGCAGCACGTAGCTGGGCTCCAGGCTGGCCGAGGTGCAGGCCGAGCCGGAAGACACGGCGAGGCCCTTGATGCCCATGATCAGCGATTCGCCCTCGACGTAGTTGAAGGACGCGTTCACGTTGTGGGGCACACGCTTCTCGAGGTGGCCGTTGATGAACACCTGCTCGATCTGGCCGATGCCGGCCAGCAGGCGCTGCTGCAGCATGCGCACGCGCTCGCTCTCGGTACCCATCTCCGCCCGGGCGATGCGGAAGGCCTCGCCCATGCCCACGCACTGGTGCGTGGGCAGCGTGCCCGAGCGCATGCCGCGCTCATGACCGCCGCCGTGCATCTGCGCCTCCAGCCGCACGCGCGGCTTGCGGCGCACGTAGAGGGCGCCGATGCCCTTGGGCCCGTAGGTCTTGTGCGAGGCCAGGCTCATCAGGTCGACCGGCAGCGTGGCCATGTCGATGCCGACCTTGCCCGTGGCCTGGGCCGCGTCCACGTGCAGCACGATGCCGCGCTCGCGGCACAGGGCGCCGATGGTCGGGATGTCCTGGATCACGCCGATCTCGTTGTTGACCAGCATCACCGATACCAGGATGGTGTCGGGCCGCAGTGCGTCGCGGAAGCGGTCGAGGTCGAGCAGACCGTCCTCCTGCACGTCGAGATAGGTGACCTCGAAGCCCTGGCGCTCGAGCTCGCGCATCGTGTCGAGCACGGCCTTGTGCTCGGTCTTGACCGTCACCAGGTGCTTGCCGCGCGAGGCGTAGAAATGCGCCGCGCCCTTGAGCGCCAGATTGTTGCTCTCGGTGGCGCCGGAAGTCCAGACGATCTCGCGCGGGTCGGCGTTGAGCAGGGCGGCGACGTCGGCGCGGGCCTTCTCCACGGCCTCCTCGGCCTCCCAGCCCCAGGCGTGGCTGCGGGAGGCGGGGTTGCCGAAGTGCTCGCGCAGCCAGGGGATCATCGCGTCGACCACGCGCGGGTCCACCGGCGTCGTCGCGCCATAGTCCATGTAGATCGGGAAGTGCGGGGTCATCGCGTGCAGCTCCGGGAAATCATTTCGAGAAGGCGTTGCCCAGCGCGAAAACGGAATTGGGCGCCGTCACCTTGATGGGCTTGACCACGGGCTGGGTCGAGATGGCGCGCTTGACCGGCGCCTCCTCGATCGACACGCCCTTGGCCACCTGCTCGTCGACCAGCTTCTTCAGCGAGATCGAGTCCAGGAACTCGATCATCTTGGTGTTCAGGCTGGTCCACAGGTCGTGCGTCATGCACTTGCCGGTGTCCTCGCCCATGCAGTGCTCCTTGCCGCCACAGCCCGTGGCGTCGATCGGCTCGTCCACCGCGACGATGATGTCGGCCACGGTGATCTCGGCCATGCTGCGGCCCA
>Ga0169931_10010144_pt1 | contig 13446 bp, 9 predicted proteins | sample Kivu_15m_20L_FD_129675 | JGI IMG/M metagenome (GOLD analysis project Ga0169931, IMG submission 129675) | Freshwater microbial communities from Lake Kivu, Western Province, Rwanda to study Microbial Dark Matter (Phase II) - Kivu_15m_20L... | ecosystem: Environmental > Aquatic > Freshwater > Lake ...
ATCTTACATATCTATTTATTGTTCTATATTTAATTATAATAATTAATTGGCTTAAAAAATATAATAAACTCATGTTGAAAAATATCTTAGTCGATTATAATCCAATAATCAAAGTAACTAATTAGATCTTTAATAAATTTGGTCTAATAGCAGATTTGGCAGATCATGTAAAAACTCTACTATTTAATAAAGATGATAATAATTTATAAAAATTACTATTTTTAATAGGAGTTACAGCGATCACTTATAAAACATCATCTTTTTTGTATAAGAATTATTTATCATGGAGTTGGGTACCTAAGCATATAATCAATCATAGTAAATTATCAGGAAAAGCCTTAAAATAGAAATATGGAAATTGCTGGGTTTTAATAACAGGTTTTACACAAGGAATAGGACGAGGATATGCATAATTATTCGCTTAGTTCGGATTTAATTTATTATTAGTAAATAGAGATGAATAAAAAACTAAGAAAAAGGCTTAATAATTACAACAAATATATAAAAATATCAAGATAGAATACATCGTATGTAATCTATCAGATAAAAATGAAATAGCCCAAATTCCTTCGTTACTAAAGAAATACGATGATCTTGATATTGGAATAGTAATCAATAATGCAGGCAGTGTAGCTGGCGGGCCATATCTTTCGATTAAACCTTAACTATTAATATAAGATATTAATGTTGATGTATTAGCTATCTTTAAAATTCTTTAGATTATAATACCGAGATTAAGAGCAAGAGATCACAGAAGTGCTATTCTAAATATAGCATCTTGTACTGGTGTTTTTCTTTCTCCAAGGGTAGGAGTATATAGCTCAACAAAAAGAACTATTGATATCTATACAAGAATTTTATAAAAATAAAATAGAGATAAAATTGATATAGTTTCTGTCACACCTTTTGGTGTTACAACAAAAATGATGAAAATGAAGAAAGGACCATTCATGATAACACCGAGATAATGTGCATATTCTTCATTAGCTGATACTTTAGCAGGATAAAAAACTACTTTTACTCATTATAAACATAAATTAAGTAAAGTTGCATTTCAACATCTTACAGAAGACGAATCTTTTAAATTGTATGATATGCTTTGGCAGCAGGCTAAATAACAAGCTGAGAACTGATATTTAACATATATTTATTTATGAATATTGTATTATTAAATGATTTTAATATTTGTTTAAATTTATTTTATGAAAAAAATTGATTGTATGTTGATTATTATATATATTAATAAACTAATATGTCAGCTTTGGGAATTTGGAATAGTCGATATGAAGGTGGACCTTGCTACGCTGCATGTATGTAAACCTTTACCTTGTACTTTATAATTAAATTAGTTATAATCCATCAATAGCTATATGCTGGAAAGGATGCGATTATGCAACAGGAAGAGTAAATAATGATAAAGGTCGTGATTAAGCAAGAAGAATGTGTAAACGATTTACGTCATAATCTATGGCAACATAAGTTGGTTAACTTGAATCTATCACTGATTTAAGAGTTCATTCATAAATGTTCCCCACTGTCCCTGAAAACATCTATAGAGCTTGTCTTGCTGGTATTAGAAGACAAAGATACTGATCAATTAAATAATCAATAAACCTGTTTAAAAATACAAAATCTTTAATTATTTATTCGAAAATAAGAAAAAATAATCAATAATTCAATTATATATAATTGTAAAAAATAGTAAAATATGTTAAATCAAGCTGATGTTTAAGTTTTTGTTACCTTTTTTGAATCATTTTGAGTTTATTTTTACACCTAAGTTGATTGTTTTGATGGCGATTTTTCCAGTTTTATTCCATCGCAAGCTGATTTAGCAATATAATGACCGAATTAACTTGGAATTTTATAATTTCCAGGTCCAGGAACATCACTTCTATCAGCTAGAGGTCTTCTAGTTGTAATAGCAAATTTTCTAGTTAAACAATTACGCATTCTCGATATAGTATATTTTCCATCAGGAGAAATTTATATTCTATTAGTTTTATAAGCCCCAGGTCCAGGAACTTTATTTTAGTTTTTCTAAATTCTTCCTCCAACTTTACTAAAATCTCTCACACAACTATTTTTATATTTAGAATAAAAATATGTTCCTTTTTCATTAATGCAAAATGTTACTGGATACGTTCCAGGACCAGGAATCTTCAATTTTTATTTATTCTATTAATGTATTTTACCAGTGAAAGAGAAGGTAGTTTGAGATAAAGTTGTATTAAGTTTATATGAACCGGGTCCAGGATTTTTATTACTTTTAGCAAGAGCTAAAGGTCCTGTAAATTACATTTCTTATCTTCCTTTTCCAAATCCAAATCCTTGAGTTTTATTCAAAGCAAATGTACTTTGAATATTATATGTATCTGGGGATGGATTTTTAGGAGCGCTTAATAATAAAAAATATACTCTTGCCTGAAATCATATTTATTACCGAATCCAAGGGTTGTAGTTCTACATGATTGAACTGTTGAAGGTAGTTCATAATATCTATCACATCTATATAATATTTTTTTATACATTGGTGGTCTTGTACTGGGGAATCTCGAAGTTTTTGGAAATGAGTAAAGCATTTTACTAGGAGATACATTTGTAGGACTATGACATATTTGTTAACAATTAGAAATGGTGACTGACATGATTTTTGAATATATATTCTTCTAAATTTTTATAGAATAATAAAGTAATATATTAACATCTATAAAAAAATTTGCATATAAAAGTTATTAGATTGAAGCATCAATATAATAATATAAAATTATAATACTAATAAAAAGAGTACTTCTATAAAAATTATATAACATTAAAGAATTATGTATTATTAGTTTTTAAAATATAAGATAATAATCTTTTATATTCCTTTCAATTTCTTTTATTATTTATATACACATTGTAATAATTATAGTATCATATTGTTATTTTAACCCTTTTTGCTGGTTGATGTTACAATAAAAAAATAAAATTTTATTATAATATACATAAATTATATTGTTTATTGGTATAATTCTAAATAATATTTATTTTTGAAGATGAGCGAGGTCTAATAAAAAGAGAAAATTATTGAATGCACAACAAAAAAATAAGCATAATATGTTTAAATGTAATCAGATGAACCATCTGATTATATAATTCATGATGATGATACTAATTAAGATGAGATGAATCTATAAGAAATTTATCTTAATAAGCTAAAGACTCAAAGAATAAGAGTAACAACTATAATTATTATAGATAGAAGATCTTTCTTAGTTATATTCGAAAAGCTGTTAAAATTATGAAAAACAAGTGATTAGGACAAAATAGCTCGAAACTAAAATATAATTTTTAGAGAATAATAGAAATTATCAAAGTCAAGTTGATGAAATAAATATCGTACTATAATCTACAAGATAATAAAACATATTATTACAATAAAATATACAATAATTGAAACTAGAACTTAGTGAAGTCTTAAGATAAAAAGATGGAAAAATCAATAAACTATCAAATGAGATAAATAATTTAAAGAAAAAAGATTCATATAAAATACAGCAGCTTTAAGATAAATTGAATGAAAAATAAGAATAAATTGAAAGATTATCAAGAATCATAAAAAATAAGGATAAATAATTTGATGAATTAAACAATTCATACATTTGCAAGCTAAACAAGATGAAAGATTAATGGTAATAAAAATTAAAATGCTAGCAAAAGAAAATTCTTAAATTTGAGATTGATTTTAAATCTAAAGGCATTAACTGTGACAATTTTGCATCATCTTTTGAGACTTTATCTAAGTAAAATGATAAACTGAAGGATTAAAACTTTAGATTAAAGAGATAACTTGAATAGAAAGATATTCATATCCAAAATTTATCGTAGAATATATAAGGAAATAAGGCAAAAATATCTAACTTGAAGAAAGATATCAGATCTAAATAAAAATAATACGAAGATCTAAAATTAAAGATTCATACAAATTAAAAGCATAAAAGATAATCTTAGTAAGAAGTAAATTAGTTAAAATGCAAATACAAAAGCATTATAAATATCAAGGCATCATTATAAACATAATTTAATAAGAAATAGGGTTAATTCAACTTAGAAAGAAGAAACTTAACAAAGAAAATCAATGATTTGAATCAAAATGTATCAGATTTGTTTGAAGTCAAACAATAATTATTATCCAAAATAAAACTATTAGAAGCTATTATTAAGAAAAAAGAAAATGCTGAAAGACAAAGAAAAACATTGTTGAAGAATTAAATGAAGGAAATCGATAGATTAGAAAAAGTCATAGATAGAATAGTTTAGTGATACTATATCAAGTACATATATAAATACTTATCTTAAAAAAAATATTATTGATTTTTCTTTATTATCTGTTATTTATAAAATTAATAATAAAATAGTTTTATATATAAAATGGGTAACAGCTAGCTTCCAAAGTATATATAGCCAACAAAACTGTCTTTTAATATATAAATCATATAAAAATCTAATGCAAATAGTCCAATTCATAATGTTTTTGGCATTTAAGATAGATAAGTCATTAAAAAATATATCGATAACAAAATAAAATATAAAGATATTGATAATTTATCTACAAAATGTTATAAGAATGATTATTAATAAAGGATAATTCGTCTTTAAAATGAAATCAATCAATTAAAAAGCATAATTACATAATCAAATAATCGATCAAAGATGGAAGGATCCCCTATGAGATAATAAAATGAAAATTAATAATTGAGTATTATAAATACGACTTTATCCAGGATTAGTCATACTTATTTCACTGATCTAAATCATTAAAATTAACCTCATTCTTTGACAGAATGAACTAAAATGAATGATATTTATTGATTTGATTCATCATTAAATAAAATAAATATGAATGATCAATTATTTCATCTAGTTTTTTTCACAAAACCTAAAACGCTTTTTCTATGTTCTATATTATTATACAATTTTATAAACTTATCCTATTTTATAGATGTATCACATCGAGGTCTATTTAATCTAATTGAATGCAATATTTTTAAAGCTTTTATGTTTAACTAATTAGCATTATAATTATTTTTTCTTAATAAGTAATGGATTACATCATCTCCAGTTTTTTACATTACTGATAAATGATTCAATTATTACTTTGTACGATTATTCACCTTTTATCCCTTTTATAAATTTCTTTTCAGCAATGATTATATGGCAATGGTTGATTTAGATTGATGAAGTCTTTGATTTATCGAATTTAAATCTTGCTATTTTACTTTTTGTTGATGATTTGACCTAGTCTGTTGCTGTCTATTTTATTTAGCACTTAATATATCGCATATCTAAGGTTTTTCATCTTATAAATTCTTTAAAAGCAGTTTTAGTTATTCTTTAGAATTATTAAACCTCGGAAGAATTATTTTTTTATAACTTTAATTTTATTTTTAATTCTTCTTTTTTTTATAAATCTTTTTCAAACTACAGTCAATATTTTAAATATAGCCTTCTTGAGAATTTTAATTTGCTTGGTTTGATTATGATATTTTTTTTATATCTTCATGAATATTTAATAAATTATTTAGTGCTTATTATTACTGTTTTGATTGAAGCTTTTTCATATTAATATTATAATTTATTACAAGTAGTATTTTAATAAAATAGTAGTATAAATGTTCAGGAAAATTATCATAATCATATTTTTTATCTTATTGCTGTAAAAGTCTTCTTCTTTGTTATAAATCTCTGATGAATAGGTATCTTTATTATTTAAAAATTATTAATATTGCCTTAAGTTAACTCAAAATCATTTTTAAACTTTCCAAAAGAAGTATTATGTTATGCATCATTATGAGAGCTTGAGATATTTATAAGGCTTCTTCTACGTATATGACTAGTTTTCTTATTTATATTATCACTCTTTAGATCATCTATGTACTTTTTGATCTTTTATTCTAATTTCAATGGAAAAAATTTTAAATTTTACATTTTTTACGTTATATTTAATAACGTTTTAGGCTTTCTTTTATCGCTAGTAAAACAATATACTCTTCTCTATTTGATCTGATTTACTTTATTGTTTATTGCAAGCTAATAAATCTTTAATTGTTTTTAATTTCCTTGATTAAGTGCTATTTGTTGCCTTTTCGATTTTACATATTATAAAGCTTGATTGAAACTCCATTTTAATTTCTTCATTAAATAAGATATCACTAATGTAGGAGACTGATTATATATTTTTTTACTCTTGATTTTCCTGCGCTGCAGTGGACTAAAATATTCCCATTCTTAATTTATTTTTCGATAATTTAATAAAAATTATCAAAAAATTATGACATATTTTATTTTTTATTATCAATAAAAGGACATTTGATATGCTTAATATCAAATTCTTTATAGTCGATTTGATCCAAGCCCAAAGCTACTGTAATTACTAAATATATTTACAAATACCTGTATTTATATTTTGAGAGTATATGAAATTAAGATTAGTTGCTGCTATTAAATCGCCAATATAAATTGATTTTTTAGTTTAATGAGTATAAATCATGTTATAATGATTGAATTGATCACTCCTTCTCGATTATGTTTAATGCATCTATATAACAATATAATATATTTGATTGAAATAGCCGAAATTTATATTATCTTAATTAGAAGATTACATGGAATAAAATAATTAGAATAAAAAAACAAAAAGTAGCTTTCTATAGTCTTCATCTTGCTTTCATTTATTTGAAATTAACATTATATATTTTAGATAATTTAGTTCCATTTTTGACACTAGTTGACCTATATTATACTTAAGAATGTGCCTTGCCTTATGATGTAAAATTATTTCTTGATCTTACTATTTATACCTTATTGTTTAAAGTCTATCGTTTGGATTTTTAAAATTGTTTGTAATGAATTTAAACAGTTGGAAATGTGGGATTTTTTACATCTTATTATTCATCTATTTTAGATTTTTAACTTTGAAGATTAATAACTTGCCGTTTAAATTATTTTTTGTTTATGGCAGCCATCAATTTAGGTTTTTTAATATATATTCTTTACAACTGATCTGCATTAGTTAGCTTTTGAGGCTTTACTATCATTTTTTAAGATTATCTCATTTAGGAACACTCACGACTTTGTAAAGCTATTTTATGATTTCTTTTTATATCTATATTATATATTATATACTTCCTCCAGTCTCAGATAGATAGCATTCTTTTGAATAATTCAAAAAAATACCATATTTTTACATCAAACTCTTATTATTTATTGGATAAATTTTTTCGAAATTTCCAAGATGATTATCTTCCCATCTATCTCTTTTTCTCTTTTATTTATTAATTAGACTTTATTTATCTTATTTAGTTTGCCATATCTTTTTCCCAGTTAATGTTCGTTCAATTATCTCTTTTTTCTTCAAATTCAATATATCATTTTTGAATTTATTTGATATATTCATTAAAATCAATGTATCTTTTATAAGATTTTCTTTGACAAAAAGATCTAAAGGTGTATCAGTTGTAAAACTTGGCGTATAATTAACCTCAAGTATATAAGGTTTTAAATTACTTTATAAAATAACATCGAATCCTAAAATTTAAAAGCACATATTATTTCCTATATTATCAGGCTGACATGAAATATACTGATGAGCAAGAGTTGGCTGAACTGAGATTATAGATTTTGTTATTAACTAACATATTTATTGCCATATTTGTAGACTATTATGCCCAAGTTCTTATAATTTTTTAAATATTGAAGTCAATGATCGCTTATGACCTGTATCTGCATTAACTTATGAATTATTAAATTAAAACTTATAATTAGCTTTATTAATAGCATAATTTGTCAAGTGCATATATAAATTATTAAAATTTTATTTTTTCGGCATAGAATACTCTTGATAAATATTATATTACTTTATGTTGCAAATCTTGCAAGACCTTATTTATAGATATAAAGCCTTAATGGATTGCATCCAGCTACAAGAACATATATTCTCAAATCAAATTTTAAATCATCTATTAATAGTGGTTTTAGCATGTACTTCTGAACTACATAATGCTATCCCAATAAGAAATCATCTATACTTTTACTTAAGAATATTCCTTTACCTTGACTACTAGCTTAAGGCTTTGCAATAACCACACTATTATGATCATTTTATAGATGTTGTTTAAGATCATTGTATTATGATGGTAAAGACCATGTTTTTGGAAAGAAATCATAATCATTTTGAAATTATTTATACATTTTAATTAGATTTCTTGCCAAATAATTTTTTCTTGATAAGTTATACATTCCAGGAAAATGATTAATTTTTTGATAAGGTTTCATTTTCATGAGTGTCTACGGTTGTACTGCATTATCAGTCCATGTTAAATCCCATTACTTAATATTTTAATCTTTGGGAACTTTAAATTTTAAAACATCTTTTAAAACTTTTTTGACTATAGGATATCGTGTATCTATGTATGATTAATCGAAATACCTGTAACATTAACAATTAATTGATAATTTTTGACTGCGTGATTTTATTATTAATTATCATAATAATCTTATTTTGGAAGATATAAGTTTTATTCGAGAAGACTATTTATCGAAGGATTTGTATATTATTTCTTTATATTTTTTGACATTTTTTTATAAATGATTGTTTAAAATTTGTAAACGAAGATAGCTAAATTATTCTATATTTTGATAAATAACTATAACTATAATAAATATTTAGAAATTTTATTGTTTTAATATACATGAAAATTTGATATACTAAAGATAAAAGAGTGCGATCATTTTTATCTCTTGAAAATGTAATCGATAAACTTTCTGAAAATTTATTTGCTTTATGGGCAATTTAACTATTATAAATTATTCTTAGCTTAAGTGATAAAAACCTGAGCCTTCAGTTTACATTTTTATAAAACTGATTTTTATTTTACTATCTTTAACATTTTTACTATTATTTCTTCATTTTTTTATCTTATGAAAAATAAATCCATAAATTATTTGTTGTTTCTTAGCTAATCAACGACTAAGCTGATTTTTCTTTAATGAAAATCTTCAGCCATGACTCCTTTGCCCATCTTTTCTTCAATATTCTATAAATTTAGAATATCATCTATGATTTGAAAGGCGACTCCTATATTTGTCATGCAATCAGTTAGTATTTTTAAAACTTTTTATTAAAGATTTAAAATAACTCCAAGCATTTCAATTAACATATTAAAGAGACCACCAGTCTTTAATCTTATTAATTTTAAATACTATTAACACGATGATAATTCTGATTAAATAGTTGCCTTATGATTTTTTATATCTAATCCTTGACCAATATGAAGTTTTGTCATATATTTGAAGTAAATATTCATCAATTTTAACTTGTCATCAGCACTTCTGATTTGACTAAAGAACATATTTGGAGCTAAAAAATATATTAGATTGGCAGCATTTATAGAATTATCGATTCCATAAATTAAATGAGCACATTATTTGCCTCTTCTTTGTATACTTCCGTCTTCAATATCATCAATTATTAAGCTAGAACAGTGCAATATTTCTATTAATCCCCCAATTTTGACTAAATCTGAATTGATTTATTTTGAAAATAATTAATTAATAAGTAGAGCTAAATAAATAATATTTTACTAATGATGACTCTTATCTTTTTTCCGCCACTATTCCACGTATACAAGAAAGGCTCTAACAAATGATTTTCTTATAAATTGAAAAATGATTATATTTAAGTCTTGTACTTAAGATATATTTTAAATTTATTCTTGATGACAGTTTCAATATCATCATCTTATTCATTTTAAACTATTGGTTTTGTTTGTTTGCCTAGGTCTATCATACTTGCTATGGATTATTATTATATATTTGCTATATTAAACTAAATGGATGGAAATTATAGTTATTATTATCAGATTTTAATAATTTAATACAAATTATAATTCTTTAACTCATATAAAATATGATAAAAATAATATAATAGATTCATTCATGATTAATAAGCTTTTATAAATATGAAAAAAAAATATTCAGCTATAATGAAATGTTTTTTGTTGTATATATCTATCTTTTGATAAACCAAATGCTATCCTATTTTTTGTAAAACTTTCACTCATCATTTTATCAATATTTGGAGTTTTTTGTTTCTCAACTTTCATTTGCATCTTTTTAAAATCTACATAAGGAGCAGAAGGATTCATTTTATATGTATTAATTGCTGATTTTTGCATGAATCCTCGCCTATTCGATGGATGGATAGACAAACCTATAAAATCTTTTACATTTTAATTAGTATTCCGTTATTCGGTTTGAACACTTTGATCTTTTTTTATAAACTTATTAGCAGTTATTCCTAATGATATATCTTCAAAATATACTTAACTATCTATTTTTTTCAAATTTAAAGCTGGTAAAGTATTTAAAGGTGTTCTATCTGTAAATCCAGGATCATCTAATAGTTCATCTAAATCTATTTCATCAATATTTGAAGAAGATTATTTATCATCTTTTTTTTTATCATCTTTTATTTTATTATCTTGAGTTTCTATTTTATTTGCAGATCTTTTAAAAGTACTTATACTTTGTTTGCCAACAAAGTCCATCATAGTTTTAACTCTTTTTTATCTTTAATTTTTTTGAATCGGTTTTTTAGTTTACTAAAATTAATGATATTTATTTTTATCATTATCAATTTTATTTCTTAAACATTTTTATTTTAAATATTTTTTTTTCATTTTTCGCATGCATAAATTATTATTTTATCGTTCTAAATGGTGTTATTTATTGATTTTTTCTAACATTTTAACTTGAATTCTTAATTTTTTACACTAATTAAATAATTTTAAGGCCTAGCTTTTGAAATAATCCAGCTAATTATTGATATTAAACATCTATTATTACGATTATTTTGATTATATTTTTTTGTTTAATATCTAAATTAGTTTTAGATTTTATTTATGCATTTACTATATTTATCCCTTTATGATAGAATATATTTAACTCTCGTATTAATTCATACGATTGTTAATGTGGTCATCAATCTTATCTATTATGTTGTTTATCATTTTAAAATTTAAAGATATTGATTATTAATTTTATTTTAGAGTCGGCCTATGATTTGCTACTTTTAAAGTTTCTTAGAAAAAACTTAAAAAAGCACTCATATTGTTTTTTATAATATTATTCACCCCAGATACTGTATTTTGTCTTCTTCGTCTTTTTGGCTAAGAATTATCAGATGTCATCCTTAAAAAATCCATCATTAAATATATTTATCATATTAATTTTGGTTAAAACAAAAATAAAGAAATATAAATATTATAGTAAAGTTAAATAGAGACCATTATTATTTAATGGAATTTAATAACAGTTAATAACATTTAAATTTTAAACATTCTATTTTTCAATAAAGAATTTCCATATATACTTCATTCGAGAAGAAAGAAGTCATATTTTTAATATATATTTTTAAATTTCTGATAAGATATATTATTACTGGTAGTTGCTACGCTGATTATATAGAGATAAACTACGTTAGTTTATCATATATTTAAACTATGAAGTTATTAACCAAATTCTTCTTTATACTTCTAATCGCTAATTTAATAAAAAGCCAACAAAATACATGCATTCTTCTTGTTCCAGGCACCCTAAAATGCCAAATATGTTCACCAGATTTTCAACTAGATGATCTTGGTAATTGTAGATTATATACCCCGATCGAAGGATGCGAAATTTACAAGTCTTCAGTAAATGGGGCAGAATGTAGTATTTGTTCCAAGCGAGATTTTCTCTCTGGAGGCAAATGTTTCAGAATGATCGAAAATTGCTAATTCACTTAGGATATTAACACATGTTCAAGATGTCAAGATGGGCATGCATTGGTAAAATATTCTAACTGCTATAGCTTAGATATACAAAAATGCCCTATTGGTACTCTTCCCAGATTCGATTTTGGAATTAATTTTTGTCAACGATTTGATATAATTAACTGTGTAATGGCAAGTAATAATGGTAATTCTTGTTAATAATGCAACGCAGGATATACATTAGTTAATGGCATTTGTTTTGTAATTTAAAGATCATCAATTTGTCCAGGGAATAATTGTATTTGTAACAATGGATATGTTTTTAACAATATTTGCTATATTGCTAAACTTTCGAACTGCCTACAAAGTTAGAATAATATATATTGTAATTTATGTATAGATGGATTCTTTGCCTAAAATGGGGTGTGCTTAAAATATATTAAAAATGATGATATTAACTGTAATGTATTGACACAAGATAAAACTCGATGTTAAGGATGTAATTTAGGATATTTTTTAAATACAAACTTTATTTGTGTGAAAGATTTTCAACTTTGTCCTTTTGGATGCACATCTTGCCCTGAAAACTTTGAGTTCTATGATCAAAATTGCTATTATGATGATCCTTTTTGTTTGGTCTATAACTTTAAAACAAAAATATGCAGTCTTTGCATTTAATTATATAAGTATGAAGAAAGAACTTTTAGATGTACGAGATAAATTACATGTTAAACAAGAAATACACAAAACATATGCACCAAATGTTTTAGTGGATATCAATTAAATATAAGAACTTCTCAATGTTAGCAACTACCCAATAATTGTCTAGCTATAAATTTATAAGGCAATTGCATAAATTGTCGTGAAGGAACAAGACTGATCGAAGACGATTGTGTTTATATGACACCAAATTGTTCAGATTATAATATAGAAGGCAATTGTTAAATTTGTGATGAAGGATATGTTCAAGTTTTTAGAAAATGCGTATAAATATCAAGAAATTGTGCAAATTTTAATGAAGATAGAACAAAATGTGATGTTTGTCAACAACCTTTTAGACTTTTTAATAAACAATGCTATAATATCATTGAAGGATGCTTATCCTATATTACTGCCAATAAATGTCAATTTTGCTAATAAAATTATTTACTTCTCAATGGATTATGCTTTTATAATGATCCTAACTGTCTATCTTATGATAATGAAGGGATATGTTCTGTATGCAAAAATGGCTATTTACCTCAAGCGAGTAAATGTGTGTTCTATAATCCTTTTTGTCTTGATTATGATCCAAATAATCTTAATTGTATTAAAGCGATGAACGGATTTTCACTAGGATAATTCTCAACAGCTCAAAAAATTAATTATCAAAATGCAAATCTTCAAGCTAGTTTAGTTAGCGGAAATAGTCTAAATAATAATGGGGCATCTAATTCAGGAGGAAGCGGAAGAGGATCTGGTTCTGGAAGTTCTAGTTCTGGCTCTGGTGGTAGCAGCTTCGGTTCTAGTAGTTCTATGGGAAGTGGAGGTGGATCAAGTTCTAGCTTTGGCTCTGGCAGTTATAGTGGAAACGGCCATATCATATTTTTGCCTTATTCAGGAATAAATAGTATTTATGCAAGATCATATAACCTTAATGGAGTTATTATAA
>Ga0169931_10010145_pt1 | contig 13443 bp, 10 predicted proteins | sample Kivu_15m_20L_FD_129675 | JGI IMG/M metagenome (GOLD analysis project Ga0169931, IMG submission 129675) | Freshwater microbial communities from Lake Kivu, Western Province, Rwanda to study Microbial Dark Matter (Phase II) - Kivu_15m_20L... | ecosystem: Environmental > Aquatic > Freshwater > Lake...
AACGTCATCCTCGCCGTCAGCCTCAACATCATCAACGGCATGACGGGGCAGTTCTCGATCGGCCACGCCGGCTTCATGGCTGTCGGCGCCTACATCGCCGGCGTCGTCTCGAAGGTTGTCTCCGAGTACGGCATCGCGTTTCTCCCCGAGGTCGTCTCCGACCAGCTGCTCTTCGCCGTCAGCTTGCTCGTAGGCGGTGCGGCAGCGGCGACGTTCGGCTTCCTCGTTGGGCTGCCGTCGTTGCGACTGAAGGGCGACTACCTCGCCATCGTCACGCTCGGCTTCGGCGAGATCATCCGCGTCATCGTCCAAAACACCGAGGTCTTCGGCAAAGCCCTCGGCTTGTCGGGCGTGCCGCAGCGAACGAGCTTGTTCTCGTGCTGGCTCGTCGTCGTCGTCGTCATCGTCATGGCGCGGCGCATCCGCTTGTCGACCCACGGCCGCGCGTTGCTCGCGATCCGCGAGGACGAGATCGCCGCTGAAGCAATGGGCGTCAACACGACGGCCTACAAGGTGCGCGCGTTCGTCGTCGCCAGCTTCTTCGCCGGCCTCGCCGGCGGCGTGTTCGCGCACTACCAGCCGATCATCGCGCCGTCGTCGTTCTCGTTCGTGAAGTCGATGGAAGTCGTCGTGATGGTCGTCGCCGGCGGCCTCGGCAGCACCACCGGCGCCGTTGTCGCTGCCGTCTTTCTCACGCTTCTGCCGGAAGCGCTGCGCTCGATGTTCGTCGAGTTCACCGGCGACGGCGCGATGGCCCAGAAGGTCGAGCAGCTGCGCATGCCGATCTACGGCTTGCTGTTGGTCGTCATCATGCTCGTGCGTCCGCAGGGGCTCTTTGGCACGCGCGAGCTGTGGGAGACGGCGCTGTGGCGGCGCCTCTTTGATCGAAAGACCTCCAGCACCACGAGCACGGGAGGGGCACCATGACCCTCCTCGACGTCAAAGACGCGACGATGCGCTTCGGCGGGCTCACGGCCCTGTCGTCGTTTTCGCTCAGCGTCGGCCAGGGCGATCTGCAGGGCCTGATCGGCCCCAACGGCGCGGGCAAGACGACGGCGTTCAACGTCATGACGGGCGTGTACGCGCCCACGTCGGGCGACGTCGTCGTCTGCGGTGAGCGCACCAACGGCCGGCTGCCGCACCAGGTGAACCGCGCCGGGCTCGCGCGCACGTTTCAGAACATTCGGCTGTTCAAAGAGCTCTCGGCCCTCGACAACGTCAAGGTCGCCTGCCTCGCCGACGACCGGCCAGAGACCTCGGTGTTCTCACGCCGCCGCTGCGACGACGATCGCCGTCGCGGCCGGTTCCTCGTCGCCCACGCTCGCGATGCCTGGGGCAACTACCTCGATTGGTGGCGCACGTTTCTGCAGACGACGGGCTTCGGCAACGACGAGCGCCAGATCGAGGAGCGCGCGCGCCACCTCCTGAGTGTCCTCGGGCTGTCACACCGCGAAGCCGAGCTCGCCCGCAACCTGCCCTACGGCGAGCAGCGTCGGCTGGAGATCGCCCGGGCGCTGGCGACGTCACCGAAGGTGCTGCTGCTCGACGAGCCAGCGGCAGGCATGAACACGCGCGAGAAGGCCGAGCTGATGGGCCTCATCAAGCACATCCGCGACGACTTCTCGCTCGGCGTGCTCTTGATCGAGCACGACATGAAGCTCGTCATGGGCATCTGCGAGAAGATCACGGTGCTCGACCACGGCGAGACGATCGCTGTCGGCACGCCCGCCGAGGTGAAGGCGAACCCGAAGGTGATCGAGGCCTACCTCGGCGTCGAGAGCAAGGAGCTGTCGGCGTGAGCGAGCGAGCCCCGCGCGATGCCCTCCTCGAGGTGCGCGACCTGCACGTCGCCTACGGCGCGATCACGGCGCTCACCGGTGTGAACCTCAAGGTCGGCAAGGGCGAGATCGTCGCGCTCATCGGCGCCAACGGCGCGGGCAAAACGTCGACGCTGCGCGCGGTGTCGGGGATGCTCAAGCCGAAGCAGGGCACGATCACGCTGGGCGGCGACAACATCACCGGCAAGAAGAGCCACGAGCTCGTGCCACGTGGCATGGCCCACGCGCCCGAGGGCCGCGGCATCTTCTTGAACCTCACCGTCGACGAGAACCTCACGCTCGGCGCCTACCTGCGCACAGACGCGAGCGGCATCGAGCGCGACCGCCAACAGGCCTTCGAGCTCTTTCCGCGCCTGCTCGAGCGACGCGGCCAGCGGGCCGGCACACTGTCGGGTGGCGAGCAGCAGATGCTCGCCGTCGGGCGTGCGCTGATGAGTCAGCCGAGTTTGCTGTTGCTCGACGAGCCATCGTTGGGCCTCGCGCCCCAGATCATCGAGAAGATCTTCGCGATTCTCCGCATGGTGAACGAGCGCGGCGTGTCGATCCTGCTCGTCGAACAGAACGCCCACTTGGCGCTCGGCGTCGCCCACTACGCCTACGTCTTGGAGACGGGCGCGATCGTCATGGAGGGCGTCGGCAAGGACCTCCTCGCGAGCGAAGACATCAGGAAGGCCTACCTCGGCGAGTGAAGGCCCACAGCATCCTGCTAGTGGTGCTTCGTCGAGGTGCGCCGCTGTGGCGTCGTCAAACAACGCACGCGACCGTCGAGCTCGACGACGACGCCGTCTAAGAACTCCGGCCAGCCGACGTCCTCGAAGCGCGCGCCGAGGACGTGCTCGCGCACGGCGGCGATGTTCCAGTCATGGCTGACGGCGACGATGGCGTGGTGCTCGGCGAGCAGCGCACGCAGCGCCTCGAGCTGCTGCTCGGCGACCTCGCTGCACGTGGCGATGATGTCCTTGTCGACGTCGCCGTCGAACCAGGCGCGCACGAAGCCCTTGCCGCGCAGCAGATAGGACGCAGCGACCCGGGCTGGATCGCGCAGGTAGTTGCTGCCGAGGTTCTCCACCTCACCGACGAGCGAGGTCGCGTCGTCGGCCGTTGTTTGAAAGCCGTCCTTGAGGCCCGTGGCCGTTTGGCCACAACGCGGCACGGGGCTGTGGGCGAACGCAATCGGCCGGTGGATGCGCGCGCGCAGGTCGCGCCCGCTCGTGGTCGACGCCTGCTTGCCTGCCTCGGTGAGCAGGACCTCGTGGTGGCGCGCGAGGTCGATGACTGGTCCGCGCTCGGCGTGGCGCACGAGCAGGGCCGCCGGACCGCGAGCGACGGCGTCGGCGTAGAGGTCGATCAGGCGTGGATCAAGCGTGCGGCTCATCTGCAGCTCTTATCTACCTCTCTCATGCTTCTCTGGTCTCCCGGCGAAAAAGAAACGGCGCCCAAGAGGGCGCCGGCTCTCGTCTGGCGTTGCCAGGCTCAGCGCTTGCTGAACTGGAAGCGCTTACGGGCGCCGGGGCGACCGTACTTCTTGCGCTCGACGGCGCGGGCGTCGCGCGTGAGCAGGCCGGCCTTCTTCAGGGCCGGGCGCAGCGTCTCGTCGACGAGGCAGAGGGCGCGGGCGAGGCCGTGGCGCACGGCGCCGGCCTGACCTGAGAGACCGCCGCCACGGACCGACGCCTGCACGTCGTACTTGCCCTGGAGCTCGGTGGCCTCGAAGGGCTGGGCGAGGATCATGCGGAGCACTTCACGCTTGAAGTACTGCTCGATGCCCTTGTTGTTGATGGTGATGGCGCCGCTGCCGGGCTTCACCCACACACGGGCGCTGGCTTCCTTGCGGCGGCCGGTGGCCGAGAATCGCGTGTTCGACATTACTGTATATCCTTGAAATTACGAGTGAAGATGGAGGTTTTGCTCAGGTGGCCAGCGTGAGCGGCTTGGGCTGCTGCGCCTTGTGCGGGTGCTCGGTGCCCGCGTAGACCTTGAGCTTCTTGAGCTGCTGGCGGCCGAGGGGGCCCTTGGGGAGCATGCCCTGGACGGCGATCTGCAGCATCCGCTCCGGGTGCTGCGCGCGCATGTTGCGGGCCGTGACGCCCTTCTCACCGCCGTAGAAGCCGGAGTAGCGCCAGTAGATCTTCTGGTCTTCCTTCTTGCCTGTGAGGCCGATCTTCTCGGCGTTGATGACGACGACGAAGTCGCCAGCATCGAGGTGGGGCGTGAAGGTGGGCTTGTTCTTGCCGCGCAGGACGTTGGCGATCTGGCTCGCGAGGCGGCCAAGCACTTGGCCCTCGGCGTCGATCACGTACCACTCACGCGGGTCGCCTTGCTTGGCGAAGTCGGTCTTCATCTCAGTCCATTCCGCCCACCCGCCGCGGCCTGCGCCGACGACGAACGAGCTTGCGCCATCGCGGCGCGTGCGGAGATCGCGTTACCCGACCGACATGGTCAGGGAACCCGATCCACGAGGTTCAGGGCGCTGATAGCGCACCGCGCCAGGTGGTCAACGAGGAAGTCGTTGTGCTCGCGGCACGGTCAAGCTGGCTCCTGCTCTTCAGCGCAGCTACGCTCGCAGCCCACGAGCGACCTGATGAGCCGACGAATCGGGCCTGGGCGATATGCCGTCATGATGGCTGTCTGTCTCGCCTTTTCGCCCGTGGCTGCCGAGGTGTGGACGCCCGACAAGGTGAACGGCCTGAAAGCCGGTCGTGCGGCGACCAATGGGGCGACCATCAAGCGGCCGATGCCATCTACAGCGGCCTGACTTTTGAGGACGAGGGCTTCGTGTGCGAGCGCGCGGTCGTTCGCGCTCGAGCGGCATCGGAACGCGTGACACGTGACGGTCAAAAGGCGCTCAGCGATGCCAAAGACGCCGCAAAGCCTTGCGCAAACAAGGCAGGTGGGTTCGTTCGAGGCGTCCTCTCGAAGGGTCGGCGCGGAAATTCATCGGCCTTCGGCCGATGAATGTACGGACTATTCGCACCCCGAAGGGGTGCGAATTCATCGGCCTAGCTCGTCGCGTCTTCTGATTTCACCCGCCGCTCAAGCTCGAGGCCGTGACGGCGCAGACGACGGTATAGGGCCTGGCGCGACAGGCCGAGCTCGGCGGCGGCGTGGGCGACGACACCTTGGTGGCGTGCCAGGACGCGCTCGAGGCGTTTGCCCTCGTCGAGCTCGCTGTCGTCGACAGGAGCGTCGTGGGCTTCGGCGCCGGGTGTTTGGACGGCCGCGTCTTCGAGGCCGAGGTCGGCGAGCGTGACGATGTCGTCTTTGCAGACGATGGCGGCGCGCTGGGCGCGGTTGCTGAGCTCGCGCACGTTGCCAGGCCAGGCGTGGGCCAGGAGCGCCTTTTGCGCCTTGGGATCGATTGTCAGCGCGCGGCCGCCGGCGTGCGTGCGCAGGAAGTGCTCGGCGAGGGGAACGATGTCCTCGGGACGCCGGCGCAGAGGCGGGATGCGCACCTCGATGACGTTCAAGCGGTAGTAGAGGTCCTCGCGAAAAAGGCCCTTCTGAATGGCGGCGAGCAGGTCGGTGTTCGTCGCCGACAACAACCGCACAGTGACCTTGCGCGTCTTGGTTGAGCCGAGGCGCTCGAACTCACCCGTCTGCAGCACGCGCAGGAGCGCGGCTTGGCCGTGGGCCGAGAGGTTGCCGACCTCGTCGAGAAAGAGCGTGCCGCGGTCGGCGGCCTCAAAGCGGCCCTCGCGCGACTTCGCAGCCCCGGTGTACGCGCCCGCCTCGGCGCCGAAGAGCTCGGCTTCCAACAGCTCCGACGGCAGGGCCCCCGCGTTGACGCGCACGTAGGGCCCGCCACGCACGGTGGAGTTGCGTTGAATCAAGTCGGCGATGATCTCTTTGCCGACGCCGTTCTCGCCGGTGATGAGAACGGGTGCTTCAGAACGCGCAACCTGCACCGCGAGCGAGACGGCCCGGTGCATGGCTGGCGAGCGATAGACGAGGCCGCCGAGGTCGAAGCGTGCGAGGAGCTCGTCGCGCTCACGCTCGCGCTCGCCCTTGAGGCGGCGGTTCTCGAGGCGCGTCGCGCGCAGGTCGAGGAGGTTCTTCAGCGTCGGCAGCAGCTTGTCTGGATCCCACGGCTTCTCGAAATAGTCGGCGGCGCCCTGGCGCACGACGGCGACGGCGCGCTCGAGGCTCGCCCACGCCGTCATGAGGATGACGGGCAGCTCGGGGTCTAGCTCTGTGATCGCCTGAAACAGCGCGGTGCCCTCGTCGCCGTCGGTGCGCTCCGGCGAGAAGTTCATGTCAGAGATGACGGCGCCCAGCGTCTCTTCCCGGACGATGTCGATGGCCTGCGCCGGCGTATTCGCGACGCGCGTGGCGTACCCGCGGCCCGCGAGCGTGCGCTCCATGGCGCGAGCGACGGCGGCTTCGTCGTCCACGATGAGAATCGGCAGGTCATGCATACCCGAAGCCCTCGCAGCGGCGCCGCTCGCCCGCTCGGTCTGCCCGCGCCGGTGCCCACTGAGCGGACCGTAGGAAGAAACCGGGGCAGGCGCACCCCCTCGAGACAGCGAACGACCGGTCGGTGTTCAAACTCTGCACACGCTCATCGGCCGGAGGGCGAAGACGACGGCGCCGGCGCGTAGGGCTTCACACCGTAAGTCGAGTCAGGCGCTCAGGTGATCGAGCGCCGCCATGCCGCGGGCTTCGTCGACGGCGATGCGCGGGGCGTCGGCCCAGAAGCCGTCGAGGTCGTAGTAGGCGCGGGCGCCGGCCATGAAGACGTGCACGACGACGGAACCGTAGTCGAGCACGACCCAGTTGCCCTGCTCGAGGCCGTCGGTCGTGAGCGGCTGCCGGCCGCGGGCGCGCAGCTCGTCGGAGATGGTGCGGGCCACCGCCTGCGCCTGACGCTCCGACGCCGCCGCCGCGATGACGAAGTAGTCGGCGTAGCTCGTAAGCTGCTCGACATGCAGAATGACGACGTCGTCGGCCTTCTTGTCGAGGGCGAGGGCACCGCAGATCTGCGCGAGGTCGAGCGAAGGCTCACCGGGCACGAAGGGCACACTCGGTGCTGCCTTCGCAGGCGGCGTCGTCGTGGCGTTCGTGTCGAACAGCGCATCGAAGGCGCTGCCCATCGCGTCATCGAGGGCGTCTTCGCTGTCGGGGATGATGGTCGCCGCCGCGGCATACGACGGCGGCGCCTTGAGCGTGCGCCCCGGCAGCGCGACGACCTCGATCTCATGCGTCAACGACGGCAGCGTGCTCGGCGAAGACGGCGTGGCCGTCTTCGTCGCCGCCTTCTTCGCGGTCTTCTTCGTCGTCGACGCCTTCTTCGCGGCCTTCTTCGTCGCTGTCTTCTTCGCGGCCTTCTTCGCGGCCTTCTTCGCGGCCTTCTTCGTCGCCTTGTTCGCGGTCTTCTTCGTCGCGGTCTTCTTGGCCGTCTTCTTTGCGGTCTTCTTGGCCGCGGTCTTCTTCGCGGCCTTCTTGGCCGTCTTTTTCGCGGTCTTCTTGGCCACCTTCTTCGCCGCCTTCTTCGTCACCTTCGAGGTCTTCTTGGCTGCCATTCAGCGTGCTCCGTCGCCGAAGTCGGCGCGCGTCGTTCGTTCGTCGCTGTGATCGTCAAGCCGTCCACTCCATGCGGGAGTAGGCGTCGGCGGGTCGTTCATTCGAAACCGATCAGGCCTCGTCGCGGAGGGCGTCGGCGGCCTCGGAGTACATGGCCTCGGCCATCTTGTGGCTGGCGGCCTCGAGGCGCTTGATCGACTCCTTGATGGCCGCGATGTCGGTGGTCTCGATGACGCCTTTGAGCTCCGTCAGGAAGGCGGCGATGTCTTGGCGATCTTGGTCGCTCAGGACGTGGCCGTATTCCTCGAGGCTCTTCTCCGACGTGTAGATCAAGCCCTCGGCGTTGCCGCGGGCATCAGCGAGCTCACGCTTCACGGAGTCTGATTTGCGGCTCGTCTCAGCTTCAGCGATCATGCGCTGGATCTCGTCCTCGGTCAGGCCCGACGACGACGTGATGCGCACGCTCTGTTGCTTGCCGGTGCCGAGGTCGCGGGCCATGACGTGCACGATGCCGTTGGCGTCGATGTCGAACGTGACTTCGATCTGCGGCACGCCGCGCGGCGCCGGCGGAATGCCGACGAGCTCAAAGCGGGCGAGCGTCTTGTTGTCGGCGGCCATCGGGCGTTCGCCTTGGATGACGTGGACCGACACCATCGGCTGGTTGTCTTGCGCCGTCGAGAACACCATCGACTTCTTCGCTGGCACCGTCGTGTTGCGCTCGATGATCGGCGTGGCGACGCCGCCGGCGGTCTCGACGCCGAGCGTCAGCGGCGTGACGTCGAGGAGCAGCACGTTCTTCACGGCGCCCGTCAAGACGCCGCCCTGCACGGCGGCGCCGATGGCAACCACCTCGTCGGGGTTCACCTCTTTGTTTGGCTCACGGCCAAAGAACTCGGCGACCCGCTGCTGCACGCGCGGCATGCGCGTCATACCGCCGACGAGCAGAACTTCGGTGATCGACTCTTTCTTGATGCCGGAGTCCTTCAGGCATTGCTCGCACGGTACGAGCGAGCGCTCGATGAGATCTTCGGTGAGCTGCTCCAGCGTGCCGCGGCTCATCGTCATGACGAGGTGCTTTGGGCCCGTGGCGTCGGCGCAGATGAAGGGCAGGTTGATGTCGGTCTCTTGTGACGACGACAGCTCGTGCTTGGCCTTCTCGGCCGCCTCACGCAGTCGCTGCAGGGCCATCTTGTCCTTGCGCAGGTCGATGGTCGCGTGCGACTTCATGAACTCGTCGGCGAGGAAGTTCACGACGCGCTGGTCGAAGTCTTCGCCACCGAGGTAGGTGTCGCCGTTGGTGGCCTTCACCTCGAAGACGCCGTCTTGCAACTCGAGGATCGAGATATCGAACGTTCCGCCGCCCAGGTCGTACACGGCGATGAGGCCCGTCTTGCCGCCTTTCCGGTCGAGGCCGTAGGCAAGTGCGGCCGCCGTCGGCTCGTTGATGATGCGCTTGACGTCGAGGCCAGCGATGCGACCGGCGTCTTTGGTGGCCTGGCGCTGTGAGTCGTTGAAGTAGGCGGGGACCGTGATGACGACGTCGGTGACCTGCTCGCCGAGGTAGTCTTCAGCGGTCGCCTTCATCTTTTGCAGGACGATGGCCGAGACCTCTTGGGGCGACATGCGCTTGCCGCGCGCCTCGACCCAGGAGTCGCCGTTGTCGTGGCAGACGACCTTGTACGAGACGCTGCGCAGGGCGCGCTCGACCTCGGGCGTCTCGAACTTCCGGCCGATGAGTCGCTTCACGCTGACGATCGTGTGCTCGGGGTTCGTAATCGCCTGGCGCTTGGCGATCTGTCCCACGAGGCGCTCGCCAGCCTCCGTCACGGCGACCACCGACGGCGTCGTACGCGCGCCCTCGGAGTTTGGCACGACGACGGCGTCTGAGCCCTCCATGAAGGAGACGCAGGAGTTGGTCGTGCCCAAGTCGATGCCGATGATCTTGCCCACGCGCTTTCCCTTACTCTCTCCGGCCTCGGCCAGAGCTCTCTCCGGCGTGCCGGAGGTCAACTGTCACCTGCGCGTCTCGCGACGGGCAGAGGTAATCCTCACGGAATCTCAGCCTGGTCCCGACGACACGATCACGAGTGCTGGGCGCAAGAGACGGTCGTGCAAGAGGAACCCTCGTTGGTACTCCTCGCAGACGTGCTGCGAGGCGATCGATTCGTGCGGCCGAGAACCGACGGCCTCGTGGCGCGCCGGATCGAACGGGGTGTTGAGACTGTCGAAGCCGACGACGCCGAAGCGGGCGAGCGCGTCTTCGAGCTGCTTGCAGACGAGCTTCACGCCCTCGATGAAGGTGGTGTCACCCTCGGGTGCTGCGGCCAAGGCGCGGCGCAGGTTGTCGACGACGGGGATGATCTCTTTGAAGGCCTTCTCGTTGCCGAACTTGATCGCGTCTTCCTTCTCACGGGTGACGCGCTTCTTGTAGTTGTCGAAGTCTGCCGAGACGCGCGTGACGCGATCGAACATGTCCTTCGCCTCGCGCTGCGTCTGGTTCAGCGCCTCTTGCATCTCGTGCTTGGCCTTGAGCAGCGACGCGATCATCGCCTGATCGGCGGTGAGCTTCTTTGGTGGCTCGTGCGCTTCGGTCTCGGCCGCTGCCGGCGGCGTCGTCATCGATGACGACGCTGAGTTGAAGGACGCGCTGTCGCCTGACAGCGGCGCATCGGGATCGTTCGGTGCGGCCAGCACCTCGACGGACGCCGCTTCTTCGAGCAGCGCCTCCTCAGGATCGATGAGGCCGTCTTGCGTTTTGCGATCGCGTTCGATGCGTTCGACGCTGGCGAGCGCCTCGCGGATGGCCTTGTCAGCAGCGGATTCCTTCTCGCTCATGGTGCGCACCTTGCCCCAGGTGCACGTGAGCCCGCAACGACGACGCGAAAGCTATGTCGTCGATGTATCCTACCTTTACCTACCCTGGACGACGGCGCTCACCAGGCGCGCGACCGTGCGCGCTTGGGCGCCGCGGACGAGCATGTCGGCGACGAGCTCCAGGAAGCGGGGCCAGGGCGCGTCGCGCTCCCGGGCCAGGGCCGACAGGTCGTCGCGCTCGAGAAAACTGCCGTTGTGAAGCGCCGCCAGGAAGCGGCCCCGATCGTCGAGGGTCGCGTCCACGGCGGCGTCGAAGGCGTGGCCGACGAGGGCGCCAAAGCTCGCCCAGTCCGCGGCGACGGCGTCGTCGTTGCCCTGGACCAGCGGGGGGGCTGGAGCCAAGCGTAGGCGCGGCCCGATGGGTCCGCTCGCGCGATCGACGTCAAAGCCGCCCAGCGCGACGCCGTGCTTATGCAAGGCCTGTAGCGCGACGGCGACGGCGACAAGGTCTCTGGCGAGCCCCTGCGGCACGCGGCGCAGCGCCGCGTAGTCGCAGCGGGTGTCGCTGTGGTCGCGGGCCAAGACGGCGAAGGTGGCGCGCCCACGCTCGTCGACGACGAGGTCGTAGATCGGCTGCACCCCGCGCCAGAGGCGGGCGGCATAGGCAAGGCCGAACAGGGCGTCGTCATCGTGAGCGCTCTCGGCACGCTGGACGAGCCAGACGGGGCGGCCGACGAGGGTGTCTCGCCCCTCTTTGACGAGGCGGGAGTCGCTCTTCTCACGGAGACGCTCGTGGAGGTAGCGCTGCTCTTTGTCGCGGGCCGGGCCGCTCGTCGTCGACACGTCGCCGACGAGGGCTGCGGGAGGCAGCACGAGCGTGAGCGGCTCCGTGGGCAGGCGCTCCTTGAAGGCGTCGGCGCTGTCGAAGCGCTCGGCTTTGTCGGGCGACAGGGCGCGCGCGAGCAGATCGGCCCAGGCGCGAGGCACGGCCGGGTTCACGACGTCGGCGCGCGCCGGCGCCTGCTTGCGATCGGCCGTCGCATGCGGGAAAGGCGGCTGCCCCGTGAGCGCGCGGTAGGCGATCGCGGCCAAGGCGTAGAGGTCGCCGTCGACGTCAGCGGCGGCGCCGAACAACAGCTCGGGCGAGAGGTAGGGCCACACCGAGCTGAGCCCGCCCGTCTCGGTCGCCCGCAGCGCGAGCAGCCGGTGCGCGCCGGTGTCGACGAGCTTCACGCCGCCGGGCACCAAGAACACGTTCTGTGGCTTGAGCCCGCCATGCACGAGACCAGTGCGATGGCAGGCGGCGAGCACGTCGGCGACGGCGAGCATCGCCGGCTTGAGCCAGTAACCGTCGCCGCCCTGCCGCAGGCGCTCCTCGAGCAGGACGGCGCCGTCGTCGTCGTCGCACAGCTCGGTGACGACGAAGCCCTGCGCCATGTTGAGCTCGACGAGCCTGACGAGCGCTGGGTGATCGAGGTTGCTCGCGGCCCGCACCTCTTTCGCCCACTGCGACACCGCCTGCGACGACAGCGCCTGCGCGCCGAAGATCTTCACGGCGACGGCGCGGTCGGAGAACGCGTCGTAGGCGCGAAAGACCTGGCCGACGCCGCCGCCGCCGAGCGGCTCACCGAGCAGGTAGCGGCCGGCGAGCAGAAGCTTCTGCTCGGCGTCGTCGGACACGGGCCCGGTCGCCTCTGGCGACGACGACGACGGCGACGAGGTGCCGCTGAAGAGCGCGTCCATCTGATCGTCGACCGCGTTCGATGGCGGCGTCGAGCGCGGCTTGCGCGCCTCGGCGGCGGGACGTTCCTGCACGAGGGAGAACGCCGCGGCGCGCGGCGACTGCATGAAGTGCTCGAGCGACGAAGGCGGTGCCTCGCGGACGTCGTCGTCGACGCGGGCCTCACCCTCGCCCTCGCTCGTGCGCCGCCGCGCTTTGTGGCTCTTTTGCCAAGCGGCGATGGTGGCGCGGGCCGCGTCCTCGTAGCCGAGGGCCAGAAACGCCAGCGTCATCGTCGGCGACGTTCGGCAGACGAGGGCGTCTCTCGTCTGCGGCGCCGACGCGCGCAGCGCGCGCTGCAGCAGCGCGATGGCGTCGTCGTGGCGACCAAAGCGGGCGAGGACCCGGCCAAGTCGCAGGGCCGCGTCGTCGTCGTTGGGGTGGCGCTCGAGGTGGCGCTCGAGCAGCAGGCCGGCTTCTCTGGCTTCACCAAGCTCCTCGTGGCAGCGGGCGGCATCGCTGTAGGCCTCGCCGGCGACGAAGGCCTGCGACGCCGCGTGCAGCTCGCCGCGCGCCACGAGCACACGGCCGACCTCGGCGTGCCGGCCCGCCTTCTGCAGCGACGAGATGAGCGAGTCGCCCTGCCCGCGCGCTATCGCCTCGTGGACGAGACGGGCGATGGCGCTGGTGTCGCCCATGACGATGGCTGCACGCACGGCGGCGGGGAGGTCGCCGGCGGCCTCGTAGCAGGTGACGGCGTGGCCGTGCTCGAACAGGCGCTCGTAGATGCCGGCAGCGCGGGCGTGCTGGCCGTGGTGTCTGAGGGCGGCAGCGGCGGCGGCGTGCTCACCGGCTGCCAACAGGCGCGCGATCTCTGCGTCGACGGCGGGATCGAGGGCGACCTGCATCAGGTTCTTCTATCAGGTTGCTGAAAAAGGCCGCGTTGGGCGTTGCGGCACGAGCAACCCTGCTAGGTCTTTCTCGGCCTCGTCTCCGACGAGGCCTCGCGTCGACGCGAGGTGAGGCCGGATCAAAACCTAGCGGGCTGTGAAAAACGCAAAGCCGTTTTTCAGCAGCCTGCTCGCTAGCTCGCTAGCGGGGAGCGCGTCTGGCCAGGGCGAGGGCCAAGACGACGCCGACGATCGCTGGGCCGACGACGTGGCCGACGACGACGTGCACGACGCCGTCGGCGGCGCAGTGGTGCCATAGGGCCGTGCAGCCGCCGAGGACACCGCTCGTGACGAGCGAGATGCGATGCCACGGCCGCAGCGGCAGCCGCGACGCCGCGACCCCGGCGAACGTGGCGATGACGACGGCGATAGCGATGAGGGTCGTGAGCGACAGGCACATCATGCCGGGCTCCGTGGCGTCCCTCTGCGCGACGCCGAGCTCGACGACGAAGGCGACGACGGCGACGACGACGGCGACCTGTGCGAGCCGCTCGCCGAGACCCGGACGCTGCGGCGCCGTCGCTGCACCCGAGAGAGCAAGCAGCGCGCTCGCGAGCGCAAGAGCGACCGACGACGACATGCCGCGCAGCGCCGGCAGCAC
>Ga0169931_10010146_pt1 | contig 13442 bp, 10 predicted proteins | sample Kivu_15m_20L_FD_129675 | JGI IMG/M metagenome (GOLD analysis project Ga0169931, IMG submission 129675) | Freshwater microbial communities from Lake Kivu, Western Province, Rwanda to study Microbial Dark Matter (Phase II) - Kivu_15m_20L... | ecosystem: Environmental > Aquatic > Freshwater > Lake...
AAAAGTTAAGAATTATAAATTGTTTTTGTAATCGTAGGGCTTTAAGTCCCTCCTATTAGTTCCTGCAAAAGAGATATTAGGAGGGGGCGTCACGCCCGAGGCGGATGTACTCAACCTTTCAGTCGCCTGTATTTGTTATTATGTTTTTTGAGCTTCTGTCCTCCTTCGCCTGCCTGCGGTAGTCAGGGAGGAGCTTTCAGGCCCTCCTATACTTTTGTTTAGGAGGGAACGGGGTGGAATAAATATGTACAAAAAACACCTCCACCCCACCCTACGGGTACCCCTCAAGAGGGGAATTTTAATACAAAAACACAGGCGACTGAGAGGTAGAATCTATAATAAAAAATCTACTCCTGAAAACGGGTTCTTTATTGTGCTGGTGCAACAGACATCGCTATCGCTCTCTAAAACCCCTCGGTTTTAGTATTTCCGCCACGGGGAACTCCCGTTCCCCGACCCCCTCCCTGTCCGTCCCCCAGAAATAAAAAAACTCCCAATTCTTTGGGAGTTTTTTTATTTTGTGCTGGTGAACGGACTTGAACCGTTACGGAGTTGCCTCCAAAGGATTTTGAGTCCTTCGTGTCTACCATTCCACCACACCAGCTCTATTTATGATTGTGGATAACTTTACTAGTATACCTGTCTCTAAACCCCTTGTCAACAATTCAAAGGTATGTTATACTATAAAAGTATTAGCAATATCAAAATAAAATATTAATGATATGAATAACTCAGACGACAAATCTCAGCAAATTGCTGAACTAGAACAAATTGTAAAAGAAGCTGAAGCAAGGTTAAATCAAGCTAAAGCGATGCTTACTCAAGTAGCTGGAGCTAGTCAGCCTTATGTAAGTGTAGTTGGACAAGCTGAAAAAATTGTATTAGGAACATTTACTGGAGAATATATGGTAGATGAGAATAAAAAACAATATCCAGTCCCTGCCAATTATGCTAGCAAATCTAAATTGGTTGAAGGAGACCAACTCAAGCTCACAATTACTGCTGATGGAGCCTTTATTTATAAACAAATTGGTCCAGCTCCTCGCAGAAGAGCTATTGGAGTTATTACCTATCAGGACAGTAGCTACTTTGCAAAAGTTGGAGAAGAATTATATAGATTATTAACGGCTTCAGTTACTTACTTTAGACTATCCCCTGGAGATGAAGTCACAATCCTGACTCCTCTTACCAAAAAAAGTGAATGGGCCGCTATTGAAAATGTAGTTAGCTCTCTAACACTTGGAATTGTAAATCCTAATGTCCCATCACAAATGACCAATACTACCGTTACTAATTATGAACCTACTCCAGCTGACCCTGATATATCAGCAGAAGCTAATACTTTTGATGAAGTTGTAGATACTGACACAGAAGCAGATGATGAAGAATTAAAGATACAACCTTGGTAAATATTAGAGAAATTATAATATTTAGCATAATTGGAGTCCTGAATACCTCGATTGATATCGGGGTATTCATATTTTTGAAATACATATTCAATATTGATAATCAATCAGATTGGATAATTGTAATCAATTTAATTGCAATTATAATAGCTATTATATTTAGTTATCTTGCTAATAAACACTTTACTTTTCAAAATAAAGCTAAGACTAATACCAAAGAAGTATCTAGTTTTTTGATAGTCAATTTATTTAGTTTTCTGGTTAATACTAGTATTCTGATAATTACCATTAGAATATTACCTCTTACCATGAATATTCCTTTTATTCCTTTCTTGATTGATCCGGCACTTATTGGTAAAATATTAGGTACAGCTGGTTCAATGATAGTTAGTTTTATTGGATATAAATTTTTCGTTTTCAAAAAATAATTTTATAATTTATGCCTGCTTTATACCGTACTTATAGACCTCAGAATTTCCAGCAAGTTATTGGGCAGGAAATTGTCAAAAACACCCTACAAAATGCGATTCTCAATAATCGCACTGTGCATTCTTATCTATTTAGTGGACCTAGGGGAACTGGTAAAACTACAATGGCAAGAATCTTTGCTAAAGCTATCAATTGTCTTAATAGAGCTCAGAATTCGGCTGAGCCTTGTAATAAGTGTGCTAATTGTAAAGCTATTAATGAAAATTCTTTTATTGATTTGATTGAAATTGATGCGGCTTCCAATCGTGGAATTGATGAAATTAGAAACTTAAAAGAAGCTATTAGATTTGCTCCATCTCAGAAAAATGGACACAAAATTTATATTATTGATGAGGCTCATATGTTGACTAAAGATGCTTGTAATGCTCTTTTGAAAACCCTAGAAGAACCTCCGCAGAATACAATTTTTATTCTAGCTACTACTGATGCTCACAAAATGCTACCGACAATTCTCTCTAGAGTACAGAAATTTGATTTCAAACCTCTAGCCTACTCTGAGCTAAAGCAAAAAATTCTCTTTATCACCGAACAGGAGCAGATTAAAATTGACGAGCAAGTTGTCAATCAAATTATTTTACAAGCCATGGGAGGAGCTCGTGATGCCGAGAGTATTCTCGGGAAGCTCATCTCCAGTGGGAATAAGGACATTACTCTAGAATTTGCCTCTAATATACTTGGATATAATTCCTATTTTGAAGCCTATACTTTATTAGAATTATTAGCAAATAATAATTTATATGAGGCTATAAGACATATTCACAAATTATATAATTCTGGTTATGCAATGGAGCAATTTATTTTGAATTTATTAGCCATTAGCCATAATATATTCCTCGCTCAAATCAATCTAAATTTAATAGACAAATCTACCCTACTAGATGATGAATACACTAGATTAGAAGCTTTATCTCAAAAATTAAAAAAAGAAAAAATCATAAATTTAATTCAAAATCTAGAGTTAATCAAGTCCCAGACTAATGCTGCCTATTTACCATATTTACCACTAGAAATAGCTTTAGCTGAAATTTGGGATGTAGATGATACCCCACAAATAAATACTCAACCTACTAAATTAGCTGAATTAGAATTTACTCCAAAGCTTAAATCAAAACCTACGGCAACAATTACACCCGAAGAGCCTAAAGAACCCATAATAGAACCCACTAAAGTTAAGACTGGCACTGCTATTCAGCCCAAAACTTCAAAATCAAATCCTACTACCCCAAACCCTACTCCTCCCACCGTCCAAGAAAAGCAAGAGGTTGGAGATATTTATACTATATATAAAATTTATCCAAATATCAACAAAAGCCTCACCAAGACTAATAAAAGCTTAGCTATAATTTTTGCCCAAACTCAGCCAGTGACTCTCACTAACAAAAACCTCACCTTAGCTGTAGAGTCAGATTTTTACAAATCAAGACTAGAGAAGCATTCCAAAATCATTCTAGATGCAATCCAAGAGCAGGCTAATTCTATTGAATCTATCACTTTTATTGCTCAAAAAGTATCTACAAACCCTGTGCCAGCCCCAGATTTTAACCCAGAGGATAATACAGAACCAAAAAATCTCAGTGATACTATAGCTGATATTTTCAAAGATAGCTTATAATAAATTTTCTCGCTCTTTTAATAAAATTTCTAATTGTATATTGGTATTCTGAATATGAATAAAAGCCTCATACGGCGAAGTTAGTGGAATAATTTGTTTTTTATTATAATTATTATAGTTAAGATAATAGAAAAAGTCTCTATTCATACTATAAAATAAATTCCGCATCAAAGGATCATCATCTACTGTATCTACCTCGGCATGCTCTTTACCTAACATATAGGTAGCATACTCCCAGAGGCGGAATACGGCTTTTTCAAGATTGGAATATCTAGACCAATTTCGCTCCTCTTGAATTCTAAGTATAGTCAATTTATTAGATTTACTATTCATAATCTGAGCCTTAGTAGCCGTAAGAGCAATTTCTAAAGTAGCAGATTTAGACATCAGCTCAATATCTTTATGATTTTTGACCTCCATCAAATCAAAATAATGACTATAAGCATACCAATGCACCCCAATATCCTGATGCTCCACCTCCCGAATCCAGGTCACTCGCCCACCTCTAAACCGACGAAAAGATTTCAAAGTCATATTCATAGAACCACCCTTTCTTTCATTTACAATAGTAATGAAATTTTTAATCCCAAGTCCAGTTAAGAGTTTTTCTAATGGTAATTGTCTATATATAATTGGTAAATATACTGAATTAGGATTGAATTTTAGATAAGTTTTAATTCTGTCTATGGTCCCAGCGATTTCATCTTTCCACCAATCAAAATAATACATACTAAGGTGGCTACTTCCCCAATAAGCATCTGGGATTATATATATAAGGTCTTTTTGTAGCATTTTTTGAATAATTTCTATAAGTTCTGGATACTTTCTGGCTGCCACATCCAAAAAATGTCCTGTAATAATCACCGAGACTTTAATATTTTGTTTATATAAAAATTGAAATAATGGAATATAAATTTGGGTAAATTCCCTATCCCAGACAGTATCACTTGTCTTTTTATCTACAAAAGGTAATTTAGGATTTTTGAGAATATCTACTAAAGATTTTGAAGTATAACTAAAAATCAGAGATAGAGATATTAGCACTAGATACTCTTGAGGGATTGAAATAAAATTTAGATTTGCTTTGCTCATATTCTATCAATTAAGCCCAATAATTTGGCAACCTCTTTTGACCAATTATGCTGAGATAAATCAGCTTGTTGCCTTTTTAATAAATCTACTCTAGCCTCTTTACTCTGAATAAAGTGAAGAATACTATTCGCAAAAGCCTCAATGTCATAATAGGCAAAAGTCGGAGTAGACGGCACCACCGCAATAAACCCACTAGTCTCCGAGGCAATAGTGGGTAATCCCGAGCGAATAGCTTCCAGAGCCGTCAAACCAAAAGGCTCATTGGGCGATGGCATTACGAATAACTGGCTCGTTTTATAAAGTTGATTTCGTGAGTTTTCATTTACCCAACCTGTAAATAAAATATTTCTCTCTAATTTTCTTTTCGCCACATGCTCTACAATTTCTGGCAATAAATTACCCTCTGTAGACCCGTCACCTGCAATAATAAAAGTCACCTGCGGGTCAATTTGCAAAACTCTAACTGCCGTCTCTAGTAAGAAAAATAAGCCCTTCTGCCCCACAACTCGCCCCACAAAAAGTACATTCTTTCCCTTATCCAAATGCTCAAATCCAATTTTCTCCGGCTTAAAACTAATATCATTATAGATCGGTTGTATTTTCTCAGCTGGGATATTATAATCATCCACCAAAACTTGTTTGGAAATATCCGAGACTACGGCTACTTTTTCAGCTTGATAAAACCCTTTTTTCTCGAGTTCATACAAAGCCTTTGCAGTATGGTCACTATTATGGATATACCCCCCCGATCTATCTACCTCACTGGAATTGATATGATAATAAAAAGGTGTCTCAATCTTATTATGCAAAAGCAAAAAATGAGTAGGTATAGCCATCCAATCCATACCATAAATCACATCAAATTCCTGTTTATTTTTAATAATCCACTCATAAACCGCATAAGCATAAGCTCTAGTCAGTACAGGAGCATTATTGGGGTATAGGGTCTCTTTTTTATTCTCCCCCTTGCTATATAATAGTGGCCATTTGATATTATTTTGCTTCTTCTTACCTTTGGGAATAAATTCAGTTAAATTAAAATCCTCCAGCCCAGGGATAGCTTGGTCTTTTTTGGCATATTTTTTGACTTCTGTCTCTAGAGAAATAATATCTGGTATATTATCAGCATTATGAGGCACTAATACCGTCACTTGAGCCCCCTGATTCCTGAGTTCATCTACTAAACTTCTTACCAAAACTCCCAATCCGCCTTCCATCAAGGGCAAGATTTCCCAAGATAAAATTAATATTTTTTTGGGAGTTTGAGGCATATTTATAATAATATTATATTTGTTGTATTATATCATAAATTGAAGAAATAAGCAAATTTTGGGAGGGGATTATAATTCTAGACCACCCTTTTATACAATGAATATCCTTCTTTAGAATCAATATCTGGAGCTAGGACTCTTACACTATTCGGAGGCATAGTAATCTCTAATAAGCCAGCATAACCTCCTAGGGGTTCTAATGTCTCCCCTTCTATTGGTTGCAATAAATCCTTAAGTATAGCTACCTCCGTAATAGAGCCATTTCGCCACTGTATATGTTCGGTTATAGTCTCATTACTTGGGTTGATAATTACTAAAACCGTATCCACCACTTGATTGGTATATCTCTCAAAAGCTAATAATCGATGAGCTGAAGCTATTCTAAAATCCCCCACTCGCAAAGCTCGATGCTTTTTTCTCAAATTGATTAATTCTTTGACCCAAATTAACTCAGGATTATCAGCATTAACTTGACTCCAATCCATAGGAGCTCTCTGCTCCGGATCCCAACCACCCATCATCCCAATCTCGCTGCCATAATACAGATTAGGAGATCCCGGAAGAGTAAATTGCAAAACCTGAGCTAATTTTCTTTTGATAGGATTTTTGATTCTGGTAGCTAGTCTTTCTAAATCGTGATTGTCTAGGAATGTCCAACTTTTTAAGAGTGAATCTATACCTATATCCATAATGGTATGACTAAGCATTGAAGCCACAGTCTCCACTCTAATCTGCTCTTCTACAAGCAAAATAATTAGACTCCTAAAATGATAATTCACCACACCATCCATAGCCGGCATCCAACCCGCTGGATAATTTATAATCTCCCCCACCACCACAGAATTCGGTTTTTCCTGATGAGTAGCTTGAGTTAATTCAGACAAAAAATAATGCCCTAAATCATAAGCCGTATCCAATCGCCAACCATCCACCCCATCTTGCAAATAAGTTCTGACCACTGAATCTTGCTCCTGCCACAAATATTCCTGCACTACGGGATTTTCCAAATTTAATTCTGGCAAATTAAACTGCCCCCGCCAAGTCCTAGCCCCACCATTTATAGTCTCATCAAAATAAAACCAATCTCTCCAAGGGCTGTCCAGATTATGAGAAGCCTCTTGGAATTGTGCTGAATTCCGACCTATATGATTGAAAACCCCATCCAAAACTAATTTCATATCCCGGCTATGCAAATTATCTGCCAAAGCTCTCAAATCCTCCTTAGTCCCCAATTCTGGAGAAATTTGCTTAAAGTCCAGACAATCATATTTATGATTCGTAAAACCTAGCTGAATAGGGCTTAAATACAAAACCTCCACCCCTAGACCCTGTATATAATCCAGTTTAGCAATTAAACTCTGCAAATCCCCACCCCAAAAATCTAATTCCTGAGAATATACATTCAGATCTGGGTTATACTCTCCAGCCTGAGGCTGATCCGACCAAGCCCTCAATTTCCTAGGAGCTTGATACAAATCTTTTTTAGACTCCAGATCCAAACTAGGAGCAAAACGATCCACAATCACCTGATAAACAATAGCCCCATTCCGCCAATCAGACTCCCTCTTACCATAAATATCCATAGCATTAGCAGAACCTTCTATATTATTATTTTCATCTGACATACTGGTATTTTATACACTCCCCCATAAGCTTCAAAAGTTTTATATTTGTTATATTATAACATAATATACGAATAATTTATAATTTACCTCCCTGCCTGCGGTAGGCAGGGAGGTAGACAATTTATTCCGTGCTTCCGTAGCGGAGGGTTTGTCCCTCCCATACTTCAGTTTGGTAGGGGGTACCCGTAGGGCGGGGTGGAGTATTTTGCAACCTGCCTCACTGTCCTCCTTTGGAGGAGGTGCCCGCAGGGTGGAGGTGGATTGAGCTAAAAATAATATTATATCCACCCTCCCCCTTCGGGTACTCCCTCCAAAGGGAGACAATTTATTTCTTCCTCGTAGGGCTTTTGTCCCTCCACTTCGTAGGGGTGTAAGAAATCACAAAAAGGTTTATTTCTTTTTGTCAATTAGAAATTTTTTATTATCTCCTAAATAATTTTCTTTACTAATAACACTTTTGCCTAATTCTTTTTCTGTTTCTTTTCTAGCATTACCAGCTACGGTTCCTCCCCTCTTGGCTACTTTTTTATTTTCGGTCATTCCTTTTGGCTTTTCTGTTTTGGAGATTTCTGTGGTGACTCGCTCTCCAAGCATAGTAAAAATAAGCTCTAAATCTGTCATATTATCTCTGAGATTGGCTTTAGATTTTGCTGGTATATTCTTGAGTTTTTTGTACTCACTTGGGGTTATGCCAAAAGTTGCCTTACTAATCTCGGCTGTAAGTATTGCATAATCTTTTTGTCCGGTGATACCTCTTTCTTGCCATTCATCGGTTAGGTTTTGGCGAATTGCTATTCCACGAAGTCTCTTGTCTATCCAATCTTGAGGATATCCTTTGGCTTCATATAGTTTTTTCATCCTTGCTTGGGCAAGTTCTGGGTTTTCTATTTCTTCTATTCGCTCATAGCCTACTTTGGCTAACCATCTTTTGAATGGTTCTGCTTTGGGAGAGGGAATAGATTGGATAATTCTGAGTATGCCTTCGGTATTAGCACAGTCGGTAAGATATTTTTTACCATCGGAAGCTATAAGCTTCAGTCGTCGACAAATTGTCGATAACTGAATTCCTTCTTCATCAGTAGCTCTTTGTTTGATTCTATACCAATAGTCTTTCGGGTCTGCTGATTCTGTCAAAGCTCCAACTATATCTATCACTGAAAAATACCATTCATCTTGATACCAAATTTTACGAATCTGTTTCTTTTCAAATAAGGCTATTTTATTGTGGGTATTAGGCATATAATTTTAATTTATTTGTATATTTATATTATAGCATAGTAGTATATTTTATACATTTTTTGTACTCTTATAAAGATTTTTGTCCTTCCATTATTTATACAAATATTTTTGGAATCCAATAAATAAATCAATAATCCCATCTACTGTACCGAGAGATTCTTGAGCATCTTCTAAGGAGTGAAATTTATTTTGTAATAAAATAGCTAATTTAGCTTGATCTAATTCTTCAAATCCAGATTGTATATATTTATCTAATACAAATTGAATAAATTGTCTTTGTGGTTCGGTAAGATTTTCTAAAATATCTTCTTGAGATTGTGCAACTCGCATTTGTCGTGGAATTGGTTTCGTATCTCCAGTAAAGACATATTCCAAAACATCAAATAAATCACTATTCTCTGCATCCACTAATTGTTGTAATGTCTTTAATTTATCTCGACTAAATCCAGCCTCATCAAGCTTTTGTAGGAACTTTCTACGCGTAATAGGACTACTCCAAATAGTTCTTAACTCTTCTTCTGTACCTAATAATTTAGGTAATTCCCCAAATAAGCTATGCATAAATTCTTCAGCAGATACAGGTCTTCCCCCCGCATCCCAAAATGAAGTAGATATCATAGATTGAATTTCTCGCTCCTTCCCATCTCTCAACTTAATTTTAATTTTTTGCTTCACTGGCTTAGATCCCTCAGAATCTTCCTTAACTTTAGGAACAGCTCCTGTATTGATGGGTCGATATGGTTTTGGTTGAGGTGGTTCAGCCTCTATAGGCTCTCCATCCCAGGTAGGATCCAAGAATAACTGATAAGCATCCACAAAATCATAAATCGTAAAGAACTCTTTCCCATCAAAAAGCCTTGTTCCTCGTCCAATGATTTGCTTAAATTCAATCATTGACTTAATCGGTCGCATCAAGACAATATTCCGAATATTACGAGCATCCACCCCAGTCGAAAGCTTTTGTGAAGTCGTCAAAACAGTCGGGATAGTTTTCTCATTATCCTGAAATTCTTTCAAATAATCTTCTCCAATAGCCCCATCATTTGCCGTAACACGGACACAATAATTTGGATTAGTACTTATTTTTTGTTGATTGATTAAGTCCCGTACGGCCGCCGCATGCTCTTGATTAGCACAGAATACAATAGTTTTTTGGTCCTGATCAATTAGCTCCATAAACTTACTGACCCGATATTCTTCACGAGCCTTGATTTCAATAACTCGATTAAAATCCTCCTCTGTATATATCTTCCCCTCCTCTATTTCACCCTCTACAATTTCATCATCAGAAGTATACACATAATCATCAAGAGTAGTTTGGACTCTTTTCACCTTAAATGGAGTCAGAAAGCCATCATTAATCCCCTCTTTTAGAGAATAAGTATAGACAGGCTCCCCAAAATACCTATAAGTATCCGCATTAGCCTCTCGCTTTGGAGTAGCCGTCAATCCAAGTTGCACCGCCGGAGAAAAATACTCCAAAATCGCTCGCCAATTCCCCTCATCATTCGCCCCACCACGATGACATTCATCAATAATAATAAAATCAAAATAATCCTCAGGATAATCCCCAAAATACCCTTCGACAGGCTCAGGGACAATTTTTTTTGATAGAGATTTTAATGAAGTAATATCACCTTTAATAAGTGCAATTTTCTTTTTTTTACTCCATTTTTGTATTTGCTTTTCTCTTTCAAATGCTAAATTAATTGTTGTAAAAGTTTCATAGTAAACTAATTTAACTGGTAAATGCAATTTAGTATACTCAGCCCCCTCTCCATTTTTATGTTGTTGTAATCTTTTACTTAAATTATAAGTACTTCCAGTATAAAAACTTCCATCACTGCATTGTAAAATATACATAAATCCATTCGCCGTATCATTAATTTCTATTTCATCAAATATAACACTTTTATCTTCATTCATTGTGGTGGGTGAGCTTGTCGAACCCCCCGTCATAAAGGTTTGGAAAATCGTAAAGAAAATATTACCATTCTTTGGCACATCACCTTTTTTACGAATTTCCTTGGGATCAATTCGCACTAGAGCATCCTCAGGAAAAGCAGAAAAAGCATTAAAAGCCTGATTTGCAAGAATATTTCTATCCGCTAAGAATAAAATACGAGGTCGCCTCCCAGCATCACCCTGTAGATTCCATCTCGTCTGATACAGTTTCCAAGCAATCTGAAAAGCAATAGCCGTCTTCCCCGTCCCTGTGGCCAAAGTCAACAGAATTCTATCATCATTATCTGCAATGGCCTCAAGCACTCGATTAACCGCAATTTCTTGATAATATCTAGGTTGCCAAGTCCCCCCCTTATCCTCAAAAGGAATATTATTGAATTTATCCCGCCACAAATTTTGCTCCTCAAAGATTATATTCCATAATTCATCGGGAGTTGGGTATTGAGAGACCAATTCCTCCACACCTAAGAGCATATCAATCTGATAAATCTCCCGACCATTAGTAGCATAAGTCATCTTGAGAGATAATTTATCCGCATAATCCTTAGCCTGTTGTACCCCTTCACCTACAGAATATTCTGAGCTTTTAGCTTCAATAATAGCTAATTTTACTCCCTTATATTCCAAAACATAATCCGCCTTGAGCCTAGCACCTCGTACTCCATTTGCTTGAATTTTCCCATCCGTAATATGATATTCTCGCAAAACTCGAGAGCTCTCCACCACACCCCAACCTTTTGAGGTAAGTTGTGGATCAATTAGCTCAGCTCTTGTTTCGGCTTCATTCATAGATTAGGAATTATTATTCAAAAAGCTAGGGATAAAGTCTTGTTGCTCCAAAACTTTTATAACTCCTCTAATTAAAAAGTTTTCCGTAAACCCTAATGTATATATTTGGCTATGACCCTTTATAGGAATCAACATATTTTTATCTTTTAATTTTTTTATAATACGAGTTCTTTGATATACATTATTTTCACCTATAATATCGGCTAAATCACCAGCTTTGATTGTCATATCTGGTTTTTTAACTAAAGCCGATAGAATAGCATACTCCAATTTAGTGATATATTTTTGATCTAATCCATACGATAATACTGGACGAAGAATTATATCCACTATATATTGTAAGTCTAATAATTTATCAATTTTTTGGATTTCTTGTTGTAAACCATTTAACACATATTCACACCAAGATAAAACACCCTCTCTATCTCCTTTATCTGCTAAAGCTAATTTATCATAATATTCATTACGATCCATACAAAATATAGCCGTAGGATTTAGAATTCGGCCACTTTTCACTTGAAATCCTTGTTGAATTAATAAAGCATAGGTAATCATACGAACCAATCTACCATTACCATTATCAAAAGGATGTAACCATGCTAATCGATGATGAGCAATTGCCATTACCAAAAGATGATATTGAGCACTATATTTATCATTGATAAATGTTATTAATTCATCAAGATATTCTGGGACATGTAATGCATTAGGTGGCGTATGCTCAGAGTTTTGTATAACAACATTAATAGATCTTAATTGTCCAGGGTTGCGAGAACCTTCTCCATAAGGAGGCAACGATAAATCTTTCACCAAAATAGAGTGTATCTGTGATATAAAAGCACGGTTAATTTTTGTATTTTTATCTACATTCTCTTCAATAAATCTGATTGCCGTATTAATATGATTAATTTCTTGTAATGATTCATCTTTATTAGTAGTTTCCTTAGTAATAATTTTTTCTACAAATTCAGATAATGTAGTATGATTACCTTCAATTCTTGCTGAACCAATACTTTCTAATATATGGAAAATTGTCTTAATCTGAAAAAATATATAAGGAGGAACAGGACCACCTAACTTTTTGATCCGTAATTTTTCTAATTCAATGATAGTAGTAGTTAAATTACTATCCCAATTCGGAGCATATATTGGTATTGTAGTAATTGTATTAGACATAATCTTTGACATTATTGCAAACTAGTCTTTGACATTTTACTTAATAATATAGCTTAAATAAAAGTTTTTGTAAAGTGTTTATATTTTTAATCTTTGACATTATTAAAAACTAATCTTTGACATTTTACAACTTCTCTCTTGTAAACAAAGTATACCAGTTTGTTTATATTCAGTCAACAGATGTAAACAAACTCGCCTTTTTGTTTACATTGGGGAGTAAGATGTAAACAAACTTTTTATAAATTCTCGTAGGGGCGTCACGCCCGAGGCGGATGTATTCAACCTCTCAGTCGCCTGTATTTTGGTTTTTGTCCTTTTGAGCCTCTGTCCTCCCTTGGGGGAGGTGGCACGAAGTGCCGGAGGAGGACAAAATTTTAAGTCTCAAAACACCTCCACCCCACCATCTAAAAGACGGCACCCCTCAATGAAATCCGCCTTGGGCGGAGAGGGGAATTTAACTCAGTCCACACCCGCCCTGCGAGTACTCCCTCCCTGCCTACCGCAGGCAGGCAAAGGGAGGACAGATTATTTTACCAATTCACCGGCGAAGGCTTTTTGGAGAAGAGATTTTTGGAGTTCGTCTAAGTCATTAAGTTTTTGGGTGTATATCTGCTCCAAAGCTTCTGTTTGTGTTTTCAAAGCATCTAATACCTCCACTATCTTTTTTTGCTCGGAGAGAGGTGGGAGTGGAATTGGAATTTGTTTTAATTTAGCTTTATTCAAAGTTTTACCTTTTACTTTTACATCCCCTTCTGCTGCTTTATGCCAATCAAAAAAA
>Ga0169931_10010147_pt1 | contig 13441 bp, 11 predicted proteins | sample Kivu_15m_20L_FD_129675 | JGI IMG/M metagenome (GOLD analysis project Ga0169931, IMG submission 129675) | Freshwater microbial communities from Lake Kivu, Western Province, Rwanda to study Microbial Dark Matter (Phase II) - Kivu_15m_20L... | ecosystem: Environmental > Aquatic > Freshwater > Lake...
CGCAGCGTGCTCCGCGACGCGGCGTGCTCCGTACCGCAGGCATCTTGCCTGCGAGCAGCCGGCTTGCGGCCAACGCCCGACGGAGCTTGCCGAGCCGAAGCGACCGCCGTCGCCGCGCCCTTCACAAACCCTGGGCGGTCAATCATGCACCGGGCGGCGAGCGATCGTTTCGCGGTCGCAAGCCGCCGCGCGGGCTGACCTACCAGCCCATCACCATGTTCGACTCGATGGCCTTCTGGGCCTGCTCGAGATCGGCGCCCGTCTCGTGCATGTACAACCGAATCGCATGCACCTTGTCGCCGCCGCTCTTCGCCAAGCAATCCCGCGCCGTGTTGCACGGATCGAGGCGTCCGCTCAGGCCCAGAGCGCCCTTGGAGATCACCCACGTGTCACGCGGGCGTTTGGTCATCCGAATCACCGTATCCGAGGGATAGGCGTCCGCGACGACCCCCGAGGCCTCGTCGCTGTCCTTCGCCCAGGTGATGATGATGTGGCTGTCGGTTTCAACCTCGAACAGTGGCATAAGAGCCTCCTTTCCAGGAGCAAATCCCGCACGTGCGGGGGACGATTCCAGCCTGTTCGCAAGCCCGATCCTGGACGCAAGCCCGATTCCATACGCAAGCGAAGGCGGGTCAAGATCCTCGGGATCCTCGGGCAGCATCTTCCCCGGCGACCGGGGCCGCTCCGCCAACTGCCGTTCCCGGCGCCTCCGCCCGACCCGCGACGCCCCGCAGCCGTTTGCGGGAGTCCCCGTCGTAAAACCCGGCACGCCGCGCTCCCCCCGCTCGCTTCGCAGGGATGTCTCGGCCCGCGCGGTCGCATCCCAGGCGGCCTCCGCGCCTCCGACCACCCGCCCCCGCGCACCGACCGATCGCCCCGCGGGATCCGCGGTCGCTGCGATCGGTCGCGGGGCGGCGCGCGGACGTCGCGCTCGCGACGCACAGACCCCGTCGGCCGTCTCTCGTCGGCCGTCTCTCGTCGGCCGTCTGTCGTCGGCCGCGGGACGACCGACGACGAACCTTCGACGCACGATCCGGCCGATGACCCGTTAATTTAGTTGAGCAATCCGACGGGCGTCAACGCGTTCTGGGCAGGGGCCGTCGCCGCGGCCGGGGCCAACTCGGCCGCGGACCCGCGCCCGGGGCACTCCCGGGTCTCGGGCTCCGAGGATCCCGCCGCCGAGGGGGCGGGCCCTGCGGCGGGGCCGGAGGCGAAGCGGCGGCGGATGCGCGTGCCGTCGTGCAGGTAGAGGCACGGTTCGGCCTGGGTCCGAGCGCTGTAGAGGGCCGCTTCGGCGCGCGCCAGCAGGCGTTGGGGCACGTCGTGCGGCGCGGTGGCCACGACCCCGCCCCACACGCCGAAGCCCAGTTCCTGTCGAGCCTGCTGGAGGACGCGATCGCTCAGCGCAGCCGCTCCGCTCAGCGACGCGTACGGCATGAGCACCACGAACTCGTCTCGTGCGTACCGGGCGACGAAATCCGTGTTGCGTGCGCAACGATCGATCACCTGCGCCAGGGCGACGATCTCGGCGGAGTTCTCCCCCAAGTCGCCGTGCGTGACTGCCGGCGTCAGGCTGAACAGTCCCAGTGCGGCGTGGCGGCAGTTCTCCGGGTCCTCCGACAGCAGCTGATTCAACTGCTCCTCCAGCGCCTTGCGGTTGTGGACGCCGGTGGTGGGGTCCATGCGGGCTCCGACGAACGAGGCGAGCTGGTCGGTCTGTTTGCGCAGCATGTCGTACGCGGCCGACAGGTCGGCGCCGAGCTTCATGGTCGGTCCAAGCAGGCGCTCCGCCTCCTGCCGCAGTCGATTCCACGATGCGTCGGTCGGGTCGTCGTCCAACTGCGCGAGCAGGCGTTGGAAGCCGCCGATGCTGGTTCGGAAGGCGGCCAGTTCGCCGCGGACCACGCGCGTCGTCTGCTGCAGTTGATCGGCGATGCGTGCGGCCTGGTCGACTTCCCGAACCATCGCCGGACTTCGCGAGTCGTTGCGCGGGCCGCGACCACGGCGCCCGCAGAGGTAGCCGACGAGCGCGACGGCGGCCAACGCGAGCGAATCGCTGATCAAGGCGTAATGTTCGTTCCACATGGGGGCGGGACCTGGAAGGATTTCGGGGGGTGCGATCGGGACGAGGGCCTATTGGCGGGCGCGAACGGCCGCGTGTACCGGGGGCTGGCGTTCAGGATGTCTGCGGCGGATGAGCGACTCCTTTCGCGCTGCCTCCGCCGGACTGCCGTGCACGGCGCCGCGGCGCGCGCCGGAAGATCCGCGCCAGCATCGCCGCTGCGGACGGGCGGTCGGCGACGGGCGCTGCGCAGGCGTTGAGCAGGGCTGCGGAGCTTTCCCCCGGAACGCATCCACGATGTTCGCTTTTCAGATTCGACGCGCGGTCATGCCGCGCAAGCACAGGAATCCCAACACCGTGGTGAAGCCGAGCAGCAACGCCCACTGCTCGCTATTCAGAGCGTCGAGCCAATCCCAACTGCGGGCGACGAACTCCTTGAACCAATCGTTCAGCCTGTAGAGCAGCACGATATGCACGTCGCCCTCCGAGACTTCAAGACCCACGCTCTTCCGCAAAGCCGAGTCGCTCGAGGGCGCGTGCGTCGGGCAACGCTGCGGGGGAACGGAGGCAGGCCACGGCCGCCAGGCGGCGCGACGGTCGGCGACCGAGCCCCCCGCAGCGGCGCCCTCTCCGCAAAGCTACTGCGCCGACGCCTCGTCGGAGTCTCGCCGGGAGCAGATTGTCGCGCTCGAGGAGCCCCGCACAGCCGGCACAGAACGCCTCGCCCCGCGCCGACCGCGCGCCCCCCGCCCCCCGGCAACAGGCGGCGGAAAGAGGCCGGGAGGCCGGGCGGCGGGACGCACGACCGCGATATCCGGCGCCGGCGCGGCAAACGGCCGAATCCCGCCGGGCGTCGGGGCCTGGAACGCTCCTTTTCGTGGACGCCGTCGGAGCGGGCAATTAGGTTGAAGGCCAGGGCGTACGGTCGTCGGCGAACGCCGGCGGCGAGACACGACGCGCAGTCGGTACGAGGACCAGAGACATGAGCATACGGCAGCGGAGCCGTGCTTGGGCGATGCGGTTGGGATCGGCGTGGGCGGCATGCGCAGTCGGCGTCGCCGCGCAGGCCGCGACGATCGTCCGCTTCGACACGGTTATGGGCTCGTTCGACGTCCAGTTGTTCGACGCATCCATGCCGCGCACCGTGCAGAACTTCCTGGCGTACGTCGATGCCGACCGCTACGCCGGGACCGTCGTGCACCGCAACAGCGACACCTCCGACCCGGTGCTGCGCGATTTCGTCATCCAGGGAGGCGGCTACTCGCTGCAGGATCCCAACCCGCCCACTCCCAACGCCTCCATGTCGTTCAGCAACGTGGCCACGTTCGCCCCGATCGCCGACGAACCGGGGGGCGGAGTCGCGGGCCCGTCGAACGTCCGCGGCACGATCGCCATGGCCAAGTCCGGCAAGAACACGGCCACCAGCCAGTGGTTCGTCAACCAGGGGGACAACTCGTTCCTCGACAGCCCCGCGCGGCCCGACGGCGGTTTTTCGGCGTTCGGGCGGGTTCTGGGCAACGGCATGCAGGTGGTCGACGCGATCGGCGACCTGCCGCTCCCCTCGAACTTCGGCTTCAGCATTGCCTCGCCGTTCAACGACCTGCCGCTGCGGAATTTCACCGGCACGAAGATCACGGACGTGCGGGTGGCCAACACGGTTACCGTCATCGACGTCTACCGGCTCGTGCTTCCCGACGGCGACTTCGACCGCGACGGCGACGCCGACGGCGACGACCTGGCGATTCTCACGGCGAACTTCGGCCGCAGGTCGGGCGTCTACCTCGACAGCGGCGACGCCGACACCGACGGCGACGTCGACGGCCTCGACCTGCTGGTCTGGCAGCGCGATTTCGGGCAACCGGTTCCGGCCGGCGTCACCAGTGCGGCGGTTCCCGAACCGGCCGCCGCCGCGCTGCTCGGCGCGGCGGCCCTCGGCGGCCTGCCGCGGCCGATGCGCCGCCGCTGGGGCGGCTGAACGCCCGCGTCTCGCCCGCCCTCGTGGCCTGCCCTCGTGGCCCGCCATCGTGGCCCGCCCTCGTGGCCCGCCCGCTCCGCAGCGGCCGCCCGGCGGGCCGCTCCCCCCTCTGCCGCGAACGCGGGCCGTCGTGTATCATTGCGGCCTGTCGGCGTTCAGCCAGTTTCGTGCGTGCTCGTGTTCTTGTTTGCAACAGGCGTCGCCCCGGGGAAGACGGGCGGTGCGGGAGGCCCATGCATGTCCGCGTTTCCAGAGATCAGCCGCATCGCCTACGAGGGACCGAAAAGCGACAATCCCCTGGCGTTTCGCCACTACAATCCCGACGAGGTGGTCGAAGGCAAGACGATGCGGGACCACCTGCGGTTCAGCGTGGTCTATTGGCACACGTTCCGCGGCCAGGGCGCCGATCCGTTCGGCCCGGGAACGGCGGTCCGCCCGTGGGAAGCGGCCGTCGACTCGGTCGAGAACGCGCAGCACCGGGTCCGGGTGGCGTTTGAGTTTCTGGAAAAGCTGGGCGTTCCCTTCTACGCCTTCCACGATCGCGACGTCGCTCCCGAGGGAGCGCATCTCGCCGAGAGCAACCGCAACCTGGACGCCGTGGTCAAGGTGCTGAAGGAAGAGCAGCAGCGCACCGGCATCACGCTGCTCTGGGGGACTGCCAACCTGTTCAGCAACCGGCGGTACATGCACGGAGCCGCCACCAGCCCCAACTGCGACGCCTTCGCGTTCGCTGCGGCGCAGGTCAAGAAGGCCCTGGAAGTCACCTTGGAGCTCGGCGGGCAGGGATACACCTTCTGGGGCGGCCGCGAAGGCTACCAGACGCTGTGGAACACCGACGTCAAACGGGAACTGGACCACCTGGGGCGGTTCCTGCACATGGCCGTCGACTACGCCAAGCAGATCGGCTTCCACGGCCAGTTCTACATCGAACCCAAGCCGAAGGAGCCGACCAAGCACCAGTACGACAGCGACGCGGCGGCCTGCATCGCTTTCCTGCGGCAGTACGGCCTGATCGACCATCTCAAGCTCAACCTCGAAACCAACCACGCCACGCTCGCGGGACACTCGATGCAGCATGAAATGGAGGTCGCCGGCGCCGCGGGCGTGCTCGGGTCGATCGACGCGAACACGGGCGACATGCTGCTGGGTTGGGATACCGATCAGTTTCCCACCGACATTTATCTCACCACGCAGTGCATGCTGTCGCTGATGAAATTCGGCGGCTTCACCACCGGCGGCGTCAACTTCGACGCCAAGGTGCGCCGCGAGAGCTTCGAACCGGTCGATCTGTTCCACGCCCACATCGGCGGCATGGACGCCTTTGCCCGCGGATTGAAAATTGCGGCCGCGATCCGTGCCGACGGCAAACTCGCCGACTTCGTCAAGAATCGCTACGCCAGTTGGGATTCGGGACTCGGCGCCGAAATCGAAGCCGGCAAGCACGATTTCAAGTCGCTCGAGGCGATCATGCTCGCCCAAGGCGACGCGCGTCCCAATGCCAGCGGCCGCCAGGAGATGCTCGAGAACCTGATCAACACCTATTTCTAGCTGGAGGCGGCCATGGTCCCGTGGCTGGTGATCGCCTCCGACGCCCCCGGCCTTGGCCGCGGGGTGCGGGGGCAAACTCTGACGTGGTTTCTGCGGACCTACTTCGGCCGCCGTCGGGTGCGGCGTCGAGCGGTCCGCGAGCACCTCGCCCGACCGCTTGCCGCGGAGACCGCGTTCGTCGGATTCCCCTCGTCGCTCACCCCGGAGCGCCTGGCGGAGATCGACGCCCGGCGGATCGTGGCCTTCGATTACCTCGACAGCCACGACCTCGCCTGGACCGAACCCCAGCAGCAGGCGCTTCGCGGCCGCGTGCGGCTTTACCTAAAGCCGTGGTTCGAGCCGGCTTGGCGGCATCCGGTGGCGATGGGGCTGCTCCCCGTCCGCCGCTACCTGCGGTTCACGGCCGCTTTGCTTGCCAGCCGCTGCCTGCCGCGGTCCGCCTCGCCCGCCAGCCGGCAATACGACGTGGCCTTCCTCGGCCGGCCCAATGCCACGCAGTTTTTCCGCGACGGGTCGATCGCATCGATCGACCAACGGCTGGCGTGGATTCTCGAGATCAAACGGCAGGCGCCCGACCTCAAATTCGGCGGCGGACTCGTCGAAGGCGATCCGCTCCAGCGGCGCAGGCTCGAGGAAAGATATGGACCGCTCGACGACGTCTGGAGCGGCGACAAGGCCAACTACGCCAGCTACCACCGCTTGCTGCAGCAGAGTCGCGTGCTGCTCGCCCCCGGCGGAAACGTCCCCTGGACCTACCGCCACTACGAATGCCTCTACAGCGGCGCGGTCGTCGTCTCGCTCGATTACCGCCGCCGCGACATGCTGATCCCCCTCCCCCGCGACGCCATGGTGCACGTCCCCGACGACGCGGCGGTCCTCCCTGCCGTGCGGCAAGCCCTGGAATGGAGCGCGCAGCGGCCTGAAATCGCCCGGCAGGCGTTCGACCACCTGCAGCAGTACCTGTGGTGGGGCGCTTACGCCCGCTCCCGACCGCGCGTCCTCGCCCGGTTTCTGGACCAACTCGACGCGGCCGGCCCCTGATCGCGGGGCAGCGATCGGCCCCTTCTCTCGCCCCCGCCCTCGCTCTCGCCGTGCGCCGCGTCGGCCGCACGGCTCCGCGTTCAGACGGCGCGAAGCGCCGAACCCGTCAGTCGCTCGATGGCCTGCCACGCCTGATCGACGCTGAGGTCGCGCAGGCAGCGATGGTGCGACAGCGGGCAGGTGCGGGCCATGCACGGCTGGCAGGGCAGGCCGAGCGACAAGCAGATTTCGTGCGCCGCCCCGGTGCGCGTCGCGGCAACGCTGGTCGGACCGAACAGCGCCACCGTCGGCACCCCGAACGCCACGCCGAAAAAACGCGGTCCGCTGTCGGTGGTGACCAGCAGCTGGCAACGGCGCACGAGCGCCTTGGTGAGTCCCAGCGGCAGCTCGGGAAACTCCGCCAGGCTCGTCACCCGCCGATGCGCCGCGCCGGCCGCCACCCGCGCCGCCGACTCCCGCTCTCGCGGGCCGCAATTGATCGCCACCTGCCAGCCCGCCTCGGCCAACCGACGCGCAAGCGCCGAAAAGTGCTCGCCCGGCCAGTCCTTCGCCGCCCCGAAAGCGCCTCCCGTGTTGAGCACGGCCACCGGTCCGCCGCGGTCCAACCCGAGACGGGCCCACGCCGCGTCGGCCCTCCGTTCGTCCGCCTCGGTCGTCGCCAGTTCCAATCGGGGACTGTCGATCAGTCCGCCGGCAGCCTGTGCGATCTGCAGATACCCGTCGATCGTCGGCAGCGGCGCTCGCCGCCAACCGCGACGCGGCGCAAAAACCCGCGTCGTCAGCAACGGACTCCGCAGATTCCCGGCCAGCCCGATCCGCTCGCGGGCCCCGCTCTGCCAAGCCATCCACGCCGTGCGCAGCGAGTTGGTCAACAGCACCGCGCGATCCAGGCCCAGACGCCGCAACCGCCTCCGCGCCTCGGGCCAACTCGACGCGCCGCCAGACCCCGAGCCGCCGGAGCCTTTCGCAGACAGCACGACGTCGTCGAACCAGGGAAGCCCCTCGAGCACCTCCGCCACGTAGGGACGCATGACGCCGATCAAGCGGCCGTCGGGGCCCGCGAGCCCGCGCAGGCTGCGCAGCGTCGGGGTCGCCATCACCACGTCGCCCACCCAGTTGGGCACAAACACGCCGATCCGCATGGAAAGCCTCGTGCTGAACGTCGTCGCCGGTCGATTCCGGGCGCCCTATCGGTCGGGGCCGGGGGCGGGATCTTAGCGAGCCTCCGCCCCCGCCACAATGGGGCTGCCGCGGCTCCGCCTCTCCACGGCGGTCGGCCGCCTCCGATCGCCGGCCGATGCCGCGGCAAGGTGCGCATTCTGCGGAATCTGGCCGGCGCCGCCGCGCGGTCGCCCCCTTCCCTGCCCCGGCGGCGTCCCCGCGCGTGCGCCGCCCTGCCGGCGGATGAATCGTCAGGGGCTGGCGCGCTGCGGAGCGATGCCCGCCGCGCGACGTTCCGCCAGCGCCTGCTCCAGGGCGTCCGGGGTGGTGAAATGGACCGCGTCGATTCCGGCCGCGCGGGCCCCGGCGACGTGTTCGGGCCGGTCGTCCACAAAAAAAATCTCGGCGGCCGGCACGCCGGCTCGCGCAATCGCCTGTTCGAAAATCGCCCGCTCCGGCTTCATCGCCCCCGCCTCGTAGCTGAGCACGGCCGTTTCGAAGTGGCGGTTCAGAAATGCGTACCGGACTTTGACGAACTCCCAATCCCACGGATTGGTGTTCGACAAAATCCCCAGGCGATTGCCGGCGGCGGACAACCGCTCCACCAGCGCGATCGTCCCCGGGATCGGCGTGAAGATGTCGCTGCTCGCTCGGTACAATGCGGCTCGGTCGGGGCGCACGTCGAGGCGTCGACAGAATTCCTCGAACGCTTCGTCGACCGTCAGGGCGCCCCGTTCCAGACGCTGCTGCAGCGATCCTTCGGCGGCGTGCAGGCCTGACCCGAGCACCAGACGGCGGATCGCGTCGGGGTCGCTGCCGGCGACGGCGGCCATCTGCCGGCACATCCGCTCGTGGCTGAAGGCCAGCAGCACGTTGCCCAGGTCGAAGTAGAAAAACCGCGTCATGGCGGGCGTGCCTCGGGGAGCGGCGGCGACTCCGCGCCGATCGTAGCCTGCCTTCCACGGGCGGGCAATGGAGGCGGGCGCGGCGGAAGCCGCCCGTCGCGGGGGGCGTTGGACGGCGCGGGTCGGCCGAGCCTGGGCCGGACGGCGGCAGACCCCGCGGCTCGCCCCAGTCGTCCGGCGGCCGGGACCCTCCCCCCGGCCACGCCCCCTCGCGCTCGCCCCCATGCACGCCGCCGACGGCCGGGAGCCTGCTGGGGGAACCATGCGTTGGGGGGGGCTGGGGACCGTGTCAAAGCGGAGAAAATGGAGCGACGCGACCGGGTCGTGCGGATTTCAGCGAGTCGCCGGTTCGCGGCGGACGATGGACCGACAGACGGTGCGGTAAGTGATCCCGGTTGCGAGGGCTTCTCCGTGGCAGGCGGCGGCATGAATCAGATCACGGCGTTGGTGACCACCTCGGGCGCGGCGGCCTCCCGCGGTTGGCCTCGATTGCTGGCTAGTCGTGCCCGCCATGCGCCTGGGTTGCGCATGCTGGCGGCGGCCAGCGTCGCCATGCCGGCGACCGAGGGCGTGCACTGGGTGAAGACCCCGGCGGAGGCGAGCTTGGCTGCGCAGCGGAACGCGTTGCTGGCGCGGGTCCGCACGCCCTACTTCGTCGCCCTTTCGGACCAGCACGAGTTGTGCCGCCAGACGGAGCTTGAGCAACTCGTCGCGGCGATCGCCGAGGACCGGTTCGATCTGGCGGCCGGGGTCACGGTGCGTTGCCGGCGGAAGTGGCTGCTGTTCACCGAGCGCAAGGCGGTTGCGGAATTCGGCACCTTCGCGATCGACGGCGACGAGGTGCGTGCGCAGCCTGTGGCGGCTCATGCCGAGGGGGCGTGGCGGGCGGTCGATTTGGCGGGCGGATTCTTCGCCGCGCGCACCGACCGCATCCGGTCGATGGGAGGCTGGGAAGCGCGTGCCGAAGCCGGCCAGCGCGACGAATTCTATTGGCGCGCGAAGCGGTACGGGGTGCGGGTCGGGTTGTGCGACGCGGTGCGCGTGCACGACTGGTCGGTTCCGTTCGCGGAGACGGGCTGCGTCGCCTCGACGACGACTGCGGCCCGCATGGGAGTGGTCCGCTACGTCGACCTGGAAGGCAAGGCGTTCGACGCCCCGCGGCAGGCCTCGGCAGCCTGAACGGCGGGAGAAAAACGCCATCCGGGCGTTTTTTTCGACGCTTTTGGGTTCGCGCGGGCCCTGCGACGCCGCGGTCGGTCGTTCCTGAGCGGGCTGCCAAGATGCGCGGCGCGTCGTCGGCCCCGCGGACCCTGTCGCCCGCGGTCGCTACTTCATGGCGATCGTGCACGACATGGCCAGTCCGCGGCAGAGCAGTCGGGCCCACTTCAGGGGCAACCGGTCGATCCACGCTTCGACGCTCTCTTTGACCGCGCGCCCGCCGTCGCCCGCCAGATGGATCCGCGCCCGCGTGGAGCAAAGGGGCGTGACGACGCGGCGGAAGCCGTTGCGGCGCAGCAAACGCGTCACCTCGCCCAGGCGATATTCCTTGAGGTGAAGGCCCCGCGCTGCGGTGCGCGGGGGGCAGAAATCGACCGTGACGTCCGACGGCCGGAGCAGCCAGTTCGGAGTGATCGTAATGAGCCATCCCCGCGGATCGAGCACGCGGTGGATGTCCCGCAGGTAGTCGTCGATCTCGTCGGTCGGAATGTGCTCGAACACGTCGTTCCAGTACACCAGCGTCGGGCGGCCGGTCGGCGGCTGCGGATCGGCGTCGCGAAGACTGCCCAGCAGCAAGGCGTCGGCATGCTCCGCGCCGAGCCGCTCCACCGCCTGGTCGCGCATCGTGCGGGAGATTTCGATGCCTCCCACGGGATAGCCCGCGGCGGCGACCTGCGCGAGGAGCAGGCCGGATCCGTAGCCGACCTCGAACAGGCTGGGCCGCTCAAAACCGCACCGCCGCTGTCTCTGCAGGGTCTCGAGCACCAGCCGCACGTACCGCCGGTCGAGGCCCATCACCAGACCCGAGGCCTGCGGATCGCGTCGCCGGGCTTGCGCCGTGAGGATCGTGCAGACCGTGTCGTAGGCGTGCCCGATCGCCGCCGTTCTCTCCGGCGAACCCTTGGGCGCCGCCTGGATCGCGCGGGCGAAGAGCTGCTCCTGCTCCCACTGCAGCTGCTGCAACTCCTCGAGCGTCAACCCGCCGAGCCCCTGCCGGGAGCCGTCGGCCAGCCGGACGCCGCCCTCCTGGGCGTCGGCGGCGCATGCCGGAGCCTCGATCGTGCCGGAAGTCATGCGAGCGGTTCCTGGGGGCGGTTGGCGCGGGGGCGGGCGGAGCGAGCGGCTGTCAGGGACCCGCGGCGGCGCACGGCCCCACGCGGCCCTGGGAAAAACCGCCGGCGGGCTGCGTCGGCCGTCTCCGCCCCCGCCTGGTCAACTCTAGCCCAACGCGGCCGCCGCGCGGTTTCCGGGAGACGCCTGGTCGCCTGGGGGACGACGCCCGATTTGCCGGATGCGCGCCCTGCGCCGGCTGGCGGGAAAACGAGCCCCCTCTGCCCCGCGCGACGCCGCCCGAGTACACTGTCCACACCGGTCGCTGCGTGTCCCCCGCACGGGGAAACGTCGGCTGCACGCGGTGCGGATCGCCGCGCCGCGGCGGGCTGCGTCGGCGGCCGGTTGCGTCGGCGGCCGGTTGCGTTGCGGCCGCCTGCCGACGGCCGGCAGAGTTGCGTTGCGGCCGCCTGCCGACGGCCGGCAGAGTACCGTCCCGCTGTCCTCTTTCTGCGTCGTTCCGCCCATGCTCAACAAGTACAGCCGCCAGATCACCCAGCCCAAGACGCAAGGCGCGAGCCAGGCGATGCTCTATGCGACCGGCATGTCGGACGACGACATGCAGAAGGCCCAGGTCGGCATTGCCAGCGTGTGGTACGAGGGCAATCCGTGCAACATGCACTTGCTGGCCTTGGGCGAGGCCGTCAAGGAGGGCGTGGTCGAGAGCGGATTGGTCGGATTCCGTTTCAACACGATCGGCGTCTCGGACGGCATCTCGATGGGCACCGACGGGATGAGCTACTCGCTCCAGTCGCGCGACCTGATCGCCGACAGCATCGAGACGGTGATGTCCGCCCAGTGGTACGACGGCCTGGTCGCGCTGCCCGGCTGCGACAAGAACATGCCCGGATGCTTGATGGCGATGGGCCGTTTGAATCGTCCGGCGCTCATGGTCTACGGCGGCACGATCCGGCCCGGCTTCACCCATTTCGAAGGCGAAACGCAGAAACGCGACGTCGTCTCGGCGCTGGAGTGCTACGGCCAGTGGCTCGCCAAGCGGATCAGCGAGGAGGAACGCCGCGCGATCGTCCGCCACAGCTGCCCGGGCGCGGGAGCCTGCGGCGGCATGTACACTGCCAATACGATGGCGTCGGCCATCGAGGCGATGGGCATGGCGCTGCCGTACAGTTCTTCGATTCCCGCCGAGGATCCGGGCAAGCTGGAGGAATGCCGCCGCGCCGGACGCACGATGCGGATGCTGCTCGAGCGCGACCTCAAGCCGCGCGACATCATGACGCGTGCGGCCTTTGAGAACGCGATGGTCTACGTGATGGCCGTCGGCGGCAGCACCAATGCGGTGCTCCATCTGCTGGCCATGGCCCGCTCGGTCGACGTGCCGTTGTCGATCGACGATTTTCAGGCGGTCAGCGACCGCACCCCCTTTCTGGCCGATCTCAAGCCCAGCGGCAAATACGTCCAGGAAGACCTGCACCGCGTCGGCGGCACGCCCGCCGTCATGAAACTGCTGCTCGACGCCGGCATGATCGACGGGTCGTGCATGACCGTGACCGGCAAGACCGTCGCCGAAAATCTCGCCGAACTCCCCGGACTCGCTGCCGGGCAGGACGTCGTCCGGCCCGTGAGCAACCCTCTCAAAGCGACCGGCCACATTCGCATCATGCGCGGCAACCTCTGTCCTGACGGCGCCGTGGCGAAGATCACCGGGAAAGAGGGCCTGAACTTCTCCGGCGTCGCCAACTGCTTCGACAGCGAGGAGATCATGCTCGCGGCCCTTCAGGAAGGCAAGATTCGCAAGGGCGACGTCGTGATCATCCGCTACGAGGGACCGCAGGGCGGCCCGGGCATGCCGGAAATGCTGACGCCCACCAGCGCGATCATGGGAGCCGGGTTGGGAGCCGACGTGGCGATGATCACCGACGGCCGCTTCAGCGGCGGTTCGCACGGCTTCATCGTGGGGCATGTGACGCCCGAGGCCCAGGCCGGCGGGCCGCTCGCTCTGGTCCGCAACGGCGATCGCATCACGCTCGATGCCGAAAACAATCGGATCACCGTCGACGTCAGCGACGACGAACTCGCGCGACGCCGCGCGGCGTGGCAGGCGCCCCCGCTCAAGGCCGCCCGCGGCACGCTCTACAAGTACATCAAAAGCGTCAAGAGCGCCAGCGAGGGTTGCGTCACGGACGAATGACCCGTCGCGGGGCGCCGGCCCAAACTCCCCGCGGGGCCGCCCCCTCCCCGCTCCCGAGTTCGCCCCCCGACCCCGTCCCGCCCGTCGCCCTCGCGGGGCCGCCTGAGAACGACCGCACAACTCGTTGCCGGATGCGAGAGACCCCGCGAGCGGCGAAGCAGGGCGTGTGCGGCGAGCCGCGCCGCAGCGGCGCTCGGCGCGGGCTGGAAAAAACTGCCGGCAGACGCTGGTCCGCAGGCGGCCAGGCCGCTTCGCGACTCCCTGGCCTGCCG
>Ga0169931_10010148_pt1 | contig 13440 bp, 9 predicted proteins | sample Kivu_15m_20L_FD_129675 | JGI IMG/M metagenome (GOLD analysis project Ga0169931, IMG submission 129675) | Freshwater microbial communities from Lake Kivu, Western Province, Rwanda to study Microbial Dark Matter (Phase II) - Kivu_15m_20L... | ecosystem: Environmental > Aquatic > Freshwater > Lake ...
CAGAACCAGAACCAGAACCAGCAGTGTCAGAACCGGAAGCAGACGCGGCAGAAGCGGGACCGGCACAACAACCACAGGACCTTCTGCTCGACGATCGGGCCCCATCTGCTATGCCCCAGACGGCTCCCCCTGAACCCACCAGCGTCGACCGATTGCCAGACCATCCGGATCCCACCACAACGCCTGAACTGATCGAGGGGCCGTTGCAGGAATCCCCCGATCTGGAGACACCATCTGATGAGACCGCACCTGACGTGAACCTGGGGGAGGCAAGCCCAGTGCAGGAGCCGCCTGATGGGTCAAGCCTTGACGCGACCAACTGGGATGGGACAGGCGCTGCTGCGCAGCCCCATGATGGGCAGCCCCTCGATGAAGAGCCCCTTGCTGACTTCTCCATGAGCGAGGTTTCCCCTGCTGAAATCTCCCTTGAAGAAGACTCCCCTAAAGAAGACTCCCGCGCTCAGCAACCAGCTCTGGAAGACCAGCTGAGCATGGATCAAGAACCTGTCGCCCCAATCTCCAGCACCCCCCAGCGCAATGGCCAGGGAATCCCCGAGTTCATGCCGGCTGAGCCTCCATTGGAGATCGCGCCCCCACAACGGATCAGCAGCAGCACAGCGCTGGGAGCACCGGCGCGGCAACAGGTCAACGCGCGGGGTGAGCTGATCCGAGAAGCCCCAACGGGCCCCCTGGCCGGGCTGCACCAGCTGTTGCTGGGTTCATGAACGGCCCAACCACGATCTGGGGTCTAGGTTTCAGCGAACCCGCCCGGCCCCTGCTCGAGCGGCTGCGACAGGCCCGGTTGGTGCAGGCAACGGTCCACAGCGGGGCCTCCCCCGGGCCGGGGACTGTGCTGCAACAGCAATGGCGTCAGGCCGAGGCCTTTGTGGTGGTGGCGGCCTGCGGTCTGGTGACCCGGCTGATCGCCCCTCTGCTGAGCGGCAAAGACGAAGATCCGGCAGTGGTGGTGCTCGATCCCGAAGGCCGCTATGCCATCCCGCTGCTGGGGGGGCATGCCGCGGGCGGAGAAGCCCTGAGCCAACGGCTGGCCGCAGCACTGGGTGGCACCGCTGTGATCACCGGCTCCAGTGGCGCCACGGGCAGGCTGGCGCTCGATGCCTTCGGCAGCGCCTGGGGCTGGCGAAGGGGCACCGGCGACTGGAGCGACCTGATGCACAAGGCGGCGCGGCAGCCGGTCACCCTGCTGCAGCAGGGCGGTCTGACGGCATGGCAAGAGCTTGCTGCCGCAGAGGAGTTGCGGGTCAACCCAGCCTCTGATGAGGAGGCCGACCTCGTCATCAGTGACCAGCTCGGACCTGGTTGCCGCTGGCATCCCCCGCGGTTGTGGCTGGGCATGGGCTGCGAAAGGCACACGAGCCTGGAGGTGCTCGAGCGGCTGTTGCTCCAGACCCTCGAGGCCCATGGACTGGCCGAGGAGGCGGTGGCCGGACTGGCCAGCATTGATCGCAAAGGCGACGAGCCGGCGCTGTTGGAGCTGGCGACCCGGCATGGCTGGCCCCTGAAGCTATTCAGCGCCGCCCAGCTGGCGCCCGTGCCGGTGCCTAATCCGTCGGCCGTGGTGGAGCAGGAGATGGGCACAGCGAGTGTCGCCGAGGCGGCGGCCTTGCTGGCCGCCGGCCATCAGTCCAATCTGCGCGTTGCCAAAACGATGCTGCGGGGCAGCGGACAGGGCGCCGCCACCCTGGCGGTTGCGGCAGCCCAACAGCAGTGGGCACCCCACCGCGGGGCTCTGCATCTGATCGGCAGCGGGCCGGGCGAACTGGGACAGCTGACCCCTGAAGCCCGCGAGGTGCTCAGCCGTTGCAGCGCCTGGGTTGGCTACGGGCTCTATCTGGATCTGCTGGAACCGCTGCGCCGGCCCGACCAACTGAGGCTCGACGGCCAGCTCACCCGCGAACGGGAACGCTGCCAGCAGGCGCTGCAGCTGGCCTGCCAGGGAATCCCCGTGGCCCTGGTGTCGTCGGGCGACAGTGGCATCTACGGCATGGCTGGACTGGCGCTGGAGCTCTGGCTCGGACTTGCCGAAGCCGACCGCCCTGACATTGCGGTGCATCCGGGCATCTCAGCGCTGCAACTGGCAGCGGCCCGCTGCGGCGCCCCGCTGATGCACGACTTCTGCACGATCAGCCTGAGCGACCGCCTCACCCCGTGGGGCGTGATCGAACGCCGGCTCATGGCCGCAGCCCAGGGCGACTTTGTGGTGGCCCTCTACAACCCCCGCTCCCAGGGGCGCGAGTGGCAGCTGGCCAGGGCCATCGAGCTGCTGCTGCAGGGGCGGCCCGGCACCACCCCAGTGGCACTGGCCCGCCAGCTGGGCCGGTCCGAAGAGTCCATCAACCTGTACACCCTGTTGACCCTGCCCATTGCCAGGGTTGACATGCTGACCCTGGTCCTGGTCGGTAACAGCAGCACCAGGGCTGAGGCTGGCAAGTTGGTGACGCCGCGGGGTTATCCAGGCGCCGAGCTCAATTGAAAGTCGGGATGACAGGATTCGAACCTGCGGCCCCTTCGTCCCGAACGAAGTGCGCTACCAAGCTGCGCTACATCCCGATGGTAGCGACTGTAGAAGATCAGCCATGGTGACCAGCAATCCAGCGAACAACAAACCCGAATGGCTGCGGGTTAAGGCACCGCAGCGCGAGCGCATCGGCGCCGTGGCCGATCTGCTGCTTGATCTCAAGCTCAACACGGTTTGCCAGGAAGCCAGCTGCCCCAACATCGGCGAGTGCTTCGCCGGCGGAACCGCCACCTTCTTAATCATGGGTCCGGGCTGCACCCGGGCCTGCCCCTACTGCGACATCGACTTCGACAAGAGTGTGCGGGCGCTCGATGCCACCGAGCCCGAGCGCCTGGGTGAGGCGGTGGCGCGCCTGGGCCTCAGCCATGTGGTCATCACCGCGGTCAACCGTGATGACCTGGCCGATGGCGGCGCCAGCCAGTTCGTGGCCTGCATCAAACACGTGCGCGCCCGCAGCCCCCTAACCACAATCGAGCTGCTGATCCCCGATTTCTGTGGCGACTGGGAGGCCCTGGCGGCAGTGATGGCCGCCGCCCCCGACGTGCTCAACCACAACATCGAGACGGTGCCGCGGCTTTACAAAAGGGCCCGGCCCCAGGCGCTCTACGCACGCAGCCTCGAGCTGCTCCAGCGGGCGCACGACGGCTGGCCGCGCTGCTACACCAAATCGGGGCTGATGGTGGGCCTGGGGGAAACCGACGCCGAGGTGGGCGAGGTGCTGGGCGACCTGCAGCGCCACCACGTCGACATCGTCACTATCGGCCAGTACCTGTCGCCGGGACCCAGACACCTGCCGGTGGATCGCTTTGTGACGCCTGAGCAGTTTGCCAGCTTCCGCAGCCACGGCGAACAGGAGCTGGGCTTTCTGCAGGTGGTCAGCAGCCCCCTGACCCGCAGCAGTTACCACGCCGGCGAGGTGCAGCGGCTGATGCGCGAACACCCGCGTTAAAGGGCCAGATCGCCCACCGCGGCGATCCATTCGTGCAGCTGCCAGTCGACCCAGCCGGCGGCGATCAGCGGATCCCGCTCGATCAGCGCCAGGGCCTCGGCGTAACTGCCGGCCTGCAGCAGCAGCAGGCCGCCGCCACCGGGTTTGTGCTGCCCATCGACCAGAAACCCACTGGCAATGCCCACGCCGGCGGCGCGCTGGACCGCCACCCAGTCGCGGTGAGCCTGCAGCTGAATGGCGCGATCGGGGCCTGGCAGGGCCCGAAACGCTTCGGTGAAGATCTCGGTCTTGATGAACCAGGGCACGGCGGCCGCGGTCAGACCAGGGCCGCGGCCTTCTCGGCCAGGCCCATACTGGCCTTCTCGCTGGGGGGGAGCAGCACCTTGAAGCGGGAGATGGCACCTGGCCAATCGGCGAGCAATGCAGCCGCCCTGGCACTGCCTGTCGCCTGCAGATGGGCCTCGAGCAGGGGCTTGAGCACGGCCTCTTGCTCGGGGGTTGAGAGGGGGCAGATCGCCACGATCTCGTGGTTCACCCTTTCGGCCAGGCCGCCGGTGTCATCAAGGATGAAGGCCACACCACCGGTCATGCCGGCGCCGACGTTGCGGCCGGTGCTGCCCAGCACCACCACGACACCACCGGTCATGTACTCGCAGCAGTGGTCACCGACTCCCTCGACCACGGCATGGCAGCCGCTGTTGCGGACAGCAAAGCGCTCACCGGCGCGACCCAGGGCCAACAGTTCACCGCCGGTGGCTCCATAGAGACAGGTGTTGCCCAGGATCACCTGATCACCGGGGTCCCGCACCGCAGCAGGGGGCACCACGGTGATGCGGCCGCTGTTGATGCCCTTGCCGACGTAGTCGTTGGCCTCGCCGACCAGGCGCACGTTCATCCCCTGGAGCACGAAGGCGCCGAAGCTCTGGCCGGCGGCCCCTTCAAAGGTCAGATCGAGCTGACCACCAAAGCCGCGGTTGCCATGGCGAGCAGCGATCTCCCCGGCGATGCGGGCGCAGACGCTGCGGTCGGTATTGACGATCGACGCGGTGCGGGCGACGCGGCCGTGGCCGTCGATGGCGGCCATGACCTGGGCGTCAGCCAGCAGCTGGTCTTCAAGGATCGGACCGTTGCCATGGGCCTCGGTCTCATGCTGCAGCCAACGGCGGTCGCTAGCTGCGGCAATCGGCTCGAGCAGACAGCTCAGGTCGAGGGCCTGGGTCTTGGCCAGAGCCACCTGGCGCGGCTGCAGCAGCTCACTGCGGCCGATCAGGTCCTCGAGCCGGGCCACACCCAGCACGCTGAGCAGCTGGCGCACCTCTTCGGCCACAAAAATGAAAAAATTGACCACGTGCTCGGGAATGCCCGTGAAGCGCTTGCGCAGGGCCTCCTTCTGGGTGGCGACGCCCACCGGGCAGTTGTTGGTGTGGCAGACGCGGGCCATGATGCAACCCTCGGCAATCATCGCCACCGAGCCGAAGCCGTACTCCTCGGCACCGAGCAGGGCGGCAATCATGACGTCCCAGCCGGTCTTGAGGCCGCCGTCGGCCCGCAGCAGCACCCGATCGCGCAGGCCGTTCTCGAGCAGCGCGCGGTGCACCTCGCTGAGGCCCAGCTCCCAGGGGCTACCGGCGTGCTTGATCGAGCTGAGCGGCGAGGCGCCGGTGCCGCCGTCGTGACCGGAGATCTGGATCACGTCGGCGTTGGCCTTGGCTACCCCGGCGGCGATGGTGCCGATGCCGATCTCGGCCACCAGCTTGACGCTCACCCGGGCGGCGGGGTGCACCTGGTGCAGGTCGTAGATCAGCTGGGCCAGATCCTCGATCGAATAGATGTCGTGATGGGGTGGCGGTGAGATCAGGCCGACGCCAGGCTTGCTGTTGCGCAACCAGGCGATGTAGGGGTCAACCTTGGGACCGGGCAACTGGCCGCCTTCACCGGGCTTGGCCCCCTGGGCCACCTTGATCTCGAGCTGGCGACCACTGCGCAGATATTCGGGGGTGACCCCGAAGCGGCCCGAGGCGATCTGCTTGATCGCCGAGCAGGCGGTGTCGCCATTGCGGAGTCCCTTGATGCTGGGCAGGGTGGCCGAATGACCCTCAGCATCCACATCGTGGAGCACATGGAAACGGGCGGGATCTTCGCCACCTTCGCCGCTGTTGCTCTTGCCGCCGATTCGGTTCATAGCCACCGCCAGCACCTCATGGGCCTCGCGCGAGAGGGCCCCGAGGCTCATGCCCCCGGTGCAGAAGCGGCTGCAGATGCTTTCGATGCTCTCGACCTGATCGAGGGGCAGCGGGCTGGTTGCCGGCCTGACCTCGAGCAAATCGCGCAGGGCCGTGACCGGCCGGTTCTCAAGCAGGGTCTTGTAGGTCGTGAAATGGTCGTAGCCAGGGCCGGCCGCCACGGCAGCGTGCAGGGCCTTGGCCATCTCCGGGCTGTTGAGGTGGTACTCGCCACCGGTGCGGTACTGCACAAAGCCCATGAACTCGAGCTTGCTGCGGTTCAGCTCGGGGAAGGCCTTGGCGTGAATCGCCAGGGTCTCGCTGGCCAGATCGGTCAGGCTTAGACCCGCCACCCTGCTGGTGGTGCCTTTGAACGCCAATCCGATCAGGTCAGCGCCGATGCCGATCGCTTCAAAGATCTGGGCACCGTGATAACTGGCCAGCAACGAGATGCCGATCTTGGAGAGGATCTTGCGCAGGCCGTCTTCGAGGGCCTGGCGCACATTCGCCTGGGCCCGATCAGGCGTGAGTGCCGGCAGCTTGCCGGTCTCGATCAGCTTCTGGGTGCGGGGATGGGCCAGCCAGTGGCGGGTGGTTTCCCACGCCAGCCAGGGGCACACGGCGCTGGCGCCATAGCCAATCAGGCAAGCCAGGTGATGGGTGCTCCAGCACTGGGCGGTCTCGACCACGATCGAGGCTTCAAGCCGCAGGCCGGCCCGCAGCAGATGGTGGTGCACCGCGCCGGTGGCCAGAAGCGGCGGCAGGGTGGCGATGGTGGCATTGATCCCGCCTGGCTGGCCATCGAGATCCAGACGATCGCTGAGCACCAGCACACGGGCGCCGGCACGCACGGCGGTTTCGGCTTGGCTGCAAAGGCGCCGCACCGCCGCCTCCAGGGCAGTCGGGCCGTCGACCACTGGCATCAGTGTTGACAGTGTGGTCGCTGCCAGCCCATGGCGGCCCAGATCCCCCAACTCGGCTTCATTAAGCACCGGCGAATCGAGGTGCAGCACGGCCGCGCCCTGCGGCTGGGGCCGCAGGGCCGAGCGGCGCTGGCCGAGATGCATCTCCAGGCTCATCACCAGCTTTTCGCGCAACGGGTCGATCGGCGGGTTGGTGACCTGGGCGAAACGCTGTTTGAAATAGTCGTAAAGCAGATGGGGCCTGCCCGAGAGCACTGCCAGGGGGATGTCGTCGCCCATGCAGTAGGTCGGCTCCTTGCCCCCGCCGGCCATGTCTTCGATCACGAGGTCCAGGTCTTCGGCGCCGAAGCCCGAAGCGCTCTGCAACTGCAACAGCTCCAGATCTCCGAGATGGCGATGCTGCTCCCAGGGCTGGGCGCACACGTTGCGGCGGTGCTGGGCCAGCCACTCGCCGTAGGAATGGCGGCCGGCCGCTTCGGCCTTGACCTCCCAGTTCCGCAGCAGGCGACCGCGGTCGAGATCGACCGCCAGCATCTGACCGGGGCCAAGACGCCCCTTTTCGAGGATGCGGCTTTCCTCGAGCTCGACCACTCCGGTCTCAGAGCCCATCACCACATAGCCATCGTTGGTGATGCAGTAGCGGGCCGGACGTAGCCCGTTGCGATCTAGGGTGGCGCCGACGGTGTGGCCCTCGGCGAACACCAGCAGGGCCGGACCATCCCAAGGCTCCTGCAGACAGGCGTTGTACTCGTACATGGCCCGGATCTCAGGCTTGTCATCGAGTTCGGGCTGGTCCCTGAAGGCCTCGGGCACCAGGGTCAACAGGCTGTCGGTGATCGGCCGGCCACTGCGCACCAGCAGTTCGAGCGTGGCGTCGAGGTTGGCCGAATCGCTGAAGGCCGGGTTCACCAAGGGCCGCAGGTCGCCAGCGGCATCGCCCCAGACCGCTTCAAGATTGGCCTCGGCAGCACTGGCCCAATTGATGTTGCCCAGCAGGGTATTGATCTCGCCGTTGTGTCCCAGCAACCGCATCGGCTGGGCTAGGGGCCAGCGGGGCAGGGTGTTGGTACTGAAGCGGCGGTGATACACCGCAAAGCTGACGGCAAAGCGTGAATCGCGCAAGTCACCATAGAAGTGCGGCAGCACCGACGAGCGCACCATGCCCTTGTAGACCACGGTGCGACAGCTGATCGAAGCGAAATAAAGGTCACCGCTGGCAGCTCCCCAAACCGCCCGGGTGCGGTCGACGGCTCGCCTGCGCAGGCGAAACAGCAGGGCCTCGAGTGCATCGCCATCGATGGCTGAACCAGCAGACACGAGCCAATGGGCGATGTGGGGAGCCGTGTCGCGGGCGAGCGGGCCCAGCACGGTGGTGTCGACCGGCACATCGCGCCAGCCCAGGCTCCTCAAACCGAGGGTCTGGGCTTCCTGTTCACAGAACCGGATGGCCTGGTCGCGGCGAGCCGAATCAGTGGGCAGAAACACCGTGGCCAGTCCGCGCAGCTGGCCACTGGAGGCCTTGGCAGCGGACCAGACCGCCTCGTAGTAGGTCCAGGGAATGGCGCAGAGCACGCCGGCGCCGTCGCCCGAATCGCCATCGCCACCGCACCCGCCGCGGTGCTCCATGCAGTCAAGACCGCGCAGGGCCTGCTGCAGCACCCAGTGGCTGGCTTCACCGCCCAGATGGGCCAGAAAGCCCACGCCACAGGCATCCTTTTCCCCGACCACCGCCGCTGGAGCGGCACTGTCGCGATGGGGCCAGACGGGTTGGGGGAAAGCAGGCATGGAGCAGGTTCTCGACACCAGTGATGCAGACCAGTGATGCAGCCGACCCGCAACAGCCGCCCTCAGGCAGCACCGTTGGCGAAGGCACAGACTTGGATCTTAAGGATCCGCTGATCACCGCTAGGTTGCATCTCGATTGGTTGCAGATGCGATGCCCCCGGCAGCTGTGCTCCTTGCCCTGCTGGCATCGCTCCACACCGGCCCTCCGCTGGTGCCGCCGCCCCCCCTGCCACCGCAGATCGTGCCTGGTGATGGCAGGACAGCCGGCCGCAGCGGCGCCAGCCTTGGGCTCAACGGTGAGCCTCAGCAGGCCCGCTGGCAGCTCAGCGGCAGCACGACAGACCCCAGCCAGCTCTGGCTGCCGCTGGAGGTTCTGCAAAATCAGCTCGGCGTGGAGAGCCGCAGCCTGGCGTCGGGGGGGCTGCACCTGAACTGGTTCGGCCGCGAACGCGACGTGCCGCCCGATGGCCTGCGGTCTCTCGATGATGAGGTGGCCATCGATGCGGCGGCCCTGCTCCGCGATGCTGGCGTGACGATCGCCGTCATCGGCGACAGGCTCAGCCTGACGCTGCCGCCGACCCGGTTGCTCCACATACGCAGCTCCAGCACCGCTGAAGCGCGGCGGATCGTGCTGGATCTGGCTGGCCAGGCCTTGGTGCGGCGGGATGGGGAGCGGCTCTGGCTGAGCCTGCTCAGCACCCCCGCCCAGCAGTCCGAACTCAACCGGCTGGGGCTGACGGTGCAGCAGACCAACACAGCGCTGGGTGTGCAGATGAGAACCAGCACTCCACCGCGACTCCTGACACTGGGCGATCCGGCCCGGATCGTGATCGATCTGGCCCCTGGCCCAGTTGCTGCCGCCCAACCGGCCCAGCCGGACGATCCACGCCTGCTGGCGTTGCTGGGTCGCGGTCTGCACTGGGACCAGCAGGTGCACGGCTCCATCAGGTTGAACGCCGTGCGCCTCGATCCTCGCAACAGGGCCCTGGAGCTGAGGCCTCTCACCCGCAGTGGCGGCATGGAGGGCCTGAGCTCCCTGCAGCAACTGGCCGCCCGCGAAGACGCGCTGGTTGCCATCAATGGTGGCTTTTTCAACCGGGTCAAGAAACTGCCCCTGGGCGCCCTGCGGGTGGAGGGCCGCTGGCTGTCCGGGCCGATCCTCAGCCGCGGGGTGGTGGTGTGGTCCCCCGGCACCATGCCTCGCTTCGGCCGTCTGAGCCTGGATGAAACGATCAGCGATCCCGGTGGCAACAACAGGTCCATCTCGCTGATCAACAGTGGCTATCTCCAACGCGGACTGAGCCGCTACACCGCCGAGTGGGGCCCCACCTACCGGGCTCTCAGCGGCGACGAGCGGGCGCTGGTGATCCAGAACGGACGGGTGGTGCGCCTGTGGAACAGCGGCGAACTGGATCAGGGCGTGCCGCTGCGGCCCGGCGAAATCCTGGTGGTGGCCCGGGGTGGTGCCGAACTGCCCTGGGAGGTAGGCACCACCCTGACGATCACGGCGCGCAATAGGGACCCCCTGGCTGAGGCCCCCTTCGTGATCGGCGGCGGACCACTATTGCTGCAGAACGGTCGAATCGTGCTCAACGGTTCGTTGGAGAAGTTCAGCTCCTCCTTTCTGGAGCAGGGTGCTCCGCGCACGGTGGTCGCCGGCGATGGAACCCAGCTCTGGCTGATCACCCTCGAAGGCATCGGCAACGCCGGGCCCAACCTGGTGGAAACCGCCAACCTGTTGCGGCGACTGGGGCTAACAGAGGCGCTGAACCTTGACGGCGGCAGCTCCACCGGCCTGGTGCTGGGAGGCGTGATGACCGTCAAGGGGCGGGGTGTCGCCGGGGCGGTTCACCACGGCCTCGGCCTGGTGCCGGCCACGGCGCAGACCTGCCGGCCAGATGCACGCCGGGACGGCAGCGCTCCCCGTGGCGACTGCCAAAGTGAACTGAGTTTGAGCCGCGGCGCCAGAGGGGCCCGCCTGCCATGACCAAAGGTCAGAGCCTGCATATCACCGCCGCCGCCGCCGCCGAACTGGGACGCCAGGCCGCCGTGGCCGGCACCCCTGGGATGATGCACCTTGATCTCATCGAAGGTGGCTGCGAACGCTGGACGATCCGACTGCGACCAGGGCACCTGGCAGGTGTGCCGATCGCCCGGGCCGACGGCGTCACCGTCTACGCGCCCGAACAGCAGTGGCCCCACCTCTGCGGCGTCTGCCTCGACTACCGCGGCGATCTCAGCGGTGGCGGTTTTCTGGTGCATCCCCCCGACGGGCAGAGCAGCTGTGCCTGCGGCGCAGCCTTCGGGCCCCTGGTCCGAGGGGGGTCGGTGACGCAGTAAGGTGGCGGATTGTCGCTATCGGTCGGTCGACCGAATCGCGTCTTCCGATCCTGTTCGCCGACCCGTACCCGGTCCTCGATGCCCACCATCCAGCAGCTGATCCGCACTGAACGGCAGCGCCTGACTCGCAAGACCAAATCCCCGGCGCTGCGCGCCTGCCCCGAACGCCGGGGCGTGTGCACCCGCGTCTACACCTCGACGCCCAAGAAGCCCAATTCGGCACTGCGCAAGGTGGCCCGGGTGCGTCTCACCTCGGGCTTTGAGGTGACTGCCTACATTCCAGGGATCGGCCACAACCTGCAGGAGCATTCCGTGGTGCTCATCCGCGGTGGCCGCGTCAAGGACCTGCCCGGTGTGCGTTACCACATCATCCGCGGAACCCTCGACACTGCCGGTGTCAAAGACCGCCGTCAGGCCCGCTCGAAATACGGCGCCAAGACTCCCAAGGATTGAACGGGGGGGTTCCCCATGATCGACGATCCAATTCACTGACACTTCACCATCTGCCTGGTTCCGGTTTATGTCCCGCCGCAACGCCGCCGAAAAACGTCCGATCCTTCCTGATCCCCAGTTCAACAGCCGCCTCGCATCGATGATCGTGGCCAGGCTGATGAAGCACGGCAAGAAGTCAACGGCCCAGAGGATCCTTTCTGACGCTTTCGGCCTGATCGGTGAGCGCACCGGGGGAGACCCCCTCGAGCTGTTTGAGACAGCCGTCAAGAACGCCACCCCACTGGTCGAAGTGCGTGCCCGACGGGTCGGCGGTGCCACCTATCAGGTGCCCATGGAAGTGCGTCAGGAACGGGGCACGGCCATGGCCCTGCGCTGGCTGGTCAACTTCTCCCGCGCCCGCAACGGTCGCAGCATGGCCCACAAGCTGGCCGGCGCGTTGATGGACGCCGCCAACGAAGCCGGCAGTGCCGTGCGCAAGCGCGAGGAGACGCACAAGATGGCCGAAGCCAACAAGGCTTTTGCCCACTACCGCTACTGATGCCAACCACGGTCTGAGTCCCTGGGCAGTCAGACCATCACTTTCCTGTTGCCACGCCCTGCCTCAGCCCTTGAGGCAGTCCCGCTCTGTAGAGTGACGCCCGCCTTTTGATTTCCCTCCCGGAGACCCACGTGGCCCGCGCCTTTCCACTGGAACGCGTCAGAAATATCGGCATCGCAGCCCATATCGACGCCGGCAAAACCACCACCACTGAACGGATCCTGTTCTATTCAGGCGTGGTCCACAAGATGGGTGAGGTCCATGACGGCGCCGCCGTCACCGACTGGATGGAACAGGAGCGTGAACGTGGAATCACCATCACGGCTGCCGCGATCTCCACCAGCTGGAAAGAGCACCGCATCAACATCATCGACACCCCCGGACACGTCGACTTCACCATTGAAGTCGAGCGCTCGATGCGCGTCCTTGATGGGGTGATCGCTGTCTTCTGTGCCGTGGGAGGGGTTCAACCCCAGTCGGAAACGGTGTGGCGTCAGGCCGACCGCTACAGCGTGCCGCGCATGGTGTTCGTCAATAAGATGGATCGCACAGGCGCTGATTTCCTCAAAGTTTACGGGCAGATCAAGGACCGACTCAAGGCCAAAGCAGTGCCGATCCAGCTCCCGATCGGAGCCGAGGGTGAACTGAGCGGCATTGTCGATCTGGTCAAGAACCGGGCCTTCATCTACAAAGACGATCTGGGCAAGGACATCGAGGAGGTCGATATTCCGGCTGACATGGCTGATCTGGCTGAAACCTGGCGTCTCACCCTGATGGAGGCCGTGGCAGAGACCGACGAAGACCTCATCGAGCAGTTCCTCGACAAAGGGGAGCTGAGCGGGCAGCAACTGCGCGACGGCATCCGCGAAGGGGTGCTGAAGCACGGCCTTGTGCCCATGCTCTGCGGCTCAGCCTTCAAGAACAAGGGCGTTCAGCTCCTGCTCGACGCGGTTGTCGACTATCTGCCGGCCCCCGTGGACGTTCCTCCGATCCAGGGTGTGCTGGCCGATGGCACCGAAGCCGTACGTCCCGCAGACGACAACGAACCCTTCAGCGCCCTGGCCTTCAAAGTGATGGCCGATCCTTTCGGCAAGCTCACGTTTGTTCGCGTCTATTCAGGCGTTCTTCAGAAGGGCAGCTACGTCCTCAATTCCACCAAAGACAAAAAAGAACGAATCTCCCGCCTCATTCTGCTGAAAGCAGACGATCGCGAAGAAGTCGATGAACTGCGGGCTGGGGACCTTGGCGCCGTGCTCGGTCTCAAGGACACCACGACTGGTGACACGCTTTGCGTGGATTCAAAGCCAATCATTCTCGAATCCCTGTTCATTCCTGAGCCTGTGATTTCGGTGGCTGTTGAGCCCAAGACAAAGGGGGACATGGAAAAGCTTTCCAAGGCACTTCAATCGTTGGCCGAAGAAGATCCCACCTTCAGAGTTTCAACGGATCCAGAGACGAACCAAACCGTGATTGCTGGCATGGGCGAACTTCACCTGGAAATCCTGGTGGATCGCATGCTGCGTGAATTCAAGGTGGAGGCCAATATCGGCGCACCTCAGGTTTCCTACCGTGAGACGATCCGCAGCAGCTCCAAAGGCGAAGGCAAGTTTGCTCGTCAAACCGGCGGCAAGGGTCAGTACGGTCACGTCGTGATTGAAATGCAGCCCGGAGAGCCGGGTTCAGGGTTTGAG
>Ga0169931_10010149_pt1 | contig 13438 bp, 19 predicted proteins | sample Kivu_15m_20L_FD_129675 | JGI IMG/M metagenome (GOLD analysis project Ga0169931, IMG submission 129675) | Freshwater microbial communities from Lake Kivu, Western Province, Rwanda to study Microbial Dark Matter (Phase II) - Kivu_15m_20L... | ecosystem: Environmental > Aquatic > Freshwater > Lake...
GACGGCGGCGATCCGGCGATCCGCCGACTGGCGGTCGAAGCGCTCGAGGGTGCGCCCGCCGGCCCCCGCGAACGTGCGGAGCGCCTCCGGGCGTTCACGTGGCGGCACCTGTCGCGCAAGGACCTGGCGCAGGGGCTCGCGTCCGCGAGCGAGGCCGCGGCGTCCCGAGCGGGCGACTGCACCGAGCACGCCGTGCTGCTGGCGGCGTTGCTGCGCGCCGACGGCATCCCGGCCCGCGTCGCCTTCGGGGCGGTGTGGGTGGCTCGCGCCGCAAGGGTGCGCAACGCCTACGGGTGGCACATGTGGACGCAGGCGCTGGTCGACGGATCATGGATCGATCTCGACGCCACGCTTCCGGATGGCGGCGCCGGTTTCGACGCCGCACGCCTGCTCACCGGGACGTCGGCCGCGGACGCCGCATCGCTGGACGCCGACCTGTCGCGCGTCGTCAACATGATCGGTGACCTCGAGATCGAGCTCATCGAGGTGGATGGGCGCCCGATCGCCCCGGCACCCGACGCCGGCGATGCGAAGGGGGCGCCGCGATGAGTTTCCGGGACGCACCGCCGCTGCCGCCGGTTCCCGCGCGCGACCCCGCGGGCCACAAGGGCACGTTCGGCACCGTATGCGTGGTCGGCGGGCACGCCGCCGAGCCGTCGGTGATGCTGGGAAGCGTCGTCCTGGCATCGCTCGGGGCGCTTCGCGTGGGCGCCGCGCTGTGCATCGCGGCCGCGCCCGAGCCCATCCTGCCGGCGATCCTCTCCGCATGCCCGTCGGCCACGGGGCTGCCGCTGCCGGTGGACGCCGACGGACGGATCGTGCCGCACCTTGCGGCGCAGGCGCTCGACGCGCATGCCGGGCGCGCGGGCGTGCTCGCGATCGGCCCCGGCATGGGAACGGGCTTCGCCGAGGCGCAGGTCACCGTGCGCATCCTCTCGATGGACGACGGCCGGCCCGTGGTCGTGGATGCGGACGCGCTGAACAACCTCGCCGCCACCCCGCAGTTCCACCTGGACCTTCGTGCGCCCATGGTGCTCACCCCGCACCCCGGCGAGTACCGGCGCCTGGCCGAGGCGCTCTCGATCGACGCCGACCCGGTCGACCCGGTGGCGCGGCCCGCCGCGGCCGAGCGCCTGGCGCAGCGACTCGGGTGCGTGGTCGCGTTGAAGGGACACGGCACGGTCGTCTCCGACGGCGTCAGCACGTGGACGTGCGCGCGCGGCAACGACGCGCTCGCGGTGGGCGGAAGCGGCGACGTGCTCACCGGTGCGGTGGCGGGGATGATCGCGCAGCACGGCCGCGCACTCGGCCTCTTCGACTGCACGCGGCTCGCGGTGGAGGCGCATGCCATCGCCGGCGAACGCTGGTCGCGTCGCGCGGGCGGAACCGCCGGCATGCTCGCCGCCGAACTCGCGGCCGAACTTCCGGGGGCGCTGGCGGCGATGCGTACACTCGCCTCCCCATGACGCAGGAATCCACGGCCCAGGCCGCGCGCCGGCCGCACGTGCCGATCGAGTCCATCCGCGCGCACACCTACGTGGACGGCACGTACTCGCTGGTGAACCCCCAGTGCGGCACGGCAAAGAACGGCAAGCACTTCCTGAAGGGGCTGATCCGCGACGCGACGGGCGAGGTGCCGATCCGGCAGTGGACGTTCGACGAGTCCCAGCTCGCCGAGCTCTCGCGCACCGGGTTCGTGTGGATCGGCGGACAGGCGCAGGAGTACAACGGGCAGGTGCAGGTGATCGTCGACGCGATCTCCGCCGTCGAGGTGGGGGTCGAGGACCTCGCGCGGCTGCTGCCCGCCACGCGGCACGACATCCCGGCGATGGATGCCGAGGTCCGGCGGATCATGGGGAGCCTGACGCACCCGGCGATGCGGGCGCTCGCCGAGGCGTACCTCGCCAACGAGCCGCTGATGGAACGCTTCCGGCAGGCGCCGGCGGCCGTGAGCGTGCACCACGCTTGGATCGGCGGACTGCTCGAGCACACCCTGCAGCTGCTGCGGATCGCGGAGGTCACGCTGCCCCTGTACCCCGCGCTCAACCGCGACATCGTGCTGATGGGCCTGTTCCTCCATGACCTCGGCAAGACCACCGAGCTCACGTGGGAGAAGGGCTTCAACTACACGACCGAGGGCAACCTGATCGGCCACACGGTCAAGGGCGCCATCCTGCTTCACGCGATGGCCGCCAAGTGCGCGCGCGAGACCGGCCAGCGCCTGCCGGCCGACGCCCTGCTGGTGCTCGAGCACATCGTGGTCTCGCACCACGGCTCGCTCGAGTTCGGTGCCACCAAGGTGCCCTCCACCCCCGAGGCGATCTTCGTCTCGCTGCTGGACAACCTCGACGCCAAGACCGCGCTCGCGGTGCACTCCGCGCAGCGCCACAAGCCGATCGGCCCGGGTCAGGAGTTCACCGAGAGGCTGTGGAGCCTCGACACGCGCCTCTATCGCCCGGATCCGCTGGCGGGCGACGGCGAGGATGGCGACGGCATCACGGCCGGAACGAGCTGACCCGCCGCGCCAAGGCCTCGATCGCCTCCGGCGGATGCAGCACCATGGCCCAGGTGCGGTCGTCGCGCAGCGCCTGCGCCGCCGCCCGTGAGCGATCCAGCCTCGCGCGGGTCTCCATCGCCTCGAGCCGAGTCGCGTGCCTCGAGCGCGCCTCCTCGAGCGAACGGTGCATCGCCCGCCACAGCTCGCGTCGTTGCGCGCTGCCTCGCGGCGCCTCCGCGATCCGCTCGAGCCACGCGCGCTTCATCGGCGACGATGCGTCCGCACCCCGCAGCGAAGCCTGCCCGGAGTCGGGGTCGAACCACGCGGCGCGGCGCTCGGCGTGCGTCACGGGCGGGTCACCCGCAGCCGGCGGGAACGGAAGGGTGAGCGTGGCGGTGGCCACGTCGAACGGCGGCAACTCGCACCCGAGCCAGAGGTGCGCGAAGCGATCGGTGGCACGCTCGTAGACCTCGCCACCCGTGCCGTGCACGAATCGGTCGAAGAGCACCGCGCGCGCCAGCAGCCCGGTGAGGAACGCGCGTGGCCAGAGCGGTGCGCCGGCCTCGGCCAGCGCGCCGATCGTGCGTGCCGTCACGCGCTCGCGGCCACCCGTCGAGGAGGCCGTCCAGAAGGGCAGCTCCACGTCGTCGCCCTCCAGGGCGCGGAGCGCGCGCGCGGCCCGCGGCGCCTCGGCAATCGCGGCGTTGAATGCACGGGCGCATGCCTGGGGATCGCGGCGAGCGCGCTCGATGAGTGCGGCGCCGATGGCGGTACCGAGGATCCGGCTCGAGCAGGCAAGCGCGGCGGGCGCGCCGATCGCGGGCGATGCCGACGCCACCGCTCCCACGACCTGCGTGGCGAGACCGTGCGTCCCGTCCGACGCCCGAAGGGCCTCCGCGGCGCGCTCCACTCCCTGCGCAACCGATGGCAGCGCCGGGATCGAGCCGCCGAGGTCGACTTGGGGTGCCGCCCACGCGTCGCGCAACGCGGGAACGGCGCCTGGGCTCCCGCGTCGACCGAGCCACGCGGTGGCGGCTCGCCAGTCATCGGTATCGCCGGTGGCGGCCACGGGAATGCGCAGCGCAGCCGGGTCGCGCACGTCGGTGTCGATGACGAGCCAGGCGCATGCCGCGTCGCCGCGCCCCGCGAGCGCCGCCGCGTGCATGAACTTGGCGCCGATCCCGGGATGCCACCACTCGCACTGGTGCCCGGCGCCCACCACCGCTCCGGAGGGAAAGCCGAGCCTCCCGCGCGCCTCGTCCTGCCACGCACGCAGCGGGCGGTCGAGGAGCATGCCGTCGCGGCGCCCGACCGGGCCCGCGCTCGTCACTCGAACCGTCGGCTCGCCCGGGGCCATCAGGTGCCGGCGGGCGCCGCGCGCCGGCCCTCCAGGAGCGCCGCGCACCGCGCGAGCTCGCGCTGCAGCGTCGCCCGGTAGAGCGCCTCACGGCGTCCGGGATCGTCGAGCTCTTCGCCGAACGAGCGGTTGAGGTCCACGTAGATGCGCGGCACCGGGATCTCCTCGACCCGAAGCCCGTGCGCCGCCGCCTGCACCCAGAACTGCATCGGGAAGTCGTAGCTGTCGACGTCGAGGCGCAGTTCGCGCACGGCGCCCACGCGGTAGGCCTTGAAGCCGCAGAACGCGTCGGTGATGCCGTTCCCGAGGACGGTGCGCCCGGGATCCACGGAGCGGACGCCGCCGAGCAGCGCGTTCACCTCCCGGGTCATGGTCGCGTTGATGGAGCGTCGGTCGCGGGGCGCGTCGTCGTCACGCGCGGAGGCGCGCAGGTAGCGGCTCCCGCTCACCACGTCGCTGCGACCGGCCCGGATCGCCTGCAGGAAGTCGGGGATCGAGGCCGGCTCGTGCTGCTCGTCGCAGTCCATGGTGATCACCCACGCCGCGCGATCGGCCGCCGCGGCGTGGAAGATGTCCTGCATGGAACGGCCGTAGCCGCGGTTGCGCGAGTGCCGGATCACCTCCACGGGGTGCCGCGCGAGCACCGCGGCGGTGCCGTCCGTGGAACCGTCGTCGATCACCAGCACTCGTTCGATGTGCGCGCGCACCGCGCCCAGCACGCGGTCGATGGAGCGTTCCTCGTTGAACACGGGGATCGCCAGCATCACGTCGCCCTGCACGGTCATCGCCCGCCCTCCGGCAGCCGCACGCGCAGCTCGCGGCGGTCGCGCGGGACGATGCCCATCACCAGGATCCGCTCGTCCGAACGCACCGCCACCGGACCGTGACCCGGGCGGACCCACGTGCTCGTCTCGCGGCGCATCGAGGCGAAGGGCACCTTCATCGTGATGACCGAGTCCACGCGCAGCGTGTCGAAGGTGCCCAACGGCGTCCGGATCCGCTCCGCGGCCCGGATCGACGCGGTGCGGCGCGCGCGACCCCCCTCGCGGTCGACGGCGTTGCCGCGCCGCGTCTCCACGCCCGACTCGCTCTCCCACGGTTCTGCCGCGGTCGCGGTGGGCGGCGCCAGGAGCAGGGGCGGCACGAATCGCGTCACCGCGCCGTCGTCGAGGTCGCGCTGCTCGGCCAGCAGCACGGCGCCCGCCGCATCCCGAACCAGCGTTCGCTGGCTGGATCGGTCGATCCGCTCAACCCTCCCGGTACCGCGCTCGGTGCGGACCTCGAACGGCTCGCCGGGTCGTCCGGAGCCGGGATCGACCTCAACCCAGCGTTGGGTGCCCGGTGCCGTGGGTTCAAGGTCATCGGCGCGAATCGATGCGCTGGCCGCAGGTGCGGACGTGGAGAGCACCTCGAACGCGGGCGCCCCGGCCATCGCCCCCGGCGTCGCGGCGATCGGCTCCGGGCCGCATCCGGTGGCGGCCGCCACGAGCGCCGCGGCGATCGCGCCCCGCGAGGCCACGCGTCCGACGTGGGCGGCGCGGGTCATGGCGTGGGCAACCCCTTCCGCCGCCAGAGGTCAAGCAGCGCCTTCGGCTCGATGGCCTCGATGGTGGTGCCGTCGTCCGCCGAGCGTCGAAGTTCACGACCGTCGGCGTCGCAGCGCTGCTCGAGGATCGGCGCCTCCAATGTCGCGCGGGTCGAGACCATGACGCCGCCCGCCGTGGGTCGCACCAGGTCGGCGCGCTGCGCCAGTCGGCCGGTGCGCGGGTCGAACCAGTAGAAGCCGAAGTCTCCCGCGGCATCGCGCGGAAGCAAGCGGGCGAGCAGAATCGCCTCAGCCTGCGAGAGGTATCCCTTGGGCAGGGTCCACTTGCGCGGCGGTGTGGCCGGCGAGTCGAGGTCCACGGTGGCCACCTGCAGCACGCGGGCGGGCATCCCGGCGGAGGGCGCCGTGCGGATCCCGAGTTGCGACGTTGACTTGCCGGCGCGCAGCGTGGTGCCATCGGGCCCCAGATCCCGCGAGGTGGAGCGCACCGTCCAGAACTCCCGCGAGCGGTCCCACGCCATCCAGTACCGCGCGTCCGAATCGGCGACGCGCGAACCGCGCTCATCCTGCAGCATCCGGACGCGGATGCGCACGCCCAGCCCGAGCTCGCGCTCCTCCGCGGTCCATTCGCGCTCGCTGCGATCCGGGTTGGCCGCTCCTTGCGCCGCCTCGGTGGCGACCACCGTCATGTAGCCGGCCTCCGCGGGCTGCCCGTCGGCGCCCATGCGCGTGATCCGGTACCAGCGGCCGTCCGGTTCGCCCTTCGCGGGGGCCGGGTCAACGGCGCGCCGGAGCATGTCCGGCGTGAGCACGGACAGGAAGGCCTCGCCGCGCTGCATGCGCTCGGCCCGTGCCCGGGCCAGCGCCTCGGGATCCTCGAGCTCCACGGTGGCCATCGCTCGGCGCAGGAGCGGCTTCACCGCCGGCCAATCCGCTTCCGGCACCAACGACGAGATCACGATGAACTCGTTCGGCTGCACCTGGATCAGGTGATAGCTCTGCACGGCCGAGACTTCTTCGTCATCGGTGCCCTCGCGCAGCAGGGTGTCGAGCGCGCCCGCGGGGCGGCCGGCGATCTCGAACTCGCGCTCCTCGAGGACGCGGAACACCAGGTCCGGGGACGGTCGCTCGCTCACGCTGCGGACGAGGGCGTCCATCTGCGCGCGCGGCGAACTGATGGCATCGCTCGCCACCAGCCGCGACACCTTGAGGATGTACCGGGGCGCCTCGACCCGTTCGCTGATGGTCCAGACCGCGTTGGCGCCGGCGCCGTCGCCGCGCATCACCGATCCCGCCGGCGGGCGGAATCGCATTCCCAGCAGTTCGAAGTCGAGCGGGGCTGGCTCGAGGCCGTCGGCAGGGCCCGGAGTGGGGGTCGAGCCCGTGACGCGACCCTCGCTCGACGCTCGGGGGGCAGGCGCAGGGGCCTGAGCGATCGAGTTATAGGACATAAAGAGGGGAAGCGCGCCGATCGCCCCGGCGGCCATGACCGCCAAGGATCCAGAACGAATGCCGCAAGCCAGGAAGGGGGGGTGCATCACGCGATCGGGCAGGGTAGCCGCTGGACCATCCCGCCGTGGCGTTGACAGGTTGCGGGGGATCGGTACACTTGTCGATTCGCGTTCTTCCGAACCGCGGCCCCGGCACTGTGCCGGACCCGGCAGGAGGCGCGCCCGTGACCGCGATCGAGGACAGGCAACACCCATGCAGGGCGGCAAGATTCGGATTCGTATGGAAGCCTACGACCACCAGGCGCTCGACGCGTCTGCGCGGGAGATCGTCGATCATGCCAAGCGCACCGGCGCGCGCGTCGCGGGCCCCGTGCCGCTGCCGACACGCCGCGAGATCTACACCGTCAACCGTTCGCCGTTCATCGACAAGAAGAGCCGCGAGCAGTTCGAGATGCGCACGCACAAGCGCATCATCGACATCACCGAACCCAACCACCGCACCGTCGAGGCTCTGAACCGCCTCGTCGTCCCCGCGGGCGTCTTCGTCAAGATCAAGGCCTGAGCCTTGTCCCGCCGGCTGCGCACCGTGCGCAGCCGGCACTTCATCTGCCGCGTCGCCCACCCGAAGGAAGCGCGACCTCCGGCACCCACCAGGACCGCACCGCGGCCCGCAACGCAGGACCCTGAGCCATGGCCATCGCCAAGACCGGCATCCTCGGACGCAAGATCGGAATGACCCGGTTTTTCCGCCCGGACGGAACCAACATCCCCGTGACCGTCATCCAGGCCGGCCCCTGCGTGGTGACCCAGGTGAAGACGGTCGAAGCCGACGGCTACTCGGCCGTGCAGGTGGCGTTCGAGGACGTCAAGCCGCGCAACAGCACGCAGGCCGTGATCGGCCACGACGCCAAGGCCGGAGCCGCTCCCAAGCGCGAGCACCGCGAGATCCGCTTCGAGACCGATGCGGAGGCGCAGGCGTTCACGCTCGGGCAGGAGATCACCGTGTCGGCGCTCGCCGAGCTGAAGTTCGTCGACATCGTCGGCACGAGCAAGGGCAAGGGCTTCGCCGGCACCATGAAGCGGCACAACTTCAAGGGCATGTGCGCCACGCACGGCACCGAGCGCAAGCACCGCACGCCGGGCTCGATCGGTTCGCACGGCACCGACCGCGGCCACGGCGCGAAGATCAAGAAGGGCAAGCGCATGGCGGGCCGCATGGGTGACGAGCGCGTCACCGTGCGTTCGCTCGACGTCGTCAAGCTCGACACCGACAACAACATCCTGCTCGTCAAGGGTGCCGTCCCCGGCGCCAATGACGGGCTCCTCCTCATCAAGAGCCCCTCGCGGCTCTACAAGCGCAAGGCAAGAATCCAGGCTGGCGCCTGAGGCGCGCCAACCAGGGATCGTGAAGGCCGCCGCCACGATGGCGCGGAACCGCACGGTCGAGACAACGTGACGACGCCGTCGACGGGCAGGAGCCCGCCGACGGACCAAGGAACCTGAGTCGAATCCTTCCCGCCGCCGCAATCAACAGGCGCCGGGAGGAGGAGGCAGATGCGGGACACCCGCGAAGGTCAGAACGATGATTGAACTCCCGATCCTCAACTCGGAAGGCAAGCAGGTCGACGTCCTCAAGATCGATGAGGCCGTCCTCGGTGGCGAGATCCGCCACGCGCTCCTGAAGCAGGCCTACGTCGTCACCCACGGCAACCAGCGCCAGGGCTCGGCCCGGACCAAGAGCCGCGGCTCGGTCGAGGGCTCGACCCGCAAGCTCTACAAGCAGAAGGGCACCGGCAACGCCCGCGTCGGCGCCAGCCGCGTGCCGAACCGCAAGGGCGGCGGCGTGACGTTCGCGAAGGATCGCACGCGCGATGCCTTCCGCACCACGCTCACCAAGAAGATGCGCCGCCTGGCGAACCGCAACGCGCTCCTCGCGAAGCTGGTGGACAACGAGGTCAAGTGCATCGACCAGCTCAGCTTCGGCGAGCCGAGCACGAAGGCCTTCGCCGGCATGCTCGGCAAGGTCGGCGTCGACCGCACCTGCCTGGTGGCCGTGGCCCCGTCCAACCGCAACGCGATGCTCAGCGCACGCAACATCGACGGCGTCGACGTGCGCCGCATCGAGCAGCTGAACGCGTTCGACCTCCTGAACCACCGGTACCTGGTCGTGGATCGCGCGTCGCTCGCGTCGTTCCTCGACGAGTCGTGCTTCCCCGCCTCCGAGAACAAGGCCGAGTGATGGAACCCACCGACGTCATCAAGATGCCGATCGTCACCGAGAAGGTGACCGCCGCCGGCGAGCACAACCAGTACGCCTTCAAGGTGGACCGCCGCGCCACCAAGACCGACGTGAAGAACGCGGTCGAGTCCCTCTACGGCGTCAAGGTCGTCGACGTGCGCACCCAGGTCCGCCAAGAGCGGGCCCGTGCGTACAAGTACGGCCGCGTCGAGGGCAAGACCTGGAAGCGCGCGATGGTGCGCGTCGCCGAAGGCCAGAAGATCGAGCTGTTCTGAACCGCCGAGGAATCGAACCATGCCAGTCCGCGTCTACAAGCCAATCACGAACGCCCGGCGCAACGCCTCGGTGAACATGCACGCCGAGGTGACGAAGAAGTCGCCCGAGAAGAGCCTGCTCCGCCCGCTGCACAAGACCGGCGGCCGCAACTGCCAGGGCAAGCTGACCGTGATCCAGCAGGGCGGCGGCCACAAGCGCCGCTACCGCCTGATCGACTTCAAGCGCCGCAAGGACGACATGAAGGCGACCGTGGTGGGCATCGAGTACGACCCCAACCGCACGTGCCACATCGCGCTGCTCAAGTACGAGGACGGCACCCTCCGCTACATCCTCGCCCCGCGCGGCGTGACGGCGGGCGACGTGGTGATCAGCTCCGCCTCGCAGGTCGACCCCCGCGCGGGCAACTGCATGCCGCTGCGCCACATCCCGACCGGCCTCGAGGTCCACAACGTGGAGAACGTGCCCGGCCGCGGCGGCGTGATGGTGCGGTCCGCCGGCATCGGCGCGCGCCTCACCAACAAGGAAGGCCGCTTCGCGACCCTGGTGATGCCCTCGGGCGAAATCCGCCAGGTGCTCCTTGACTGCCGCGCCACCGTGGGCAGCGTCGGCAATCCCGACCACGCCAACGTGATCCTCGGCAAGGCCGGGCGCGCCCGCTGGCTCGGACGCCGTCCGCGCACCCGCGGCGTCGCGATGAGCCACCACCAGCACCCGCACGGCGGCGGCGAAGGCCGCTCCAAGGGCGGCCAGGAGCCGTCCAATGCCAGCGGAACGCAGTCCAAGGGCGGCCGCACGCGCCGCTTCGGCCTGTCCACCGACAACCTCATCATCCGTCGCCGCAAGAGCCGCCGTTACGGCCAGCTCAAGCTCTGACCCTGACCACCCGGAGAAGACCACATGTCGCGTTCACTCAAGAAGGGCCCGGTCGTCGACGAGAAGCTGTTCCGTCGCGCCGAGGCGCAGCAGCAGGGCACGGCCAAGCGCACGCCCATCAAGACCTGGCGGCGCTCCTGCACCGTGGTGCCGGAGTTCGTCGGGCTGACGTTCGCCGTGCACAACGGCCGCAACTTCATCGAGGTGTTCGTCACCGAGGAGATGGTCGGGCACAAGCTCGGCGAGTTCTCCATCTCGCGCACCTTCAAGGGCCACACCAACAAGAAGGAAGGCATCGCCTGACGGCGAGCCCGCTTAGGAGCGACCCATGGCCACCGACCCCCGCAAGTACACCGCCAGCCACCGCTTTGCCCGGATCGCTCCGCGCAAGGCCCGGCTGGTCGCCGACATGATCCGCGGCAAGCGCATCGAGGACGCCCTGGCGACCCTCGAGTTCAGCCCCCGCCGCGGCGCATGGTTCATCAAGAGCGTCCTCCGCAGCGCCGTCGCCAACGCCGAGGAGGCCAACGTGGACGTCGGCCGCCTCATCGTGAGCGAGAGCCGCGTCGACGAGGGCCCGACGATCAAGCGCTTCCAGCCGAAGGATCGCGGCCGTTCGCACCCCATCATGAAGCGCACGAGCCACATCCACGTCTCCGTGGACGTCCGCTGACGCCAGGAACCGAGGAACACCACCATGGGACAGAAGACCAACCCGTTCGGATTCCGCGTCGGCGTGACCGAGACGCACAAGAGCCGCTGGTTCGCGCCGAAGGCGCTCTACGGCGAGCTCTTGGTCGAGGACTACAAGATCCGCAAGTTCATCGACAAGCGGCTCAACCAGACCCCGCCGTACGCGGCCGTCTCCGACGTGTACATCGAGCGCACCCGCGAGGAGCTCTCGGTGATCATCAAGACCGCCCGTCCCGGGCAGGTCGTGGGCCTGAAGGGCGCCGAGATCGAGCGCCTGACCAAGGACCTCGAGGCCCTCACCGGCCGCAAGGTGGCCATCAAGATCATCGAGATCAAGAACCCCGAGATCGTCGCCCGGCTGATCGCCGAGTCGATGGGCGAGCAGCTCAAGAAGCGCGCCAACTACCGCCGCGTCGTCAAGCAGCGCGCCGAGGCCGCGATGCAGAACGGCGCCAAGGGCATCCGCATCCTGATGTCGGGCCGCCTGGGCGGCGCCGAGATCGCGCGCGCGTTCGACACCCGCCTGGGCTCGATCCCGCTGACCACCCTGCAGGCGAACATCGACTACGCGGTGGCCCACACCGAGACCACGTACGGCGTCATCGGCATCAAGGTCTGGGTCTACAAGGGCCTCTTCGAGCAGGCCGAGGACGACACCACCACCAACGCCGCCGGCGGACGTGCCCGCGCCCGCGGACGCCGTTGACCCGCAGCAGCACCTGAGGAACCCCCATGTCGAACATGATTCCCAAGCGCGTGAAGTTCCGCAAGCAGCAGCGGGGCAAGATGAAGGGCAACGCCACCCGCGGCAACTACGTCGCGTTCGGCGACTACGGCCTGCAGAGCCTGGAGACGTGCTGGATGTCCGGCCGCCAGCTCGAGGCCGGCCGCATCGCCGCCCAGCACTTCCTGCGCCGCCAAGGCAAGGTCTTCATCCGCGTGTTCCCCGACAAGCCGATCTCCAAGAAGCCGCTGGAGACCCGAATGGGCACCGGCAAGGCGGACGTCGACTTCTGGGCCGCCCGGATCAAGCCCGGCACCATGCTCTTCGAGATCGCGGGCGTGCCCGAGGACCTCGCCAAGCAGGCCTTCGCCCGCATCGCCAACAAGATGCCGGTCCGCTGCCGATTCGTCGGCCGCCGGCTCGCCGTCTGACCCCGACCCCCCGAAAGGCAGCCAGAGATGAAGGCAGCTGAAGTCAAGAAGCTCCGTGACGACGAGATCGCCGCCGAGGCGACGCGCCTGCGCAAGAAGCTGTTCGAGCTCCGCGCACAGACCGTCACCGAGAAGGTCAAGGACAACTCCCAGTTCAGGAAGCACCGCAAGGACCTCGCCCGTGTCCTGACCGAGCGGAGCGCCCGCAGCAAGAAGGCATCCACGTGAGCAAGGCAGCCATCAGCGTCACCGAGAACGCCCCCCACCGGGTCGGCGTCGTGGAGACGGCCTCGCGCGACAAGACGCGCAAGGTCACCATCCAGTACGTGTCCAAGCACCCCAAGTACGGCAAGTACGTGCGCAAGCGCACCGTCCTCCAGGTCCACGACGCGAAGAACGAGACCGGCGTCGGCGACCGCGTGGAGATCGCGGAGTGCCGCCCGATCTCGCGCACCAAGCGCTGGACCGTCGTGCGCGTGGTCGAGAAGGCCGCCGCCCGCATCGAACCCGTCTTCGAGGCCGACGCCGGCCGTCGCAGCAAGAGCAAGTGAGTTCAGCCCCGCACCGCAACAAGGGCAAGGCAAGCAGATGATCCAGAAGGAATCCAGGCTCGAAGTGGCCGACAACAGCGGCGCCAAGGTGGCGATGGTGATCGGCATCATGGGCGTCTCGACCGCCCGCGGCCGGTTCACCCGCGTCACCATGGGCGTCGGCGACCGCGTCATGTGCGCGATCAAGGAAGCGCTCCCCAACGGGCAGGTCAAGGCCGGCGACAAGGCCGAGGCCGTGATCGTCCGGGTCAAGGCCCCCACGCGCCGCACCGACGGCAGCTACGTGCGCTTCGACTCGAACGCGTGCGTGCTCGTCGACAAGGAAGGCAACCCGAAGGGCACGCGCATCTTCGGCGCCGTGGCCCGCGAGCTGCGTGAGAAGAACTTCATGAAGATCGTGTCCCTCGCCACGGAGGTCATCTGATGCCAGCCCACGTCCGCAAGGGTGACATCGTCTTCGTCCGGTCCGGTGCCGACAAGGGCAAGACCGGTGAGGTCGTGTCCGTCGACCCGGCCACCTCCACCTGCGTGGTGAAGGGGATCAACCTCCGCACCAAGCACCTCAAGCCCAACCAGCAGCGTCCGAAGGGCGCCGTGGTGAAGTCCGAGCTGCCCATCCACATGTCCAAGGTCAGCCCCGTCGTCGACGGCAAGCCCACCCGCGTCCGCTTCGTCGTGAAGACGGACGGGTCGAAGGTGCGCGTCGCCGCCCGCGGCGGCAAGGAACTGGGGACCATCTCCCCGGCCCGCAAGGCCAAGAACGCGAAGTGAGCCCGTCCATGACCACCGCAGCCACCGCA
>Ga0169931_10010151_pt1 | contig 13437 bp, 18 predicted proteins | sample Kivu_15m_20L_FD_129675 | JGI IMG/M metagenome (GOLD analysis project Ga0169931, IMG submission 129675) | Freshwater microbial communities from Lake Kivu, Western Province, Rwanda to study Microbial Dark Matter (Phase II) - Kivu_15m_20L... | ecosystem: Environmental > Aquatic > Freshwater > Lake...
TACAAGATCGACTAGAATCCTAACCATCTAGCAATCAAGATTCCAAGACAGAATCCTATGGTGCAAACAAGAAACCGTTGAGTGCGGGTGAGTTGCATTAGTAGTTTTCTTCAATCATTTTGATCCATGCCAGTAACAACTGTACCTTTACGCATGAGTTTTCATAAACATATGAGTTTTTGAACCCTAAAGAAGAAACGACTCCTACCAAATTACCACGAAAATTCAATACGGCCCCACCTGAGTCGCCGAACCATACGGTTCCCTCGTAACACAACATTTTTAAATTGAATGGATCTTCCATGAGAGTTCCATAGTAAGTAAACACTCCGAGATTACTTTTTTTTCTGAATGATCCACCATGTCCCACTACGGTTAAAAGTTCTCCCCGTCTTAAGTCAGCACTTTCCAAGCACACTGGGGTTTCATCACATGGTTCATACAATATCAACACAGCAGCATCCACCACAATGTGTTGACCAATTTTGTATAATGGATGCATATGGATTTGTTCAATGCAATGTTTAACTCCATTGGTTTCAAACCAATAAGCGTCTGTATCGTCCACCACATGACCGGCAGTTAGTACATGAGTAGAAGAAATTAAAGTTCCACTTCCGATCAGCGCACCATCATATCTGAGAATGCGACCGATAGCAGGCTCTTCGGCATCGCTGATGCGGGTAAAGCCTCTGAGATACGATGGTGCATATGGTTTGGATTGCTTGGGAACTGTACCGACAGTTGTAGTTCCGACACAGGCTGCAAGCAGGAGTGCCGCGACCATAAGAAGAGATTGAACAACAGTTCTCTTCATGCCAGTTATTTATGCCAGGCACAAAGCCAAATCTGCAAAACTTTCAGATTGTTTTACTGGGCACCGAAGGTGCCACCGTCAATCATAGATGGTATCACCGATCCTGCGTCTTGTGTACTGTAGTCTGTGTATGTGATGATGAGTCTTCCTTGTGCATTCACATCAACTGATCCAATACCAATACCCGTGGCACCTTGAGGGCCTTGAGGGCCTTGAGGACCTGGAGGGCCTTGAGGACCTGGTTCCTCAAGCAAGTCATCATCAGTATTGCTTCCAGACTCTTTTGGATCAAGCAAGTCCCGCGCTGCTTTGGGAGATACCTTGCCTGCATTCACTACTCTATCGTCTGTGAGTGTAACGATCAACTCGCCTGCATCATTGATGGTTAGTGTGCGTACACCAGTTCCCGCTACTCCTTTTTTACCATCTCGTCCGCGCTTACCTTCGGGGCCCACGACACCTTGAAGTCCATGCTCGCCTTGTAAGCCTTGCAGTCCACGCTCTCCGCGCTCGCCTTGCTTGCCTTGGGGGCCAATCGGTCCTGCTTCGCCTCGGAGTCCTTGCGGTCCTGGTATACCCTGCACACCCTGAAGACCTTGTGATCCCATCTCTCCGCGAACGCCTTGTTCGCCTTGAGGTCCTGGTTCACCTTGTGGGCCTTGCTCTCCGCGCTCGCCTTGAGGTCCTGGTTCTCCTTGCGGACCTTGTTCTCCATTTGCTCCCGCAGGACCCATATCACCTGCAGGACCAGCAAGACCTTGTGAGCCGCGTTCGCCTTGCAGACCGCGAGGGCCCATAGAACCATGCAACCCTTGTTCTCCAATCACCCTGCCTGCATTGATGAGCGTTTCATCGTTCAGCAAGATGATAAGATCGCCTTCACCATTCACATACGCATTCTCAATACCTACTACCGCTCCTCGCTTCTGTGTCCATAGAGGGCCTTGGGGTGATTGGTAGTTTGGTTCCATGTTTAGTGTCCGTGTTACGATGAAAGTGTTGCAGTTACTAGTGTGCGCGCGTTGTCTGGTCCCCACTCCGAACCCGTCACCGAGCGATTGGTGATTCGATATCCATACTGTTTACCAAACCGACGCATGAGTGAAGTGTATACTGCTTCTCTCTTGCTTTCACTTGTTTTGGATATCATGTCCAGTTGCTGTGGCAGTTCGCCCCATGCGTCCAAGTGGTCTTTCAAGAACATTCTCGCTGCCTCTATCACCGTTGCGAACACACGGAATGGTTTGCCTGCATGAGTAAGATCATGCGATCCGTCAATGGTGAAGTTGATCTCCCACCCGCGATGATTGATCTTGGTGATGTCAATGATTAGATACTTGCCGTTTTCGGTCTTGGCTTGATATGTAATCTCTGCCGTGGTAATTCCATGCCCAAGACGCCTCAACTCACGCACAGCGTAAGGTTTCTCGAACAGTTCTGTGAAATACGAACGAAAGTCTATCACGCTCCACCTCTCCTAAGTCTTTATGTTCTTGCCCCACCGAACGCCCTTCGCAAATGCCGCTGCCGCATCCCATTCCTTGCTCAAGTCCAGCACTTGCACACGGAACGAGTGCCACCCGTCACGCGCTGCTATTTTTTTAATTTTCTCAACCTCTGCGGGCGTCTTGCCCTGCGTGTACAGAATGGTGGAGTGGAGCGCGTCAGTCTGACCTTTGGGAATTCCCCACAGCACATACTCTTTTGTTTCAAGGAATGTCGAGAAGCGAGAGATCACAGATCAACTTCCTTGCGGTCAAAGTCCACTTCGATATCGCACGAAAGAGTATTGCTGGCAAGCAAGGTGGGTGGGCCTGTGCGTTTGTCGCCGCCCAAGTGACACAACCAACGCTTTGGATGAAACTCTTTGGCGTAGAAAATGTCTGTTGACCAATCGCGTTCGCCAGGATCGCGCTCGTTAATCATGGGTCTGATCTGTTTGCCCAACAAACCAAACTTTGGGAAAGCATCACAGTCGTGCAGCACGATGTAATCTGCGCGATCTCTGAGTTGTCTGAAAGACTCTGCGCGATTCTTGAATCCATCGTTGGAGTCTTGGTCAATGAACGCAAGTCCCCAATGCTTCCTTGTTACATCAGCATAGAACACATTCCAATCCTTGATATGAAAGAACTCATGGTATGGATTTGCTAGATGTGTGTATCGCTTCAGCCATCCTTCATCAGATTCCACACTCACCACGGGACGCTTTCGCTTCATGCAATAATCGTGAATGAGTTGTGTGCTGCCTTCTCCAACTCCCAGTTCAAGCACAGGCCCACTACTCAGTTCAAGTGCAGCAAACAGCACAGGCTGATGGGTATAGTAGGCGTTTTCATCATGTCGTAGTTTCATTACACGCTCCGTTCAAGTACAAAGATTCCAGTTCCATTTGCCCAACCCGCTGTGCTTAATCCTGGTCCACTTCCAGTAATCTCTTTGCTCCACAGCACTTTGAGTCCCAACTCATTCATTCCTTGAGTACTTCCTTTTCTGACACACTCCCAGTTCCAATCGTCAACAATGTAGATGAACTGGGGAGCCATGCAATCAATGTAATGAGTGAGTGCTTTTTTCTGTTGCTCTTCTTTGTGTCCACCGTCATAGAAGTACACATCAATGTTGCTCATGCCATAGTCCAATGGATTGATTGCAAACGAATCAGCATCAATCAGATTTGGTGGTTGAGTGATGTGAGCATTCCAGTTTCGTGTAAACCCATCTTTGCCGTTTCTAGATGCATGAAAGAACCACTCGCACCAGTTGTCTACAATCCAATGCTTGTCAAGTTTGTTGATGTTTTCGTACAGCGCAGACACGGTTGATGATCCTTCCCATGCTCCAATCTCCAAGTAACGCTTCACAAGCGGCGCAGCAACAACCCTATGCAAGAATCGCTTGAAGTCAGGGCCCACTAGTCCTTGTATGTTTGCAATGGAATCAGGAAGAGTCCAGTTGGATGGATCAAGGGCACTCTCTACTGTGTGAACAAGTTCGTTTGCTCTGCTCATTTTAATTCTCCTGTTGCGTTAGCGATCCGTACTGCTTGCCTCTTGCGGTGAAGAAGTGTGTGTGATCCATGAAACCAAAGGTGTCACGCGCCAGATTAAACACCACGGTGGGTTCAAATCGGCGACACGAATACACATCCAGCGTGATGAAATGGGTAGGCTCCACCGAGTGAATCTGTACGCCGCTTTCAATGAGCGGCACCCAACCACTCACGCCGGCTTTGTCAGGGTACTGTTCTACGCCTTGCAAGCGCGGAGCGTGAATCACAACGGGCGCGCTCATCTTGGTCATCTGTAACTGATCCACCAGCGTTTCCAAGAAACGATAGGTGAGTTCCATGTTGTCTGCGGTGCCTGGCAAGCAACCAAACATATCAAGCAGATACGAGTATCCGAAAGGCTTTGGTTCTGTCATGCGGTTCTCCTGTGTCATATGTAGTGATTGCCCGGCATAGATACAACAGGTCACTTTTCAGTATGCAGTATCTCTGAAACAAGGACACACATGGATCAACCTCCAAGCAACTGGGAACAAACTTTAATCGGATACGGTATCGAAGTGGGCCTACTGGTATCAGGGTTTTTCGGTGCGCTGATGATGATTGGCCGCCGAGGCGCTGAACGCATCTGGCCCACCGTGGCCAGCATCCTGGCAGGAACCGCGTGTGCCAATTATCTTACTCCTGTGGTGTTGCATTTTGCTCCTGAAACTGTGCAATCAGGTCGCGCCAAGTATGCTGCTGCTTTTGTGATGGGATTCTTGGGCTTGAAAAGCCTGGAACTCATTGTGGACAAGTGGTTCGGATTCGGAAACAAAGTCAGCGCAGCCGTGACAGAACTGAATCAAACCAAGCAAACTCGCCGGGCCCGAACAGCCAAGTCACAGACACCCAAAGCCAGAAAGAGATGAACATGGATACCGTAACCGTACAGACCACTTCTGATCTTGAACTTGTCAAGGTATGGATTAACTTTGCTGCCAGCATTAGCCTGTCAGGCCTCATGGCGGCATTTCTGATTTTTCTGTTTGGCCGCTCGAACTCAGTTGTGTACAAGTTGCCAGGATACAAAACTCTGGCACTGAAAGCAGCACTGGCCATGTGTACTGCCGGCGCTCTGCTGAATGCGGTGACCGTGAGCAATCCCGCGTGGAGCGAGGTGGTGTTAAACACAGGACTGGCCATCTTGTTTGCATGGGCCGCTTGGTTTCACTACGGTCAATTTGTTCAGCCGTGGCGAACCGAAGAAGCAGCCAAACGCTTGAAAGCAGCAATCCAGGCTGGCAAACCAAAGCGCCGTGCTGTTTGCAAGGCCGCTGCCATCAAGTGATCGAGGAGATTTGTTATGGCAGGAGCAGCAGCAGAACGACAAGAGAATGGATTCGTGAAAGCGATTCGCGCAGCGGTGAAACGAAACGCAGGCAATCCCATCACGCTCATTGCCGGCAAAACCACCATGACAGGAGTGACGGACGCTCGCAAGTTCACAGGTCGCCAGCAAAGCGGATCAGAACCGTATACTGATGTGCAGATCATCACACAGCGCGGCAAAAAGCAACAGATCAGTAATTGTTCGCTGAAAGGCGAGAGCGCACCGTCTTTGGCAGGCGGCGGTTTGCGCGGCCTGGAAGCGGTGGTGCCAGGATTGGCCAGACGATACATGAAAGCAGTGCTGCGTCATCTCACGGAACGCGAAAGCCTCAGACCCGGCGACAAGGTGCCGGATGTGTACGGAGCCATTTCCGATGCCGTGAAGCGCACCATTGTGGTGGGCAATGCGGCCATGGGAGGCCCCATTGATTTCATGTACATCGGGCCCATGTCAGTTGTCTCGCGCTATGATGCCAAGCGAAATACCCTTACCTTGAACGGTGCGCTCATTCCAGCCGAGCAATACGCTCGAACACACTCGCTGTTTTTTCGTTTACGCGCTCGCCGCGAAGATCAACGCTTTGATCCCGACGCCTTGGACAAAACGGGCACACCAAAGGTTTACGGCAAGTCACCGTCACGCGGAGACTCGGCTGGACGCATTGTGGTCACGGATCGAACGCCTGGCAATGCCATTGTGATTCGATTCTCGTAACTCACAGAAGACTTGTTTTGTTAAGATCAGATGAGATCAGGTGATTCACCTGTTTTTCTGTTGCTTGCATCTTTACATACTGTCATGAACATTGAACCACTAGCACTTGTTGTTGCCGGTGTCACAGGCATCGCCGCCGCACTCATCCGAGCCTATGAATGGATCTATCACAGAGGATACGCACACGGACACCATGCCGGATTCACGGAAGGATTGTCGCGTCAAGCGGAACGCACCGAACGCCAGCGTGGCACACAAATTGCCAGAAAACTCGTTGATCTGAGCGTGTAGAAATGCATTAAATGCATTGTTCAGCGCCTGGGTTAGGGGTCGGGTGGGAGCGGCCGCGGATCTTGCCGGCCCAAAGCCAAAAAAAACACCCCCGCGCCGAGCGCAGAGGTGTCTCATGGGTGGTGGCTCTCAGGCACCGTTAATTGATAGCAGATGAGCAGCGCCGGCATCGCCGCAGGGCCGCAGGCCAGCGGCCTGTTTGTCGCCACACCTGAAACTGAGTTTCAGTAAGCACTCGCCGAATCCAAGAACCGCATCGGAAACAAGTTTCCAACACTACCAGTTGCGGTGCGCTGCCGCCAGTGAGCAGCGAGATTGCAGGCAAAATCTGTTTCATGTGTGCGGTTGGTATTTGTCCAGCGCAAACATCATTCGTGTCAGGAAAATTAATTCTTCATCCATGAGCAATGCAGGAGAAATGCGGCCTTGAGCAAACACTAGTGCAGCCTGGCGCAGAACTTCAAGTTCTTCGGTGACCGACAGGCCAAGTGCAATGCGTTCATTGAACTGCTCGTACCCTGTTTTAATGGCGCACAGAAAGTCAGACACCGAGGTGGAAGATGTAGAAGGATTCGTGTTCATGTTTATTTGGACTGAGAGCGAGAACGCGGAGCGTCGTCTTTGCAAGCGCGTTCCACGCGCAGAATGGCCCAAGCGCAAATCAAGCCAGATATGGCGGCGCTGCCGAGCAAGACAAACAGCACAGCGCCGTCTGAAACAGGGAGTGTAGCAATCATTTGTTATGTATCCTGATGGAGTGAGTGAAACAGCGCAAAATTAACGCATCTTGTGCTGCGATGGCTTGCCAGTGGCAAAGCAATCAGTGAAGCGCACCATGATGGTGCGAGTTGAAGAACGCTTGCTCATGCCCTTGGCAAAAGACGAAGCAATTTTTCGTGCTGACAGCGCGGCCGGATTAAGACGATCCATGAAGTCTTCTGCTTCGGTTGCAAAAGCAACGCCCACCAGGTAATACTCGTCATACGCCGGATGCGGCAGGATGCACGATCCTTCCAAGTCCAACTGCTTCTCGGCAGCCTGTTGAGCCTGCGGGGTCGGGAACTTGAAATGATGGCCGCGCTTTAAAGAGCGAGTCGCTTGAGCATCAGGCATCAGGTAAAAGCCGTACACACGGGCACCTGTGCGATCTCGCAGGTAGCGGATGATGGCATTCGTTTCAGACCGATGACCGTAACAGCCACTTTCCTTGAACGGGTACTGCTTGGAACCCCAACGCAGCACCACGGCGCGACAGCGATCCCAACCATTGCGATCCTTGTAGCGAACGCGAGCAGATGTACTCTCTTCGGGGCTTTCGTGAACTTCCACAGAGCGAGTGGCATCACCATCGGTCAGCACCGCGAGATTCACAATCTGCGCGCCGGTGCGCTTGCGGAACGCTTCAATGAGATCGGCGCTGGCAAGCAGGCCTTCGTTCAGCGGAGTGGCGTGCAGACTCAGCGCCTCAGGAGCAGCAAACTTCGGAGCCAAGGCAAGCAGGCCTTCGTGGTGACCCCAATACTGGCGAGAGCCAGAATACAGGGCATCGTACTTGGCGCGGATGATCGTGTTGAACGGCGCGTAACCTTGCAGAGCCATCACGCTCACCATGCCACGCACAGCGTCAGCATGGTCAGCGCGGGCCATACCGCTACGCAGGAACTGTATCATGCGAAAGCCGGTCGGGTTCAGACGACCCACTTCCACTCGGCACACCGCGCCATTGACGCCGTAGGAGTCGCGGTCGGAGTCAGCGTTTGCATCTTGTTCATTGGTCTTGGGCTTCCAGCCGGTAATGCAATCGGTGAATGCATACACTTCGTACGGCACACCAGTCTTGCGGCAGAACTCCACAAGGCACAGCACCTGGCTCACAACCGAGCCCAGCACACCGCCCATAGAACCTGACCAGTCCACAAGCATCACCAGGCCGTGCGACTTGCCATCGGTGGTAGTGGTCATGCTCAGAAACAGGTCTTCGCTCACCTTGTAGTAAGCCAGACGCGAGGGGTCAATACGACCGCTCTTGGCAGTCATGGTGCGCCTGGCATCATCAGCAGCCTTGCGCTGCTCGAAACGCTTTACCATGTTCATCACGGTGGGCAGGTTGTCACGCTTCCACGCTTCGTACAGCGAGTCAATGAGCGGCAAGGCACTTGGCTCCTTGGCGAACTGGTCGCGCCACAGCGCGACCACATCTTCGGCGCGCACAACCAAGCGATCCATGTCGAACACGGGCGCTTCACCGTATTGGTGATAGTAGCCACCGTTGTTGGTGTCAGTCATCTTGCCGAGGCCGTTGGTCATCTTGTCATCGGTCGAGATGCTTTCACCGATACCCGCACCGTTCTCAGCAGTACGGCCTTTGCCGGTGTCCATGCCGCTTGTGTTCCCCGTCTGATTGGGCTTGTCCTCGGAGTTGTCCTCGGGCTTGCCGTCAGCCTCGGAGTCGCCACCTTGCTCGCCCTGCGGAGAGTTGCCGGCCTCAGGACGGTTAGCGGCGTCGTCAGCATTGCCCTGCGACTCAGCACCGCGACCGTTCGGCTCATCCGCGCCCTGACCTTGGCCAAGATCGCCGTTTTCGTCGCCGTTGTCATTGTCCTGCGGTTCGTTGTTGTTGCTGTTCTCGCGCAGAAAGACACAAATGTCCTCGCACAACACAACCGCGTCCTCGAACGAGGCAATGCGCTCGCCGCGCGCCACAAGCGGCTGCTCCTGGCTGTCGAACGCCACCTGCATCAGGCCGAGCGCACCGCACTTGTGGTACAGGTTGAAGCGATCCACGAACCCCTTGGCGTTCGGGTCGCCGTTCACACTGGCGAGACCAAAGATGTCGCGGGCAACAAGTTCGCGGTACGCGATGGTGAAGTTACGGCGCAGGCCAGGGAACTTCTCCTTGATGAGGCGCTCAATACGAGCGTCTTCCACGATGTTCAGAATTGACTTCGCCCACGCATCGGACGGCGCACCAGCCGCACGAATGCGCGTGATGGCATTCGTCACGGTGGTGTCACACGCCGGCGTCCACAGCGCGTGGCCAACTTCATGTCCCACAAGCATATCGTACAGGTCTTGACTCATGCCCTTCCACACAGGCAGCACAAGAGTGCGCGAGGCGGTATCGAACATTGCGGTGGGCACGGGCTGGTGTTCCACGCGAATGTTCTCGGTGGCGAGCAGGCGAGCCAGCGCATCGGTGGAAGCCTGTGCGTTGCGGGTTGCGGACGGGTTCGGAGTGGAAAGTGAGAGCGTAGCCATACCTTAAGTTTACTTCATAAACCGATCTGGCGCAAGTATTTACAGCACGGAATTCCAAAGACTTTTATTATCAGACCGTCCGATAACTCGCTGTCAATACCTAACAGACACCTAACAGGCGTTCCCAGTGTGGATTATCGGACGGTCTGATAATGGAGGCCCCTACCCCCTGAGTGGTTATCAGACCGTCCGATAACTCGCTGTCAACCTAAGTCCTTATCGGACAAGCACTTACAAAATAATCGAGAAAATTAGCAGAAATGGCGCATAACCACTTGCGCCAGATCGGTTTATGATGTAAACTTAAGGACTATGGTTACACTCTCAAATAAGCGTACTGCGTTCATCACCGCCTGCCGCAAGGCCGGCCTTCGCTCCCCTATTTCTCGCGCCGATGTGGTCGCCGTCGTTAACCAGTACGGCGCGACTGACGGCTTCGCGTGGCCGTCATGGATCACGGCTGACACCAACCGCCGCGCAGGTCGCGGCCTGTTCCATGTGCCCGAGATCGCTGGCGCTTCGGCGACGACCACTCCGACTGCTGTGAAGCCTGCGGCCGTTGTCAAGACGATCAGCACCGTGCCCACCGTGACCACTACCACGGTCGCTGCCAGCGAAACTCTCTCAGAGAGCGTTGCGGGCTCGGCGTGCGTGTTCAACAATGAACTCGGCTCCATGATCCCTGAGAAGTTGTCCACCTATGTGCCGTTCGGACACTACAAAGATGTGGAAGCAGTGTTCCGCAAGGGCATCTTTGCTCCCATCTTCATCACCGGCCTGCCTGGTAACGGCAAGACCACGATGGTGGAGCAGATTTGCGCGAGCCTGAAGCGCGAGTTCTTCCGCTGCAACATCACCGCGCTCACGGACGAGGAGGACCTCATCGGTGGCTTCCGCCTTGTGAACGGCGACATGGTGTGGCAGGATGGCCCTGTCATTCTTGCCATGCGCCGTGGTGGCGTGCTGCTGCTTGATGAGGTGGATCAAGGTACGCCCAAGATCATGTGTCTCCAGGCTGCGCTTGAAGGCAAGCCGGTGTTCATCAAGAAGATTAACACTTGGGTCAAGCCTGAGAGGGGCTTCACCATTGTTTGCACCGCAAACACGAAGGGCAGCGGCGACCCTGAAGGTCGATTCGCTGGCGCGCAGGTGCTGAACGGCGCCATGCTTGACCGCCTCGCGTTCACCTTTGAGCAGGCGTACCCGACTGCGGCGCAGGAGCGCAAGATTCTCACCAAGAACATGGCTGAGAAGTCGTGCCTGGACGAAGTGTTTGCTGACCTGCTTGTGAAGTGGGCAGATGCCATCCGCAAGACCTTCTACGAAGGCGGTTGCGATGAGATCGTGACCACGCGCCGCTTGATCGACACCGTGACCGCGTTTGCGGTGTTCGGTGAGCGCCTCAAGGCCGTGGAACTGGTGTGTGCGCGTTTCGATGACGCGAACCGCAAGTCGTTCGTGAACCTGTACACCAAGTTGGATGCTTCTGCCATTGCTGCGGATGCCTCCGCGACTGCCACCGTCACCGCTGCCCCCACCGGCACCGTCCAGGCTCCCTGGCGGTAATCGTGCGGCCACGCTGTCAACTCTCGTCTCACACTCACTAGGAACAAACACAAATGCCAACTATCTTTAAGACCCACGCTGTTTCCCCTGCCTCGCTCGCCACTCACGCCGCTCTTGATTCTGCCATTGTCGCAGCCACACCGAATCAAGTCAAGTTTGCTGGCCTGTTGCTGAACCTTCCGTTCGGTAAGCGCGGCTCTTTGCAGACCCGTGCCATCGCCAAGGGTTTCGGTGCGCGGTGGGACGGCAAGGAATGGACTTTGCCGGCCTCCAAATATGTCGATGTCGGCGCGCGCCGCCAAGAGGAGGTGTTGGATTGGCTTCGCACCAACAACCTGATTGCGGGCATCAAGACCCGCGAGTACACGAATTGGATTTGGGACGGCCGGGCCGTGGACCTCGCCCTTGAACTTCCGTTCGAGGATCGACACATCGCCAAGCAAAACGGTGCCAAGTGGGACGGATCTTTCGCTCGTTGGTATCTGCCCGCGAGCGAACTCAGCCTCGCAACGGTGGACGCGCTGAACAAGGCCGAGGCCATTGTTGGCGAGATCAACAATCAGAACAATCAGAAATCTGTTGCAACAACTGGTTCATCGGGTGCGCCCTCCGCGGCCACTTCTTGCAGCCAGCCGATGGCGCTGCGCTCGGCGCACCTGCTGCACCTTGTGGCTGAGCGGTGCGCGGCTCTGAACATGATTAATCTGGCCGCCAGTGGCCTCAGCGAGGGCGAGCGGAGCCCAGGCGTTGTTGCGCGCCTGCGAGAAGCCGAGGCGCACCCCTTCATCTCTGCGCGTCCCAAGCACTTGCTGGCGCGTCTGTCTGCCATAGATGGCCTGTTTGTGTACTTTGTCGAGGTGCCGACTGAGGTTCCTGGCGGTTGTTGCGCCATCGCTATGATTGCCGTGCCAGGCAATCAAAACGGCCGCATCACTGCCGCTCCCATGGCCGGGTATGCAATCAACGACTTTATCACAAGCGAAATTGCTGCCGCGATGTCTCGCTCGCTTGACACGCTGCAAGGTGTGTTTAGCCGTGAGGACGCCATTCGTCTGTACGAAGATCTTTGCAATGACCACCAGTTCAAGCAGTTCACGCCTGATCCGGCAGCCTGACCAGGCATAAAATCTTTCGCGTTTCTTTCAGCCTCTTCTTGACTTCATCCAAATCTAAGGTACATTATATCAAATGAGTGTAATCTCTTCTTCTGTTTCACCCACCAACCACACCCGTAACACCATGCAAATTCCAACATCAACAACTCCTCGCTCTTACAATTTTTCTGATCTTCGCAAGCGTCAAGCCCTGTTCATCGACGGCCTCATCAACGCCGGCTACTCTGGCACCAGCACCACCCGCCGTGCCGTGGTTGCGACCGCTGCCAGCCTAGGCTATCCTGACTCGTTCCCGTGGCCGTCCTGGCTCACGGCCGACCTTGATCGCCGAACTGCCCGCGGTGTGTTCCATCTGCCTGAACTGGCAGAGCGCGTCACCGAACGCGCTGCACTTGGTACGCTTCCAAAGGAGTTCATGCAAGATCCCAACACACCTGGCTGCATGATTGCAGTCAACACCACTACGACTTGAGCCTGCTGAGCCCTAAGGGGTTCACAAACTAGGCTGTTTAGGTTCGTCGGTAGCCATACACCGCCTCTGTGTGCCTAGCACAGGGGCGGTTTTCTTTTAACCTCTGCTTGCATTTTGCAGTCATCGATGTGATGAAATGTCGCCTCGTAGATGCGAAGACCGACAAAATATCACAGGCCTCGGCCTCATCCTTGAACAGGCGTATGCCTGGGCGTTGACAGCGCGGCCTAGGCGTTCACTTGAAATTGTTTCCAGAACATCCATTTAATTAAATAAGTAAACCGAACTAGATTCACACAAACGCCGAGCAAAAGCCCAGGCGTTAAACGCAACGATACCGTCAATCCCATTAATGGACTGCCAAATCACCCAGTACGGAGTGCAAGGCAATCTGATGCCCACGGCCGGGCCGTGGGCGTATAATACACCGAGCCGATCCGAGGGCCTGGGATCCAAACAGTAGCGAGGGGGGGGTGGGGGGTTGCTGCCAGATCGCTCTGACACGCGGGGCCAAAAATGGGTTCTCAAGGTCGATAGCCAAACCAGGCAAAGAATCTTGCAGGCATTCCCGTGAACTCACTTGACTTCCTGCTGCCAGAGGGTATACTTGTTTCATGCACACACCACCCACCACGGTAAAAATCGACACATGACACCTGAACTGGAAGACAGCCTCGTACAAGACTTTCCTGACATTTTCCGTGATTGGCACGGTGATGCCGCACACACTTGCATGGCCTGGGGCGTTTCATGTCCTGCGGCATGGGAACCTGCCATCCGTGCTGCGTGTCAAGAGATAACGGCACAGGTGCGGCGTGTGAA
>Ga0169931_10010154_pt1 | contig 13435 bp, 14 predicted proteins | sample Kivu_15m_20L_FD_129675 | JGI IMG/M metagenome (GOLD analysis project Ga0169931, IMG submission 129675) | Freshwater microbial communities from Lake Kivu, Western Province, Rwanda to study Microbial Dark Matter (Phase II) - Kivu_15m_20L... | ecosystem: Environmental > Aquatic > Freshwater > Lake...
CACGATGTAGATGGCACCATCGTTGGGGTCCACCCAGATGGCGTGGCCGTGGTTATCGCCGGAGCTGTTGGTGTTGATCCAGGTGGCCCAGCGCATGGCGATGGGGTCGATCACCAGCGGGTGGCGCTTGTCATAGTTGCCCAGCTCGAAACGCAGGATGTTGTCGCCCTCCACTTCGTAGCGGCTGGACACGACGGTTTCGCGCCCGTTGATGCGCTGATACACATGCGGGGCAGGGTGAGCGAATTCGCCCAGGATGGTCTCGATCATCAACTCGCCCTTGTCATTCACGCGCATCTTGCCGATGCCATCGTGCGCTATGGCGACGCGCTTGGCGTCGGCGCCGGGCATCACCAGCAGGTCGTACTCCAATGAGCCGTCAGCGGCAGGGTAGTAGCGCGCGTCGATCCCGGGATACACGTCACGGTACCACACCTCCTGGAAGCTGCGCACATCGGTGGCGTGCTTCGCGCGATCGCCCACGAAGTAATTGGTCACTTCCGGGTGGGCCTCGCGGCCCTCGGCCTTCATGCCGCTCTGCGCTCCGATGAAGCGCAATTGCCACGCATGGCCTCTGCGGCGCCAGGTGAGCTCGCGTGCGGGCCGGCCCAAGCGCTGCTCTTCTTCGATGGCGAAACCATCGGCGATGCGCTTGTCCACCTCAACGGGATCGAAGGTGGTGACCACCATGCCCTGCGGCGTGGCCACGGCCTGACCGTAGGGGAAGTCGGCGCGGAAGAGCACCTCCGGGCTGAACTGTCCCTTGTTCTCCGTGAAATGGATCTCCTGCTCGTGCATGTTGAGCAGGTGCGCCAGGTCATCATGCTGATGACCTTGGTGCGAAGCGGGCGCCGGATGCCCATGGTCGTGGGCATGGTTCTGCGCCCGTTGCGATGCCGCAGGCAGGGCCGGCAGAAGCAGAAGGAGCATTGCGCCCAGAAGGGTGCGTGCTGCTCTGTGCACGGTAGTTGTCATTTGCATCGGGTTGTGGAATGGTTCATCCGGTTCATGTGTTGCAGTTGAAGGCACGGTCCCCAAGCCCTGCTCGGGGTCCAGCCAAAGGCGGTCGTGGTAGGAAGCGGGAATCACCGCAGGGCGGCGCCCTTCGGGAGCATAGTGTTGGATCGCATGCAGCTGGCCCGTTGTGTTGGGTCCCAGCGTTCAAAGGCGTCGTCTGAAAAGCGATCCGAATCCGAAAGAGTGGCGCGAACATACCGGGGCGGGTTCCCCGATGTCAAGTTTCGTCTGGAAGAAGAGCCTATTCGTGGATGACTTGTGCCACCTGATGGGTCTGTTCGGGAATCGGGTCGTTCAGGGACACTCGGCCCAGTCAATCCCGGAGTACCCCGTTCCAGGGCGATAGGCGAGGGTCATTGGGGCAGAGTGGCGCCTTTCGCGCCCAACTGGCAACAGCTCAGGTTTCGGCAGGTGCTTGACCTTCCGATGGGCCCGCTCGGCGCTATACCCCCTTCGACTTATTGAATGCCGCCGTGCCTCCCTTCGGGATGGAGAGGCTTTGGAAGTCCTCGCCCTTGAACAGTTTGCCCAGTAGGACGATCTGCCCTACGTGGTAGGGTACGTGCGCGAGCTGCCGGTTGATGGCCTGCGCCACGCTGTGCGATTCGGTACGGATGCGAATGGTACGGTCCAGGTCGGCGGGACTCAGTGGGTCGATGGCGGCGAAGAGGCAGTCCCATCCTTCGTTCCAGAGGGTCAGGAGTTCAGAGCGTGATCCTATTCCGGGCTCGAATTCGCCCTCGCGGTCCCGCCAAGGCTTCTCTCCATCGCTGGTAAGGAAGTCGGTCCAACGGCTCATCATGTTGCCGTGCAGGTGCTGCACGATCAAAGCGATGGAGTTGCTGCCGGGCGCTGGTGCCTTGAACAGGTCCGCATCGGGCAGTTGGGCGAAGGTCTTCTCGCCCAGGCTCCGGTAGTACAGGAATTCCTTGCGGGCGCTGTGCAGGAAGTCGAGTGTCGGCATGCGGCGAAGATGGCGTCTACTTTCACCAGATGAATCACAAGCCCATGCGCTCCGCACTCCTGGCATTCACCATCATGCTCGCCACCGTTTCTCTTGCCCAAACGCCCGATTGCCTTGTTTTCGGCGTAGTGAAGGACATCGACACCAAGGACCAATTGGAGAGCATCGGCGTTCACGCGCTCGACCTGAAATGGGGGCGCACCGTGCATGCCGTGGTGAGCGATAGCGGCCAATACGAGATGACGCTGGGCCGCAACGGCGAGTGGCTGCTCACGTACAGCGCACCGGGCTATGCGAGCAAGCGAGTGAAGATCCTGCTCGGCGGGATCCCTGAAGAGGAGTGGGCCGGCGGCTTCGGCATGAACATCGACAGCACCATGCTCGCCGAGAAGCCGGGCGTGGGCTATTCGCTTTTCGATGAGCCTTTCGGCATCGCGCGTTTCAATGCGGATTCCTCGCGGCTGGAGTGGGACCTGGCATACACCGAGAAGATGCGGGCGCGGCAGGCGAAGCTGCTCAAGCGCTAGGGCTCAGCGCTCGATGATCCTGAACTCCACCCTCCGGTTGATGGCGCGGTTCGGCTCCCCATCGTTCGGCTGCAGCGGTTTCGTCTCGCCATAGCCTTTCCAGGACACGCGCTCCTTCTCCACTTTCTTCTTCAAGAGATAGTCCACCACGGCCTTGGCGCGGGCATCGCTCAGCTTCAGGTTGTACTCGTCGCTGCCCTGATCGTCGGTGTGACCCTCGATCTCCACGCGGAGATAGGGGAAGTCGGTCATGAGATCCACCAGCTTGTCCAATTCCTTCTCGAAGCCCGGCAACAGTTCAGCCTTGTCGAACTCGAACTGCACGTTGTCCAGTCGCACGCGGGTGCCGACTTGCGGCTCAACCTGCTGAATGTCCACAGTGGTGCTGCTCACGTGATCGGGCACCACTGGGCGCGGCGGCGGGGGCAAGCTTTCCTTCGGTTTCGGGGTGAGCGCGGTGCCGGGCGGCGCCACGCGCACGCTCACATCGTCTATGAAGTAGTAGGCGCCGCGCTCGCCCTGTGGCTGGCGCTCATGCAACGTGGCATCGTCACCGTAGAAATTTCCGATGAGCACGTAACGCTCCGTTCCGGTGGCATCGAAGACCCCGCGCACCTTGTGCCATCCGCCCTTGATGAGCCGGTCCTCATTCACCTGCGGCGTGATGTGCAGCGGAAGTCGGTCGCGCGTGCTGATGGGCGCATCGGTGAGGAGCATGCCCACGTTGTTGCTGGCGTCATTGCTCTTCACGGCGCGCAAGGCCCAGCATTCGGCGATGTAGCGGACGCCTAGCTGCAGCGGCTCCTTCAATTCGGCCTGCACATACTCATGCCAGAAGGTCGGCGTGTTGCCCTTGCCGTAGGTCTTGATGCCCACCATGCCCTGCCCGCTGTGCGTGCTCTGCTTGCCGCTGCTGTGCTCCTTGGGATGCGCCCAGCATTCGGGATCGAGGGTGGTGCTGAAATGGTCGGGGGTGGTCTGCGTGGGCGAGCTCCAGCCCGGCACGTTAGCAGCGAATTTGGCAGGGTCGGTGGTCCACACGCAGGTAGGGCGCGCCTCTTCGAAGCCCGGATTGGGCGCCAGGTTGGGCATGGTGTCGTTGAGCACGGCGCGCTGGAAGGCGTTCTGTGCAGAAGCGGCGCCAGCCGTGGCCAGCATCAACGAGGTCAGCGTGTTTCGCAGCATGGGCGGGACAATGCGGCGAAACTACCCGGGGGCAAACCGGCTCAGGCCGGGTTCCGGCTGGCTGAAATGAACCGGGCATTGTGGGGTGCTCCATCGGCCGGTCCGGCGCTCTGCAATGGGAAGCATCTCTTGTAGCGTGGCGTGCGTCTATAGTTCAGCAGCACGCTGTGGAAACGTTCGGTTGTCTTGCGGGGCCCCATGACCGGCTTGCGCAGATTGCTTCTCCCGCTCCCAATCTTGCCGCTGATGGCATCCGCGTGTCCTTCAGCGGTTCTCTGGTGCCGGCCGCTGTGATTGAGCTGCGCGATGTCATGGGCCGCGTGGTCGGGCTGCTGCCAGTCACGGAAACGGGCAGCGTGGACATCAGCATGGCCAGGCTCGATGCGGGCACCTATTCCATCGGGCTGCGCCCGGCCGATGGGCGCGTGGTGGAGCGCGCGCAGGTGGTGAAGCAGTAACGCATTTCACGCTGCGGGCCGCTCCTCCGGGATCGCCACCGCTCGTGTAGGCCGTGCCTCCCGGTCGCGCACCGCCGGTACTTTCGGCGCCGTCGCGCATTCTCCACACGCATGATCGAGCTCAAGGGCATCCGCAAGGCCTACCGCATGGGGGCCAACATCCTGCCTGTGCTCAAGGGCATCGACCTTACGGTGAGCAAGGGGGAGTTGGTGAGCATCATGGGCGCCAGCGGCAGCGGCAAGAGCACCCTGCTCAACATCATCGGCATCCTCGATGGCTATGACCAGGGCGAGTACCGCCTCGATGGCATGCCGATCAAGGGGCAGAGCGAGACGGAGAACGCGCTGCTGCGGTCGAAGTACATCGGCTTCGTGTTCCAGAGCTTCAACCTCATCGGCTTCAAGAACGCCATGGAGAACGTGGCGCTGCCGCTCTACTACCAGGGCGTGGCGCGCCGCAGGCGCAACGATCTGGCGCTGGCCATGCTGGAGAAAGTGGGCCTGAAGGACTGGGCGAAGCACCTGCCCAATGAGATGAGCGGCGGGCAGAAGCAGCGCGTGGCCATCGCGCGGGCGCTCATCAGCAGCCCCAAGATCATCCTGGCCGACGAACCCACCGGCGCGCTGGACAGCACTACCAGCCACGAAGTGATGGAGCTGCTCACCGGCGTGAACAAGGACCTGGGCCTCACCGTGGTGATCGTGACGCACGAAAGGGAAGTGGCGGCCGCGACGCAGCGGGTGATCTACCTGCGCGATGGCTTGATCGAGAATGCATACATGGATCCTGCAACGCTTGTGGCCAATGTGCACTGATCGGTTGAGGGTTGAATCTTGGATGTTGGGGGTTGACCTCGTCGATGACCTGTTGTGCAGGCCTCCGCTTCAGTCCAACCTTCAATCGTCGGTCAGTATCAACCTCCAACCCTCAACCTGCTTCAACCCTCAACCTGCCTCAACGAATGTTCGATAGAGAAAAATGGGGCGAGGTCTTCGAGAGCATCGGCAAGAACAAGCTGAGGGCGGTGCTCACGGGCATCAGCGTGTTCACGGGCATATTCATGCTCATCATATTGCTGGGTGCGGGCAGGGGCCTGCGCAACGGCTTCGAGTACGGATTCCGGAACCAGAGCGTGAACACCATTCACGTGGGAGGAGGCGTAACGTCGAAGCCATGGAAGGGTCTGCTCCCGAACCGAAGGATCCGGCTCGATAATGCGGACATGGCGGCGCTCCGCCTCGGCGTGAGAGAAATGCAGTACAGCAGCGGGGAGTATTGGCTCTGGAGGGGGGAGAGCGTGCTCAACTACGGCACCCGCTACGGCAACTACACCATTCAAGGCATCGAGCCGGAGTATTTCCACGTTGAGTCGCAGATCATCGAGGCGGGCCGGTACATCAACGAACCCGACCAGCAGCAAGGCAGGAAAGTGATCGTGCTGGCGGACGATGCGAAACAGAAGCTCTTCGGTGATCAGGATCCTCTGCACCAGTGGGTGCAGGTGAACGGTATCCCGTTCGAAGTGGTCGGTGTCTATCGCTTTGAGCAGACGCAAGGGCAGAACCAACGCAGCAAGGTGTTCATCCCGCTCAGCACGGCGCAGCGCGTCTTCGGCGCGTACACTGAGATTGATGAGTTCCATTTCACTCTGGGCACCGCCACGCTCGAGGATAGCAAACGCGCTGCTTCACGCGTGACCGCGATCCTGGCCTCGCGCCACAACTTCGATCCTGCCGACCTGCGAGCGATCTGGGTCGAGAACAGCCTTGAGAACTACACCACGTTCAGCAGTGTGTTCGGCGCGATCAGCACCTTCATCTGGGTCATGGGCATCGGAACCATCATCGCTGGCATCATGGGCGTGAGCAATATCATGCTCATCGTGGTCCAGGAGCGCACGCGCGAGATCGGAGTGCGCAAGGCCTTGGGCGCCACGCCGCGATCCGTGATGGGACAGGTGATGATGGAATCGCTCATCGTCACCGCAATCGCGGGCTACGGCGGGTTGGTGCTGGGCATCGCATCACTCGAGGCCATAAGCGCCTTGCTGCCCGGCGGCCCCATGTTCCGTGAGCCTGAAGTGGATCTTGGCATAGCGATCCAGGCGCTCGTGCTCTTGATCATCACGGGCACGCTCGCTGGCCTCATGCCGGCCAGGCGGGCCGCGCGCATCCGACCCATTGAAGCGTTGCGCGATGAGTGATACTCAACCTGCTCTGAGCCATGTTTGACCGCGAGCGCTGGGGCGAGATCTGGGTGACGCTGACGCGCAACAAGATGCGCAGCTTCCTCACCGCCTTCGGCGTGGGTTGGGGCATCTTCATGCTCATTCTCATGCTGGGCGCGGGCAATGGCCTGAGCAACGGCGTGAACGGCGCGTTCGAGGGCTGGGCGAGCAACGCCTGCTATGTATGGACGCAGACCACCTCCTTGCCTTACCAGGGCTTCGCGCGCGGCCGCTTCTTCGACTTCGAGAATTCTGATGTGGACCTTATCCGTGAACGGGTTCGAGGCATCGACGCGTTGGCGCCGCGCCTGCAGCTTGGTGGATGGAGGGGTGGCAACAATGTGGTGTACGGCAATAAGACGGCCGCCTTCACCATTACCGGCGACCTGCCGGAGATCATGCGCATCCAAGGCACGTACGTGCAGAAGGGGCGCTTCATCAACGAGCGCGATGTCCGTGATAGCCGCAAAGTGTGCGTGATCGGCAAGCGCGTGGTTGATGTGCTCTATGGGCCGGACGAGGAGCCATTGGGATCATGGATGAAAATCAGCGGGGCCTACTTCCAGGTTGTCGGCGTGCACATGCCCAAGGCCAGTGCCGAGATGGGCAGCGACCAATCAGCGAGCATCTACGTGCCCTTCAGCACGTTCCAGCGCGCGTTCAATGCGCTCAATCAGGTGCATTGGTTCGCCATCACGGCCAAAGCTGGGACACCCGCATCGCAGGTGCAGGCCGATGTCAAGAAGCTCATGGCTACGAAGCATCGCGTCCATCCCGACGATGACCTGGCATTTGGCAGCTTCAACGTGGAGGAGATGTTCGACATGACCAATAACCTGTTCCTCGCCATCACCGGTCTGGCCTGGTTCGTGGGCATCTGCACACTGGCCGCCGGAGCCGTGGGCGTGAGCAACATCATGCTCGTGGTGATTCGTGAGCGCACGAAGGAGATCGGTATCCGGCGGAGCATCGGTGCCTCACCGCGCACGATCACCGCACAGATCGTTCTTGAGGCCCTGACGCTCACTTTGATCGCAGGCTACCTCGGACTCCTCTTCGGCATGCTGCTTCTCGAGGCCATCAACTCAGCCGGAATCGACAGTCCCTTCTTCGCGAAGCCCGAAATCGACTTGAATGTCGCATTGATCGCTCTTGGCATCCTTGTCCTCTGCGGGGTGCTCGCGGGCCTTTTCCCGGCGCGTCGCGCCCTCGCCATCAAACCTGTTGATGCGCTGCGCGCTGAATAACCAACAACACCCATCCACGCCAAGCCAACCCAGGCCAGAACGTTAAGCCGCGGTCCATTGGCAGTCAATCTTCAACCTAACAGATGAAACGCATCTTCAAATACTTGCTCATTGCCCTCGCGGCAATCACCGTCATCTGGAGCTTCGCCTTCCTCTACAGCAAAGGCGCCAAGAAGCCGGATGAGTTCGCGTCCGAGCGCCCGCAGAAGAACAACATCGTTAAGAAGACCGTGGCCAACGGCAAGATCGTTCCACGCAAGGAGATCCTGATCAAGCCCGTGGTGAGCGGCATCATCCGCGAGCTGTACGTGGAGGCCGGCGATGCGGTGAAGAAGGACCAGCCCTTGGCCAAGATCCAGATCGTGCCCGACATGCTCTCGTTGAGCAACGCCGAGAACCGCGTGCGCACCGCCGAGATCAACGTGCAGAACGCGCAGATGAACAGCGACCGCAACGCGCCCCTGCTCGCCAAGGGCGTGATCAGCGCCGCCGAGATGCAAGCCTTCGACATGGCGCTGCGGAACGCGAAGCAGGAGCTTGCCGCAGCGCAGGAGGCGCTGCAAGTGGTGCGCGACGGCATCAGCCGCAGCAGCGCGGGCAACACCGTGGTGCGCAGCACCATCGATGGCATGGTGCTCGACGTGCCCGTGAAGGAGGGCAACAGCGTGATCGAGCGGAACAACTTCAACGAAGGCACCACCATCGCCGCCATCGCCGACATGGCCGACCTGATCTTCCAGGGCAAGGTGGACGAGAGCGAGGTGGGCAAGGTGAAGCTGCGCATGCCCGTGGTGCTCACCGTGGGCGCCATCGAGAACGCCAAGTGGAATGCCGAGCTCGAGTACATCGCGCCGAAGGGTGTTGAGGAGAACGGCGCCATTCAGTTCGAGATTCGCGCAGCCGTGAAGCTCACCGAGGGCCAGACCTTGCGGAGCGGCTACAGCGCCAATGCCGATATCGAGCTCGAGCGCCGCGACAGCGTGCTCAGCGTGCCCGAGAGCGTGGTGGAATTCAACACCAAGGGCGACAGCGCCTTCGTGCAGGTGAGGAACGGGGAGGAATGGAAGCGCACGTGGATCAAGACCGGCCTCAGCGATGGCATCAACATCGAAGTGCTGGAAGGCGTCACCAAGGAGAGCGAGCTCAAGGGCGCGAAGAAGGAGGAGGAAGAGGAGGTGAGCGTCACGATTGATTAGGGCAGCAGCTCGCGAACTGCGCTTTCGCAGCTCTCATGCTTGAAGGTGAAGCCTAGTCGCAGCGCCCGCGACGGCACCACACGTCTGCTCTTCAGGATCAGTTCTGTCTCAGTTGCGATGATGCGCGCGCCTATCCGGAGCATCCATTCCGGTGTTGGCAGTGCGATCCACGGCTTTGCGCGATCGCGCATGGCCTTGAGCATGTCCCGTTCCTTCAATGGGTTCGGTGCAGCCAGGTTGATGATGCCTTCGGCCCCCGGCGTTTCAATGAGCCATTGGAAGAACCGGGCGACGTCGTGCTCATGCACCCAGCTCACGTATTGCCTTCCGCTGCCATGGCGGCCGCCCATGCCCAAGCGCATGAGCTGCGCGTAGCGCGGGAAGGCGCCGCCCTTGTTGCTGAAGACGATCGCGCAGCGCACAGCAACTTGACGAACGCCCTCTCGCTTGTGCCGGAAGAACTCGTTCTCCCACGCCTTCACCACGCGCGGGCTGAAGTCGTCGCCCAACTCGCCGGTGTCTTCATCCATGGGCTTGTCCTCCGCGTGGCGATAAACCGTTGCGCTGCTGAGGTTTATCCAGAGCGGCGGCGGTGATTTCACAGCAAGCATGGCTTCTCCCAAGGCATGCGTCGATTCCAAGCGGCTGTTGAGGATCTCGGCTTTGTTCGCCGGGGTGTAACGGCAATCAACGCTTCGGCCTGCGAGGTTGATCAGCACAGCCGCACCATCCAGCTCTCGCCACCAATCGCCTCTTGATCGCCCATCCCAGGCCAGCATGCGTGCTTTGGGGTGCTGTTCGATCTCGGGCCTTCGTGTGAGCACGACCACATCGTGGCCAAGTGAAGCGAAGTGCTCCTGCAGGATCCTCCCGATGGTGCCGGTGCCTCCGGCCAGTATGATGCGCATGGTTGGTCACGCCGGGCTCTACCCGGCATCGCGTTAGTGCATTGGCTGAGCCACCACGGGTATCGGGTTCACTCCATTCTGCCGCGCCTTCCTTCTGCCTCGGAAGAAGAGGAAGAGGTTGAGGAAGAGCATCGCGCCCAGGTAGATGGCGAAGCCGCCGATCTTGCCCGCGAGCACCTCCACCATTTCCTGCGTGGTGTCGAAGGGGTCATTGGTCCAGTAGCCGCCCACCTCCATGATGCGGAGCGCGAAGCCGATGTTGATCAGGTAGAAGCCCACCTCGAAGAGGCGATTGGTGGCATCGGCGATGTCGGCCTTGCCCTTGAAGATCTCGAGCATGAACACGCGGCCGTTGCGGAAGAGCGTTCGCGCCACGTAGAGCGTTAGGCCGACAACGATGGGCAGGTAGATCAGGTAGGTGAGGACGAACAGGTTGTTCATGGCTGTGTGTTTTTGAGTGTCCGACGTTGCTTGATCCGGCTCCAGATCAGGAGCACGGCGATGTTCTGGTAGTGCAGCGCGGCGAGCGCGAATACGATCACGGACATGCGCTGCGCGAGGGTTCCGATCAGATGCTCTATGCTGGTGACCCGCTCCCAATCGCCCATCACCAGCGCGATGTAGCCGAGGTTGATCGTGTAGCAGCACACGAGAAGGATGTTGTTCACGGCATCCACGAACGCCGCGTCGCCGTCGAAGAGCCCCAGCATCCATGGCCTGCCGTGCCGGTGGCAGGTCTGCGCCACGCCCACCGCCAGCGCCAGCATGGCGGGGAAGAAGAGCAGGTAGGCGAGGAGGTTGAGGTTCATGGCCTCAGTCCTTGCGGGCCGTGATCATTAAGTAGCGGAACAGGTCCCGTTGCGTGCCCAGCACGATGCCGAGCAGGCAGCTCTTCAGGTGCGCCTGCTCCAACGCGTTCAATCGCGTGCCTTTCAGCCGGCGCTCCATCCAGCCTTGCACCATCATCAAAGGGCCATGCGCAGCGCAGAGTGCCACGTTCCAGCTGAGGTCGCGCACGCGGATGTCCGTGAAGCCGTGTGCATCGAGCGCGTCGATGAACGCATCGCGCTGCGGGAAGCAGGGGAGGGCCCAGCCTTGTTCCACGGTGCGCACCATGCGCTTGCGGATTCCGCTTGGCCGCTTCAACAGGAATCCATCCACCAAGGCCAGGCGGCCACCGGGCTTGATGATGCGCGCGATCTGCGCGATCGCATCGGCCTTGGCGGCGCCGGTGCCGTAGCACAGGCTCTCCAAGGCATAAACGCCATCGATGCTGCGGTCGGCAAGGCCGGTCCGCGTGAAGTCATCGTGCCGCATGCGCACCAGGTGGTCGAGGCCTGCGGCAAGCGCGGCTATCTGGCCCTCGATGGCTTGTTCCTCCACGATGGTGACCGCCTCCACGCACGCTCCGTGTTCGCGCGCCACAAGGCGGGCGGCAGCACCGTAACCGCAGCCCATGTCCGCGAGGCGGTCCCCTTCCGCTGCGTGCAGTTCGCCAACCACGAGCTCTACCATTTCCTCGAGCATGGCCCTGCGGCGGAAGGGGCTCATGGGCCAGCGCCAGTACCCGAAGTGCAGGTGCCCTTCCGGGCTCCAGCGCCTGTACAGGTCCGCGCTCGCGTGGAAGTGCGCCTGGACCCCAGGGTCGGTGCGCATGCGTGCAGCTGTCTTCAGGAGGGCTTCCATGGCTTGAAGGTTTGGAGTTTCAGGAACTAGTGAAACATTGACTCAAAAAAAGAGGCGCTCATTTGAGCAGGGTGGAAGCGGCCTTCACGAACCATTGCACATCGCGGCGGGTGCTGTGTTCGAGCAGGGTGTCCAGGCGGGTGGTGAGGTCGTGCAGGTCGTGGGTCATCTTCTTGAAGCTCTTCGCCTCTGGCGTGGCGCCGGGGATGTCCTCCAGTTCATCGAGCAGGCGGATGAGCGGTTCCAGCTCCCGCTTCTTGCGCTCGCGGGTGATGTGCGTGGCCACCTTCCAGACGTCCTTCTCGGCCTCGAAGTACTCGCGTCGCTCGCCGGCCTTGAGCACCCGGCGCACCAGGCTCCAGTCGATGAGCGCGCGCAGGTTCATGTTGGCGTTGCCCCGGCTGATGTTGAGCTGCTCCATCACTTCCTCGGTGCTCAGCGGCTCGTGGCCGATGAGCAGCAGGGCATGCACCTGCGCCATGCTGCGGTTGATGCCCCATGCGCTGCCGAAGGCGCCCCAAGCCTCGATGAAGCGGTTGCGGGCATCCTGGAGTTCTCGCGTGCGGGTCATGCTGGAGGCGTTCACGGGCCAAACGTAGCACGTAACGTTGGAAGTTTCAAATACTATTGAAAAATAATCATCACGACTGCAGCCGGTGGGCGCCCAAGTGCGGAGCGCCGGTCAGGGCAGGTGGATGTAGTAAGCGGGATTCCCGCCGCAGTACATGGGGCAGGGCTCGTTGGCGAGCAGGGGCGGAGGAGCGGGATTGATGGTGCCGCCCGTGCCGGAGAGCTTGGCCGGGTGCATCCGCAGGGTCCAATAGCCGCTGGTGAGCAGCTCGGGCACGAGCCGGATGCCATTGCATCCAGCGGACCCGAGCAGGGAGGCGATGTCCTGCTTCTTGAAGTTGGCAGCGTACTTCTTCTCGCCTGCATCGGCCACGTGCTTGATGCGCGCCTTGGCCCCCGCCTCGGTGAGCAGCACCATGGGTGTGGTGCCGCTGCTGAAGCGGTCGTGCATGCGGTACTTCAGGCTATTCCCATTGTAGATCGGTGAGCCATCGGCGCGTACGGCGATCATGATCACGGTGCCTTTGGTGTCCGAAGCCGCGCGGCGCGCATTGTACATGCGCACGTGGGTGCACTGCGCATGGGACATGATGCTGTTGAGGCTGGTGGCGTCGAACCAGGCCTCGACGAGGCCGGATTCCCCTGCGGCGCTTGCAGGAGGCCTGGAGCAGCCTGTGAGGTGGAGGCTCAGAAGACCGATTGAAAGCGGAAGTAGCGCGCGGCTGAACAAGTTCATGGCGGCGGTATTTCCGCCAATCTAACGGTTTCGGTGGATCGTGCTGGTGTTCAAAGCCTTCCTTGCCGCTATTGCAGATCGGCGCATACGCTGATCAGTCGGCCGGCCACACCATGTAAACCCCATCGCCCGCCACGTAGCGCGCCAATTCGCGAACGAGGTCCTCGCGCCGGTGGATGCGGTAAGCGATGAAGTTCAGCGCCCTGTCCTCGAATACAACCAGGTCGGTCCACGGCATCCATGGCGTGCGCATGCGGAGGTCAGCGCGGTAGGTGGTCATGCGCTCCACACCTGCGAGGTGGTCGAAGTACCGCGCTGTATCGCCGATATGTTGACCTTGCCAGCATAATGGAACGCGTGAATCATGGATCTCCGTGGTGCCGTTGGTGAGCACCCAGGCGCTGTCCTCGAAGAGCGTATCAGCGACCACATTGAAGAACGAGTAGCGATGCTCGTTCAATTCATAGGCGCTTAATGCCCCGCCTTCGAGCGGGCTTACGGTGGCGCTGTGGTACCACACGGTGTCCGCAGTCTCCGCGCCGAGTTCCCAGGTGCGCGCCATCAGGTCCCAGGTCCAATTCGTTCCCGCCGTATCGAGCATTTCCGGAACGGTGACGGGGGCGTAGAAGCTCTTCATCGGGTAAACGCCGTGGGCGGGGAGGCCGCCGTCAAGGTCAAGCGGCTGGGCCTGCACCCGCAAAGCGGAACAGCAA
>Ga0169931_10010155_pt1 | contig 13433 bp, 11 predicted proteins | sample Kivu_15m_20L_FD_129675 | JGI IMG/M metagenome (GOLD analysis project Ga0169931, IMG submission 129675) | Freshwater microbial communities from Lake Kivu, Western Province, Rwanda to study Microbial Dark Matter (Phase II) - Kivu_15m_20L... | ecosystem: Environmental > Aquatic > Freshwater > Lake...
ATCAGTACGCGAGTGTGCCAGGCGATTTCCTGCGGAGTATGACGCAGGAAGTAGGTGTCAGAGAGTATCGACCAGGCCTCTTCAATGGCGCCCGCGCCGGCGCCGGTTGCCACCAGAAGCTCGCGCGCTTCGTGTTGCTGAGCGCGCTTGAGTTCTTCCTGATCGATTGGCGTTTCGAGACCGCGACGCAGCGCGTGTTTCACGCGGTTATGAAACTCGGCAAAGAGCGAGGCTTTCCATGAGTTCCACAGTCGCGGATTGGTGGCACGCACATCTGCTGCGGTCAGCACATAGAGATAATCGAGATGGGTTTCATCGCCGACGAGACGCGCAAAAGCGTTGATGACCTCGGGGTCGGAAATGTCCTGCTTCTGCGCCGTCAGCGACAGCAGCAAATGATTGCGCACCAGCCAAGCGACGAGCCGCGCGTCGTAGCGCGAGAGGCCTTGCTCGAGACAAAAGGCTTCGGCATCGACGGCGCCGAGATCAGAGTGATCACCGCCGCGACCCTTGGCGATATCGTGAAACAGCGCGGCGAGATAGGCGATTTCGGGGCGCGGCAGCGATTGCATGATGCGGGACAGATTCGGCAGTTCATGATCGAAACGCGGCAGTGCGAGGCGCCGCAAATTGCTGACGACGAACAGCGTATGCGCATCGACCGTGTAGGCATGGAATAGGTCGTACTGCATGCGACCGACGATGCGCCCGAAAGAGGGGATGTAACGTCCGAGCACGCCGTAGGTATTCATGCGGCGCAGCTCGTTGGTGACCCCGGCCGGTGCGCGCAAGATTTCGAGAAACAGGCGATGGTTCTTCGGGTTTTGTCTGAACTCTTCGTCGATCAGCCAGAGATTTTTGACGATGGCGCGGATGGTGTGAGCGCGCACGCCTTTGATCTCAGGGTTCTGCTGCAGCAGCGCGAACACCTCGAGCAGTGCTGCAGGTTGCCGCTCGAAAATTTCATCTTGCAGCGCTTCGAGATAATCGTTGCGCACCTGGAAACGCGCATTGAGCGGTACAGGGTCGCGATTCTCATCGAGTATCGCTTCGCGAAACAGCTGCAATAGAAGTTCGTTCAGCAGCGAGACATCCATCACCGTGCGGTAATAGCGCTGCATCAATTGCTCGACGGCGAGCGTAAATGAGGCATCTTCATAACCGAAGATGCGCGCGAGCTTCATCTGATGATCAAACAGCAGGCGGTCTTCGCGACGACCGGTGACGAGGTGCAGCGCAAAACGCACTTTCCACAGAAAGGATTGTGCGCTCTGCAGCCGACGCAGCTCCGCCGGGGTCAGAAAGCCGAGCGAGACCAGATCATCGAGATTCTTGGCGCCAAAGTGTCGCTTGGCGACCCAGGCGATGGTCTGAATATCGCGCAGTCCGCCCGGGCCGGTTTTGACGTTCGGCTCGAGGTTGTAGGCGGTGTCGTTCGCTTTCAGGTGGCGCTCGTTCTGCTCTGCAACTTTGGCTTCAAAGAATTCGCGTACCGGCCACAGCGCACTCGGGGCGAGCGCTGCGTGCATGGCCTCGATGAGGGCGTTTGAGCCTGCGAGCCCGCGCGCCTCGATGAGGGTCGTCATGATGCCGACGTCCCGCCCGGCTTCATCGCGACATTCGGCGACGGTGCGAACGCTGTGCCCGATCTCAAGGCCGATATCCCACAGGAAAGTGATGAAGCGTTCGAGGTCAGAGCGCTCCGAACTTTCGAGCTCGCCTGGCACGAGCACCAGAATGTCGACATCTGAGCTCGGGTGCAGTTCGCCGCGCCCATAACCACCGACGGCAACCAGTGACCAGTGTTGATCGTGATCGCCTAGACACTGTCGCCAGGCTTGTTGCAGCACGACATCGAGCGAGCGGGCGCGTGCATGCACCAAGTGCTCGACCGGTTCTTCGGACTCGAAAAGATTTTTGAGGCGCTGCTGGATGTCACGCAGCGCCTCGCTGTAGGCAGCTGCGTTCGCGCCGGCGCCGCGCAGTCTCTCGGCTAGCGCTTCCTGCAGAGGGTCAGATTGCATCAGGCCGCCTCGCGGCGGGCCTCGGCGCCGAGCGTCAATACCTCGAAGCCGCTGTTCGTCACGAGCACAGTGTGCTCCCACTGCGCCGAGAGCGAGTGATCTTTGGTGACGACCGTCCAACCATCCGGCAGCAGTTTTACGTGACGCTTGCCGGCGTTGATCATGGGTTCGATGGTGAAGGTCATGCCGGCCCGTAGTTCGAGGCCCGTGCCGGGCTCACCGTAGTGCAGAACTTGCGGGTCTTCGTGATAGATGCGACCGATTCCATGACCGCAGTATTCGCGCACCACCGAGTAGCCTTCGCTCTCGACGTAGGTCTGGATGGCATGACCGATGTCGCCCAAGCGTTTGCCCGGAGCGACGGTACGGATGCCGCGCCACATGCCTTCGAAGCACGTTTCGACCAAGCGCTGCGCTTGTACTTGAGGTTTGCCGACGAAGTACATGCGGCTGGTGTCGCCGTGAAAACCGTCGCGGATAACGGTGACGTCGATGTTGATGATGTCGCCGTCTTTCAGGCGTTTGTCGCCCGGAATGCCGTGGCAGACCACGTGATTCACCGAGGTGCAGATGGTCTTCGGGAAGCCTCGATAGTTGAGGTTGGCCGGCACGGCTTTCTGGATGGCAACGATGTGCTCGTGGCAGAGCCGATCGAGCTCGTCGGTCGTCACCCCGGGTTTGACGTGGGCGCCGATCATGTCGAGCACTTCGGCGGCCAAACGGCCGGCCTCGCGCATCTTTTGCTGGTCTGATTCGGATTTGAGCGTTACGGGCATGTTTTCGAGGACCGTAAAGCGTTGTTTTTACGGAACCTCCATGGTATAAAGCGCGGCCTTTTTTGGCAACGTAAACCAACCCACACGCACATCATTGCATCGGTTGCTGGGTGTCCTGTTTCGACAGGATGGCAGTCGAGATGTGCGGAGGCTCAACCCGACAAGGAGTGATATATGTCCAGCGTGTCCATGCGACAGATGCTGGAAGCGGGTGTCCACTTCGGACATCAGACCCGCTTCTGGAACCCGAAAATGTCCGAGTACATCTTCGGCGAGCGCAACAAGATCCACATCATCAACCTCGAGAAGACCCAACCGCTCTTCGCCGAGGCTGCTCATTTCATCAAGAACCTCGCGGCCGATGGCGGCACCGTGTTGTTCGTCGGCACCAAGCGTTCGGCTCGTGAGCCGATCCAGAAGGAAGCTGTGCGTGCCGGTATGCCGTTCGTCAACCAGCGTTGGCTGGGTGGCATGCTCACCAACTTCAAGACTGTGCGTCAGTCGATCAAGCGCCTTGCCGATCTCACTGAGATGAAGGCCAATGGTTCGCTCGACAAGCGCGGCAAGAAAGAAGGCACGATGCTGCGTCGCGAGATGGATAAGCTCGAGCGCTCGCTTGGCGGCATCAAGGACATGGAATCACTGCCTGATGCGCTCTTCGTGGTCGACGTCGGTCACGAAAAAATTGCCATCCACGAAGCCAACAAGCTCGGCATTCCGGTCGTCGCCATCGTCGATACCAACTGCTCGCCTGATGGCGTCGATTTCCTGGTCCCCGGCAACGATGACGCCATGCGCGCCATTCAGCTCTATGCCGGCGGCATCGCCGATTCCATCCTCGAGGGCCGTTCGACGGCACCGGCGCTGGCCGTATCGTCCGATGACGAATTCGTCGAGCTCGACGAGCACGGTAACCCGAAGCCGCGCGCTGCGCGCGGTCGCGGTCGTCCGGCTCCGGGTCGTGCACCGGCGCGTCGTCCGGCTGCGCCCGCTCGTCGCCGCGCGCCGGTGGCCTCGGTTGCCCCTGAGGCGGCTGCTGAGGGTGCTGCTGCTGAGATTGAACTCGAAATTCCCGAGGCTGCCGATGGCGAAGTGGCACCTGCCGCCAGTGCCTCGGCACCGCGCCGCAAGGCCGGCCCGACCGGCGCACCGCGTCGTAGGAGTTAATCGATGAGCGTTACTGCTGAAGCCGTCAAGCAACTGCGCGAGCGTACGGGCGCAGGCATGATGGAATGCAAGAAAGCCCTGGTTGAAACCAATGGTGACCTCGACGCGGCCGCTGAACTCATGCGCAAGCAGGGGCTCGCCAAGGCCGACAAGAAAGCCACCCGCGTGGCTGCCGAGGGCGTCATCGCGCTCGAGAAATCAGCCGATGGCAAATCGGCGGTCATGGTCGAAGTCAACTGCGAGACCGACTTCGTCGCGCGTGAAGCTGATTTCCAGGGCTTCTCGGCCGAAGTCGCCAAGGTTGCACTTGACGCGAACGCATCCGATCTTGAGGCGCTGGTGGCGCTGAAGCTCGCGAACGGCGAGTCGATTGACGAGCGTCGTCGGGCGCTGATCTCCAAGATCGGCGAGAACATCTCGGTGCGTCGTCACTTCAATCTGAGCTCGAGCGGATTCCTCGGCGCTTATCGTCACGGCACCCGCATCGGTGCGTTGGTTGCGATCGAAGGCGGCGACGCCGCGCTCGCCCACGACATCGCCATGCACGTGGCGGCGATCAACCCTGAGTATCTCTCGGCAGCCGAAGTGCCGGCCGATATCGTGGCCAAAGAGCGCGAGATCGAAACCGAGAAGGCGCTGGCCGAAGGCAAGCCGGCCGACATCGTGGCCAAGATGGTCGAGGGTCGCATTCGCAAGACGCTCAACGAAAAAGCTCTGCTCGGTCAGCCGTTCGTCAAAGATCCGGACCAGACCATCGAAAAGCTATTGAAAACGGCCAAGGCGGAAATCAAGGCGTTCAAGCGCTTCGAAGTTGGCGCCGGCATCGAAAAGAAGCAGGATGACTTCGTCGGCGAAGTAATGGCCCAGGTGAAGGCCAGCAGCGGCAAGTAAGCTGCACCGGCCGTCAAATTGAAAACCCCGCCCTGGCGGGGTTTTCTTCAAGGGGAGTCGGAAGATGTCAAAACAAGAAATGCGTTACAAACGCATACTCGTGAAGTTGTCGGGCGAAGCCCTGATGGGCTCCGGGGAATACGGCATTGACCCGGCGATCATCAAGCGCATCGCGCTCGAGCTACAGGAATTACAGAGCCTTGGTGTCCAAGTCGCGGTGGTGATCGGCGGCGGAAACATCTTCCGTGGTGCGGGTCTTGCGCGTGCTGGCATGGACCGGGTGACTGGCGATCACATGGGCATGCTCGCGACCGTCATGAACTGCCTCGCCATGCAAGATGCGCTGGAGGCGATCGGCACCCATTCGCGCGTGATGTCGGCGATCCGCATCAATGAAGTGTGCGAGGACTACATTCGGCGTCGTGCCGTACGGCATCTCGAAAAGGGCCGTGTGGTGCTCTTCGGCGGCGGTACGGGCAACCCGTTCTTCACCACCGACACGGCCGCTTCGCTGCGGGCCATCGAAATCGGTGCTGAGCTGCTCGTCAAGGCGACCAAGGTCGATGGCATCTACTCGGCAGACCCGGTCAAAGACCCGACCGCCGTGCGCTATCCGACGCTGACTTTTGATCGGGTGCTCGATGAGCGCTTGAATGTCATGGACGCGACTGCCATCGTCATGTGCCGTGACAATCAATTACCTTTGCAAGTGTTCAACCTCGGCAATGCCGGTGACCTGCTGCGCATCGCGCGCGGTGAGGACGTCGGTACCGTGGTTACCCATCATTGACCTCTCATTTCAGGAAGGCTGAGCCATGATTGACGATTTCAAAAAGGACGCCACCACGCGCATGGGCAAGTGCGTGCTGCAGTTCCAGACCGATCTCAAAAAATTGCGCACCGGCCGAGCCCACCCGAGTCTGGTGGAAAATCTGAAGGTTGATTACTACGGCACCGAATCGCCGCTCTCGCAGTTGGCCAATATCAGTGTCGAAGATGCCCGCACCCTCGTGATCTCGCCGTGGGACAAAGGCGCGGTGCAGGCGATCGAAAAAGCCATCTACAAATCGGAACTGGGCTTGACGCCGAACACCGCCGGCATGGTGATCCGCGTGCCGTTGCCGCCGTTGACCGAAGAGCGGCGGCGTGACATCACCAAGGTGGTGCGCGGCGATGCTGAGAGCGCCCGCGTGTCGGTGCGCAATGTGCGTCGCGACGTGCTGCAGGACGTCAAGGAAGCGCTGAAGGAAAAGCTCATCAGCCAAGATGAGGAAAAGAAGGCGCAGGAAGAAATCCAGAAGCTCACCGACAAGCATGTCGCCGAGATCGATCAGGTGCTCGCGGCCAAAGAAAAAGAGATCATGCAGGTCTGAGGACGCAAGTCCCGATCGACATGTCGATTCCGAAGCACATTGCGATCGTTATGGACGGCAACGGTCGCTGGGCTGAAGCCCGAGGCGAGCCGCGTACGGCCGGGCATCGGGCGGGTATTGAGCCGGTGCGCGCGACCATCCGTGAGTGTGCGCGGCTCGGGGTCGGCGCTTTGACGCTATTCGCTTTTTCGAGCGAGAACTGGCGGCGGCCCGAAACCGAAGTCACAACCCTGATGAGCCTCTTCATGGAAGCGCTCGAGCGTGAGGTGCAGGAACTGCACGCCAATCGGGTGCGACTGCGCGTGATCGGCAATCGGCAGCGACTCGCCGTGCGTTTGCAGCAGCGGATCGCCGAGGCCGAGGCGCTGACGGCGGATAACGACGGCCTCAAGTTGCAGGTGGCCGTGAGCTACGGCGGGCGCTGGGACATCGTCGAGGCGGCCAAGCGCATCGCGGCGGCGGCTGCCAGCGGCACGCTGCGCGCGGCCGACGTCGACGAAGCTCGATTCGCCAGCGAGCTGCAATTGTCCGATCTGCCGGACCCCGACCTTTTTATTCGCACCGGTGGCGATCACCGCGTCAGCAATTTTTTATTGTGGAATATCGCCTACGCCGAGCTCTTCTTCACCGATACGCTGTGGCCTGATTTCAACGCGGACATTTTGGCTGCAGCGATTGCCGACTTCAGTCACCGCGAGCGACGTTTCGGCTTGACCGGTCAGCAGCGTCGTACGGAGTCGGCTTCGTGAGTCGTAAGCCGGTGGGTTTGCAGCAGCGCTTGATCACTGCGGTGGTGTTGGCGGTGGCGCTCGTGGTGCTGGTGTTTGCCTTGCCGCCGTGGGTGACCTTGCTGGCCGTCGTGCTTGCGATCTTGGGCGGTGCCTGGGAGTGGTCCGCGTTCATCGCTGTCGGTGCCAAGGCGCTGCGGGTGAGCTATGTGGCCTTGATCGGTGTGGCGCTCGGGCTTGGCTGGGTGGCGACCGACACTGAGGCGGCCTTTTCGCTGCTGCTGTTCGCAGCCTGCCTGTGGTGGCTGGTGGCGCTCTTCTGGGTAATGCTCGGGCCGCAGCGCGGCGGGCCGATCTCGGCGGCCGTTGCCGGTGTCTGTGCGTTGGTGCCGGCAGGTGTCGCGCTCGCGCGCTTGCGCCTCGAACCCGATGGGGCAGCGCTGTTGGTTTTTGCCTTGCTCGTGGTCATGGCGGCCGATGTCGGCGCCTACTTTGCGGGCCACGCTTTTGGTCGCACCAAGCTTGCGCCCGACGTCTCGCCCGGCAAGACCTGGGAGGGCGTATTGGGTGGATTTTTGGTGTCGGTCATCATCGCGGCGATCGGCGCGCAAATCTTTGACTGGCCGGTGGCCTTGCTGGTGTTGCTCGCCTTGGGCGCCGCTGCGTTTTCTGTTGTCGGCGATCTCATCGAAAGTTTGATGAAGCGCCACTCGGGCCTCAAGGACAGTGGCAGCCTGTTTCCGGGGCACGGGGGGCTGCTCGATCGACTCGACAGCCTGACGGCCGGCATACCGCTCTTCGTACTCGGCTTGCTCAAGGCGGGGCTGATCGGAGCTGTGGGACTGCCCGGGTGGTTGGAATGAGCGCGACCTCGATCGGGGTGGCCGTACTCGGTTCAACCGGGACCATCGGCGACAACACGCTCGATGTGATTGCGCGGCATCCCGAGCGTTTCCATGTGGTCGCGCTCGGTGCGCATCGCAACGCTGACAAGCTGCTTGCGCAGTGCTTGAAGTTCCGTCCGCAGCATGCCGTGTTGGGCGACTCGACCGCTGCCGCAAGCCTCGAGGGCGCGTTGCGCGCGGCAGGGCTTACTACCCAAGTACATGCTGGGGAACAGGCCCTCGAAGCCATCGCCGTGTTGCCCGAGGCGCCCTATGTCATGGCCGGTATCGTCGGTGCGGCAGGGCTGGGCTCGGCGCTCGCTGCAGCGCGCGCCGGTAAGCGGCTGATGATCGCCAACAAAGAGCCACTCGTCATGGCCGGTGAGATCTTCCTGGATGCGGCGCGTCGTTCGGGCGCGACGCTGCTGCCGATCGACAGCGAGCACAACGCGATTTTCCAGTGTTGGCCGGGGGCGGCCGAGACTGGGGTCGCACCGCGTGGGGTGCGGCGCATTTTGCTCACGGCCTCCGGCGGTCCTTTCATCGACTGGAGCGCAGCTGAGATGGCAGCGGCTTCGCCCGAGGCCGCCTGCAAGCACCCGAAGTGGGTCATGGGTCGCAAGATATCGGTCGACTCGGCGACGCTCATGAACAAGGGGCTCGAGGTCATCGAGGCGCATATTCTTTTCGGTTTGCCGCTCGCGCAGATCGAGGTCATGGTGCACCGCCAAAGTCTGGTGCACTCGATGGTCGAGTACGTCGATGGTTCGATCCTGGCCGAACTCGGTTGCCCCGATATGCGTACGCCCATCGCCCATGCGCTCGGTTGGCCGGAGCGGCTCGAGTCCGGTGTACAATTTCTGGATCTCGCGCAGGCGGGGTCGCTGCAGTTCGAGGCACCGGACCTGGTGCGCTTTCCTTGCTTGCGCCTCGCGCGTGAGGCGGCCGAGGCGGGTGGGCTCGCCCCGGCGGTGCTGAACGCAGCCAACGAAGTCGCGGTGACGGCGTTCCTTGAGCGGCGTTTGAACTTTGCGGGCATTCCGGCGGTCATTGAGGCCGTGCTCGAGGCGTTGCCCGCGGGGTCCGCAACGGGGCTCGAGTCGGTGCTCGCGATCGATGCCGAGGCCCGGGTGGCGGCAGAGCGCGAAATCGTGACCTTGGCGACCGGTTAACGGAGCCCTTTGGAGGCAGGCGATGGATGTACTTTGGACAATAGCCGGCTTCATCGTGGCGGTCAGTTTGCTCGTGACCATCCACGAGTTCGGCCACTATTGGGTGGCCCGCAAGCTCGGCTTCAAAGTGCTGCGTTTTTCGGTCGGTTTCGGCACCCCGCTCTGGAAGCGCAAGGCCGGTGCCGATCAAACCGAATATGTGTTCGCTGCCTTGCCGCTCGGTGGCTACGTCAAGCTGCTCGACGAGCGCGAGGGGCCGGTGCCCCCGGAAGATCTCGAGCGCTCGTTCACCCGCAAGAAACCCTGGCAACGCATTTTGGTGCTGCTCGCGGGGCCGGCGTTCAACATTATTTTCGCCATTATCGTGCTCGCCGTCATGCTGTGGGTCTCCGGTTCGCCGGAAATCCGCCCGGTCGTGGGCCGGGTGGTCGCCGATTCGCTCGCGGCGCAAGCCGGCCTGCAGACCGACGACGAGTTCGTCAAGGTCGAAGGTCGCAACGTGCGCAATCAGACCGACGTGCTATTCGGACTCATCGAGGGCATGAGCGAGCGTGGGCCCATCACCCTGCAGGTCAAACGGGGCGAGCTGCTGCGTGATCTCGAGCTCCGGGTCGACGATCCTGAGGTGCGCCGGGCCTTGACCGAGCCGCCCGCACTGTTGCCCGGAATCGGCATGCGTTTCTGGTCGCCGCCGATTCCAGCCGTCATCGGTAAGGCGGATGCCGGTGGCCCGGCTGATGCTGCGGGCCTGAAGCCCGGTGATCGCATCCTCAAAGTCGATGGCGTGCAGATCGAAGACTTCCCGATGCTGGTCGAGGCGATCTCGCTGCGTCCCAATCGCGAAATCGCCATCGAGTACGAGCGCGATGGCGCGATGGCGAGCACGGTGGTCGCGACCACGGCTGACCTCATCGAGGGTCGCGAGGTCGGACGTATTCGAGTTCAAACACCGCCGCCGCCCGCCTGGCCGGCCGAAATGGTCAATCAGCGCAGCTTCGGTGCGCTGGCTGCCGTGGGTGAAGCTACGGTTCGTGCCTGGGATCTCACCGTGCTGCAGGCGAAGATGTTCTGGCGCATGTTGTTCGGCCAAGTCTCGCTCAAGAATCTCTCTGGCCCGCTCTCGATTGCCGAATACGCCGGCGAGTCGGCCAAGAGCGGCCTGACTGAGTTCTTGGGCTTTCTGGTCGTGATCTCACTCAGCCTCGGCTTTCTCAATCTGTTGCCGATTCCGATCCTCGATGGCGGGCAGATCATCTATCAGATGGCCGAGTGGGTGCGCGGTTCGCCGCTCTCGGATCGACTGCAGATCATCGGTCAGCAAGTCGGGGTCGCTTTGCTCGTGATGCTGATGGGTGTCGCGCTCTTCAATGATTTCGCCCGTCAGTTCGGCTAGGGGTTAACGCTTGTCACGTCTTCATTCGATATTCGTTTCGCTCGTCCTGTCTCTGGCTGCGACCGCAGCGTTGGCTCAAGAGCCGACCTTGCGGGTCGACAACATCCGGGTCGAGGGTCTGCAGCGCGTTTCCGAGGGCACGGTATACAACTACTTGCCGGTCAACATCGGCGATCGTGTGACTCAGCAGCGCGTGCGTGAGGCCATTCGGGCGTTGTACGACACGGGCTTCTTTCGCGACGTCGAGTTGCGTTGGGACGAGGGCACGCTGATCGTCGCCGTGCTCGAGCGCCCATCGATCGAGAGTTTCGAACTCAAGGGCAACAAGGACATCAAGACCGAAGATCTGAGCAAGAGCCTGCGTAACGTAGGGCTCGCGACCGGCAAGACCTTTGATCGCTCGGTGCTGGAAGACGTCAAGCAGTTTTTGACTGATCAGTACTTCAGTCGCGGCAAGTATGCCGTGCGCATCGAGACCAACGTCGAAGAATTGAGTGACAACCGCGTCCGGGTAAAGATCGACATCAAGGAAGGTAAGCGCGCGCGTATCCGCCAGATCAACATCGTCGGCAACGAGACTTTCAGTAACGAAGAGATTCTCGAGTCGTTCGAGCTCAAGACGCCCAATTGGTTGTCGTGGTACCGCCAGGACGATCGCTATTCGCGCGAATCGTTGCAGGGCGATCTCGAAAAACTGCGCTCGTTCTACATGGATCGGGGCTATGCCAACTTCGACATCGACTCGACGCAGGTAGCGATCGCACCCGAGAAAGACGACATCTTCATCACGGTCAATGTCGAAGAGGGCGAGGTCTTCAAGCTCGGCGCCATCAAGCTCGCCGGTACCTTTGTCGTGCCCGAGAGCGAGCTCAAAAATTATCTGCTCGTTAAAGAAGGCGAGACCTATTCGCGCAAGCAGATCACCAATACCCAAGAGCTGTTGCAGAACCGTCTGGGGCTTGATGGTTACGCGTTTGCCAAGGTCGACCCGGTGCCGACGCCGATCGAGGGCAAGAACGAGGTGGGTATCACCTTCTTCGTTGATCCGGGCAATCGCGTTTACGTACGCCACATCATCTTCAACGGCGTGACCAAGATCAACGACGAGGTGCTGCGCCGCGAGATGCGCCAACTCGAAGGCGGGTGGCTCTCGAACATGTTGGTGGAACGCTCCAAGCAGCGTATCCAGCGTTTGCCGTACATCGAAAAGGTCGAGTCGGAAACCAACCCCGTGCCAGGCTCTGCCGATCTCGTCGATATCGAGTTCAAGATCAAGGAAGGCCCTTCGGCACAGCTTGGCGGCGGTATCGGCTATTCCGAGTCGCAGTCGTTCATCCTGAACGGCAACTATGCCGACAGTAATTTCCTCGGCACCGGCGAGCGCATTGCCGTCGATTTGAATTCCGGGCGATTCTCCAAGGTTTACGGCATCTCGCACACCAATCCGTACACCAATATCGATGGTGTCGCGCGAACCATGTCCTTCACCTATCGTGACGTCACCCAGTTCGTCTCGGCATCCTCAGACTTTTCTTCCGAGTCGCTGTCTTTTGGCGTCGACTACGGTTATCCGATCACCGAGTTTCAGGGCCTACGCGTTGGTCTCTCGGCGCAACGCTCGTCGTTGATTACGGGTGATGGCAGCGCGCTGCAGGCTCGCCAGTGGGTGCAGAGCAACGGCGACTATCGCCAGCAAATCATCCCCGAGCAGGACTTCGGTGAGGGCTTCGTGTTGCCGGGCACTACACTCGATACCACGCAGTTCGATAGCTACGACCTCGTGGTCGGCTGGAGTTACGACAGTCGCAACCGCTTCTTGTTTGCCGATCGCGGCATGCGGCACTCGCTGTCGCTGAGCTATGCGCTGCCATTCAGCGACGTGCAATACGCCACGGTCAGCTACGACTATCTGCAGTTCCTGCCTCTCGTGGGTCGCTGGACCATGGCTTTTGCTGCTGAGGTGGGTTTCAGCAAAGAGTTAGGCGACACCACTGCGCCGCCGCCGTTCCGTAACTTTTTCGCCGGTGGCCCGGACACGGTGCGCGGCTTCCGCGAAAGTCGCCTCGGACCCAAGGACAGCTTCGGTAACCCTTACGGCGGTAACCTGAAGGTTGCAGCGCGCGCGGAATTGTTGATTCCGACCCCGGAAAAATGGGCGTCCTCGGCGCGCGCTTCGATTTTCTTCGATATCGGCAACGTATTCTCGACCAGCAGTTTTTACAAGTTCACCGGCATCGACGGTGTGACACCGGTCGAGTACAAGTTCAAATATGATAATTTACGCCAGTCGACGGGCATCGCCGTGCAGTGGCTGGCGCCCCTCGGCGTGTTCCGTTTCAGCTACGCTCTGCCGCTCAACACCTTCCGGGGCGACGGTGTGCAGTTCGCAGACGAGGAAGAGCGCTTCCAATTCACCATCGGTCAGGCTTTCTGAAGCCACCCGTCAAGTTCGTAGAAGAGGTTTGAAGAGAGATGCGATTCAATCTTAAGAATGTAATCCCGGCGCTGACCGTCATGGCGGCATTGCTCGTGGCGCCGATCGCCGCGGCAGATATTAAGGTTGGTGTGCTCGATTTTGGGCGCTTGATGGACGAAAGCCCGCAGGGCAAAGCGCTCATCGAGTCCTTGCGCACCGAGGCGGCCACCAAGCAGCGTGAGTTGCAGTCGCAGGCGACGTCGTTGCAGACCAAGCGCGACAAGCTGTTGAAAGATCGTGCGACCATGTCTGCCGATCAGATCTCGCGGGCCGAAAAAGAGCTGCGCGACGGTGAGCGCGACCTTGCCCGTCGTCAATCGGAAGTCAACGACGACTTCAACGCACGCCGTAACGAAGAGATGTCGAAGCTGCAGCGTACGCTCATCGAAGAGGCGCGTAATTTCGCCCGTGCGCAGAATTTCGATTTGGTGGTGACCGATGGCGTGATCTACGCCGCGACCGCGCTCGACATTACGCCGGGCGTGTTGCAGAGCTTGCAGAACCGCAATGGTTCGGCGGCTGCGAGACCGGCGACGCGCTGATCGCGCG
>Ga0169931_10010156_pt1 | contig 13433 bp, 9 predicted proteins | sample Kivu_15m_20L_FD_129675 | JGI IMG/M metagenome (GOLD analysis project Ga0169931, IMG submission 129675) | Freshwater microbial communities from Lake Kivu, Western Province, Rwanda to study Microbial Dark Matter (Phase II) - Kivu_15m_20L... | ecosystem: Environmental > Aquatic > Freshwater > Lake ...
CTGGCGGCCTCGGCGATGCGGATCGCGGGCCCCGCGGCCCGCCACGACGCCGCATCGCTGGGCCGCGAGCCCGGTTGGGGCGAACGGCAGGCGAACGGACGCCCGGCCGCCGAGGCCGCGGCGGGCGGCCTACGGCCGGTTCGCGTCGCCGGAAGCGGCGGCCTGGGCGGCCTCCAACGCCGTCGCCCGCCGCGCGTGCTCTTCGGCCAGTTGCGTCTCGCCCAGTCCGCCGTAGGCTTTGCTGAGCATTTGGTGGACGCTGGGATTGTCGGATTGGTAGGGCAACGCCGCGATCAGGTCGAGCGAAGCCTCCTTCCACTGCTGCCGCGCAAGGTAAATGCCCGCGCGGGTCGTCAGCACGCTGGGATGGCCTGGCAATTGCTCCAACGCCTCGTTCGCCAGCCCCATCGCGCGATCGGCCTGGCCGGGATCCCAGGCCATGAGGGCTTCGGCCAGATTGTTCTTGATCACCGGATCGTCCGAAGCCGACGCCAGGGCGCGTTCCAGATAACGCACCGAGCGTTCCCACGCCTTCGCCTGCCACGCGGCCGTCCCCAGCTGCACGTAGATGGCGGTCGGCTGGTCGCCGCTGGCCGCGAGACGCATCAGCAGCGCCTCGGCCGGCGCGGAGGCCGGCACGTCGCCCAAGGCAAGCGAGGCCAGCCGGGCCACGGTCCGATCGGTCGACTGGCCGGTGGCGAGCGCCTCCTCGAGCAGTTGCAGGTCGGCGTCCTGGGGCTGGTCGGCGACCAGGCGGTCGCAACGCCCCAGGCAGCTGCGGGCGACCAGCGCGCGGAAGGGGGGCGACTGCTCGGCGACCTGCCCGCCGTTCTCGCCGAGGTAGCGCTTCAGCGTTTCGTAGGCGTCGTCGAACCGCTCGCCGTCGAGCAGGCGTTCGGCGTATTCGGTCACGGCGGCGGCGTCCTGAGGCCGCTCGACAAGCTGTTTCGCCGCCGCTTCGGCCGCCGCCTCGGCGAGCGCCTGGGCCGCCTGCGGATTGCCGCCGGCTCGATACAACTGCATCAGGAGCGGACGGATCCGCGGCTCGTCCGCCAGCAGCGGCGCGAGCAGCTCCGCGCCGCGAGCGGGCTCCCCGCTCGCCCCCAGCGCCGCCGCCAACGCAACCGTGACCTGCACGGGCGACGCGGAGCCGGGCTGCGGCTCGCCGCGGGGTTGCTGGAACGAATCGATAGCGGGCGCAAGCTTCCCGGGCTGGAACTGCGCCCCGGTCAGGTAGAGATTGATCAGCAGATCGAGGGCCAAGGGATCGAACGGGTTCTCGGCCAGGGCCGACTCGACCAGGGCGACGACCGCCTGCGGGTTGTTCGGCGCTTCGCGCCACCGCAGGGCGGCCGCCTGGGCCAGGTAGTCGGCCAGCCCGCGATGCAGCTCGGGCGCGTCGTGGTGGGCGATCCCCTCGCGGAGAACGGCCTCGCCGTCTTCGATCTTTTGCTCCAGCAGCAGCGACTGCGCCCAGCCGAGCCGCGCTTCGACGTCGCGCTCGTTGGCGGCCAGACGGCGGCGGAAATGATCGCGGGCCGCCTCGACGTTGACGGCGACCGTCGCGGGACTGCGGCCCAAGTCGCGCTGGATCCGGGCCAGGGGCAGGTGGAGCTGCGGCACCCGGGCGACGACGTCGATGAGCTGGCTTTCGGCCAGCCGCAACTCGCCGCGGTCGATGTAGAGCTTGGCAAGCAGTTGGTGTGCCGTGGGCTCGAGGGGTTCCTCGGCAGTCGCCCGCCGCAGTTGGGCAATCAACGCCTCGGCGTCGAGCGGCACTTCCGGCTTCTTGGAAAGCGCCTGGTCGACCAGCCAGAGCCGCGCCGGAGCGTAGCCCGCGGCGTCGGGGGGAGTGAGCGCCTGGATCAGGGGCAAGGCTTCCGCAGGGACCTTGTGCTCCAGCAGCAGCAACGCGCGGCGATATTGGTGCCGCGGCTCGTTGGGCGCCATCTCCGCCAGGCCCTTGAGCAGCACCAGCGCCTCGTCGTACTCCTTGGCCTCGACGGCTTCGCTGAACGCCGCCTCGTACCGCGGAATCAAGCGGTAAGGCGGCGAGGACTGCACGCGCCGCACGTAGGCGACGCCCGCCACGGCCAGCACCGCGAAAGGAAGCCCCAGCACGAGCAGGCGAAAGTTTCGCGAGGCGAACCACATCGCCGCCAGGTCCAGCAGCCCTCGCGGACGGACGACGTCGAGCCAGGAGGTCTGCCCCTGGGGCGGCGGCGTTGCCGGCGCATCGGCCGTCGAGGCGGCTTTGGGGGGAAGCGCGGAGGTGCTGTTCATGGCTTTCGGCAGTCGGCCGGACAAGTGTCGTGGAAAAATCGACGCAGGAGGCCGCTAGCCGCCGGAAGGCAGCAGGGCCGCACGCATCCGCTGCCGGGCTTCCAGGTGTACTTGCAGCAACTGCGGCGCACGCTGTTCGTCGATCGGCCAGGGCGGCTCGTCCTGACGGGCTTCTGCGGCGGGCCGACGCGGCGTTGCCGCGGAGGCTCGGAGGACGGCCGCCCCAGGGGGCGCCCGGGAGGGCCTCGGGCTGGCGGCCGGGTCAGGCTTCGCGGAGCGCGTCGACGACTTTCATCCGCACCGCGCGGAGGGCGGGCATGAGCCCGCCGAGCAGCCCCATCGCCATCGCCAACAGCGCGCCTTTGAGCAGCACGCGGGGGCCGAAATCGAACGAGAAAGCCAGCTCGGTGAAGGTGCCCGGGTTCATCGTGCCGGTGCGCAAGCCGCCGGTGGCGGCCTGCAGCGCCAGGGCTCCCAGGCAGCCGAGCGCCGCTCCCAGCCCGCACAGCACGAGCGATTCGAGCAGGAAGGCCATGAGAATGCTGCCGCGGCCGAAGCCCAGGGCGCGGAGCGTGCCGATTTCGCGCGCCCGGGAGGCGATGGCTCCGTACATCGTATTGGCCACGGCGAACATCGCGCCGATCGTCAGAAAGAAGGCGATCATGCCGCCGACGATTTTGAGCAGGCCGCTTTGCGCGGCCTGATCGGCGTAGTACTGCGCTTCGGTCACGGCGTTGAGGTCGATCTGCTCGTCGGCCTTCACGCGGTTGACGAGCTGCTCCTGCGCGGCGGCGCTGGCGGCGCGAAGTTGGAGACTCGACATCGATCCGGTGCGGTTGACCGTCTGGGCCAGCACGTTGCGGTCGGTCCAGACTTCCGACTCGACGGCTCCGCCGCCCGCCTCGAACAGTCCGACCACCCGGAACTGCCCTTCCTGGACGGCGAACTCCTCGTCGAGCCCCAGCCCCTGGAATCGCGCGGACATCGCGCGGCTGACGACGGCCTCGCGCAGTCCGGGTCGAAAATCGCGTCCGGCCACGATTCGCATCCCCTCGCGGAGTTGCCGCGCGACGGGTTCGACGCCGCGGACGGTGACGTTGACCGGCTGCGTCTGTCCGCGGCGGGGCAGGTAGCCGAACACGACCAATTCGCGGGAGGCCAGCGGCTGTCCTTCGCCGTCGGTGGCGATGCCCGGCAGGGCCAGCACGTCGCGGGCGACGGCGTCGCTGACGCCGCTGACCGCTTCGGAGGTCGCCCCTTTGCGGAGGACGAGCACGTCGAGGGGGTGGGCGGCGATTTCGAGCGTCTTGTCGAGACCGGCGGAGAGGCCGAACGCGAAGATGCTGGCCCACACCACCATGCCGACGCCGAGAACGGTCATCAGCGACCCGACTTTGCGGGCGCGGAGGCTGCGGAGGTTGTATTTCAGGGGCACCATGGCGGGGCTACACCACCTTGCGAAGTCCGTCGATCACGCTGATTTGCGCAGCGCGCCACGCCGGCACGAGTCCGCTCAGCAATCCGATGAGCGAAGCCAGCGCCAGTCCCCACAGGGCGGTGCCCCAGGGAATGTAGAACAGGCCCAAACCCGGCGCGACCGTGCTGAGATCGACGAGCGAAAACAGCAGCTTGCCCCCCAGCGCGCCGACCACGCCTCCGACCAGGCCGATCAGCACCGACTCGCACAGGAACATCGTCAGCACGGAAGGCTTGGAAAATCCGATCGCCTTGAGCAGGGCGATCTCGCGGGTCCGCTCGCGGACCGACATCGCCATGGTGTTGGCGGCCACGCACAGCAGGGCCGACACCACCGCCAGCGACGTGTAACGAATGAAGCCGCGGACGTTGCCGAACATTTCGGTGAACGACTGGGCAAACTGCTTCTCGGTCAGCGATTTGACCGGCGCGTCGGAGCTGGCGAACGCGTCCTCGATCGCCCGCATCACCTGCGGCACCTGCTCGGCGGTCGTCGTCCGCAGCATCACGATCCCCGCGTTGCCGGCGGTCGGATACCGCATCTCCTGCAGGGCTTGGTCCATGTAGTCGAAGTGGAACAGCAGCCATTCCCGGTCGACCGTCGACGGACCGTCGTAGATGCCGTCGACCGTCAGTTCGAGATCGACCGGGTAAATGTTCCCCTGGAGCGGAATGCGGTCGCCGATTTTCCAGCCCTTGTTGCGGGCGATCACCGACCCCACGATGCACCCGGTGCGATCCTTCTGCCACGCCGCCAGCTGGTCGGGCGGAATCTCCAGTTCCTCGTAGACCTTGAAGATCGTTTGCGGATCCGTGCCGAACTGCGCGAACTGCACCGTCTCCTCGCGGTAGTTGCCGCCGAACCACGACATCGGCGCGGCCACCTGCACGGCGGGCATGCTCCGCACGCGGTCGAGATGGCCGATGGGCAACTGGCCCGAGAGCCCCGCCTTGTGCATGACCGCCACCCGATTGTGCACCTTGCTGGCCTCCGCCAGTTCGTCCTGGTGCGTCAGCAGCGCATAGAGCGTGACGACCAGAAACAGGCTCACGGCGATCGAAGCTCCGGTGAACAGCGAGCGGATCTTGTTGCGGAAGACGTTCCGCACGATCAGCGGCAGATACTTGATCATCGCGCGGCCTCCAGCGCCTCGATGTCGGCCTGCACGAACGTCCCTTTCTCCAGGTGCAGCAGGCGTTTGGCCCGGCGGGCCGCCTTGGGATCGTGCGTGACCATGATGATCGTGACGCCGAATTGCTGGTTGAGGCCGTCCAGCAGGTCAAGCACCTCCTGGGCGCTGGCGGCGTCGAGATTGCCGGTGGGCTCGTCCGCCAGCAGCAGCACCGGGTCGTTGGCCAGCGCCCGGGCGATCGCCACGCGTTGCTCCTGGCCGCCGGAAAGCTGCCGCGGGTAGTGGTCGGCCCGGTCGGAGAGCCCCACGATCCGCAGCGACGTCTCGGCCTGCCGCCGCCGCTCGGCGCGCGACAGGGGCGTGAGCAGCAGCGGCAGTTCCACGTTCTCCTGGGCGGTGAGCACCGGCATCAGGTTGTACATCTGGAAGATGAAGCCCAGGTTCTCGCTCCGCCACTTCGCCAGCCGCGCCTCGGACAACTCGCCCAGGTCCTGGCCGTTGACGATCACCCGGCCGGTGGTCGGCCGATCGAGACCGGCGCATAAATTGAGCAGCGTGCTCTTGCCCGAACCCGAAGGTCCCATGATCGCCACGAAGTCGCCGCGCGGAATGTGCAGCGTGGTGTCGGTCAGTACGGGAATCTCGACTTTGTCGCGCCAGAAACCTTTGCTGACGCTCGCGAGTTCGACGACGACGTCGTCCTGAGGCATCGCCCTGCGCTCCTTGTTCAAGTCACTCGGCGGCTTGCACCTGATCGCCCGCCCGCAGCTCCGGCGGCGGATCGACGACCAACCGCTCCCCGCCGACCAGGCCGGCCGACACGCGCACCAGACCGTCGTGCGGCTCCCCTGCGACTGTCACTTCGACCATCCGCACGCGATCCCCCTCCAGCGCCCATGCGAACGTGCCGCCGGCCCCTTCGCGGAGCGCCGCCTGCGGCGCGAAGATCGCTTTTTCCTGCGAGCTTGAGGACTGCTCCCCTTGCTTCGGCTCCGGCAGAAAATGAACCGTCGCGCTCAACTCCGGAAAGAGCCGCTCGTCGGGATCGAGCACCGTCACCTTCACCTTGACGATCCCCCGCGTCCGATCTCCCATCGGAATGATCTCCCGCAGCCGGCCGCGGTACCGCCGGTCGGGGGCGGCGTCGACCACCACCTCGGCCGGCTGGCCCTTGCGCAGTTGAGCGAGGTAGCCCTCCTTCACGTCGGTATCGACCTCCAGCTCGTCGAGCTTGGCCAGCGTGATCACCGAGCCGCGCCCCGAGCTGGCCCCCATGCCGCCCGGCATGATCGACTCGCCTTTTTCGGCGTCCTTGGTCACCACGGTGCCGTCGAACGGGGCGTAGATGAACATGTTCCGCACGGCTTCCTCGGCCTCGAGCACCGCGCTCCGCGCCGCCGAGGCCGCCGCCACCCGCGCCAAACGAACCGCCCGCGCGGCGCGGAGCCGCGTTTCGGTCCGCTCCACCTCCTCGGTCGTGCCCGCTCCCTGCTCGAAAATGTGCTGCTCCCGCTCCAGCTCCCGCTGGGCCTGCTGTTCGTTGAACTCCGCCTCGGCCAGCTGCGCCTCGGCCTGCTCGACCGCCGCACGACGCGTCGCCAGATTCGCGTCGAGATCCGAATGCTCCAGCTCGGCCAGCAAGTCGCCGGCCTGCACCGCGTCTCCCTCCGACACCGGAATGTTGGCGATCCGCCCGGGGACCTTGGCCCCCACCTGCGCCTGCCAACGCGATTCGAGATACCCGGTCGCCGTCAGCTGGGTGCTGGCCTGCCCCAGCGTCATGATCCGGACCGCTTCGACCTTCACCGTCGGCAAGGGAAAGAGCTGGTCGCGGAAAGCCCAATAGGCGGCCGCCGCCAACAGAGCCAGCAGGCCCGTCGCCAACGCCAGCCACAGCACGCCCGTCAGACGCGAGGCCGAAGCCTTCCGCGAACGATCGATCTTCAGCGAGGCCAGATCGCCGCGGAGCGGCGACGCGGCCGGCGAACGAGCAGGCGCCGTCGAGGTCTCGAGAGGGGGCATAGCCCCCTGATTGTCCAGGGAACGGCGGCGGGACGCCAGAGAGGGGGCCATTTTACCCGGCGCCAGGCAGCGCCGTCCGAGCGACGAGCGTTCACGACCCGCAGGGCCGCCGCCGCGCGGCAGGCCGATCGCCCGACGGGATCCCGAGGCCCCGCGCCCTCCCGGCGGTCCGCCCCTCTTCTCAACTGCCGATTACCGCGGCGGTTCACCAGCCCGACCGAAGGACGGCCTCCGCTCAAGGGGGCGACGCCGACGACGCCCCCCCGAAAGGCCCCGCACGCACGCCGCGCGGCGCCCCCCCCAGCCGGCGCGGCGACGAGGCTCCCCCCGCAAGACAGGGGGCGGTAGGGAGGCGGGGGCCGAGGCGAGCACCCGGCCAGCCTGGGCGGAGCCTCGCGGCCGGGGGTCGGCCTGACGATGGCGACGGCGCCTCCGGGAAAAAAGACGTCGGCGCGGGCGCGGCGGGCGACGCCGGGAGCCTGCCGCCATGGCGCGGCCTCGCGGGTCGGCCGGCGGCCGGCGGCGGGCGCGCCGCGGAGCCGAGCCGCCCCCTCGGCTACCGCTCCGGACGTTCGTCGAGCAGGGGATTTTCGGCCCGCAGGCGATTGTCTTGGAGCATCACGTCGCCGGCCTGCTTGCCGATGCGGATGGCGATTTTCTGGCGGCCGGAGCCGGTGTCTTCAATCACGTTGTCGCGGATGCGGGTGCCGGTCGTGGCGCCGTCGATGAACAGGCCCCAGCCCTCGTTGTCGCGAACGACGTTGCTTTCGAAGGTCACGCGATGCGCGGCCATCGGTTCGGTCTCCGCCCGCCAGTACACGCCGCCCTGGCGGTTGGCGAGGATGGAGTTGCCGCGGACGAGGTTGTCGCTGTCCTTGTGACCGATCGACATGCCGTAACCGCCGTTGTTCTCCAGCCAGTTCCCCTCGGCGAGGCCGCCGCGGACCCGCCAACAGAAGAAAAAGCCGTCCTCGCCGTTGGCGATCGCCCGGCAGTTCTTCACGACAGGCCGTTGCGAGCCGCTCCCCGGGTGGAGGCCGAATCCGGCGCACTGTTCGACCTCGCAGCTTTCGACCGTCACGTCGTTGGACTGCTGGAAGCTGATGCCGTCGCCGTTGTAGCGGCGCACGCGGCAGTTGGCGATGACGCAGTGATCGCCGCGGTAGAGAAAGATTCCGGCCGTGCGGCAGCCGTCGACCTTGGTGGGGTTTTCATCGCGATTGCCGTCGACCGCGAGGTTCTCGACGCGGGCGTCTTCCAGGTGGTAGCCGCTGACGACCGGAAACACGGTGGCGGCAAAGCCGCCGTCGGCGACGAGGATGTCGGCGTTCATCGACCGTGAGAGGGCGAAGTGGTTGTCGCGCGCGTTGAGAATGGTCGCGCAGACGCCGAGAAAGTTGCGCTGGGTGCGCGACGCCACGTAAACGCCGCGCCCCGGGGCGAAGCCTTCGGCATCCTGCACGGTGATGGCGGCTTCGCCGAAATCGCCGTCGGCGACCAGCGGCGAACGATGCTCGCGATCCTTCTTGAGCACGGTCTGCTCCCCGCAACCCCGCACCGTCACGCGGCTGCGAAGGTGCAACGAGTCGCGCATCAGAAACTCGCCCGGACCGATCTCCACCACGCCGCCGCCAAGATTGCCGACGTAATCGACCGCCGCTTGCAACGCGCGGTGGTCGCCGCCGACGATGTCGGCGGCGCCGACGCCGACGCTGACCCGCACGGCGGGCCGGGCCTGCAAGTCGTTTTCGGGATGCTTCCGGCCGGCCTGATCGGCCCAGGCGGGCTCGCACAGCAGAAGCAACCCCAGCAGCGCATGCCAACGAGGAGGGTTCATGGCGGACGATCGGCCTCAGTGGGGCGGGCGTCGCCGGCGCGCGTCCGTCGGCAACCCCGCCCGCCAAGGGACTGCGGCGGGGCCTGGGGAGCGCGACGCGACCGGCGCCGAGCGGGGGCCCGCAACGTGCGCGCCACGACCGGCAGCGCTAGCGGCACGCGCCGCCGCCTCGAACTGCCGATTCAGGACGCGCCGACGGATGGAAAAACCGCGGGGGCTCGCCCGATTGTAATCGGGACGGCGACGACCGACGACCCGGGTCGGCCCTGCCCGGGCGCCGGAGCGTCGCGGCGGCGGCGGGCCTTTCGTCGCGTGGTTTCGCCGAAAAAGCCGCTTTCCTCCCGGCACGCGGCACGCCAGGATAGAGCCTCGCTGCGGGCCTCACGGAGAGCGGAGGTCCGACGGACAGCGCTGCCCGACGACCGCGTCGGCAGACGGCCCTTCGCGGAGTCCGCGCCATGACGCGTTTTCGAGGCATCGGTTCCCCCCTGCTCGCAGCCGCCCTGTTGTCGGCGGCCCATGGCGGCGTGGCGCGAGCTCAAGAACGCTTGGCCGACGACGTGCTGGCGAATTTACGACGCGACTGCGACGCCGTGGCAGAGGAACTCGCCGCCGTGAGCGCGCTCGGTCCCGCGGCGTTCGCCGATGCGGCCATCTTCCACAAGGGCCTCGCCTGGGCCCTCCGCGACGCCCACGAATTGACGCCGACGGATCTCCCCCTGCTCGAAAACGCCGCGCGGCGCTGCCGGGAGCGCGTGCAGGCGGCACGCAACCACGGCGCGGCCGCCGTACCCGCCGCGGGCAAAATGGCGTTGGGCTACGTCTCGTCGGTCGACGGCTCCGTCCAACCGTACGGGCTGATCGTCCCCCGGGGATATTCGGCGGAGCGTCCGCTGCGGTTGGACGTCGTGCTGCACGGCAGCACGCGGCCCGCCGGGATGTTCGAGCTGCGTTTCATCGGGCGGTTCGATGAGGCCGACGCCTCCGGCGGCGACGCGCCGGACAGCCCCTACCTGGAACTCCACCCTCTGGGGCGGATCGAAAACTGCTACCGCTGGGCGGGAGAGACGGACGTCCTGGAAGCGATTGACGACGTGTGCCGCCGATTCGCCGTCGACCGACGCCGGATCGTGCTCCGCGGCATGTCGATGGGGGCCTCAGGGACGTGGCATCTGGGCCTGCACCACCCGGATCGGTTCGTCGCTTTGGGACCCTACTGCGGATACGTCGATACGCACCGCTTTTCCGAGTCGCCGCTGGAGCATTTCGTGCGCGTGGGTCCGCTGCCGGAGCACCAGGAACGCACGCTGCACATGCTCGACGCGGTCGACTACGCGGCCAACGCGGGGGTCGTGCCGGCCATCGCCTGCATGGGAGAAAAAGACGTTTTTTTCGACGCCCACGTGATGATGGAGCAGGCCATGCGTCGCGAGGGCCTGCAGATGGTCAATCTGATTTCTCCCGGCACCGGGCACGAAATCGATCCGGTGACCCAGGCCGAGCAACTGCGCCTCATCGGGGCGTTCGCCGCCGCGGGACTCGACACGCAACCCCGGCGGCTCCGTTTCGTGACCTGGACGCTGAAGTATCCGCGGTGCCATTGGGCGGAACTGCTGCGGCTCGATCGGCATTACGCGCGCAGCGAGTTCGAGGCGACGCTGCGGGACGACCTGCTTGAGGTGACGAAAGTCGACAACGTGCGCCGCTTCCAGATCGCCACGGATCGACTTCCCGGCCGGCCGTCGCGACTCCGCGTGGGCGGCAGCGAACTCGCGCTGCCGCCGCTCGCCGGTCGCCCGCCGCGCCTCGTCGTCGACCGGGGCGAGGGGGAATGGGCGATCCTGCCGGACCAGGGCCCCCCGTCGACGCGTGGCAAGCGGCCCGGCCTGCAGGGCCCGATTGACGACGCCTTTTGCAGCGCCTTCCTGTGCGTGCGGGGAACGGGCGTCGCGTGGAATCCGCGCGTGCACGCCTACGCCCAGCAGCGTCTCGACCGATTCGCCCGCGAGTGGCGTCGGTATTTTCGGGGCGAGCTGCCGGTCAAGGACGACCGGGACGTGACGCTCGACGACGTGCGTTCTCGCCACCTCGTGCTGTTCGGGGATCCCGGTTCCAACTCGTGGCTCGGCAAGCTGCTGCCGCAACTGCCCCTGACGTGGACGCGGGAAACGCTGCGGTTTGCGGGGCAGGAGCATCCCGCCGCCGACCACCTTCCCGCCCTGATCCTGCCCAATCCGCTGGACGATACGGGCCGGCGTTACGTGGTCGTCAATTCGGGGCACACGTTCCAGGAGGCGGAGCTGTCCACCATCAATTACCTGCTGTTTCCGCGGTGGGGCGACTGGTCGGTGCTGCGGGTTCCCGCGGAATCGGCCGACGGCGGACCGCAGGAAGAAGCGGTGCGATCGGGCTTCTTCAACGAGGACTGGGCGCTGGACGATTGATCGCCGCCCCGCGGGCGCGGCCCCCGCGCGGGCCTGCGGCCGGCGCGCGGTAGCCGCGCACGGGTCGGCGACTCCGCGAAGCCGCCGGCGACGCGCTGAACGCGCGGCACGCCCGAGGCGACGCGGGCCAGCGATCGGTCGACGCAGGCGACGGCTCACGATGCCGCCCGCTCGGCAAGTCGTGCGGCGAGGGCGGCTGCGTACGCGGCGTCCCTCGCTCGACCGGCCTCATTCCATCGCCGAGGCCGACAGCCGACTCACGCGCGACGCCGTGACGCTGCGAGCTGGCAAAGAGCCGCGACTTGCAACAGGCAAATCGCCAGGCTCGCCGGTTCCGGCACGAGCGTGGGAGCGACGCGGTGCAAGGTCGCCTGCTCGTAATCGTAGGCCAAACCAATCAGCTTGGCCTCGTCCCACATCCGCCCCACGAAGTAGGTGGCGAAGGGAGTGCCGTCTCCGTAGTAGCCGCCGGGTACGACGACTCCGGGTATCCCCATGACGTTGACGCCGCCGCCCGGGGTGCGGCTGATCGCGACCGTCGAACTCGGATCGGGTACCGGAGCGGCAAGCTGCGGCATCACCAGGGCGTCCAGATCATAGGTGTCCATGATCTGGTGGAAGAGCGTCCGCATAGCGTCGCGACGCTCGAAATAGGGGACGAGATCGGCCCGCGTCGCCGGATCAGCCTCGGAGGACGCCGTTCGCTGCAGCGGCAGGCTGTACCACGGCACTGCCGACAGCGAATCGAACTCGGCGACGGAATTGATCGTCGCCTCGCCCAGCCGCCCGAAGTACTGGTTGATGTCGTAGGAGAACGTGTTGGAACTCGGGACGTTCTGATTCAACTCGCGGTAGCCGGAACCGAAAAAAGGATCGGCGACCAGCGTCGCCCCTTGGGCCGCGAGCACGACCAGCTCGCGTTGAAACAGCGACTGCGTCTCAGGAGTCAGCGTCACGCTGTTCCAGCCCGGGCCGTAGACGCCGATCCTCGCTCCCTGCAGCGCCGTGTCGCTGAGCGCGCTCAGGTAGCCGCCCGCCGGGATTTTGCCGATCGCTTCGCTGGTCTTCGGATCGTCGGGGGTGTAGCCGGCAATTGCGTCCAGCATGAACGCCGCGTCTTTCACCGTCTTCGCCAAGGGTCCCATTACGTCCCGGAAGTAACCTTGGCCAGGCATCACGCCGGTGGACGGAATCAATCCGAACGTCGGACGAATGCCGACCAGCGAGTTGGCGGATGCCGGGTTGGTGATCGACGAACCGGTTTCCTCGGCGGTGGCGGGAATCGTCATGCCGGTCGCGACGGCCACGGCCGAACCGCCGCTCGAGCCGCCGGGTGCGCGGGTCACGTTGTAGGAATTGCGAGTCGGCCCCGCCACCGTGCTGGTCGAACGGCTGCCGTCGCGCGACCAGTCGGGAATATTGGTTTTGCCGATGATGATGACCCCCGCGTCGCGCAGCCGCGCCACGATGGGGGCGTCCCGGTCGGGGATGAAATCAATGCCCCCGGTGAGACTGCTCAAAGAGGACGAACCCCCGGTCGTCGGCAATCCGGCCACGTCCATCGCGTCCTTGATCGCCATGGGAATGCCGAACAAAGGCCCTTTGGGAGTTCCATCGTTCCGCCGGGCGTCGATCGCGGCCGCGTCGGCAAGAGCCTGGGGATTGAGCGTGATGTACGCGTTGTAATGCGGTTCCTAGAGATTGATCTGGTCCAAAATCGACTGCGTCAGCTCAACCGCCGTGTAGCGATTGGCGGCGTAGTCGGCTTGCACTTGCTCAGCGGTCAGATCGAGCAGGCCGATGCCTTGCGACGAGGGCATCGATGCGCACAGCCCGGCGGCGACCAGACCCGCCGCAAGCGCCGTGCGAGAAAAACTCAAGTGCCACTTCCAACTCATGAGACGATTCCTTCCAGGGGACAGAGTGCGACCGCCAAGCAACGCGTCCTGCGACGCGTGGCCGACCGCCGGGGCATCCGCGATTTTTCGCCAACGCTGTCCGCCTGCAGCGCAGTCGCCACGCCGCCAGGGGCGCGACCTGATAACGCGCCTCAAGCGCGCCGTACACTTGCACGTGACCTCGCCCGCACCGCCTCTTGCTCCCTGTGCCGTCCATGAGCCGCCTCTCGCCTCCGGCTTTTTCCTCTGCGAGGAGCGGCGGACGGGTTCGTCGGCAGCGGAAGGATCGCTGGAAAGGCGCTCGGGCGACTTCAGCGGCCATGCCGATGACTTCCTTGCC
>Ga0169931_10010158_pt1 | contig 13431 bp, 13 predicted proteins | sample Kivu_15m_20L_FD_129675 | JGI IMG/M metagenome (GOLD analysis project Ga0169931, IMG submission 129675) | Freshwater microbial communities from Lake Kivu, Western Province, Rwanda to study Microbial Dark Matter (Phase II) - Kivu_15m_20L... | ecosystem: Environmental > Aquatic > Freshwater > Lake...
CGGGCTGTCTTATGAGCGAAAACACCCATCTTGCCACCACACTGGCACGCGCCACGACAGAAGATGGAGTCCCGCGACTGTGTGAATCCTGCTTAAGGCAGTTAGAAGAGTTGGGCGCGAATCGCGAAAGAGATCACGCACCGAACGCGCGGTAGAGGGACTCAACCCACGCGGCCGAGTGCAGGTCCCCGCGAAAGATGAGCCAAAGAAGAATGAAAAAACCGATCCCACCACCGGCACCGACAAAAGCTTTCCACTGATTGCTTTTTCGACGCCGAAAAAAAATGGCGAGCTCAGCGCATACGATAATGAGACCTGCCCCCCAGAAGGGAAACAAATTCATCAGTAAGGTTAAGCTCGCCTTCATCGTTTCGATATCCCTGAAAAAGACTTAAGCTAAAGCGGCTTTGAGCGCTTGAACTTGGTCCGTTTTTTCCCAAGTAAACTCAGGCAGCTCGCGGCCAAAATGTCCATAAGCGGCAGACTTCGAGTAAATCGGGCGCAAGAGGTTCAAGCTCTCGATGATTCCGCCTGGCTTCAAGTGGAACACTTGGCGCACGGCCGCTTCCACTTTCGCCAAATCGGCTTTTTCAGTGCCAAACGCATTCACCATCACGCTGACAGGCTCAGCCACGCCGATGGCGTATGCCAATTGAACCAAGCAGCGATCCATGAGGCCAGCAGCCACCAAGTTTTTGGCGATATATCGACCCATATAACACGCAGAGCGGTCCACCTTCGAAGGATCCTTACCCGAGAAAGCGCCACCACCGTGAGCACCGTGACCGCCGTACGTGTCGACAATGATTTTCCGACCGGTCAGTCCGCAATCCCCCATCGGCCCGCCAATGACGAAGCGGCTCGTTGGATTGATATATAACTTGGTTTTGTTATCCAAGAGATGCGCAGGAATCGTTTTCTTCACGACTTCTTCAATCAACGCCTCTTGAATTTGCTTGTGGGTCACAGCTTCGTCATGCTGCGAGCTGACAACCACTGCATCCACACGCTTCGCTTTTCCGTTCTCGTACTCAATGGTGACTTGCGTCTTTCCATCTGGACGCAACCAAGGAAGCGTCCCTTCTTTGCGCGCCGACGACAAACGAGCAGCGAGCTTATGGGAGAGGTCGATCGAAAGCGGCATAAAGTTTTCGGACTCGCGAACGGCGTAACCGAACATGATCCCTTGGTCGCCGGCGCCTTGCTCTTTTTGGTTGTGCATGCCCTGCCCCACGGTCACGCCTTGAGCGATATCAGGGGATTGGCGATCCAAAGTCACCATGACGCCACAGGTTTTGTAATCAAAGCCTTTGTCCGAAGAATCGTAGCCAATTTTACGCACGGTCTCGCGCGCAATGTGTTGATAATCCACGCGAGCGTTGGTGGTCACTTCACCTGCCACCACAATCAGGCCGGTCGTGACCAAGGTCTCACACGCGACGCGCGAGCGAGGGTCTTGCTCTAAAAGAGAGTCCAAGACTGCATCGGAAATTTGATCGGCGATTTTGTCCGGATGCCCCTCAGTGACGGACTCGGACGTGAAAAGATAAGAGTGATTCGACATAAAACCTCCTGAGCGAAGGGGGATTGCTCAATGGCGCTGCAACACTTTGAGCGGGTTTTGTGAGGAGTCATGAGCCGACTTGCCCAAGTCTCCCCTCACGTTCAATCACACTCGGAGACAGCCATTACCGGCTGCCAACTCAGGCGCACCCTGCCTCCCAGGGCTTCGCCCCTCAGAACGAGACCCCCGTGCAGGAGAACCTCGTGAGAAACAGATGCGGCATCCGAGCGCCGGGATCAGACAGCTCAATGAGCCGATGACCCCAAAAAAGAAGAAAGCCAGACTCTCTTTTTTGGTGAGAATCTGGCTTTTTTCTAAGAATTTCAACTACTCAAGCATTAATCAATGTGAATAGGGAACTTAGGGGTCGTCCCTTTGTTCTGTTCACGACGCTTGCGCGCTTTGCCCTTACGAGACTGGCGAACTTTGCGAGCATTGCGGGTTTTCCCTGTACGTGATGCCATAACGATAACCTCCAAACCGATCAGCAGCAGAAGACTGCTCTATTAAAGCTTTAAAAGTCCCGCGAACATAGCCTCGTCCTGTTTTTAATGTCAACCCAGGAATTCAAACCCGACACGCTCTAACGGGGCCGGACCTGCGGACGAATCAAGTTTTGCTGCTGCGGCCGGTTTTGCTGCGGTCGCACGGTCGGTCTGATCGTTTGGACTTGGCGAATCGGGATCAGAGTACGCCACTGCTGATACTGCGGGTGATTCACAAACCCGTTTCGCAGGCTTTCAGCGTCCTGCTGAATCACGATGGGGCCATAGCGGCTTTCAATCAGGCCGCGAATCTGGTCATGGAGGGTGTTGATACGGGCCTGATTCTCCGCCACTTCCCTCATCCCGGTAAGAACCGAGCTCTGTAGAATTTGGTCCTGAAGCTGCTGCGCACGCTGACTGTCCCGGACCAAGTCCAACTGCTGGGGACCCGACAGGCGAGTTTGCTCACAGCCTGAGAGTTTCCAGCCCTGCGGGTCGTCCACATCAAAAAAGTGCTCAGAATAGCCAGATTCCAAGCGGTAAATCACATCGCGCCAAAACAACTTTCGGGGCCCAACTTCCGTCTTCAACCCCAGATCCAAGAAGCACGCAGCCAACCCAGAACAGCCTTTCCAGACCGAACGAGTCATTTCCCCATCCAAGCTCAGAGCAAGCGCTCCGTCCGCGGGCCGGGGACAAAGCCGAGGCTTACGCGTGGTCACCAAAAAGGTGGCGTAATCCTTTGAGAGCTGCTCGTTGAGTGAGTTTTCCAAAGTGGCCGGATCCACCCCGTCCATCGCTAAATCGAGGTCTTTGACGAAAGCCTGCCCAATTTGAGCCCGAAGGGAGCCCGTGCTGGGATCGGTTTCGATGCGGAATAATGCATGAAACTCGAGCTTACCCTGCGCCTGACGCCCGCTCATCCCGTGCGTAGCCTTGAGCTTCATGGGAATCACAAGCCTATATGCGGCAAGCACGCCAGGCTCAATTTTGATCTCGGCCATTTGGGCAATCTGCGGCGCTGTGACTTGCGCGGGGCCCAGTCGTTCATTCGCAACGTAATCGACAGTGATATGCGTGTAAGGCAAGCCCCCGTGGGACAGTACGGGGCTCGACCGCGGGAACCACTCCAAGGCCAAGGCACTCATCCCGGCGCCGATGGTTCGCTGCTCGCAAAAAAGTCCTGTTTTACCTAAGACTGCGAGCATCCACTCCATCCACTGATCGCTCATCACCAAACGCGCAAGCGAATCCCGCTCGACGGAGGGGGCAACGGGCAATTCAATGGGGCGAAGCATCGAGGGGAAATCCCAATTCCGGGCACATTCATCGACGCGCCCCCTGGCCTTAATATCACCCTGAAAACCTAATATCAGTCGAGGCTGTGAAAGTTCAAAGACCTCGGTTTTTGCTTGAGCGCGGTAGCGTACTTTTCCCGCTTGAAAATGGAAGGGGTCCCCCAAAGCATCCTGAATGACTGAAGCAATCGTTGTGTTCAAAGACTGAACGAAGTCGGGCAGCGAGCGTTCCAGTGCTTTGGCAATTTTTCCGCTGAGCTTAGTATTCATACATTTTTCAAAAAGGCTTTGCCCGCTCGCGTCGCTATTGTTCCGAACCAGATCCCGGCACGCTGTCCAGGCGATGAAGCGGTAAACCCGTTCTCCATCCAGTCCCTCGAAAACTTGCTGAAGCTCATCGAAGAGCGAGAGACTTAAGCCATTGAAGTTGAGCTCATCCAGATCGACCGGGCCCACTTGCAAAATTCCCGTTTCTCTCAAGCGAATGGGGATCTTCACTTCAAGGCTCAATTCACGAATATTGGGGCGCAAATGAATGGTCTTTTCTGCGATTACTTTCTCGCGCTTGACCGAATAAACTTTCGCAAGCAAGTCGAACTGAAGCCGCACATTCAAGAGTCGGACATGGAAGTTGAGTGTCGAATCATCAATAAAAACGAGAGTGACATAATCTTCCGGCACGCTGGCCCGGAGGACCAGATTGTCGATATAGAGCCGAAAAATATGATCCTGCACTTCGACTGGCCCACAAAGCGAACGCAAATCCATTTCGCTGGAGGTGACACCCACTCCGCCCATAAAACCTTCACAAAAGGCCTCAAAGTAATCCTCAAGCGAACGATGATCCCAAGCCGTTTCCATCACCTGACGGCGGTTACGATCACGCACGGAAATTTCGCCTCCATCCAAACCTGTCGTCCGAAGATTGGCTAAGTGAGGCTGCAAGACTTCTTGAACTAAAAGAGTTTGAAAATCACGAAGCGAGTAATCGATCTGCACGCGCTCCGATACTTGGGTTTCGAACTTGGAAGGGGGTGTCGTTGAATCCGTCGTCGAATCCGTGATTGCCCCGAGACTACCGCTACCGCCCGACAGCCCAGCAAACGCTTCCCCGGAAAAACCGAGACAAAGAATCCAAACGAGTTTCTGCCACGACGAAAAAGAGTAGGCTTTCTGTTTTTGCATGAGGATCCCCCTCCATTAGAATTCCAGAGCATTTCCCATAGAGAAATGTGTCAAATGGGACGCAGTCTCATTGCTTCAAAAAAAACCGTTACTCATCAGGAAAACAGCAAGATCCTCCCTTCTCGATCACGACCCTAGAGGTGTAGACTTTTGATATGAAGCCCCGACTTGATATCAACGAAGCCCCCCTCGAGAACACTCCGTTTGACCTCCCTCGCCTCGCCCCCCTTCAAGAGTGGGAGAAAAAGCTCCTTCAAGGGGCGGCGCAGACTGAGAAAGCCATTCGCGCTTCGCTGCGCGCACTTTACGGCGTCAAATTGGATCAATTCCCTACGCAAGCCGGAAACCTGCAGTCACTTCGGTTTGAGCCCGGGACAGCAAGCGCGCTTCAAGACTCGCCCCTTTACTTCATTCACGGCTATAACGCGTTGGCATCACACTGGGTTCCGCAAGGACGAAAACTTTCGCGCACTCGCCGCGTGCACGCACCCGACTTGCTTGGGCACGGCCTCAGCGACGACCCCGCGCCCGACGCCTGGTATCCCGAGGTGCTGGACCAAAGCCTTGAGGAACATTTTTTGGGCGCCATTGAAGAGAAAGATCCAGGCATCGTGATCGGAAACTCCTTAGGGGGATGGCTCGCTACCCGCCTCGCTCTGCGCTACCCCGAGCGCGTGCGCGGCTTAGTTTTGATATCACCGGCAGGGGCTCCTCTCTCGATCGATGATCACCGGGAGTTCGTACAGACGTTTCGCTTCAAAAAAGCGAGTGAAGCGGGAAAATTCTTCACTCACCTTCACGCGCAACCGGCGCCCCAAGAAACAGATATCAAGAGTCGACTGAAGCAAGCCCAGGTGCGGGCTACGGCCCAAGCGCTCGCCCCTGTGATTTACGCCCTTTTTCGAAGGCCGTGGATTGAATCACTCCCTCGCGAAACGGGAGATGCTCACTTCTTAAAGCCCGAGGAACTGCAGTCCTTGAAACTGCCCATTCTTTTCATTTGGGGTAAACGAGAAGCCATTATGCCGACTCAAATGCGCGAGTGGTACCGCGCGCATTTGCCCAAACACGCAAAAATCGTTGAACCCGAGGGATTCGGACACTGCCCGCAATTGGATCAAGCCCACGCGCTGAACGAACTCATTTCAGAGTTTTCGCGGGAGATTTCACGATGACCAGAATCACGCGTCCGATCGGGCTACTCTCTTTCGCACTGACCCTGCTCACTTCGACGGGATGGGCCGACCCACCTCATGCAAGCCTGCCTCGCTTGAGCGGCCCCATCCCCACTTGGTGGAACGGCCTCGCCGAGCACGTGGAAATTCCCGAATATCCAGCCCCTTTTCGGCATTCGACCTATCGCTCGAAGCCAGAAAATCAGCCACTCTTTGACTTAAGCAATACACAGCCGATTTCCCTTCCTTTGATTCAATATCACGCAGGGACCTCGCCGATGAGCTCAACCCCGCACTCGCTCGAAGTGCCGGCAGGCACCCGTTGGAAGCGCTTATCCGAAGGCTACGGAAGAAGCGTTTCACCGGAAGGCGGGTTTCTCAGCGTTCAATATCAATTGGAGCCGTGCCCCAGTAGCTTTCCCCAAACACCCGGACCCGCACGACTCGATCCCAAACTCGCGCCCACTACCGTTCATTTTCAAATCAGTGAATCCCAGCGGGGGCGTTGTGGAATGGAAGTCATGATTTTTGCGCCCCGTTTTCGGGACGAGTTCAGTCGCACGATCGCGGGCTCTTTAGTACCGGTTCACCGTAAGGCACCCCCTCGCGATTCGGACTCAACGGCTTCCACTTCCGATCGCCTCGAGCCTCGCGAATCCAACCCAGGATCCCCACTCCTTGAGTCGGGCTCCGCCGGTGAACCGACTCGCATTCGTGACGCTGACTAATCGCGCCCGCTCAGCACACTCTTTGCTGAGTGGGTCGCTATGCGCACTCACTTTCTTTTTGGATGGATCCTCGGAATCTGCCTCGAACCGCATCTCTTGGCGGCACCCCCTCAAGTTGAATCCGACCTAGCAGCTTCCCATCGCCCTGAGATCCATATCGGCGTCGGCGAGCAACGCTACCTGCGTTTACAGGGGTTAAAGCGGTACTCTCTCGGCAGTGAGGGCATCGTGAAGACTCTACCGTTAACTGCCCTCTCCGCCTCGGCACCTGCTTTACCCCCCACCTTCAGCACGCCTTTACTCTTGAAAGGGACATCACCGGGTTCAACGGACCTTTGGGTCTGGAAATCGGACGGTCAGATCGAAGTGCGATCCATTCACGTTCATGCGAACTCCGCAAAAAAGAAAGAGTCGGAGGACCCGACCCTTAAACGCCTCCATCAATCACTCGACCACCTGCAAGAAGTCGAAGTGATTCCTGCTGAAAAGGGGGTTGTTTTGAGGGGCGAAATCATCAGTACAAAAGAAGCGGAAACAGTCGCAGCTATCCAAAGAGGCTTCCCGCAATGGATCATCAACGAAACCCACTTGAGGCAGGACACTTTGCAGGCACTGGAACGCCCCATCCAAAGCTGGCTACACACCCATCCCGAGCGCAGTCGCTTGAATCTCAGGAAAGAGGGAGACCGTTGGGTCCTCTACGGCTCGATCGAAAATGCTCGAACCCGTCAGCGCCTCGAGGATGATATCAAAAGTCGCTTTCCTTTTGTTGAAATCCAACTCGACTCACTTCCCGATTCAGCGCGTACGGTTCACTTTCGAGTTTTTCTTCTAGAGCTTAAGCGCAATCGGTTTGGATCTTTGGGTTTGACCTGGCCCGCCCTGCAAGAGGGTGCCTTCCGGGTAACCCGCTGGGGCCTTGAGGAAGCTTTGCAACTCGATCTCGTTTTGCAGTCCATGGAAGGCGACGGCTCCGCACGCGTACTTTCGAACCCCGAGCTTTCGGTCCGCGCTCCAGGGGAAGCAGAACTCTTCGCTGGGGGTGAAATCCCAATTGAGACACGGAATCGATTTGGTTCGAACGTAACCTTTCGTCCGTATGGCTTGAGCTTGAAACTCAACGTCACGCATTCCACCGCCGACCAAGTGCGACTTGATATCGCGACCGAGGTCTCCCACTTGGATGTATCGATCGGATCAGGTGATATCCCTGGCTTCCAAGCCAACCGCATGCGCACCCAAGTCGATGCTCGGTACTCACAGCCACTCCTGCTCTCGGGACTTCTTCAACAAGGGGTCCGCGAAAATGCGCGCGGCTTGCCTTTCTTGCGGCAAATCCCCATCCTGGGTTCACTTTTTGGTTCCGAAGATTACTTGCGTGAACGGTCCGAACTCGTAGCCATTCTTCTTCCGCTGATTCGACCGCCGAAGGCGCCACTTGAAAAAATTCAGAGACTGACCCCCATGGGTCCGGTCCCTCCCCCCCGCTCTTGGTTATCCGCTGAAGAGATGATTTCTTTGCGAGATTCAACGGAGTGGCCGTGGAATGCGCTCGAAGAGGAGATCCTCCCATGATTGCCGAACTCGACGCGAGCGCTCTGCGCCCCACAGAAAACTGGATTCAAACCGTATTACGGACCCCTGGTCTAACCGATTTCTGCTTCAACGGAGCGCGCGAAGCGTGGATGGATCGCGGTCAAGGAATGGAAGTGGTGCCCGACACGGTTTTCCCACAAGGCTGGAGTGATATCGAACTACGTGAGTGGGTCATTCATGAACTTTCACGCGTAGGAAAAACTTGGGACGCCCGCCACCCTTATATCGACGCCACCAGTGCCGATGGTCATCGCTTACACGTCCTCTTTCCCCCGCTCTGTGCGAAAGGAATCACGGTATCGATTCGAAAAATCGGGGCTCACAGCGGACGTCCCAATGATGCCTCGAACTCATCCTTCTGGTGTGGAGACCCCGGCTTCTCTCTTCTTCAAGAAATTGTCTTGCGCGGAGAGACGCTCGTCTTGTCCGGCTCGACCGGGAGCGGAAAAACCACCCTCCTCACGGAGTTGATTGAAAGGATTCCGCACCACGAGCGTCTGATCGCACTGGAAGACACACCGGAACTTTTCCCGAATCACCCGCATTTCCTTTCCCTTCAAAGCCGTCCTCAAAATGCGGACGGTTACGGGGAAGTGACTTTACGGACTTTACTCAAACAAACCCTGCGCATGCGGCCCGATCGAATTCTGATCGGAGAATGCCGAGGGGACGAAGTGCTTGAGCTATTACAACTTTTGAATACGGGACACACGGGCGCGCTCACCACCCTACATGCAAACTCGCCCCGTGATACCCTGAGGCGCTTGGAGCTTTTATGCTTACTCGCCTCAGACGGCGCACTTCCCCCATCCGTGATCCGCGAACTTTTGGCCCACGGCATCCAATGGATCGCCCAAGTCCGCCGTGACCCTCAGGGAGTCAGAAAAATATCTGAGATTTGGAAGATTGAAGGGCGGGAGGGGGATACCATCCTGATGCGGCCAATGTTACAACTGAAACCACAATGACCTTGGATCCGCAGAGCGCAAAAAAAATTCACCAACAAGAACCCTCTGAGACCACGCTGTCTCCGCTTCGATCGACCCTTCCGCCCTTAGAGTGGCCTGGTAGAAAAGCCGTATATCCGTTGCTCCCAAAATCGGAAAAGAATGGGTTTCACGAACTGTGGACCGTTCGAGTGGTTCACCCCCAAAAAGAGCACGGTCTTCTGCTGCGCTTTCGCTTACTGAACACCGAGAACGGGTTCCAGCGACAGATCTTGACCCAAGCGCTGCTTTTCTCACGCGATTTAAATCGTGAGGGAAAAGTGACCGGCTTTAAAGGCACGCAGGATCTGCTGAAATTCAACGGCCAAGAAATGCAGGCCATCCGATTAGGTGATCACGTCTTAGACCTCATATCCGATTCAGGCCCTTGGTCGACGCAAGGAAGTTTGATTTCGAGGGGCAAACGGTTGCTTTGGGATTTTACCTTCCGCCCTGCTGATGGCAGCTCCGCTTCGAGTGCCTCGTCCTGGATTCCACTCAAACTGCACCAGGGAAAACTCACCCGGAATCGTGCTGTGACGTTGGCAGCCGATTGGCGCGCGAAAGGCTTTTGCCAAGTTGATACGGACCGTTGGGACTTCGAAGAGTCCCCAGTCGAAATCGTGCACGAGTACGGGACGCAATTTCCAGAAAGCTGGAGCTGGGGGCACAGCGCAAGCCTAGCTTACGAAGATGGTACCCTGGCTCCGGATACGTACTTTGAAGGCTGCACGTATCAACTGCGATCGAGCTTAGGCGTTGTCCTTCCAAAGATATCGACTTTCGCAGTGAAATACCGAGGGGATATCATTCGAATTGATCACCTTTGGGGATCCCTTCGAAGCCGGGCCGATTCGGGACACCATCACTGGAAATTTCAGTTCGACCATGGGGATTTAACCTTTAAGGGTGAGTTCCACGCAGAAAGCCGAGATTTCGCAGGTTTCTCAGATGAGGACACCGACGGCTCCATCAAACAAATCAGCACGTCGCTCCTGGCGAAGCTCACCCTTCGAATCTACCGACGCGCACAGCTCGAATGCACTTTGCATTCAGTCGGTGGTGCGGCGCTCGAGTTCGGAACTCGAAATCGAAACCCCTACATTCGAGAGCTTTTTTGAGGGCAAGGGTAAGGGCAGGCCATAAAAAAGAACGGTAAGAATCAGGGACCAAAAGAGCCACTTTTCAGCCGTAGCTAGGAGCTGCTCGAAATTGGACATTAGAAACCACCCCCCAATGCGGATTCCCAAGCCCAGAAGAACGCGATCGCAAACAGAAACAAGACCGAAGGTGCCACGCAAATGAACAAGGGTTTTAAAGCACGTGTTGCTACTAAGCCCAGTTCGCGTTCGACTTGATCCCGCCAAGAGGCGCGAAACGAAGACAGGATTTGCTCGACACGCTCCTGGCAGGGACGACCCTCGATGACACTGGCTTTCACCCCTGCGCGGATCGCTTGAGCCCAATCGTGAAAGAGGTGAGTTTCCTTCAGAGACCCACTTTTTTTCTCACTCGGGGTCCAAACGCTTGCTGAAAAAACCTCGCGCAACTGCGGTACCCTGGCGACTGCATCTTCACTCGCGCGATGCCAAGCGATATCAGGTGGGTTCCCCGTCTTGAGAAGCGAAATCATCCGTTCACCTGCAATCATGCATTCGAGTGGCCACGTTCTTCGATCCCGCCTCAAGCCCCCCCACCGAGCATTTTCAGCCAAGGCAAGAATCCAAAAACCACCGAGACCCACTCCGAGCAAGGCGAACCCCACAGCCAGTACCCACGCAAGGAGGCGACCTTCCATGCCCGGCAGCAAGTGATAGAGAAGCACCCCCATCCCGGGGATCAAGACGAATCCTGTTCCAGCTTGCGCAAGCGCTTGCGCGGATTTAGCGCGAGCATTTTGCAGAAGTTCTAAATGCGAGCGCACCAAAGTCAGAAGACGCTTGAGAGTCGGTAAAAGTGCCCCCCCACTCCTTCGGATCTCGATGAGCGAATCCGCACAGAGTGGGCCCCAGGGAGCGCGGTACTCACGTAGACGTTTCCAAGTTTCTTCGGCCGGTAGAACGCCCGTCTCAAACTGCATTTGCAGATCCGAAAGTTCATTCTCGAGCGCGCGTAGAAGGGTCTCCTCATTCTGCGAAAGTAAACTCAAGAAACGGCTGAGCAACTGTGTTGCTGGCGCAGCAAGACCCAACAAAAAGCAAAAAATGGCACTCGACCAGAGCAGCATAGAAGGCAACCCCTCTGCAACGCGTGGGCCCGGATCGGAGCGATTTTTGGCAAAAAAAAGCCCAAGGCCCGAACACACGTTCGAGTCTCGGGCTCGCCTCGGTGACGAGGCCTCTGCGTTTAGGATTGCAGCTCGAGATCCATTTGCTTGAGGACTTGATCCAAACTGGACAGATCCGTCGGCATGATCAATTGCGAGTCAGGTTTGGCCGCGTACGAGAGCGAATCGAGGTACTTTTGCGCGATCTCTAATTTGACGGCAGCAGCCCCACCTTGCGCCACAATACTCGCGCCCACTTTCGTGATCGCTTCTGCAGTCGCCTTGGCCACTTGAAGAATCTCTGCCGCTTCCCCTTCCGCTTCATTCACTAAGCGAAGCATTTCGCCTTCAGAGAGATTGATCATCTCGGCTTTGAGACCTTCACTGCGATTGATGCGTGACTGTTTATCGCCTTCACTTTTAGCGATGAGCGCCCGGCGCTCACGTTCGGCGTTCACTTGTTTTTCCATCGCGCCTTGAACGGTCTTGGGCGGGACGATGTTCTTGATTTCATATCGAAGGATTCGAATCCCCCACAATTCACCCGCGCGATTGATCGTTTCGACCACTTTCGCGCTAATCATATCGCGTTCTTCAAACAAGTGATCCAGATCCAGCTTCCCGACCACGGACCGGGTTGTAGTCTGCGCTAACTGCGTTGCCGCGAATCGATAATCCACGACCCCATAGGCGGCCTTGAATGCATCGACGACCGCGATATACATAATCGCATCGACTTCGACTTGCACTTCGTCCTTCGAGAAGCACTCTTGCGGCGGCACCTCGAAACTCTGCTCGCGCATATCGAGGTCTGCGGTTACCCGATCGATATAAGGGACCAGTAAATGGAAGCCGGGCCCTAAAGTTTTGCTATAATTCCCTAACCGCTCGACCACTAAGTTTTGCTGAGTCGGAACAATCCGAATAGAACGGATGACATTGAAAATGACATTCAAGAAAATGGCGGCCCAGAAAAAACTACTCCAGCCCCAGCTCGACGACTCCATCATGAGTTGCTCTTCCATGATTTAATTTCCTTTCTTCTGAGCCACTGGCCCGCTCGACTGCCGTTGCCCTGAAAGAACGCTGTCTAAAATACCGCGAATCTGAGCGACCTCGATGGGCATCATCGAGACGCGCGACTCTTGCAAAAGAAAGGTGATGCGCTGAATGAAGCGCTCTTGCAGACGCATCTTCACAGCGGCGTCCCCACCAGGCTTTTGCACCGCTTCCCCCACCATGCGCACCCCTTGAGCAGTGGCATCGGCCACGAGCTCCATGGCACGCGCTTTCCCTTTCGCCCTATTGATTCGCTTCTGGCGCTCGCCTTCCGAGATATTGATCGCCTCCTGGCGTTCCCCCTCCGAGGTTAGGATCTTCGACTCTTTTTCTGCATTGGCCAAAGTGACTTCCGCGCGACGCGCCCGCTCTGCTTCCATTTGCTTTTCGAGCGTGTGAATCACTTGCCCCGATGGAGTGATATTCCGAACCTCGTAGCTCGTGACCTTCACACCCCAAGGTTCGGAGGCCTGATCGACTGCCTTGACAATCGCATCGTTCAACTTCTCACGCTCTTTGAAGGACTCATCCAGCGACAGCTTGCCGATTTCGGCCCGCATCGTCGTTTGTGCCAAGTTGATACTGGCTGAGCGATAGTCGGCAATCCCGTAACTGGCGAGACGTGGATCAATGACTTTAAGGAACACAAGCCCGTCCACGCTGACTTGAATGTTATCTTTGGTGATACAAGTCTGCGGCGGAATATCAATGACTTGCTCCCGGGTATCATGCCGATACGCAATTCGGTCCACGATGGGCAGGACGACATGAAGCCCAGGCGGGAGAACTTTCCTAAAGTTCCCCAGACGCTCGATCACAAAACTTTCGCGCATGTGCACAATGACGAAAAAAACTTTGAATGCGACCAAAGCCGCAATCAAAAGAATGGCTAAAAAAGTCATACTTCAAACCTCCTCTGGATGGGTTGACTCATTTTCACTTTTGATCCTCTGAACGTTGGCATCCACTCGAATGGGCTCCACCCAAAAAGTGATATTCTTTTGCCCGACGATCCTGACTTCGTCACCTGCTCTGGCCTCCGCTTTCAGACCCGACTTGAAGCGAGCTTTCCAACTCGTTCCCAAATAC
>Ga0169931_10010159_pt1 | contig 13431 bp, 12 predicted proteins | sample Kivu_15m_20L_FD_129675 | JGI IMG/M metagenome (GOLD analysis project Ga0169931, IMG submission 129675) | Freshwater microbial communities from Lake Kivu, Western Province, Rwanda to study Microbial Dark Matter (Phase II) - Kivu_15m_20L... | ecosystem: Environmental > Aquatic > Freshwater > Lake...
GCAGTCACCCATCGGGTTCCTCGGTCAGTTCGACATGAAACGGCAGAATACCCCTGGTTTTCCAGGGTCTGGCGCAAATCATGTGCCGAAGATCGAGAGGTCATCTGGGAAATGCGGGGTAAGGGGATTGGTCATGAACCTGCTCTATTGGGCCCTTGTGGCATTGGTTGTGGCGATTGTGGCCGGCGCACTTGGTTTCGGCGGAATTGCCGCCGGCGCGGCGACGATCGCAAGAATTCTGTTCGGCATCTTCCTGGTGGTGTTCGTGGTGCTGCTGATCATGGCCATCATCGGAACCCGGAAGATGGTGTGACGTTTTGCGTCACCTCAAAAAACCAACAGCGGCGCGCTCGAAATGCCGCCTCGCCCGTAGCGGGTCTCAAACCGTTGCGGGAGAGGCGGTTCGAGCTTGTTGAGCGTTTGGCTGGCGCTTAGTCGACGCGGCGGTACGTCCCGAGGTTCTGGTCGGCGAGCGTCTGCAGAAACGAATCGGTCAGGCTGCCCGGTGCCCCGGGCGCCAGCCCGATCGTGTAGATGCTGATCCGCCGCAGCCGATTCGTGCCCGAGACCGATTGCACGATGGCCGGCGGAGCCACGATCTGACCACCCGTGGGCGCGCCATCGGTCAGGAAATAGATCGCCTCGACGTCATACTCCAGTGCCGCGGCCAGGGCGTCAAACGTGGCAGTGCTGGCCTGGGGGTTAAGTCCTTCCAGGAACACTTCGGCCAGCTTTTTGTGGATCACATCCGCGCTTACCAGGTGCTGCTGCCAGCGGCTCACACTCGCGTTGAACACGATGATGTTGAACTTCACGTCCGACCGCAGTCCGGCAATCGCCTGAACGAGCTCGCGCTTGGCCGCGGTGAAGCGAGTTCCTTGCATGCTCCCCGAGGTGTCGAGCACGAACAGCAATTTGTTGGCGTAGATCGGCAGGCCATAGTAGTGTCCGCCTTCGCTGGCGACTTCTTCCGCACGCTGTACCGTGGCCGTCAGCCGGGCCGGAGTTTCGCCTTTGGGGGGCGTCGTGCCGCTGGTCGCTTCCAACCAGCCTTGCCAGCGCGCGGTATCCATGCCGAAACGCTGGCCGGTCATTCGCGTGAGATGCGCCGCGACGTCGGCCTTGGCCTCGCCCCCGAGCTTGTCAAGCATGCCAACCATCACGGGCGTCGACTCGGACAAGGGCGTCTTTGTCAGCGCCTGGGCAACAGCGCGGCGCACTCCAAATTGCTCGGCGAACAGGCGACAATTCGCCAACCGCGCCAGTGGCAGGATGTCGATCGCTTCGCCGTGTGCGCCCAGGTTGTCGGCCAGGCCAATCACGATTTCCGTTCCCCGCGGATGATTGGCAACTGTCCGATCGAGCAGCATTTGCGCCCGGCAACGGGCCAGTGGCAACTCGGAAGAGAGCAGGGCGGCCAGCGCCGGTTGGGCCATCTCGAACTGATCGCGCGACTTGAGGCTCGCCTCGGCCAGCGCGATAAGTTCGTCGCAGACCTCTTGCGTGCCGTTCATCTCGTGCAAAACCGCGAACGCCGCGCGGCGAACTTCCTCGTTCTCGTCGTTGAAGCAGCCATGTACGAGTGCGACCGCGCCCGCGGTAGGAAATCGTTTAAGTGTTTTGAGCGCGCTGAGCTGTTCCACGGTGCGCTGGCTTCTGAGCTGCCTCGCGAGCGCGGGACGCATTTCTTCGAAACGCTCATGCAATTGCTGAGCACTCGCCGCGAACGACCCGCAGACCATGCTCGCAATGGCCAGCGCAGAGGCAAGCAGTGGTGGCAGCCGACGATACATCGAAGAAGCCTCTCAACCCGATACGCGCGACCCGTCCCTTTGCCTCGCGCTGGGCAGCCGCGTGTGCTCTCTCATCCGGCGAACGCGCTCTATTGTCGCGAGCGGGCGATCCGCTTGTCAACAAATCGCTCGGTTGTGGACGACGATCGACGGGCGGCTTTAGACGCTGACGCGCAAAGATCGCGTCATTTGCCGCCAGAGAGACTCCAGCTGCGCGGTCGTGCTGGCCGGCAACTGCCCGCGAGCGAACGCCGCCCGGGCGTAAAGCTCGGCCAGATTCCGCGCGTCCGCCGCAATGTGGGCATTCAGTCGAGCCACTTCGCGTACCAGTTCGTGCGGCGTCTGGTCCGGTTCATGCGGGCAGCCGTGCTCGCCGGACCAGGCCTCGAACGCACTGAAGCTGTACCGCACCAATTCCTCCGGAGACATTCGCCCCGCAGCTCCGCTGGCGAACGGATCGGCAAAGCTGGCAAACGCCGGTGGCGGAACGCGAATCTCGAGCTTGCCCTCGGCCTCGACCGCCGCGATCCGCTTGCCTCCCCACAGGGTGCGCCACCACTCGGCCAGCTCCTGCAAAAAGTTGCGAATTCCGGCCATGATCTCGCGCCGGTAATACCACAAGGCGAAAAGCGTTCCCAGGATGACAACGCCATAGAACACGTATTGCAGGATCGTGGCCAATGGTCCAAGCGGGGGCTCGATCGACGGGATCTCCGGCGAATCGGCCTCGCTCGCTTCGGCCTCCTTCGCCGGCTCCGTCTTGGTCTCTTCGTCCTGGGGTTTGTCTTCGTACTTCGACGCCAGCTCTCGCTCCAACTCGCGAAACTTCTTGATATTCTCGACCGGATTCTTGCCCGATTTCGTCTGGCGCTGTTTACCATCGCCCGAATTTTGCTTGTCGTTCTGTGGCGATTGCGACGTGTCGTCTGCTTGCTCGGTGTTTGTTCGCTTGGATTGCGATTCGCCGCCGTCCTGTTGTTCACCTCCTTTTGCCGCTGCCTTGCCAGACTTGTCTTGCGCCCCGCCTCCTTTTGAGTCGGAACTCTCACCCTCGCCGCCGGACTTGTCGCCCGAGCCCTCGCCGCCAGACTTCGAGCCTTTTCCACTGGTTGTTGGCTCTTGATTCGGATCCGCGTTCGGATCGGCCTGACCGCTCGCCTTCGAGTCGTCGTCCTTCGTGCCGTTGCGCTGCAGCGGGGCCATGTCCGAGGCTTCCTGCTCGGGCGAACCCACGGTGAACGGCAATTGCGAGATGGCGTATTCCGCGCTCGGCCGGGGCAAGAGCGCCGCCGCCACCAGCAGCACTGCGATGATCGCTCCGCCCGTCGCTAGCCACAGCCCAGCCATCGGCGCGGGCATCTCGATCCGTCGCTGCCTAAGATAACGCCGCAGCCCCAGAAAGCTCGTGGTCACCAAGAGCGCCAATCCGCTGGCGACGTACACGCCCAGCAGCCAGAACACGTGCCTTCGGCCGGCCACGTCGCTCACCGGAATGAACCACTGGCCTACGCCAAAAATCGGCAGCGCTGCGAGCGAAAAATACACCACCCACACGCCCGGCGTATGCGGCCGCCGTTCGTGCTTCGCATACCGCTGCCAGTAGCTGACCGGCACTTCCCGGCTAGTGGTGCCTTCCATCTCTTCCTGCGAGGAAGGATCGCGTTTCTCATCGCGCGCGGCGGCCTCGAGTCCGACCACCTGCATCAGGCCCTCGCCCGAGGCGTCCTGATCCTCGTCGATCACCGTGCAGTCCCAGGTGAGCTGGTGGATGCACCACCAGACCAGGCCGATGATTCCGAAGTTGATGACCCAGCCGAAGTTGTCGACCCAGTCGCCGCGATACTCCATGAAGCGATTCGCCGCGATGCCGACCAGGATGCCAAGCGCCGCGCCAAACGGCGCTGCTCGCTCGAAGCCCTGCTCGATCGAGATCCGGGCAATCAGCACTGCCGCGAACACGAAACAGGCCATCACCGAATGCAGCCGTTCGCCATATTGGCCCTGGAAGAACACGCGCAGCAGAAAGAACATCAGGCTCCCCACCAACGCCATGATCAGCGCCGGGCTGATGGCGATCACCAGGTAATCCGCCAGCGTTTGTGGTAGCCTTTTCGCCATACTTCCAACTCAATCTAAAGCCGGGGGAATACCTTCCCCCGGAACTGTTCACCACACACTACTCGGAGCATCCGGCGCACTCTGCAGCACGTGGGCCTGGCACACATGGCTCACCGCCGCTTCATCACGCAGATGCCGCGCATCGATCCGCTGCGCCAGCAGCTTGCCTGCTGCCTCGGAGTACTCGCGGTCGTCGTACACGTTCACCAGCGCACTCACCGCGTAGCCCCGCCGGACCAGGTTTCCCAAAGCCACGGCCGTTTCCTCGGTCACCGAAGTGACGATTGCCACCACCGTCGCATCGCGCGGCAACCGACTGCCTGTCTCGGAAACCAACCCTTCCAAGGTCAGCCCATCTGTCAGCTCCGCTCGGGCGAGCGTTTCCAAAATCCGCATGAACTGTTCCGGTCCGCGGCGCGTCTCGACCACTAGCGGCTGCAGCCGTGTGCTGGCTTCGCTCATCGCTGCTACCTTGAGTGCCGCGTCGCGCGTGCGAATGTCGAAGTCCCAGCCTTCCTGTCGAATCCGGTCGGCGGCGTCGCGGGCGTTCGTGACGAGCCCCACCTGATGTCCCATCTCGAAGACCGCGCTGGCCAGCGAAACGGCCGCGGTGATGGCGAGTTCCGAACGCACCGGTTCGTGTTGGGCCGCGAACGAACCCTGATGAAAGTCGAGCAGCACTGTGATCCCGGCGACCGTGGTCGGCTCATAGATCTTGCTGTGCAACTCGCCGGTTCGGGCGGTCGCTCGCCAGTGAATCCGGTTCAAGGGATCGCCGCGTTCGTAGCGCCGCACGCCGGCCATCCGCGTGGGATCCTCGAACAGCCGGTAGCTCATCTTCACTTCGCCAACAGGACGTCGCGAAGCCAGATCAAACCCGGTGAGCGGAATCACTTTCGGATAGACGAGCAGAAAATGCGGTTCCGTGGCCACGCGGTATCGGCGGTGCAGACCGAATACGTCCCCCGTCTCCAGCACCAGCGGGCCGATCTGGTAGTACCCGCGGCGATTGCATTCGAGTTGATAGTAAACCGTTTTCTGACTCTTCGGAGCGAGCATCGCGAGGTGCAATCGCTTGCCCACGGGCCGCAAGCTGGGCGGATCGTAAATGAGCGCGTGCCTGGGCAGCAGATCTTCGGCCAACACCCAGGCGATCGGCAGCGTGCCGCGGTTCTCGAGCTTGATTACAATCGCCACGCTCTCGCCAATGTAGGCCGTGAGCCGGTTGCACTCCCGCGTCGCGTGCAGATTCTCGCTCCAGGTGCGGGCCACGAACCGGCTGACCAGCATCACGCCGAGCAGCGCGTACATCGCGTAGGCCAACAGACCCAGGTTGAACACCAGGGCGATCGCCAGCAGCACGCTTGCGCCCAGAAACCATTTCATGAGACGCGGGCTTCAGCAGCCAGGGTGGGAACGGGAATTTCGCCCAAGATCTCGTCAACGATCGAAGCGCTGGTCACTTTGCGCAGACGGCTTTCAGGCCGCACGATCAACCGATGCGTGAGCACTGCCGGCGCGACACGCTTCACGTCGTCGGGCAGCACGAAATTACGTCCCAGGATCGCGGCCATCGCCTGCGAAGTGCGAAACAGCGCGATCGAAGCGCGCGGACTTCCGCCCAGGCTCAGTTCATCGTGCGAACGCGTCTCGTGGACGATCTGCATCAAGTAGCGGCGCACCTTTTCGTCGACGTGCACCTCGCGCACGGCTTGCTGGCACGCCAAGAGTTCGGCCGCCGTCACAACGGGGCCCAGCTTGTCGAGCGGATGCCCGCGCTCGAGCATGTCGAGCATCTTCAGTTCCTGGTCCATGCTCGGATAGCCGAGACTGAACCGGACCAGGAACCGGTCGAGTTGCGCCTCGGGCAGCGGAAACGTCCCCTCGTGATCCACGGGATTTTGCGTGCCAATCACCAGGAACGGCTTTTCGAGCGTGTGGGTAATCCCATCGACCGAGACGCGACCCTCGGCCATGGCTTCCAAGAGCGCCGCTTGCGTGCGCGGCGTGGCTCGGTTGATTTCGTCAGCCAATACAATCTGCGCGAATATCGGCCCGGGGCGAAACTCGAACTCCGTCGTCTTGGGATTGAATACGCTCGCGCCGGTCACGTCGGTGGGCAGCAAGTCCGGCGTGCACTGGATGCGCTTGAACGTGCAGCCGACACTGGCTGAGAGCGCCCGGGCGAGCATCGTTTTGGCCACCCCGGGAACGTCTTCCAGCAGGATATGCCCCTCGCAAAACCAACTGACCAGCGAGAGCACGATCTGCGAACGTTTGCCAACGATGACGTTCTCGACGTTGCCGATGATACGTTTGGCCGTGGTCGCGACTTCCGCCATGGTGGGCGTGCCTCTAAAAGTGTGCTGTGACCCGGTTCCGACAGGTGGATGAGCACCCTCAATGCTACCCTGGCGTGGGGGCGTTTGCCACAGTGCTCGACGCGAGCCCGACGTAATGCTTCGGTCAGGGTTTCATCACTCCCCGTCGACCATGTTCTCGCTTGGATCATAGTGCTTGAACAGCAAGACGACGATCCAGAGCGTCAACAGGCCTTCCAGCACCAGCACCAGCCAGGCGGCCGTGATCGAGAGCGCCGGCAGGTCGGGGAGCAGCAGTTGGCCACCCACCAAAACGGCGCCGGCAATCGCACCGGCCAGGATCGCCAGCATCACCTTGGCGAAGTTCACTAGCGCTACCCGCACGCCCACCAGCAGATCGCCTGGCGCAAAACGGCGCACCGCCGGAAAGACGAGCACCAGGGCACTATCGCAGGCGATCGTCAGCAGGTTGATCGGCACCGCCAGCGGCAGCGCCGCGCCCATTATCAGCGTCAACTTGCCAAGCACGGCAGCCATCGCGGCAATGGCCAGGAACTGCAGGAAGAGCACATACAGCAAGGAACCACCGAGCGATCCCCAGACGATCGTCCGCGGGCGAATCGGCAGCGTCTTGATCACGTCGATATGATCCAGGTCGGTCCGCAACCCGAGCGGCATGATCGTCGTGACCAGCAGCCCGATGATCAACGTCACCGTGACGACCAGGGCGTCGGCCGGCGTTCCCTGGCGACGTGCGGAAGCGAGCAGCATGCCCGACATCGGTCCGGCCATGATGAGTAACACGAATACGATTCGGCTCGAACCGCGAATCATGTCGAGCGCCTGCCGCCAGGCGATCGGGCCAGCTCCGCCGAGGCGCGGAAAGTCAACGAGCCCCAGCCGCGGCTTGCTGCGTGCGCCGATCGTGGGCAACCCGCCCGTGCGCTTGAGCTGGTCGATCATATCCGCGCGGCGGCGGCTGGCGTCCAGGCTCGCTTCCAGAAAGTGCCGGTCGAGCATGAGTACGCCCGCGGCCACGAGCAAATTCAGGGCAATTCCCAGTGGCGCCCAGGTGAACAACTCGGCATAGGTCTTGGAGCCGATCGTCCGGCTGAACACGCCGAACGGGGCGAGCAGCGTCCTCGCCGCGCCGCTCGATTCGAGCGCGAGTGCGCGATCGCGCCAATCGAGCCCCGAATCGAAAACGCCCGAGCGATATCCCGATAGCGCGACCACGGCGATCAGCGCCAAGGCAATCGAAATCAGTACCAGCCGATAGCGCCGGCCAAGCCAACTGCCGGCGACGGCCAGAAAGATCGTCGACCATTGCATGAATGTCAGCGCCAGCCAAATGCCGAGCAGCGCGGCTGGCCCCCAGATCATGGGCATCACCAGCGGCATCAAGATCGCAAAGCCCAGCGTGCCGAACGTGCTCACGGCCAGCTTGTAGGCTAGCAGTTGTCGCCGCTTGAACGGCCCCGGAAATAGAAACTCCACCTCGGGCAGACTGAATGCGATCGGACTGCGAAAGTGCCCACCCAGGATGCTGAACGCCCACAGCACCAGCAGCGCCGCCGGATGCAGAAACCACGTCATCAAATACAACCGCTCGCGCGGCACCGGCGAATCCAGGTCGCGCGTCATCAGGTACGGCAGGAACATCAGGCTGAAGAATGCGATGCCGAGCAGCGCCATCAGCATGCCGCGCGGCGTCGAAACGGAACGCTGCAGCTTGCGAAGCTGCGCCTTCGCGCGAAGCCACGACAGTAGTAGCAGCGAGCGGTACATCGATGACCTTGGTCCAGCAGATCCTAAACGGCTTCCTGCCCCTCGATTGCGCGGAAGAACACATCTTCGAGCGACTCTGCGCCGAGCGATCCAAACCGTTCTCGCGCCTCCTGCACCGGTCCGAAAAACAAGGCCCGGCCGCGCCGCAGAATGAGCAGATCCGTGCACAGGTTTTCGACCAGCACCAGCAGGTGCGAACTCACGATCACCGCCGCGCCGGCCGCGGCCCGCGCCACGATCGTCGACTTCAGTGTGCGAATGCCATGCGGATCGAGTCCGGTGAGCGGTTCATCGAACAGGATCGCTTGGGGGTTGTGGAGATAGGCGCACGCGATCGCCACCTTCTGCCGCATCCCGCGCGAGAGCTCTTGCGTCACGGTGTCGCGCTTTTCCGTCAGTTCAAAGGTTGCCAGATACTCTTCGGCTGCCGGCTCGAAGTTCTCAACGCCATAGGCCGACGCCACGAATCGCAGGTGTTCCCAAACGGTGAGCGATTCGAACAGCTTCGGATCGTCAGGAATGTAGGCCAGCTGCCGCTTGGCCGCGACGGCGTCGGTCTCGATGTTGTGGCCCGCGATCAGAATCTGTCCACGTGAGGGGGGAATGATCCCGGCCAAGGCGCGGAGCGTGGTGGTCTTGCCGGCGCCGTTGGGGCCGACGAGCCCCAGGATCGAGCCGCTCTTCACTTCGAAGCTCAGGCCGGAAACCGCAACCAGCTCGCGGTAGATCTTGTAGTAGTCGACGACCTGGATCAAAGCGGCGAGTCTCCGAGAGAGGCTGGCGTGAGCTAACGGAATTGTACCCCACGCCGACAATCACGCGGCCACATCGCCCAAAAGCCGCGGGAATACTTTCCCCCGGAACTTCCCTGGCTTATTCGGTTTTACGCCGGCTGCTTCTCGGGATGCAGATAAATGAAGCTCTTCCCCAGCCGTCCGCCGTAGTTTCCGGCCGAGATCTTCACCAACCCGGGCGTCGGAGCCGCCGCTTCAATCGCCCGGTGCGTCGCCGTGGCAATGGTCGCCAGGTCGCGGCCGTTGATGATCACTTCCATGACGCTGGCCACGCCAGCCGGCACGCGGCTTTTGTCGCCCAGCTTCTCGCGCAGCGTGGGACAGAACTCGGCATAGGTGCTGGCGATCGAAAACTTATATCGGCTGCCGGCCTTTGAGCCGCTCCCCGCAAGTCCGCCGGGAAAGGGCATGATCACGCCCGGCGTATCGGCCACCGCCGCGGCCGCCCGCTCGGCCGCCAGCAGCGCCGAGTCGACCGAGTCGCCCAGAAACCACAAGTTGCCCCCCATCAGCCCATCGCGATAGCCGAATCGTCTGTCGATGATGAATTCGCCGCCCAGGATTGGCACGACCCACACCGGCCGGCCATAGCGAGTATCGCGAAACTGGTAGCCGTCTCCAAAGAACGCTAGCTTGCGCCCGAGCTTGAAGTAGTCTTCGGTGTCTAGCAGGTTGAACGCGGAAGCCGTGGGGCAGGTCAGCACGTTCTGGCTGATCCGCACGAGCAACGACTTCTCGAGCGCTTCCCGCCGGTCCTTGCGAAACCGCGGCAGATGAAACTGCACGATCGCGCCGGGGCGTCCATCGGGCGTGACAAAGTCCGCGTCGCCGCCCGGCCCAACGTAGCGATCGAGCCCCGCTTCGCAGTCGCACATGATCGTGCTCGAAGCGTTCCCCGTTGCCGCAACCACGGCATGGTCCAGCCAGGTGCGGTCGCGGGCCGTGATTAGAACTTCGGCATAAATGCTGCGAAACGCCTCGGCGTAGGTATCCTCCACCTCGGCGCGGATGTTCTCGGCCACTTACCGACCCTTCCCCGCAATGACGCGCTCTTCGGTGATGATCTTGTCCATGTACACGTCGTGCGCGTCGGTCGGAATCTCGGGGAACAACTGGCATTCAAACGCCAGCGCGATCAAAGGAGCGTCCGGCCGGGCATGCTCCAGCAGCTTGTCGTAGTAGCCCATCCCGTGACCCATCCGCGCGCCGCGGGCGTCGAACGCCACACCCGGCACCATAACCAGGTCGAGCTCCTCGACGTCGACCTTCTTGGCCGGGACGTCGCGCAGCTCGACCTTCGGCTCCAGGATCTTATACATGCCGATTTCGAGCTCATCCATGTTCTCGAGTAGGAACAGCTCGAGCTCGCCGTCGACACAGTAGGGGACCACGATTCGCTTGTCCCCCGCGAGCAGCTTCGGTAGATGCTGCCGGGTCTTCACCTCGGTGCGAACGTCGATGTAGACCATCACGGTCTTGGCGGCGGCAAACTCCGGCTGAGCGATAAAGGTTTCGCAGATTCGCTCGCTGAGCGGCTCTTTGTTCTCTTGAGCCTTGCGGTTGGCGTGGGCCTGTTCGCGAATCGCTTTCTTGGCTTCCCGGGGGTCCATGAGCTGTTCCTGAGACATGTCGATGCTTCCTGCCGGTCGTGAATCTCGTAAATGCGCCCACCGCGCGACGCCAAGTATCGTACTGGACGCCCGGCGAAAGGAAAACCACCTGTCGCGACGGCGTGAAGTCGGGGGCATGCCGATACTGTTGGCCCCACTCTATGCCACCGCTCCGCCCGCCAGCCTGGCCACGCCAATCATCTCGCGGATTGTTTTTTCCAGCATCTCCTGGCCGCCAAACTCGAAGCCCAGCGAGCGTAGCTTACCGGTCTCGATCTGGTTCTTTGGCCGCATGGGCTCGCCGATGATTTCGCCATGCCCGCCGGCTATTGCGTGGGCTCGCTTCGCCACGTCGTACTCAGAGATGTACCTATCCACGCAATTGAACGCTTCGCCGGCCACCCGTTCAGCGTCGGCCTGGATCAGCAGACTCGTCGCCCGGGCCACGTCGGCCGCGTGCACGTGCTTGCTTCCGCGCGTGCACTCGACCGGTTCGTTCCGCACCACGCCGGCCACCAGGTCGTACCACTTGCTCTGCTCGATTGGATAGGCCAGGCCATAGATTGCCGTCGGCCGCAGCGCGCAGATCGTGCACTTTTCGTGCAAGGCGTAGCTGTGCACAAACGCTTCGACCGCCGCCTTGTGCGCCCCGTAGTGCGAATCCGGCCACAGCGGGTGCGTTTCGTCCAGCGGGTGGCTTTCGAGGATCTTGCCGTAGACCGCGCAGCTCGAAATGAACACGATCCGTTTGGTGCCCGCCGCCTTGGCCGCTTCAAACAACTGCAGCGATGAGGAAAAGTTGTGCAGCGCCATCGCCGCGCCGAAGTTGAACGTCGAGAAGTCCATCCGCGCGAGTGCCGCGTGCACCAGGACGTCGCAGCCCCGCGCCAACTCGCGACAGGCCTCGAAGTTGCCCAGCGTGCCGCCATCCACCCATTCGATGTGCCCTTCGACGTGCTCCAGTCCGCCCAGCTTGCTCTCGGGCCGTCGCCAGGCCCGGACGGTGTGCTGTTCCGCGGCGAACTGAGCGAGCAGGTAGCGGCCGAGAAAACCCGTGGCCCCGGTGAGTGCGATTCGCATGGCAGTTGCTCCCGCATGAATGCTTGGCTCCCCAGTAATTTGCCGCGCACGCGTCAAAACGTCAAAGATATTGGCCAATGGCGAGTCATTGGCCAGACTTGCCCTCGCCCGTTAAACTTCAGGCAGTTCCATCCACCTCGATCCACGATTCCCGCAGAACACACTGATGAGCACTGCTTACCTACTCGCCGGCTGTCGCACTCCCATTGGCCGTCTCCTGGGCTCGCTCTCCTCGCTCCCCGCCACGAAACTCGGTGCCATCGCCGTGGGCGAGGCTGTTCGCCGCGCGGGTTTGCCCGTCGACGCCATCGATGAAGTCATCATGGGCAACGTCCTTTCCGCCGGACTCGGTCAGGCCCCGGCTCGCCAGGCCGCGCTGCATGGCGGGTTGCCGGCCACGGTCTCGGCCCTGACGATCAACAAAATGTGCGGTTCCGGGCTCAAGGCCGTGATGCTGGCCGACCAGGCGATCCGCTGTGGTGACGCTCGCGTCGTCGTCGCCGGCGGCATGGAGAGCATGAGTCAAGCTCCGTTTCTGCTGCAAGGAGCCCGCGCCGGCTGGAAGTTCGGCGATCAAACGGTGCGCGATTCGATGCAGTACGACGGACTGTGGTGCGCCTTCGAAGATGTGGCGATGGGCGCCGAAGCCGACTACATCGCCGAATCGCGCGGCGTTTCCCGGGCCGATCAGGATGCCTTCTCCGTCGAGAGCCATCGTCGTGCCGCGACGAAGGCAGCCCGGACGCTGGACGAGATCGTGCCGGTCAGCGTGCCGGGTCGCAAGGGCGATACGATCATCTCGGTCGACGAAGGTCCCCGTCCCGACACCACGCTTGAAGGTCTGGCCAAGCTGCGCCCCTCATTCGGCCCAAGCGGCACCGTAACGGCAGGCAACGCTTCGCAAATCAGCGACGGTGCGGCGGCGCTCGTCGTCGCGTCGGAGGATATCGCTCGCGAAAGCCTCTCGCCGCTGAAAGCCCGGATCGTGGCCACGGCCGTCAGCGGCGTCGAGCCCAAAGAAATCTTCATCGCCCCGGTGACCGCCGTCGAAAAGGTGCTCGCCAAGGCCCGGCTGAAGATGGAAGACATCGACCTGATCGAGCTCAACGAAGCGTTCGCCGCCCAGGCCCTCGCCTGCATGCGGCCGCTGGAAGCTTCGCCCGAGAAAACCAATGTTCACGGTGGGGCGATCGCTCTTGGACATCCGATCGGCGCGAGCGGCGCCCGAGTGCTGGTCACGCTGATGTACGCTCTGGCCGAGCGTGGCCTAAAGCGGGGTCTCGCGTCGCTCTGCCTTGGCGGCGGCAACGCCGTGGCGATGATCATCGAGCGGGTGTGAGCGGGGCCTAGCTCAGGAGCGCGAAGCGATACGCAACAACGTAGCGCCTCACTGAGAATGTTCTCAGATTTGCGGGCCGGTAATTCGGACGCAGCGTGCCAAGTTCCGGCGAAACGACCAGCAGATGGAAGGTATCGTGAAGCTGGTCGAGCACCCGATCAGCCGCCTCGACGCTGTCGGCGCTGATGTAAGCATGGATCTCGGCTAGATCCTTGGTGGCACGCGCCGCGATGCGATATCCTGGCATGGCACGCTAGCGTTTTTCGGTGATCTCGCGCGATAGCGCCTTGATATCTGCCAGGAACTTTTCTTTGTCGCCAGGGCCGTACTCAGAGAACTCGCCCCGGTCCAATTCATCTGCCGCTTGTTGTAGTGAGAGAGAGCTCCTCCCGTTCGCGCAACAACCGAATCGCCTCGTCCAGCGCGTTCGATTGATTGGGAAATAGACCAGCCGCAACCGCTTGGTCAACCCGCATTTCCCAGATGACCTCTCGATCTTCGGCACATGATTTGCGCCAGACCCTGGAAAACCAGGGGTATTCTGCCGTTTCATGTCGAACTGACCGAGGAACCCGATGGGTGACTGCC
>Ga0169931_10010160_pt1 | contig 13430 bp, 10 predicted proteins | sample Kivu_15m_20L_FD_129675 | JGI IMG/M metagenome (GOLD analysis project Ga0169931, IMG submission 129675) | Freshwater microbial communities from Lake Kivu, Western Province, Rwanda to study Microbial Dark Matter (Phase II) - Kivu_15m_20L... | ecosystem: Environmental > Aquatic > Freshwater > Lake...
CCGTATTTCTGGATGGTCGTTTGCGCGCTCTTGGCCAGACTGACCAGCCCGGCCGGCGCTCTCTTATCCAAATCGACCATGAAGACGCTCCAGCGTTCGATACGGCGGGGATTGGGCGACCAGAAAGGGGGCCATTCGGGCCCCGCCCAAGTTCAGGTGGGCAGACTCTCTGATCACTACCCGTTTCGTCAAGGCTGTTTCACAATGCTCTGGCTCGGGTACGCCCCACCTGTCGGGGCATGCGCGTCACAGGCAGGGCCGCGGCGCCGCACCGTTCCCGGCAGCAGAGACCTTGCCCTTACTCGTTACCACGCTGCCGCACCGCACCTGCCGAGTTCGAACGCGTAAACGCAGGCGCCGCCGGAATGGCGGCGTGCCCCACCACCACCGCGTGTGGAATCACCGTCACCCGAAGGCCCACCTGCGGCGCGGGCACCTCGGACTCGTGCGCCAGACCGAGCCGGGGCGCAATCGCCCACCACGGCAGGTTGACCCCCGATGCCATCGCCTGGCCAATTCCGCCAGATGGGCGGGTATTTACCTCGAGGAGCCAGGATTTACCGGCATGATCCCGTGTCTGGACGTTAAAAATACCATCCATATCGAAACGCTCCGCGATAACTCGCGCGAACTCCATCGACGGCGCCTCGGGCGATTCAATCTCCTGATACCCCGAACGCTTCACCCGCGAAACAGCCGCCACCAGCCGGCCGGCGCGCGCCACGCAGTCCACGCTGCGCTCCGGGCCCTCCAGATACTGCATCACCACCATGTCGAACGAGCCGCGCTTCTCCAGAACAGCACGCATCTTCTGCAGCGGTCGCCCAAGACGCGTGGACTCCGACGCACCTGAGAACCTGCGATGGTCGGGCTCGCCAATCACGTGAAATCCGCGACCGTACACCCCCTGCGCGGGCTTCACGCACACCACATGCCCAGCCTCACGCAAACGGTCATACGCCTCGTCGAAGTCCGTCAGGTTCGATGCACGATACCACGCCGGAATGCCGACCCCCAGCGCCGCAAGGTCCTCGTACACACGCGACTTGCTCGACATATGACGCATGGTTCGACCATCGGCAGCGATCAGCAGCTGCACTCCGATCGCCGCAAAGCGCGACTCCGCTGCGGCGATCTGATGGCGCGAACGCATGGGCACAAACAGGTCCACCGCGTATTCCTGACACTTTTGCAACGCCCACTCGATGTACGCCGCGTTGCCGCTGCGCCCGGGCTCATGAAACACGTGGTCCGCCAGCGAGGCGCACCAGGGCTGTCCGTTCCGGGCCGACGCCAGCAGCCTGAGCTTGCCCGCCACGTCGGCTTCACGAAGGCCCTGAAATATATCGTACAGGTTCTCGAGCCCTTCGTTGAACCAGACAACCCGTTGTTCTCCAAACATGAACGCTTCCTCGAAAGAAATTAAAAATCGAAACGCGATACGACACTGGGCCGGCTCGGCTCGCTTACGCCGCCAACCCCGGCCGATGGCGCATCACCCGCGCCCACGTCATTGCAGCGAAGCCGGTGCCACAAAGTCGTGCCGTCCGCGGCTGCCGAACAGGGACGCGCGAATCAGCGTGGCGCGCGCCCACTCCAGATGCACCGCACGCTCACACATGGTGCCGTGCATCGCAAACACCACCGGAGCGTCGTCTTCGCTCAGCCGGGTCGCCATCTCAACGTCGTTGTGCGACACCGCGTACAGGTCATGAATCAGACCAATCTGGTTGGGGTGCACCGCCGTCTTGCCAAACAGACCATGCATCAGGTCGGCCTCTACCTCGCGGCGAAGCACCTCGGGTTGCGCCAGCCCCTCGAAAACCGGCGCACAAAGGGGCACCCCCCACGGCCGGAACGTCGTCACCAGGCTCGATATTACAGGCCCCAGAACGGTCTCGTAAATGGTGCGCTCCACACTCCGTCGCACCCCCAACAGCCTGAACAGGTCGTTGCCGCCAATGCGGAGCGTCAGCACCAACCGCCGCACATCCGGTTGCAGCAGGTACGTACGCATCAGCCGCATCTCGTCTGCGTCAAAAACCTCGGCCGTCTCGAGCACCGGCATCACATGCTGCTGCGTATCTTCCGGCAGCGTCGCCAGACTGGACGCCAGCGTTGAGCGCGTCGCCTTCGGCACCACATACCCGTCCAGCTTCTCGGCGCCGGGCATCGCGACAATCTCGGCCATGATACCCGCGTCGCGTACGCGCACAAACCGCAGCAGACCCGGCGACGGCCTCATGCACACCAGCAGCTCTCGCAGGTTCTGCAGCGCCTGCCCGATATGCCGCGGATCAATGCCGTCCTCGGTGCAGAAGATCACCGAACGAAGGTGACCGAACCGCTCACCGGTCGCTATCGCAGCCAGGTCGGGGCGGGTAGCGGGTACATAAAGCGAGGCTCCCAGATGCAGGTGTTTCATACGTCCGAGCTCACGGCGGCGATCATGACGGCGGCCTCATACGCCAGTTCAGGGCGAAATTCGATAGCAACTCCACGCTGTGCCGCCAGGTGCAGCAAATGTGCGACCCCTGAAACAGCGGCGTCACGCACCAGCAGGCGCTCAGGCAACCGACGCAGCAGGGCGCGCGTCGCCTCGCCAATCCCCACCTTCACCTGATGGGGGGACACCAGGCCAAACTCGCTCATCAGCTGGGACACGCACAACTCCGACGTCTGACGCAGGCGTGCGCGCTCGCTCTCCGTCCACGGTCGCGCAGGCTCGGCCACCTCAGGACACTGTCGCCACAGCGCATCAACGTATCGCCGACTCTGGTCCCAGGGGGCCAGCTCGTTCAGGTACACCGCCCCATGGAATCCGCCAGAGCGGGCGACCTCGTCCGTCAGGACCGTGCGGCTCACCAGACCCGATACCACCGCGTTCAACACCGCCGAGGGGATCAGATAATCCTCGTGCGTCGCCGCGAGGTCAGCGCTGCCAGCCAGGTCGGCCACCACGCACAGCCGCGCGGGCAGGGCGGCGTTACGTTGCTGATTATAGGCGGCGATCGAGCGTTTCAGTTCGCCTGTAATGACGCCTTTTCCTGTCCAGCCATCGACGAAATGAATGGCGTCGTCATCAAAATCACGCCGAATTTCGTCGAGCGCTGCCGCGTCGATTCCACGGTCGCGAATAATGGAGATCGAATAATGCCGGGTTTCTACCCCCTGTCGAACCAGCGCCCGTTTCACGACCACGCCAATCGGTGTGCCGGCCCGTGCAAGACTCACGACCGCACAGGGTTTTCCCGTCGGATGAAGCGCCAGCATACCCGCCGCGAGTTGTGCACAATGCCGGGCCAGTCGCGCGCCCTGCAACACCATCGCCTGCTCGAACAGCAATAAATAACGCTCGGATGGAGGGCGCTCGGTGCTCAGCATTTCGGAATAATGTTTTTTCCCCGATTGAATCAGCCTCTCTTTCTCATGAATATCCACGTCAGGCACATGCAGTAATTGCAACAGGAAGGTGACGTCCGATGATTCGTAAGAGCCGCTGAAACTCACAGCAATCCCCGCTCCGAGAGCCGGCCTGCCGCCGACACGCTCGAAAATGCCTGCGATGGCACCGGCAGCGCAGCGATATGACATTCGTTCATGAACTCCGCATCGCTCAGGCTGTCGCCCACGCCCAGACGCAGGCGGTCCGGGTCTTCGTTGCGCAAACGCCAGCGCACGCCTTCTGACTTTCGAATAAATCCCGGCAATAATGCCAGATGCGCCGTGTTATTATGAATTAACCACGATTCCGGGCGAATTTCACACAGGAATTCGCCCAGCGCCACGCGCGCCTTGTCGTCCTGCTGCGGGTCACGAAATGCAATGTATAGCGGCAAATCCTCGTCATGCACGATTCGCCCGTGAATGGGAGAACCGCTCTGCGACAGAAACTGCCTCACGCGCTCGAACAACGTCTGAAGCTCTTCGTGGGTCGCCTGACAGCGGCTGGCCACCACCTCGTGCCACCCGTCATCGCGTCGCCCGTCGGCGTGCAGCACAATCGCGCCGTGCGCCAGAATCGCGCCGTGCGCGAATGGCAGGTCCAGACGGCGAAACGCCTCGACTGCCCGACCCGTCGTCGGAATCAGCTCCGTGGTGGCGTTCAGCCACGCAAATAGCTGCTCGTGCTCCGGCGCCATAAAGGCGCCGTCGGCGCCTGACGCAGAACGACCGACCACGCGACCATGGCGCGCTGTGCGCGCACGCCCCGACACAAGCAACGAGTCGTCGATGTCCACAAACGCCAGCGGTCGATTCCACCGACCGACCCTCTCATCGCTCATGTCATCCCTCCAAGCGCCAGTGACTGCACCGGTATCTGCCCCAGAAAGGCATGACCGGTTGGCAGTTCGGGGGTCTCGTACAACACCACCACGCGGTCGTATGCCGCGACGCTGACGTTGTAGATAAACATCGGGATGCCGTCGCCATAGGCGTCAAACGTGTCTTCGCGACAACGCATGGCGTGCGTAATGAACGCCGGGCTGCGGGTGGTCGCGTGGCACCAGACCGAGACCCCGTGCTGTTCAAGAGCTTCTGCCACCAGCATCGGCAAGGTCACGAACTCACCTGTGCCAACCACAGCAACGCGCTCGTTCGGTTGAACGACCGGCAACACGAGCTCGCTCGGCAGCCTCACCGGCTCACTCAACCAGAAACGACCGTCGTTTCGCGGCAATAACGAGTCGCGCAGGGTGTCGGTTGACGACACATTCGGCGTTGGCGGACAAACGAAGTCAGCGCGCGGCTCAAAATAACGCTCACCCCGCAACAACGACGCTACCGGCCCACGAAACTCGGCTGCACCACCGCTCCAGTCTGTCAGGGCCACGCCCACGACCCGTTGCAGCTGTGGAAGCGCTGGTTCCAGCGCCCGTTGCAGGTTCAGCAACGTGCGGCCGGTCGTCAGCTCGTCGTCCACGAGCACGAGCGTTCGCGCCGAACGCAGCGATTCAGCAACGCCGGCCTCGAGCGGAGCGTAAACAAAGTGACGACTCGCGTGGCTGTGGTCCTCCGAAAATTCAGCCAATAATGGACGCTCAAAGCGGTAGCGAGTCGATTGCCCGAACACGACTTCGGTGTCGCCGCGACGGCGATGGAGAGCCCGATAGACTCCGTGTCCCAGCGCGATCGCGGTCTCGGCCATGCCGACGACGGCGATTGGACCAGGAAGGTCGTCGGGCAGCCGATCCACCAGCGCCTCCCACGCCTCGTTCATGTCGCAGGGACGCGCTCCAATGTGGCGCCCCAGCACCCGCGACACAAACAGAAAACCTCGCCGCGGGTTAATGCGAGCCGCAAAGTCCAGCAAACGCTCCAGCGGCCACGCCGAGTCGGGTGTAGCGTGTACGGTTAATGTGCCTGTCGGCAACTCGACACGCAGGGCGCTCGACGCACCGATTGAAGTAGCCATGCAGCGTCAGGGGGCGTCGAGCGAGAGCGAATCAGACGTTGACACCAAAGCTGCCAGCCAGCGGCCCAAGACCGCCCCGGAAGCCCTGGCCCTTGGCACGGAACTTCCAATCTGCGCCATGTCGGTACAGCTCACCGAAGATCATCGCCGTCTCCAGCGAGGCGTCTTCCGAGAGGTCGTAGCGCGCGATGACGTCGCCATTCGTGGCATTGACCACGCGAATGTACGCGTTCGAAACCTGACCGAAGTTCTGCCGGCGGGCGTCGGCGTCGTGAATGGTCACTGCGAACGAGATCTTGGCCACATAGGCGGGCAGGGCGTTCAGCTCAACCGCGATTGACTCGTCGTCACCCGCGCCCTGACCGTCCTTGTTGTCGCCCTGGTGGTTCACCGCACCACCCGCGCCCAGCTTGTTGTTATAGAAAATGAAGTCCGCGTCGCTGCGAACGCGATCCGATTCGGTCAGCAGGAACGCCGACGCATCCAGGTCGAATGCCTGTCCATCGGTCGACCGCGCATCCCAGCCCAGACCCACGGAGATGCGGTTCAGACCGGGAGCTTCCTTCGAGAGAGAGACATTGCCACCTTTGCTAAGCGAAACAGGCATAACAGGACCTCCAATTGCATAAACCGCAGCGAAACTGCCTGGACGAGCACGGAAACACTCAATACGTCGTTCTCATTCCGTCAAGAGAGATACCGCGTCTGTCCAGCGTGACCCGCATGAACCCCGGTGGTCGCCTTCCGACCCACTCGACAATCGGCTCACACGTCGCAGGGCGCGCCACAGTGTCTCCGCATGCGTCCGTTCAACCGGCCACCTGCGACCAGCGAATGGGGCGCAGTCCAAACATGCGGACGCGGCGTAGCAGCAGATCGATCACAAAGAGCCCCAGCGCGGCGAACAGCGCCCACGGCCACAGCTCGCGGCGGTACTCGGTGAGCTCGTCACCCGGGTCCCAGAGCACCGACGGCTCGGGATCGACGCTACCGCCAGTCAGAATCGCCGCCCTGCGCGCCAGGTCCGGATTCGACGACACCGACAACAGCTCGTCTGGATAGGGATAGCTGACCGAACCGTACGAAGCGGCAAACGAGTTACCGTCCAGCTGGTGGTCGGCGGTCAGCTGATAGGGTCCATACTGCGGCAGCGCAGCGTGCGCCTCGTAGCGACCGGCGGCCGTCTGACGCATGGGCATCGTCACTTCGGTGCCGTCCGGCGCCACCATCGTCACCGTCGACGTCAGACCGTTGACGAACCGATCGTCCTCGCCCACCGCGTCCACCAGAATGTGGGCAACGCCCTGCCGGACCTCGGCTGACATATCGAGTACGTCTTCGCTGTTCACCCGCATGAGGTCGCGTACCACCTGCGCCCAGAACTGAGGATACGTGCGGGTGCGCACCCACTCCACAGCCCAGCGGTTCTTGATGTCACTCGTGAACACCGCGACCCGACCCAGCCCCTGCCGCCACCGCGCCAGCAGCGGTTCGCCCGTCTCCGTGCTCAACATGACCTCGGCCGCCGGTCGCGCCTGCGTCTTCACAAACCCCAGAAGATACGGGACGCTGTCCCAGGCAATACCGGTGAGCGCCTGCGAACGACGCCCGACCACCGGCCGAAAGGGCTCCTCGACCAGGTTGGTACGCGCCACCTGCGATGTCTCCTGCACAAAAATCTGCGGCACATTGCTGGGGTCATTGGTCTGGTAAAACCGGCCTGAACCCAGCTCGGCGATCATCTCCAGCAGGGCACGATCCGCTTCTCGACCCACCGCGACCGACGAAACCGTCACATCCTCGTCGCGCAGGTCGCCCAACACCTCGGCGATGCCATCCCACGGCGCCTGACCGTCCGTGAGCACAATCACATGCTTGATGCGGGCGCGCGTCTCCATCATCTGTATCCAGGCCTCGAGCAGCGCCGGGTAGATATTGGTGCCTCCGCCCGGACCAATACGACCGATGTCGGCCCGAATCCGACTACGATTCGAAGCCGATTGCATGCGCACAACCGTCTGCGGCGCGTCGTCGAACGCGACCACGCCAATCAGGTCCTGTGGGCCCATCAGGTCCACCACCGCCCGCGCCGCGTCCTTCGCCATCTCGAGCTTCTGACCGTCCATGGAGCCCGATCGGTCAATCACCAGCAACATCGCCAGCGATGGCATGTCCCGCTGCCGCTGCATGTCGAACGTGACCGGCGAGATCGCCTCGAGCGGTGTGTTGTCGTAACCACCCGGCCCGAAACTGTTTTCGCCGCCCACCATCAGGAATCCACCGCCCAGCTCGCGCACATAGGTCTCAATGTTCGCCATGGTCGAGCGCGAGATGAACTCCGCGCTCACATCACTCAGAATCACCAGGTCAAAGTTGCGCAGCTCGTCCAGCGTCGTCGGAAACCCGTAGGCCCCACGCACCTCCAGATCGAAGTTGGCCAGGTCGTTGCGCTCCCGGTCCAGCGCGCGCTCCAGATACATTCGGCTCTGAAACTCCCCCTCCACGTACAGCACGCGAGGGCGGCCCTCGACCGTCACCGAGCGGGTGAACCGGTTGTTGGCGTCAAATCGGTCGGCGCCGTCGGGGCGGAGCGCAAGCTCGAAGAGCCGAAAACCAGGTTCATAGACTTCCGCCGTCAGCTCCACCCGGTTCATGCCCGGTGTAAGCGCCACACGTCGCCCCTGAATATCGCGGAACTCATTCTGCGTGAGGCTCAGCAGCACCTCGGTCTCGCGGTTCGAGAAGATCTCGGCCGTCATGACAAAGGGTTCGCCCACCTCGATGTCGCCGGGCATCTCCAGATTGCGCACCATGACCTCGGCGGGCGGCTCAAAGGGAAGTTCATGCGTGTACAGCGTGACGCCAAACTCCGCCGCGGTCGCCGCTTCGCCCAGCAGATCGCCCCGGTTCTGGTTGCCGTCGGTGATGATGACCGTGCGCTTCAGGTGGTCGGGTGGGCACAGGCCATAGCTCATGCGGAGTGCGGCCGCCGGGTCCGATGACAGCCCTGCACCCTCACCGTCGTGCCGCAGCAGCGCCGAGACGCGTTCGGCTCCCTGCGGAATGTCCACCACGACCGGGCGCGCCGCAAAGGTCAGCAGCCGCACCATGCCCGTACCGCGAGCGTCGTAACCGCGCTGCACCACATCGCGCGCCTGCTCCAGCACGGCATCAGGCACCGAATCGGATACATCCACCAGATAGGTGGTGCACACGTGCGAATCGAAATCCGATACCGACGGCCGAGCCATCGCGAACGTCAGCGCCACGAGAAGCAGCACGCGCAGCGCAATGTTGAGTGCACGCTGAAACCAGTGAAAATCCGAGAGGTTAAACCATTGCAAACCCACGATGAGCGGCGCCGACATCAGCAGCCATAGCGCGCGGGGCTCAAGCAGTTTCACCTCCTGGTCTTCCCAGGTAAACGCCAGCACATCGGGCGCGGCGACGTGAAGATGCTGCCACAGCCAACCCCCGAGCCCGATGGACAGGGCGGCAACCACGCCCCAGTACAGGGCGATACCCGACCGTCGCAGAACGCGTTGAGCGAGCGTCGCTTTCATGCGCACCTCCGCGTCCGAATCAGGTCGTGCGAGCGCCCGTGCATCATACGGTCACCCTCCGGTTCCACGTGAGCCACTCCAGAACCAGCAGCGCAAACACCGCGAGCACCATCAGGAACCACGGATCATAGTCGCTGGTCTGTGCCGCATCAGGCAAGCGCGTCCCGATGGCGATGTCGCCGAGCACGAGCGGAGCCACCGGCGCAATCGCGGATTCATCGGGGTCTGAGAGGTTACCGGCAACCTCAAAGGTCGTTTCACCGGCCTCGATACGGTAAAACCCCGGCTCGTTACCGTAGAGCACCATGGTGCCATCATACGCAGGCACCTCTTGCGTACGCCCCGACGGCCACGTCACCCTCGCCGATTGCAGGCTGCGGTCGGCCAGTCGCACCACCCAGCTCTCACCGGTGCGAAACGACTCCACCAGCCGCGCGTCTTCGCCGGTAAACCAGTCGATCGCGTTCAGCAGCAACACCGGAAACGCCACGCGCAACGCAAAGTCGGTGTCGCTCACGCGGAAGGCGACCGCCACAAGGCGCTTTTGCAGGTCGCTACGCGCGACAATCATTGGCGAACCTCCGATAGCGCTCGCCACTACCACATCGTCGGGGGTGGTCTGCAGCCGCCGCGCCCGGCCAATGTTCACGTCGCGCAGACCCTGAATGAACCGCATCAGCGGGTGGGAACCCTGCGTCTGATGGATAATGGGGTCCACGACGTCCGCGTCCACGGCCCAGGGAGAATCCGGGCCCGAAGGGCTGAAGTACATGAAGTTACCCCGATCGGCGGTGGGTGGTGCCACGCCATCAAAGATGGTGATGTCGTGGCCTGCCGAGGTGTCGCGGCCGTCGGGGCTCAGCCCGTAGTTCTCGGGCGTGACTCGGGTGACTTCGATGGACTCGTTCAGCAGCAGCGGGGCTTCCAGATACAGGTTACCCTGCGTCACCAGCAGCACACGCGTCACATCCTCACGTGGCAAAAGGGTCCACGCCTGATCGTCCACGGGGAACACGTCGGTCGCGTCACCCGCAACAATGGCGATGCGCGCCTCCAGATGAGCACCTGCAGACGGCAGATCGGTGTAAATGCGCGTGACTTCAGCACCCGGTGCCATATCGATGCGCTCGGTATCGACCAGGTGGCCTTCACCGTAAATGCCCAACTCTACGGTGACTGGCTCGGCCACATACGAGCGAACCGCAACGTACACTTCGTAGTTGGTTCGGTTGCTGGGGTAGCGCCGTACATTGAACGAGGTGATGCCGACATTACCGCCTTCCTGGCCCACCGCGAGGTGCGTGGTGGTGACCGAAGACGGCACTTCGACATCGAATTGCGCGACATCGGCCGGCCGAAAGGCACCGTCCGAGATCAGCACAATCTCGCCCTGTGGGCGCCCTGCCAGTGCATCGACCGCGAAGCGCATGGCCTCCTGAATGTTCGCGACGGTTGCAGTTGGCGTCAGCTCGCGCACCAGCTCCTCAACCAGAGCCGGCTCGCGTTGGAACGGTGTCAGCGGTTGAATCTGACCGTCCATGCGCACCAGCATGATCTCGTCGCGTGGTGTAAGCCCGCGGAGTGTCTCCAGCGCATGCTCACGGGCGCGGTCCATGCGGCTCCGCGCTCCCGACTCGTCTGTCGCCATCATCGAGGCCGAGGTGTCCACCAGCAGCACGACCGATCGCGCTTCGTCGATGTCACCCTGACGCCGCGGATCGCCCAGCGCCAGCAGCAAAAGACCGAGGAGTAGCAACTGCAAAAGCAGGCTCAGCAGCCGCTTGATACGGTCCCACCACTGATTGGCGCGATGCTGCGCGAGCACCGCCTGCCAGAGCGGGCTGTAGGGGACTTCAATCCGGCGTCGGCGCACTCGCAGCACATACAGCAGCGTTGTGGCGCCACCCAGACCCAGCGCGAGCGTGGTCAGCAGCTGCAGCGGTATGCCGGTAAGTACCCAGTTCAACGTAAGAATCCTCCCATTCTGAACACCTGCAACACCAGCTCATCGAACGGCCGTTGCACCGGGGTACGAAAATAGAGGACGTTCTTCTGCCGGCAGAAGTCTTCCACACGGTTCATCAGGTCGGTGTGCGCCTGCCGGTACTGCGCCAGCAGTGACGGTGTGACGGTCACCAGCACGCGCGCGTCGGTCTCACAATCCACCAGCTCTACGTCGCCGTGCAGGCGAGGGGAGAGCTCATCTTCGTCGAACACCTGCACCACCAGCGGGTCAAAGCGATGGTAACGAAGATAGTTCAGGCCTTCCACGTAGCCCGCCGGATCGTAGAAATCACTGATGATGACGGCCAGGCCACGGCGGCGAGTCTGTCCCACAAAGGCACGCAGGGCTGCGTCAAAATCGGTTGGGCCCGGCGCTGTTTCCTGCTCCAGAAAACGGAACAGCTTCCAGATCTGGCTGCGTCCGCGCGACGGCGGTAACACGCCGAGCGGTTTGTCGGCGAACGGAACAATCGAGACGCGATCCAGATTGGCCAGCCCAATGTATCCCAGCGCGGCCGAGAGCCGGCGTGCGTAGTCAAACTTTGCGCCGTTGCCCACCCGCATCGACTTGCTGACATCGACCAGAAAGTAGATGTGCAGGTCTTCTTCTTCCTCGAACAGACGAATCAGCAGCTCGCGCGTGCCCGCGTAGTAGTTCCAGTCGATGTGGCGCAGGTCGTCGCCCGGTACATACGGACGAAAATCGGCGACATCGAGGCCCGCTCCCAGCTTTTTGCTGCGGCGAAAGGCCTGATTGGAACCCGCAAATACCTTCTTCGACACGAGGTAAAGCAGTTCGATTTTCTTGAGGAAAGCCTCGTCGAAAAGCGCTGCCATCGTCAGGTCCGGGGTGTCTTTTCAATCAGGTGGCGAATGAGCTCGTCGCGGTTGACGCCCTCGGCTTCGCCCTCGAAGTTCAGAATCAGCCGGTGTCGAAGCGCCGGTACCGCGCTCGCGACAATGTCCTGCTCGGTCACCATGGGCTCGCCACGCATCAGCGCGCGCACGCGCGCGCTAGCCAGAATCGCCTGCCCTGCGCGCGGCGATGCACCTTCACGAACGAACTTTTTCACCAGGTCTGGCGCGGACTTCTCCAGCGGGTGGGTCGCCTGCAACACCCGCAACGCAAACTTCTGCAGGCTTGGGGCAATGCCAACCCGCTGCGACACGTCGCGCAGCTCCAGCACCTCGTCACGACCCATGACCCGCTTCACTTCCACCTTCGAGGGGCTCAGCGTGCGGTTCATGATCTCGTCTAGCTGCTCCAGCGTCGGGTAACCGACAATCAGCTTGTACATGAAGCGGTCCAGCTGCGCTTCGGGCAGCGGATAGGTGCCGTCCTGCTCGAGCGGGTTCTGGGTGGCCAGCACGAAGTAGGGCGAAGGCAGTCGGTGCGTCTCTCGCCCGACGGTCACGTTATACTCGGCCATGGCTTCGAGCAGCGCCGACTGCGTGCGCGGAGTGGCTCGATTCACTTCGTCGGCAAGCACAATGTTCGAGAACAGGGGTCCCGGCTCAAACACGCGCCGCTCGCTGCCGTTGTCGTCGCGAATCAGCTGAATGGCGCCGATGATGTCCTTGGGCTGAAGGTCAGGCGTGAACTGAACGCGTGAAAACTGAAGGTCCAGCGCCTGCGCCAGCGTACGAATCAGCAGCGTCTTACCCAGACCGGGGACACCTTCCAGCAGCACGTGCCCCCCGGCGATCACGCAGGTGAGAACGCCGTCCACGACCTCATCCTGCCCCACGAAGACTTTGCGAATCTCGTCCCGCAGGGCGCGGGTCAACTCGGTAAAGCGCGCGATGTCCTTGTCGGTATCCGTTGCCGCCATGACTGCTTCCGTTTGAAAATGAGCCGTTCTCGTTGGCCGGTTAGTGTAAATCTGAGCTCAGCGAGGCGAAATCAGATCAAAATAACGCCTCACGTAGTAGCGATAACCACTCGGGATCGTATCCTGATCCATCACCTCTTCGGCCACCGCCTCGTATTCCTGATAGACCTGCCGATAGCGGCGAGATGCAAACCCCGAGCTTGCTGCACCCGCGATCACCTGCGACGTGGTCGCGCCATCGCCGTCGGCCTCTGAACGAAGTTGGGTCGCTTCTCGATTGCTGTCCAGCTCGGTGGGCTCGAACAGCGTGTTGTCGATGTGGCCCGTCCCTGCGCCATTGCCGCCCGTTCCCTGCGACGGCTCGCCGTTGCCGTTGAGCGCGTTTGCCGTACCACCAGAAGAACCCGACTGGCTGCCCTGACCGCCCTGGCCATCCTGGCCGTCGCCACGGTCCAGCTGTGATGGAGAGCGTCCGCTGCCGCCACTCTGCCCCGACTGCCCCGACTGCCCTGACTGTCCCGTCTGCCCTGACTGCCCTGACTCCCCCGCCTCCCCTTTCTGCCCGTTCTGCCCACACTCCCCCGTCTCCCCCTGGTCCCCCCGCTGCGCCGGCAG